>Ga0134124_10000014_pt1 | contig 317078 bp, 226 predicted proteins | sample KB304_FD_96880 | JGI IMG/M metagenome (GOLD analysis project Ga0134124, IMG submission 96880) | Terrestrial soil microbial communities without Nitrogen fertilizer from Kellogg Biological Station, Michigan, USA - KB3-0-4 | ecosystem: Environmental > Terrestrial > Soil > Unclassified ...
GATCGTCGACTTCCCCTGGGGGAAGCTCAACTCCGCCTGGGGGATCGTCGACTTCCCCTGGGGGAAGCTCAACTCCGTCTGGGGGATCGTCAACTTCCCCTGGGGGAAGCTCCAACCGCCTGGGGGATCGAGGGCCCGCTTAGAGATTCTGACGATGTTATTTCGTGGCAGACCCTTAGAGTTTCCTGCGCGCCTCGGCTTCCGCCAGCCAGCCGCGGCGGAGCTTGTCCGCCGGGACGCTCGACAGGTAGGGCTTGAGATCGAGCACCGGCGTGCCGTCCAGCATGTCGACGCCGCGGACGTGCAGCACGCGACCGTCGCGCCGCAGCAGCTCGACGACGGTCAGCGCCAGCGGATTCGGCCGGCGCGGTGAGCGGGTGGCAAAAACGCCGTGCGGCCGGTCATCCGCCGGCGGCGTGCCGACCCAGGTCTCCGGCAGAGCACCGGCGCGATCGAAGACCCAGAACACGTAGAGATGCGAGAAGCCCTCGACGTCCTGAAGACCCGCCTCAAACTCCGGGAAGATCTCGATCGTCCCTTCCGCGTTGTGCTCCGCGCCCAGACCCTTGGGAACGTCGCGGGTCGCGGTATAGGGAGAGCACACGGTGCCGATCGGGCGGAAGGTGAAGACGGAGGGAGATGAGTCCATGGATGGAGACTATCCCATGGGGGAAGGGGAGCGTCACGGTCGCCCGTCGGCCATAATCTCCGGCGCCATGGAAGAACCATTCATCGAGACCTGGAACATTCACGACCGGATCAACCGCTACCTGCTGGCCGGCGTCCCGCCGGAGGCGCTCACCGCCGTCTCCGCCTCCAAGGGGAGGAGCGTCGCCGAGCAGTTCGCCCACATCCACAACGTGCGGCTGATGTGGCTCGCCTCTGCGGCGCCGGAGCTGCTGGCCGGTCTGGAGAAGATCGAAAAAGGCCGAGCGGCGGACAAGGACGTTCTCGCCGCCGCCCTCACCGCCTCGGGCCAGGCTGTCGAAACCCTGCTCCGCGACAGCCTCACCGGCGGGGGCGGCCGCATCAAAGGCTTCAAACCCCACGCCGCCGCCTTCCTCGGCTACCTGATCTCCCACGAATCCCACCACCGGGGGCAGATCGTGCTGACCCTCAAGCAGGCGGGGCACCCGGTGGACAAGAAGACGGCGTATGGGCTTTGGGAGTGGGGAGTGCGGTAGACGGACGGCTCCGTAGGGGCCACAGAATAGAGCCCGGGGTGGCCGCTCCTTCGTCGCTCTGACCCCGGGCTACATTCTTGAGCTCTCTGAGGCTCTTTTTGCAACAACCGTCAATCGCACTTGTCGGGTCCGGGCTGCTTCTCGCAGGTCTTGTGGTAGGGCTTGTCGGCGCCGATGTAGCTCCGCCATTCGTCGCAGGTTAGATTCCGATTGGCTGTTCGGCAGGCCTCGGCTGTGAGGCCGGACAAGTCCAAATCCCAGAGGAGCACGGCCCCGGCCTCACCGGCAGACGCCAGCCACTTTCCGTCTGGACTGAAGGCGGCGCCTGCGCTCAAGGTCCCCCCCACGCGTTCGTGCCCCTCCAAAGTAACCAGTGGCTTGTGGCTATGCACGTCCCACAGGATCACGGTCTTGTCCTCGCTAACTATGGCCAGCCGCGTCCCGTCTGGACTGAAGGCGACACTGGAGGTCCCGCTTTTGTGGCCTTCCAGGGTGGCGAATGGCTTATGGCTGTCCACGTCCCATAAGATCACGGTGCCGCCGCTACCGGTAGAGTCGCTACCGGCAGAGGCCAGCAACTTTCCGTCAGTATTGAAGGCGACACCGGAAACCCAGCCCGGGGCCTTCAGCGAAGCCAGCACCTTGCGGTTGTCCACGTCCCACAGGATCACCGAATTGTTCCAATTTGCCGAGGCAAGCCACTTCCCATTCGGGCTGAATGCGACATGGGAGACTCCGCCCTTGTGTCCCTCCAGCGGGGGTGACGGCTTACGGCTGTCCGTGTCCCACAGAGTCACCGTCCCAGCCCAATTTGCCGAGGCAAAACGCCTCCCGTCCGGGCTGAAAGCAACGCCCAAAACCTGCTCTCCATGGTCTTTCAGAGTGTCCAACGGTTTGCGGCTGTCCACATCCCACAGGATCACTGTATCGTCCCTACTCGCTGAGGCAAGGTGCTTCCCGTCTGGACTGAACGCTACGCCTTGGACAGCGCCCAGGTGCCCGGCCAGCGTGGCCAGCGGCTTGCGGTTGCCCACATTCCAAAGGATCACGGTCTTGTCCTCGCTCGCCGAGGCCAGGCTCTTTCCGTCCGGGCTGAAGGAGACGCCCCAAACCTTATCCTTGTGCCCTTCCAGCGCGGTCAGAGCCTTGCGGCTGGTCAAGTCCCACAAGATCAAGTCTTTGTCCTCGCTTGCCGAGGCCAGCCGCTCACCGTCCGGGCTGAAGGCGACACTACGGACCACGTCTTTGTGGCCCTCCAGCGTGGCCAGCGGCTTGAGGCTGGCCACGTCCCACAGGATCACCGCCTTGTCTCCACTTGCTGAGGCTAGTTGTTTGCCATCCGGGCTGAAGGCGACGCCCCAGACCCCACCCTTGTGACCCTCCAGAGTGGCACCCTTGTGACCCTCCAGAGTGGCCGGCAGCTTGCGGCTGATCAAGTCCCACAAGATCACGGTATTGTCCAAGCTCGCTGAGGCCAGCTTCTGGCCGTTTGGGCTGAAGGCAACGTCCCGGACCTTATCTTTGTGCCCCTCCAGCGTGGCTAGAGCCTTTCGGCTGTCCACATCCCATAGGATTATTGTTTTATCGTCACTCACCGAAGCCAGCCGCTTCCCGTCCGGGCTGAAGGCGATACCCCAGACCCCTTCCTTGTGTCCTTCGAGCGTGCCTAGCGGCTTGCGGCTATCCACGTCCCATAAAATCACTGTTTTGTCCATGCTCGCTGAGGCCAGCCGCTTGCCGTCCGGGCTGAAGGCGATGCCCGAGACCCAGGTTTTATGCCCTCTGAGCGTGGCCAGTGGCTTGAGGCTGTTCATATCCCAAAGGATCACGGTCCCATCTCCGCTCGCCGACGCGAGTCGTTTGCCGTTCGGGCTAAAGGCGACGCCCGAGACCGCCCGCTCGTGGCCCTCCAGCGTGGCCAACGGCTTGCGGCTGGCCACGTCCCATAAGACCACGGTCTTGTTCCAACTCGCCGAGGCCAGCCACCTTCCATCCGGGCTGAATGCGACGCTCTCGACACCATCCTGCCCCGGCAGAAACGCGGAGAGGTGCGGGTGGCTTACGAAACGCCGCAGCAGCCCGGCAGATACGTCAAGCGTCGGAGCTACCCGGGCCGCTTCGAGGTTGATCAGAAGGGATGCATCGTAGTTGGCATCCTGGAGCCGGTCGGCGTTGGCCATCAGCCGCGTGCTCTCCGCCTCGTGCAGCAGAGCCGTCGCCCGCTCCTGTTCCTGATGGGTCTTTGCTGCCTCGGCGGCGGCAAGGTCTTCCAAGTCCGCGACTTTGATCTTGGCCTTGATGGCCTCTGATATGGCTCCGTCCGCGACTTGCTGTTGCGCAATCACTTTCCTGGTAGCTTCATTGGCGAGTCCCTTCTGTTTTTCTGTCTCGGCTTTGAGCCGCGTTGCCTGCGCCCGCGCCTGGCGTGCTTCCCACGCGAGCCACCCGGCGAGCGCGATGAGGACGATCACGACGAGCGCCCCTGCCATCACGAGCGCCGCATTGCGCCGGTTGCGCTGCTGCTGCTCGCGCGCCGCCCGTTCCCGGGCCTTCACCGACTCTTCCGCCTCGCGGGCGCGGCGGCTGTCTCGGCTTTCCTTGACCACCCGGGTCAGCACGTCATGAGTCAGCTCCAACCGGCGCACGCTCTGCCGCTCGTCCACTCGTAGCAGACGACGCCTGATCAGCGCATCGAGCGCCTCGGAGGTGACGCCGGGTAGGACTAGAGCATCCTCCAGCGCGTGGCTGTCGCGGTAGCCACTGCCGGTGATGAGCTCGTCCTCGACAAAAGTCCGCACGCGCGGATCGAGGCCGGACATGCCGCGTTCGTAGAAACCCGAGAGAATTTCGCGGTCGGCGCCTTCCAGTAGATCGGGCGTGATGCGCTCGAGCGGCGGTTCCGCTTGCTGGCGCTTGTGGTTCAGCTCGCTGCAAACGACGCTGAGCAGCGCCGGATCGATCTCGACTTTGGAGAAGTACGACGGATCGATGGGTGGGCTGGGTTCATTCTTCCAGGCGAGCCTGAGGATCCTCCGTGCGATGTCGTCGTCGACCAACGTCCCGCCCGCGCGGGTAATCACTTCATAGGCTTGGGCGCCGCTCATCGGCAGCAGGCGGAAGCGGTTATACATGAGGGAGGGCATCTGCTCGTTGAGTCCTTCCATCTCGGCCAGGAAATCTTCACGGAAGCTCAGCACCAGCTTGACCGTCGAGCGCTTGAAGTCGAAGCGTCTCGCGGCCGTGGGATCGGCTTCGAGAGCCTGCCGAACCGCTTCCGGCGGCCGGTTCTCCACCAGATCACCGAGCTCGGCCAGGAAGGCGGCTGAACGGGCTCGGGACTCTTCGGTCTCCTGACCGAGCGTGAAGATCTCTTCGAATTGGTCGAGCACGATCACTGGAGTCACCGGGCGGTTGCGATCACTCCAGAACTCCGCGTCACGCCGATGGAAGAACGACCACAAGCTTTCATCCTCGGCAGGCTGTGCGGCTTGAACCCGGTCGGCGTCGCACGCCGTCTGGATCTCGCGAAAGATCTGCTCCCGCAGCTCCGGGGCTCGGTCACCATGGTCGAGGCGTACGTAGACCGGCAGGTAATCTTCTTCGCGCAGCAGAGGGAATAGTCCGGCCTTGAGAAGCGACGTCTTGCCCAGACCGGAGCGCCCGAAGAGCACCGTGAGCAACTCGCGGCGGACCCGCCGCATCAGCTCGCCCGACTCCGCTGCTCGGCCGTGGAAGTACTCGCGGTCAGCCTCGTCGAAGGGATCGAGCCCGGGCCACGGGTTGTCGCGGCTCAGGGCCTGGCGTTGCAGATCGGCAATCTCCGGCATTTCAGGTCACGCCGCCCTCTGCCGGCGGTGGAAGTCGCGCACGAGCTCCCGCAGGAGCTCGGCGACATCGGGAGTGACATGTCCTTCCAGAAGATTTTTGCCCTGCGCTCGCTTGAAGGAGTCTGGCAGCGGAGCGCGGTCGATGCGCGTATCGTCGATCGCCACGGGGACGATGAAAGGTTCGTCCGGTGCCATTCCGCGAGCGAAGTCGGCCGCGTCGTTCCACTCCCGCCAGAAGAAGCGGCGCCGGCTTCCCTCGCTCACGGACTGGCGCGAGATCACCGGCAGAAAAAGCGAGCAACGCTCGATGCCGCGCCGGATGCTGCGCGCCCAGTCATCTCCAATGTGCAGGGCGTCCTTGTCGAACCACACCTCCAGGCCGGCCGCGCGCAGGCCCGCGGTCAATCGGCTGGCTGCTTCGAGGTCCTCACTCGCATAGCTGACGAAGATCGCCCCGGTTGGAACGCTCCTTCCGGATGTGCCCGCCTCTCGGATCGTGGGCACGCTTGGCGCTTCCACCGGATGGGCGAGGTGCCAGCGCCGCGCCAATTCGGTGACGAACCGTGCCGCGGTCCACGGGATCAGGCGGGTCTCGGAGCTGAAGCTTTCGAGGAAGAGCGCCAGCTTGGCGTCGTTCGGAATCTGGTCGCCCACCAGCACGTCCCAGCGCCTGCGCTTCTGAGACAGCTCGAGGCTCCTCGCCGTGCGCAGGAAGAAGCGCGCGAGCCAGTCTCCGAAGTTGCAGCCGAGGATGAGTAGATGGTTGCCGCGCAGCTCGTCGAACAGCATCTTGGGCTGCCGCTGCTTGTCCTGCATGGCGTGCACGAGCTCGAGCAGGTCCTCGTCGCAGATCGCATAGTCCGGCGAAGCCGACGCCCGCCCCAGGAGATGAAAGACGACCGGCTGCCGCAGCTCAGCCTTTGGACAGGGGAGGTCGCGGAGGGTTTTCGGCGAGTAGACGATCTGCGCCGCGCCGAGGGCGTCGGCCAGCAAGGAGTCGAAGGTCAGCGAGACGAACAGGTCGAAACCGGGGATGCCGGAGAGCGCCCGCAGCGACTCATTCGGTGTCAGCGCGGCGTTGCGTAGCATCCTGTGGATCTGGGCGTAGAGCTCCTCCCGCTCGCCGCGCCGGCGCAGGTGCAAGGAGACGACATCGTTGAGGTCGAAGCTCTCGGGAGGCTCCGCGGCCGGCAAATTGAGATCGGCCGCTAGCCGCTGCGCCAACCAGCGATAGAGAGGCACTTCTCGGTCGCCGTCCTGAACCGTGACGAGCTCCGGGCCGATGACCGGAATGACGGTCCGGTCCTGGATGAAGTCCAGGAGATTGTCCCAGAACCCTTCCTGCAACTCGGCCATGGGTTGCATGCCTCCAGATTATAAACGAAGCCTGCTGGGAGCGCTGCCATCCTGGCGGCCGGGTCGACTGCGTCGACCGGGCCGGCTGGAAGCCAGCGCTGCGAAGAGCACCTCGTGATAGCCTCCTGAAAAACCCAGGGGACCACTCATGAACGCACCCAAACCTGCCTTTCGCCTGTCGCTCGAAGAGGCCCGTCGGGTGTTCGTGACCGCGCAGGGATTTCCTGATCATCCAGGACGGTCCATTGCCACGGTGCTGGAGGAGACCGGTTTCGTGCGCACGCTCGGGGGCGTCGACGTCTATCTGGCCGTCCGCGCGCGAGTGCCGGGGATGCGGCGGGCGGATCTGGATGCGGTCGTGGCGGCGGGGGAGGCGCAGATCATCCCCGCGGTCCGGGGATGCATGTACCTGGTGCCGCGGCGCGACGTCCCCCTGTCGCTGCGGGTGGCCGAGATGCTTACCCGCACGCGCGACGAGCGCGAGCATGCCAAGGTGGGCATCCGGCCGGGCGAGCTCGAGGAGATCGGCGACGCGGTTCTCCAGACCCTGGGCGAGCGTGGACCGTTGACCACCGACGCGCTGCGCAAGGCTCTGCCGGAAGGCACCGTGCGCAGCCTGGGCGAGGTCGGCAAGAAGGTGGGGGTCTCCTCGCCGTTGCCGGCGGCGGTGCGCCGGCTGGAGTTTTCCGGCCGCGTCGCGCGGGCCGTGGAGAGCCAGCGCCTCGACAGCGAACGCTATCTCTGGCGCATCACGGAGCGCAATCCGTTCGACGGCGTGACCCTTTCCAGCGATCCGATCGACCTCTACGCCGGCCTGGCGCGGATCTTCTTCCACAGCGCCGGCCTCGGCACCCAGAAGGACTTTGCCGGCTGGGCCGGCATCCCGCAGCGCGACGCCAAGGCCGCGATGGAACGAGCGGACCTCGTGCCCGTCGCCGTCGACCACCTGCCCGAGATGCACTATCTCCTCCATGAGCGCCGTGCTCTGCTCGACTCCTCCTGGGGAGCCTCTCAGCCGGTTGCGCTCCTCTCGTTCGAAGACAACCTGCTGGCCCTCCACGGCGGGCCGGCCCTGCTGGTCGACAAGGCCCACCACGCGACGCCCGTGCCGGAGTGGGCCACGGGCAAGACCGTCCTCCTGGGCGAGGCGAAGCACATGAGCATGCGCTCGGTGATGGCCGAGGGAAAGATCGCCGGCTTCTGGGAGTATGATCCGGACACCCGAGCGGTCGTCACCGCCGGCTTCGCCGGCCTGTCCAAGGTGACCCATGCCCGCCTCGACGCCATGGCGGAGGACGTCGCCCACTTCCTCACCGAAGACCTCGGTCACGGCCGCAGCTTCTCGCTCGACACGGACGACGATCTGCGCGCGCGCTCCGCGCAGGTGCGGGCCGTGGCGACGGTGGTGCAAAGGCGCTGACGCCGCCTAGTCGTGCTGCCGTGCTCCCAACTGCCCCACCCAGCCGACGGCGGCGTCGCGGTCCAGTTTGGTGAAGTCGTTCGCCTCGGTGGCGTCGAAGGAGAGGACGAAGTTGCGAGCCGTGTGATTGGAACGGGTACCGTTAGGAATGCTGACGGTGATCGTGATCTGGTTGCCGATATGGGTGCTCTGATCCCCTGCTGTGCGGACCGTGGCGTCGAAATCCACTCGGACCGGGCGCTCCGGGCTGGCTTCCTGAGAGAGCTTTAAAATCTCCCGCTCATAGGGAATCATCTGCGAGTTGGCGCTGAAAGTCCCCGCCACCAGGTTCTCCGGCTGATTGCGCCCGCCGAGGCGGCTGCCCTTGAGGTGCAGCCACTCCCAGGAGGTCGCATTGGCTCGCCCGCCGATGAAATACCGCACGTAGTCCTTGGCCGAGGTGTTGGCCATGGCAGCCTTCTGCCCTTGGGCCCGCGAGCCCCGCGTCGCCGGCCGGGTATAGCGGGCTTCCTGATGCTTGGCGCCGCCGGGAGCCGGCCCGGGCGGCTCCACGTCGTCTTTGATCTGAATGTCCGCGAATTCGTCGGTCTTGCCCTCGCCAAACGGGGGGAGCTGATCGATCGAGGCGTCCGTGAACAGGATGGCGTAATCCCCGATCCGTTCGGTCGGGAAGGGTAGGTCATACTCCGCATAGGCAGCCACCAGAAGATTGAAATCCTCGCGGCTCACCAGCATTGTCTCGATACCGGGCATGCGAAGCCGGGCGAAGGCCGCACGCCAGGTTACGAGGAGCCCCTCGTTGGCCTGGAAGCGGAACTCGACGTTGCTGAACTCTCCGCCCGCGCCTTGCTTGGGCTCACCGCGCATCGCGCGCGCCACCAAGTTGTTGAGCGTCGCTTCGGCGAAGTCGGCGCTGAATTTTTGCGATAGGATGAGATAGAGCGCGCGGCCGGTGAGAAGATTCGCCTCATCTTCGGAGACGAAAACCAGATTGTTGACATCGCCGAGAGTCGCGTCGAGGTTCTCCTCCTGAAACTTCTCGACCCGGACGTAGAGGTGCATCTTGACCTCCGGCCGCGCCGCGCTGTCCACGTTTTTCTTGGCGATGTATCCTGCATACAGGTAGAGCCTGCCCGTCGAATCGACGTACAGGTTGTCCAAGTACTCGGCATCGAAGGCGTTGTCCTCGTGTTGCTCGATCGCCTGGATCTGTTCTGCCGTGAGTGGGGCGACCTTGGGTTGCACGACCGTTCCGTCCGGCGAGCCGTGGCTGATGGTGAAGCCGGGCTCGGGCTGGCCATCTGGTGAGATCTCTGCCTCCGGCGCCTCGGACTCCCGGGGTTGCAGCGTCTCGGGTGCGCCCTGAGGTGGCGGAAGGGGCCTGCGCACCTGCGGCTGCGGCTTCGCCGCGAAAGGACGCGGGGCGAACGGCGAGTCACTCCTCCCAGGCGGCTGTTCCCCCGCGAACGCCCTTCGGGTTCTCTGGTAGGTCATCGTATGCTCCGCTTGCTGGAAGCTACCACTTGACGGGTTGAAGAACCAGGAGGAGGGCCCTGCCATCATGATCATCACGACAGACCACGGAAACGTCCGCGAGCTCCGCTTCGCCCGCCCACCGGTCAACGCGCTGTCGCCGGAGCTGATCGCCGCTCTCGCAGCGGCGGTGACCTCCGCGCCGCAGGAGGGCGCTCGCGCGATTGTCCTCTCGGGACCGCCGGGGATGTATTCGGCCGGCCTGGACCTGCCGCTCTTCGTGACTCTCGACCGGCCGGGCCTCGCCGCCGCCTGGCACAGCCTCTATACGTTGATGCGCTCGCTCGCGGCGTCTCCCATCCCGATCGCCGCAGCGATCACCGGCCATGCCACCGCGGGCGGCATCGTGCTGCCGGTCTTCTGCGACACGCGGATCTGCGCCGAGGGGAACTGGAAGATCGGCTTCAACGAGGTGCAGGTCGGCCTGCCGCTGCCGCCGGTCATCCATGCCGCGTTGAAGCGCCTCGTCGGCTCCCGGCAGGCGGAGCGGCTGGCGGTCGAAGGGCTGCTCATCGGGTCCGAGGAGGCGGCGCGCATCGGTCTTCTCGACGAGCTGGTTCCTGCTGAAGGCGTGGTCGAGCGTGCGATCGCCTGGTGCCGGAGCCTCGTTGCCCTCCCGCCGGAAGCGATGAGCTTCACCCGGCGGAAGGCGCGAGCCGATCTCGTCGCGCTCTTCGACTTCTCGCCCGGCGAGCTCGACCAGATGGTGGACGCCTGGTGGAGCGCCGAGGCGCAGACGATGCTGCACGGTGTCGTCGAGCGCCTCAAGAACCGGAAGAAATAGTTGTACTCTCCCGCTCATGGTCCAGTCTCTGAAAGAACAGCCGCAACCGGCGGAGCAGACCGCCGAGACGTCCCCTCCGGAGCCCACTGGTCTGCGCAAGTGGGGGAGCCTCCTCGTGCTCTCCCTCGCCCTCGCCATCATCATCATCGACACGACGCTCCTCAACGTGTCGCTGGAGACGTTGATCCGAGAGCTGCACACCAACCTGCAAAGCCTGCAATGGGTGATCTCGGCGTACTCACTGACGCTCGCCGCGCTGACCGTGACCGGCGGCCGGATGGGCGACCTGTTCGGCCGCAAGCGGATGTTCATGCTCGGCGCGTTCCTCTTCGCGGTCGGCTCGTTCATCGCGTCGATCAGCCAGTCGGTGCCGGTGCTCCTGCTCGGCGAATCGATCATCGAGGGGATCGGCGCGGCGCTGATGATGCCGGCCACGGCCGCGCTTCTCGTCGCCAAATACCGCGGCCATGACCGCGCCATCGCTTTCGGGATCTGGGGTGCCTCCGCCGCGGCCGCCTCCGCGGTCGGTCCTGTGCTCGGCGGTTACCTGACGACTCATTACAGTTGGCGCTGGGGTTTCCGCATCAACGTCTTCGTCGTCGCCCTGCTGCTGCTCGGCTCCCTGGTCATCCGCGACGAGCCGGCGGCCGGCCGCCGCAAGGTCGACGGGCTCGGCGTCTTCCTGTCCGGCCTCGGCCTCTTCTCTCTCGTCTTCGGCATCATCGAGGCGTCGTCCTACGGTTGGATCCACGCCTTGAAGCCGTTCTCGGTCGGTGGCACGGAGCTGCCTCTGGGCGGACTCTCGATCGCGCCGTTCGCGATCCTCTTCGGGCTGCTCGTCCTCACCGCGTTCGCCTTCTGGGAGCAGCACGTCGAGAGCGCGGGGGGCACGCCGATCGTCTCCCTGCGCCTGTTCAAGAACGCCAACTTCGTCGCCGGCGCCGCGGTGATCGGCATCATGATGCTCAGCCAGAACGGACTGATCTTCTCGCTGCCGGTGTTTCTGCAATCCGTGCGCAACCTGGATGCATTTCACACCGGCATGATGCTTTTACCGTTGTCGGCCATGCTCCTGCTCACCGCGCCGACCGCGGCGGCGTTGACGAAAAAAATCGATCACAAGCGGCTGGTGCAGATCGGCCTGGTGTTGAACTTCGTCGCCCTCCTCGCGATGCGCCAGGCGATGGGCATCGACATCCCGCTGGTCTGGCTCATCCCCGGCCTCGCGCTCTACGGCGTCGGCATGGGGCTCGTGCAATCGCAGATCAACAATCTGACCCTTTCGGCCGTGGCGGTCCAGGAAGCGGGTGAGGCGTCTGGAGTGTCCAACACCTTCCGGCAGGTCGGCCTCGCGCTCGGCTCGGCGATCATCGGCTCGATTCTCCTCACCACCATCGTCGGCGATCTCCAGGGTGCTGTGAAGACCAGCCCGCGGATTCCCGAGGCCGCCAAGGCGCAGGTCGACGACACGATCCGCCAGCACGCCTCCAGCCTCGCCTTCGGCTCCGGCGGCGTCTTCGACAGCCTGCCGCCGGCCACTCGCGATGAAATGTCCGCGGCGCGCCGTGTCGCTACCACGGACGGCAACCGGAAAGCCCTTCTCTGGGGAGCCGGTTTCGTGCTTCTGTGTCTGGCGGTCTCGAACAAGCTTCCGTTGCGCGCGCGGGAGTCGGGACGGGATTCGAAAGAATAGTCGGCCTGAGCTTTGCATTCACACGGTGCGTAAGCGGAGGGCGGCGCAAGAAAACCCGTCCTTCCGGTTTTCACACCTGGGAGGTAACTCGTATGAATGCAAAACGGACTCTCGTTCTTCTGCCGCTCCTGCTTCTCGCAGTGGTGGCTCTCTCCGGGACGGCCTGTGTGGCGACCGTCCGCGGCCCCGGAGGTGATCTCTGGGTGGATGTCGCACCGCCGGCTCTGCAAGAGGAAGTCGTCGTCGAGCGCCCCGGGCCCGATTTCATCTGGATTGGCGGTTATTGGGACTGGCGGCCGGGTATCCATAACTATGAGTGGGTGGGCGGCCGTTGGGAGCGCCCGCCACATCGTGGAGCCCGCTGGGAGTCCCCCCGCTGGGAGCACGGCCGCCGTGGCTGGCACCATCGTGGCGGCTATTGGCGTTAAAGAGAAAGAGATCAACCCCCGGCACGCCCGTGCCGGGGGATACCACCCTTCCTGGCCTGAGCCTTGCAATACATCTCAAGCGTTGGACAGCTAGCTCAGCGGTCAAGCCGCAAGGAGATAAGGCCATGGGACTCGGACAAGATGGTGCCACGAATCAGGACAAGGGAATCGAAAACCAGATCAAGGGCAAGGTGAACGAGGTGGTCGGTGCAGCGGTGGGTGACCTCGGCCAGGAGCTCAAGGGAAAAATGCAGAAGAACGTCGGCAAGGTGCAGGAGAAGGTCGGCCGCGCCGAGCAGAACGCCGCAAAATAGCGCGAGTTGAATCGAAGGCTGTGCAGCTCAATCACAAAAGGGAGAAACGACAATGCTTTGGACTATCGCTCTGATTTTGCTCGTCCTGTGGGCGCTCGGGTTTTTCGCGTTTCACGTCGCCGGCGGACTGATCCATCTGCTGCTCGTGATCGCCGTCGTCGTCTTCATCGTCCAGCTCATTCAAGGCCGACGCGTCGTCTGATCGGGCGCGCTCCTACGAAGGAGTGACACGGCTGCGCGGGCGCCACGTCGGAAGGTGACTGCCGCTCTGGTGGTGCCTTCCGGCGGGGTGTCCGTGCCAGTGTTGACGGCGGCGCGCGCTCCGGCCGGCGATCTGGCTGGAGCTCTGGTAGAGAAGATAATCCCGTGTCTCCAGAAAAATCCCTGAGCCCAGGGAGGGCTGCGGCCGAGGTCCGGAGGAGACCTTGGAGATCAGCACCGACGGAGGCTCTTCCGCAGAGCTGGCCGGGGTTGATTGAGCCTGGCTCTCCTCGACCGAAAAACCACACATCGCTTCGAGAATAAAGCGTTCCGAATGGCGGAGCGGACCGGTCCGCAAGGTCGGTCCAAGCTCCAGCCGGTGCTCGGCGAGAGAGGTCAGGACGCGTTGCGATTCGGGCATCCGCTCGGCGATGAGCACCCGGTAGAGGAGGCGGACTTCGCAGAGTGCCAGAGGGACGATGGCGCAGGCGAGAAGCACGGCCGAGCGCTTTGCGGGCGCCGCCCGCCGCACCAGGGCGAGGATCGCCAGCGCGGCGAGCATGGCCCAGGCCGGATAGCTCGGATCGAGATACCAATGGTGCTGGGTCAGCGAGAGGGAGAACAGCACCAGAGGCACCAGCGCCCAGAGAAGGACGAGAGGCCTCATCCCGCCGGTCATCTTCCGCAGCAAGTCCTGAAAGCGAAATTTTTTTGCGCGCGCGACGGCAAATGCGCCCGCGAGGATCAGCAGCGGCCAGGGCGCGAAGCGGTCGAACAGAGTTCCGACATATCCATACGGAGAGTAGGAGACCTTGTCGATGATGCTCGTCGAACGGGCGAGGAGGTCCTCCTGGACCATGCGCTCGAGGAAGTACGGCGAGCCGTCGGCCTGCCAGCGCGCCATCGCCCACGCAGCGACCGGCACGACGAAGACGGTCAGGGCGACCAGGCAGGGGAGCACCCGTTGCCGTCGCCAGGAGCCGCTCCAGGCCGCATAGAGGACCGCTACCAGGATCAGCGGCAGGATGGCGAAGCTCTTGAGCAGGAAGGCCACCGCGAGGAGGGCGCCCAGGAGGACGATCCGCCACGGTGATTCATCGAGCTGCGCAACGACCCACAGGGCGAGCAGCAGCAGCAGGGTGAGAGCGGCGTCGAGGTCACCGCTCCGGGCACCGTGGTTGGAGAGGAAGCCGAAGGCCGTCGCCATGATCAGCCCGGTCAGAAGACTCGCCCGCCGTCCCAGCCAGCGCCGGCTGAGCGCCATGGAGACCGCGACGGCTCCGATGCCGCACAGGGCCGCCGGCAGACGCAGGGCGAAGAACGTGGGGCCGAAGACCGAGAACGACAGAGCCATCAACCAGTAGCCGAGAGGCGGCTTGAGATTCCAGTATTCGCGTTCTCCTGCGTACGTCGTGACCAGGAAACTCCGGCTCTGGAGCATTTCATAGGCCGAGACGCCGTAGCGGGCCTCGTCGGAATCGTTGAGGCTCACCGAACCCAGGCCGGCGAAGACGTTCCACGCCATGAGGGCGAGCACCAGCGTGAAGCCCAGGCGATAGCGGCGGACGGCGAACCGGCCGAGCGCCTGCGAGAGGGACGAAGATGCTTCAGGGCAACCGGCAATCCGACTGCTCGGAGACAGGCTTGTGGACACGAACATGATGCTGTAGCGAACGCTCCTGGCCCTGACGCTCGGCGACCAGGCGCTGCGTCGGGGCTCGATGTTGAGGGTCTAGCGGAGAGAGCCTACCACAGGCGCGTGACGGAATTGGCAAGTTGTCGCCGCGTGGCACTTCAGGATTCGCACCCGTAGTGCCATTCATGAATTGGAATATCTTGCTTCAGGAGGGACACGACTCGGAGAGGGGCCCGGGAGCCGTGTGGCTCCCGGGCCGAGGATCGATCTACTGGGAGCTGCCGGTGACGGTCAGGCTGTAGGTCCCTTCGGCTCCGCCGTCGCCTGCGATGCTGATGAAATAGATCCCCGCGTCGAGCGCCTGGACGCCGCGCGCGTCCGCGGCGGCCAGAGAGCCGTCCTCACCGAAGAGAGCGGCGGAGAGGGCCGCGCTCGTGCTGAGATCGATGGACACGGATGTGGCGGCGGTGAGACTGAAGGAGAACAGATCGTGGTCCGCCGCCGTAATCGTGCCGCTTTGCGTCTCGCCCAGGCCGGTCGGGGTGGCGCAGAGGAAGCTGTCCCCATGGTCGTCCTGTGGACCGAGACCGCAGACGTCGACGAACGTGGCTTGCATGTACAAGTCGCCGGTGGCCGGCGGTGTCACCTGGACGCAGTGCTCTCCCGGTTGGACCACGGTGGTCAAGGGATGCGCCTCCCCGATCTCGGCGCCGTCCACGAAGAGGGTGGTGACGGAGGTCGGATCGGTTGCCCAGATCGCGGCCTGGGTCCCGGAATCCTCTCCGGCGAGCACCAAGAGGCCCGGTCGGACGATGGAAAACTTCACGATGTCGCTTTCCCACTGGTCGACTTTGTCCAGCGTGATGGTCGAATCGCCGTCGAACGCCGTGGCTCCGCCCGGGGCGCTCAAAGCTTCTTCGCAGCTCGGAGACGACTGGGCGCGAGCGGCGCCCAGGGAAAGAATGAAGAGACCGGCGACGCAGAGAAATGCCTTGCGAGAGACGGTGAACGTGAGCATAGACCTACCCCTTCCAGGCCGAAGCGGCCCCGAAAAAGTGATTCGGTTTGCGGTTTTGGACGGGGCGTCCCCGGGGCCGCCTTGGAGGGGGAGTAACGGTGGCTTCTTACGGATTGGCGGGATTTACGGCCGGATGTGATGAAATGGATTCAACGTGAGCGTCGCCGGGATGTCCTGGACAGGAGAGGAGACGGACACCGCAGTCGGAGCGCGGGTGTTCACGGACTTCGTCCGCTCCCTGGAGGCGCATCGCGATCCGGAGCCTCGCCGCCTCGCCCTGGCACGGGAGGCGCTGCGGGCGGCCCTGCGCGGCGAGTTGCGGCGCCGCGGGTTGTGGAACGCGCCACCGAGCTACGTCGGGATCTACGGCTGTGTCTCCTGGGACGAGGGGTTGGACGAGCTGCTCTCCGAGTGCTACGCGTTCATCTTCGTCGACCGCCTGCGCAGCCTCCAGGCACAGCTCCAGGTCAAGCCGAACATCGACGGCCTGATCTTCTTGAACGTCCGCCACTTTCTGCACGAGCGGCAGAAAGAGCACGATCCCCTGGGATCCCAGGTCTTCGAAGTCGTCCAGTCCGCCCTCCGCGGCGCAGTGACCGCGGGGGAGCTGCACGTGCTCGCGGGCGATTCGCGCATCCGCAACGAGTCTGTGCTCGGTTTCTCTCCCGACGCCGATCCCGCCGCCGCAGCCGGCCGCGACCTGCGGGCTCTCGTCCGGCGTTGGAACGACGGCCTGCTGCCCGACCTCGTCACTCTGCGCGGCCGGCGCGAAGCGGATGTCGTCAATCGCCTGCGCGCCTGCCTCGCCGATCTGCCGGCCGAGGGCATCGAAGTCTTCCGCTGCAAAGACTTGGTCGATCCTCTCAAGGCCGACGTGCGGGCGCGTTGGGTGGCCCTCCTCGATCAGGACACCGGCGAGTCCGCCGTGGAGAGAGGTGAGGAGGACTCCACCCGGACCGTGCGCCTGGTCCGCCCGGACACCGGCTTCGAGGAGCGCCAGCTCTTCCGGCGGCTGGTGGCTTGCGTCCTGGCGGCGGTGGAACGGCTGGAAGAGAGCGCCAAGACGCGGGACTATCTCTCGACGCTCTGGCAGTTCCTGCGCGTCCAGGCGCAGGGAGGACCGGAGGACGCCGAAGGACACCTGTCGCAGCGCCGGCTCGGCGAGCTTCTGGGCATCCCCCGCGAGCGCCTGCCGGACCTCTACAAGACCCTCGGCCGGCTCCTCGAACGGTGCCGCGCCGCCAATTCGGAAAAACCGCCCGTTACCCCCATACCGGGGAGATTTGCTCCGGACGCCCGGAGAAGGAACGCGCCATGAGCCGTCACCTCCAGGACGCCCGGCCGCCGGAGCCGGGCGACCTCTTCGTCCTCGCCGAGACGGCCGGCTTTCCCGTCGAATGGGCCGTCCTCGAAAGCCGTCCCGGAGATCCCGGCCGCCTGCTCGCCGTTCCGGCGGACACCAATCCCCTGGCAGGCAGCGCCGACGTGGAGATCCCCGCGGACGAACCGGCCGGCCCGCTGACCCTGCGCTGCCGCTTCGGCCTCTGGATCGAAGCCGCCCGCTTCGATCCGACTCGTCGCACGGGCGTCCTGGCCCCGGCTGCTGTCGCCCGCGCCGTCGCCAGGAGAGGCGAGCTCGAGACCGGAGATCTCACCTCCTCGCCGCTGGCCTTCGAAGCCGACGCCGACCCCGAGTACGAAGACTGGGTGCGGGAGATCCTCGCGCCGGCCCATGCCGTCCTTGCCAAGCCGGCCGCCGCTCCGCTCCCCCTCCGAGGACCGAGCCGCCGTTGGACCTCCCTCGGCAATCCTTACGCGCTCGCCGCTTCGATCCTTCTGCTGGTTACCCTCGGCTTGGCCGGAGGTTTCGTCCGGCAAACCCGCACCATCGCCGATCTCACCACCGGCCGGCAGCGCACCGAGCAGGAGCTTCAGAAGGAACGGGAGAGGCGGACCGGAGACCTGCGCCAGGCCGAGGAGGCACATCGGAAAGAGTTGGCGGAGCGAGACCGCGAGGCCGAGCAGAAACGGGCGGAAGACCGGCGCCGCATCGCCGACCTCGAAAGCCGTCTCGACGCATCCGGCCGGGTCCGTCCCTTGGTCAATGCGCCTTTCGTCTATCTCGCGCCGCGAGACCCGGTTCGCGGCGAGCCGGACGCGGTCCCCCTGCCGCCCGAAGCGAGCTATCTCTTCGTGATCCTCACCATCAAGGATCTCCGCTCCTTTTCCGAGTACCGCCTGGAGATCCTGAGCAAAGACGAGGGCAAGACGGTCTGGACGACCGCCGGCCTCCACAAGACCGGTGTCACCGAAGTGAGCGTGGCCCTCCCCCGGAGCCTCCTCCCGCCGGATGACTACCGGCTCCGCCTCGACGGAGTGAAAGACGGCAAGGCGGAGCGGGTGGGGGAGTATGAGATGCGGATCGGCGCGAAGTAGATCATTCGTTGAGACTCCTCCACACCTCGGCCTCGGTGTAGACAGCCAACAGCTCGAGAAGCTTTCGGGCGTGGGTCGATCTCCTCGGATGGTTTGGATTGCTCCAACCGGAACAAAGCAGACCTTCGAACTGGCCGCCATCTCCAGGGTAGAGGGAGGCAGCCACGGGCTTGAGCACAAGGTCCGGTGTCTCGGAGAGCGGTATCAGTTGTGCCAGGGGGTAGCCGCTGCCGATCTCGCACGGCGAGTGCGCGGCGACGGGAACGAAGAGCGGCCCCGTGAAGCCCTTGGAATAGAGGACGCTGGGCATGATGAGGCCTTGACTTGCTTCGATGTCCAAGGCGGACGTGCAGAGAAATGCGCAGGGCAGGTTCCACACGGAGATCCCAACGTCTACTTTGGCAAAGAGAACGGTGGAGTCGAGGCTGCCCATGATGCCCGGTATGGAGAGTAGGGTCTGATCGGCGAGAGCGATGAGCTCGACGGAGAAGTCGCGCGGCCCCTGGAGGCTCAGGGGATGGTGAGTGAAGAGGAGGACGCCGAGCCGGTTCGCGCTCTTGATCGCTGGGCAAGCATTGGGGCGGATTTTCCCATACGTCGGCCAGAGAGGGTGAAGAATCGGATGCGTTGCAAGGTCGGGCTTCTGGGCCTCGGGATAGCGGAGCGTATACTGGATCTCGAGGGGGCTCATCTCTGACTGACCGTCCAGGAATAGGTGGGCAGGTTCTCGGTATCCGCAAGGTGACGCGCAATGGCATGAGAGATGGGGAGTCCCGTCAGGTCCTCGATCCAGAGCCACTGGCCCATGCTGTTGACCTCGAGAAAAAATATTTCATGGCTGCGACTCTCGACGAGGTCCACGGCGCCGTAGGCCAAGCCTAGATTCCGAATCAGGGCTACCAACTTCTGGTTGAGCTCAGCGGATAGCTCCACCGCGAAGTGGGGCGTCTGAGGTATATTATAATGTCGCCAATCAATCGAGGTATTGCCGCCGGCTGCCTGAGAGTCGATGCGGCAGGCATAGACTTGGTTTCCGACGACGGTAACCCGGTACTCGCAGGCTTTCTCGACATATTCTTGAAAGATTATCGGGCATATGGGTAATCCTTCAAGGCTCTCGATCTCATCAGGCTCGAAGAGTTGGGTGAGGCGGGCTTGTGCTTCGCCGTTGATGAGGACATGAACAGACTCCAGGTTTTTCGTGCAGCAGCGGCGGTTCTCTTTCCAGAGACGTTGCGCGAAATCGTGGGCCTGCTTACGACTGCTTCCAATAAAAGTTCTTGGTACTAGAAGTCCACATTGGCGGGCGACGTGATGCTGGAGCGCCTTTGAGCTTGCGAGGCGATTGGCATTGATGTCGTTGAGGAACGGCCGTTTGAGAGCCAGTCTCTTGAAGGCTGATTCGATGTGCATGGAGCGCTGATCGGCGATGAAGGCTGCTTCCTCTCTTGATAGATCAGATCGGTTGACCCACGCAGGCTCAGTGAGGTAGTCCCGTCGCCAGTATATGGACGCGATCCTGGAGTGATGCCACGACCGATCTCTCGTAACGAGCCATACGTCGTCGTCAACGCATTCAATTGTCCAATCGAGGAAGCATCTCTCTCGAGGAAGTATTTCTACGGGAACGTCTAAGTTGCGGAGGCATTCGGCGACCGACCCGGCATGAGGGTCCTCGTCTTCGGTATGGATGAACACTGTTTGTTTTTTCATCAGCTTTCGTGGTTTCAGGACATGTGATGGGGTCGGACCGTCACTTGTCCCTGGGTTGCCGAGCTTTGTACTACTTGCCTTCTCCGTGGTCCGTCTGTTTCGACCAAGTTTGCCGGCTTGTCTGGGAGCTGGCTTGGAGGGCATTGATGAGCCGGTTGTCGTCCTGGTTCTGGGGACGCCACGTCCAGGACGACAGGTCGGGGATAGGCGGGGGCACGGCTTCGACGGAGCTCATTCCGGTAAGGGCGAGAGGTGTAGTCATTTTCTAATCTCCTGGACCGTTGTCTCTGCAATCTGGTGGTTGTGGGACGGTTACGCTTCTTGGGTTGTGAAAATCAGCATCGGCGGCCCGCGCGGCGAGGAGCCCTTCATGGGTGTTTCCTTTCTTTCCCTGCAAGGAGAGCCGCCCTGTGTGGCCGTCCGACTTAGAGACGCGAGGCCTGGCCGCAGGAAGGACCACTGAGATGACGCAATGTCGTGGCATGCCCGGAGCCCAGGCTCGAAAATCCAAAAAGGGCGGCGCCCGCCATCTCCGCGGTCGCCGCCATGAGGCGCTTCCGACGTCCTATGGGAAGACGCGATTCTTTGGGATCGGAGGACCATCTACTGCCAGTCACCGTAGATCTGAAACGCGGCCCAGTAGTACGGAGCGGAGGCGTCGACCTCTTCCTCCTCCCCCTTCTCGTTCTTGACCCGGCTAGGCCCCTGGATCAGCTCCATTTGCGCCGCCCGTAGCGCCTCGTCCTTGGACATGCCGTCCTTGAGGTGCTTGTAGAACCGCACCATGAGCTCTGCGGTGGTGCGGTCGGAGATCTTCCACAGCGACGCCATGACCGACCGGGCGCCCGCGTACTGGAACGCGCGGGTGAGGCCGATCAAGCCTTCGCCGCCCATCTCCTTGCCAAGCCCGGACTCACAGGCCGAGAGCACGACGAGATCGGCATCGAGGCGCACTTGCTCGAAGATCTCCCAGGCTTGGAGAAGACCATTGTCCTTGCCTTCCTCGAACTTCTCGGGGATCGAGAGGACGACGGCGGAGTTCAAGGGGAAGCGATCGTCGAGGATGGCGTGAGTGGCGAAGTGGACGATATGGGTGTTGCGGGGGAGGGACTTGGCGCTTCCTTCCGTCGCAGTGGGCCCGAGGAAAGCCTTGGCGCCTCGTGGAAAAAGGCTCACGATCCCCTCTACTTCCTGGCGAGAGAAGGGGAGAGGCGAAAAGTCGAAACCATGCTTGGCGGCCGAGCGTAAGGACGAGCCCTCGGCGGAGAGCGGTTTTTCCGTAAGACCACTTGAAAAGGTTGGGTCTCCGAAAGCTGCAAGCCCAGTATTGTCCGGTAGTGGATTTCCCTCGGGGCTATGGCGTGTAGCCTTCAGCTCTGCGAAGAGAGTCGCGGACAAGGCTGTGTGCATGGGTTTCCACTCCGCGAGGAACTGCCAACCGCGGCCACCGAGGACCTGGTCCGACGTCATTGATGACCTGACCAAGCCGGCAAATGGAAGAAGGCGCAGAGACCCATCGGGAACGAAGAGGACACGCTGACTCCTGGCCAGGGCCTCTTCCGCAGGAGCGACTAGTTTTTCGTACAGGTGTTTTCCCGCGGCAACCAGAGACACCCATCGGGGTGAGCCAGTACCTCGTGTCCCCTGAATCAGGGATAGATATTGGCGGATATCCTCTTCCAGTTGTCGTCTGGGAATACTCAGCCTATAGAGCTTCGCTGTTCTCACGGTCTCGACGATCCACAATCGGGTCTCTTCGCGGTCGACTTCGTAGTAGAGCATTACCGTGCCGGGGTCCAGTCTCTTGGCGAAAGCCTCCAGATCTAAGGGTTTCGGGTCGCGAATGGTGGAGAGCCGTAGCGAAAACCGGTCCATCTGCCGAGCGATCTCATTGAGCTTGCTCCTGATTGCCAGGAGCTGTTCTTTACCTCCATTCCCTTGCAGAATGTTCTGTTGAGCAGCGTCATACTGATATTCCAATTTTTTTCTCTCGCTCTCTAGGCCTGGTGGCAGATCACCAGAAAAATTCAAGTCCCTGGCAGCCAACATATTGAGCAACGCCCGAGCTCTGTAGCTCTCCAGTACTTTGAAGGCTTCACTGCGCTCGCCCGTCTCGATCAGTAAACTGACAAGGTCTCGATAAATATCCTCGAATCGGCTTCTGAGGCTTGCTTTGACGTCCTCGGTGCCGCCGAGCCTGCGCAAGGATGTGTTGATAATATTCGCGGATGTGCGCAGAAATTCCAGAGCCTCTTGGTGTCTTCCCTGCCGGAGGAGGACCTCCCCAATTCCATGGAGCGAAGAGGCGTACTCTACGCTTTCGGGGTTAATCTCTTGTGTGAGGTCACGAGCCTCGATGAAGTAGGTGAGGGCTCCCTCGAGTTCTCCTGATTCCATCAGAATCGTCGCAAGATTGATGAGGGTTACGGTTCGAGGTGAGCCCGTCGAGGTTGCTTGCGGCTGCATTGAGAGCGATGCTTCAAAGTATTTTCGTGCCGTGACCGAATCCCCCTTGATCCAGTAGAGGTGAGCGAGACTGCCGAGTCCTGAGGCCACCTCGCTGCTCCCCGGAAGGAGCTTTGACTTGATGGCGAGAGATTCCTTGAAGTCGTCTTCGGCTTCAGCATAGTTTCCTTGTGTGATTGCAACGTTGCCCAGGTTGTTCAGGCTGTGCGCTTCATCAATATTTGGACGCGGAAGTCTCCGTGCGACCTCCAGAGAGCGCTTGTCGAAGTACGAAGCATCGTCCGTGTCGCCTCGCTCGAAAGCAAGCATCCCTAGATTGTTCAGGATGGCCGCTTCGCCAAATGTCCCTGGAGCGATTCTCTCAATAATGCGCAATGATCTCTTTAAAAAATCCTCTGCTTCGTCGAGCTTGCCGCCTCGGATCTTGAGAAGGCCTATGTTGGTGAGTGTTTGCGTGATACCAAGTCCTTCTGGGGCGATTTCCTCGCCAAGCTTGAGAGAGTCAATCAGCAGATCTTCGGCTCCCTGCAGATCTCCCTGATCAGAAAGCATGGTACTCAGATTGGCTTGGGCCCTCGCGACATCGAGGCTCCGTGGCTTGGCTTGTTGGAAGAGCGCCAAGGCTCGCCTGTAGGAGGTCTCTGCTTCCCTCAAATTGCCGGTCCGCGCTGCTAAGAAGCCAAGGCTCTCGATGACCTCGCCGGCTTGGCGAGGTTGGCCAGGAAAGTCATGGAGAATGGCGAGAGCCTGTTCTAAGAGGCTTTTCCCTTTTTCCGGATCGCCCATTTTTGCCTCAATGAAGGCCAAGTTCTGGAGGCTTTGGGCGACTTCAAGACTGCAGGGTGCCAATAGGTTCCTCAGCCTGAGCGCTTCGCGGTGCCACTCCCGAGCCTGTAGGAGCTGGCCGCTTGCGGTAGCCACACGCCCCAGGTTGTTCATAACTCTTGCTACATTTAAACTGCCAGGCTCAATCTCAGTGTAGAGGAGGAACGCAAGCTCATAGTCGTTCTGAGCGTTGCCAATTTCGCCTCTGTTCAAGCGAAATATACCTCTGTTGTTGAGTGCTGATGCCAAGACGGTGCTACGAGGGGCAAGGAGTTGGATTTGCTCCACGGCTGCATCGAGGAGCTCTCCGGCCGGATTGGGCTGCTCACTCTCGATGAGAGCCAGGAAAAAAGAGACTCTAGCGAGAGCCAAGGTGTTGTCTGAGGCTCCGGTTTGTATTGTTAGCGCTGCGTTATAGGCTTCTCGGGCAAGATCGGTTTTGCCCCACCTTCGGAATCCAGTACCCAAGTCTTCGAGAACGGCGGCACGCACAGTCGGAGAGATTTCCTCCCTAAGGGCCAACTCGAGGATGGCGACCGCTTCGTTCCACTGGTTACGCTCGGACAGGATGGCGGCCATTCGGAGGCGAAGCCAAACGGCGAGGAGAGGATCAGCGCTCTCCTGTGCCAACCGTGCGAGCTGTTTCCACCAGCAGAGGCCTTCGTCGATGTCTCCGTGATCGATCTGGACCTTGCCGTTGTCGTAAAGAGAAAGGGCGGCCGGTTTGAAGTTGGGCCGCATCTTGAGGTCAGCGAGGCCCATCGGAATCAGAATTTCCTGGGGCCATCCTTGACTACTCCTCACCAGAAGAATCGGACCGGTCGGTGCCTTTTCTAGAATGAGCCAGTGCCAGTCGAGAATTGTCTCAAGATTCCCTTGCCCTGGCGATGGGTACGCCGAGTGGCTGGCCGGCTGACGCCACGAGACCAAGACGTCGCCAGACTTCAGGCCGCTCTGGTTGAGCACCGGAAGAGCTCCAATGTCTTCCACGACGACGCCAGGAAGTGTCAGGAGGTTATCGGGCTCGGCCCTTGCGAGCGCCGGGACCAGCGCCAACGCCAATAGCAGTGAAACCGTTCTTGGAAGTTTGCCGCATAGCTTCATTGTGGTTCCTCGTCATACCGCCCGTGCAAGGGCTTCAAGTTCCTTTCGCTAATACCTACCTCTTACATTTTCCCGTCTCGGTGGTCTGTTTCACGATCTCAAGGGCCTCGTTGTAATAGCGGATACCAGACTGTGTCTTGTCGTTATATGTCTCCACGCGGTCGGCGTTCTCGACGGCGCTGTGGAATTCGCCGAACGCCCATCGCGCCCGAGACTTGGCCTCGTTGAGGCAGGAGACGGCGCCAGCGGAGGCGGGCTTTCCCTCGATGTTCCGGATCGCATTCTCGATTTTCTTTTGGAGGTCGAACGCATCGGTTCGGTTCTGGTCTGCCTTCTTCTTACGCTCATCCCGGAGCTGTCGGTTGTACTCGTCGATCCCGCCGTTGATCCATTCCGCCGCTTTCCGGGCTTCCGCTACGGCCTCGTTGTAATGGTCTCTGGCTTGCCGGAAACTGCGTTCCGCGTCACTGACATGGCTCTGGTGGCCATATTTTTGGAAGAGTTCCAGAGAGTAACGAGCGCTGTTGAACGCGTCGGCAGATCGATCGAATTGAGAGCGGGCCGAGACATAGTGCTCGGCACCGAGTTGGAACTTCACGAGCTTTGCCTGCTCATAGAGCTGGCGAGCCTTTTGTCTACCTTCCTCCGCGCTGCGGGACATCCTCTCGGATTCCGCCTTCGCCTCTTCCGCCTGTCGGATGGCGTCGCCGAGTTGATCGGCGGCAGCCGGAGTTGACAGCCGGCACATGCAGAGCAAGATGAGGGATACGATTGTGGACTGCTTTCGCATCATGAGCTCCTTGGCGCCGCGTAGCGCGTGGCCCGGCAATTCGAAAAACCTCTCTTCACAGGACGCGAGAAGCACATCCCGCAAGGGTCATGGGCCCCGAGTCGAGGTCTGACCTACTGCCAGTCGCCGTAGATCTGGAACGCAGCCCAGTAGTACGGAGCCGAGGCGTCGATCTCTTCCTCTTCGCCCTTCTCGTTCTTGACCCGGATCGGTCCCTGGACCAACTCCATCTGCGCCGCGCGTAGCGCCTCGTCCTTTGCCATGCCATCCTTGAGATGCTTGTAGAAGCGCACCATGAGCTCCGCCGTGGTGCGGTCGGAGATCTTCCACAGCGACGCCATGACCGACCGGGCGCCCGCGTACTGGAACGCGCGGGTGAGGCCGATTAAGCCTTCGCCGCCCATCTCCTTGCCGAGCCCGGACTCACAGGCCGAGAGCACGACGAGGTCGGCGTCGAGGCGCACCTGCTCGAAGATCTCCCAGGCTTGGAGGAGGCCGTTCTCCTTGCCTTCCTCGAACTTCTCCGGGATGGAGAGGACGACGGCGGAGTCGAGCGGAGAGTGCTCGTCGAGGATGGCGTGAGTGGCGAAATGGATGATGCGCGTGCTCTTCGGAAGCGCCTTCGCGTGTTCCTCGGTGGCTTCCGAACCAAGAAAGGCATTGGTGGAGCGCGGGAACAATGTGGCGACTTGCTCCACCTCATGGCGGGAGGCGGGCAGGGATTCGAAACGGAAACCGTGACTGGATACGGAGCGGATTCTCGGTTCGACGTCTGTCGGTGGCGCATGCTCTGGGCCGAAGGGGAAATGGGGGTCTCCGAAGGCTGCGAGAGTTGCCCCATCTTCCCCTTTGTGCTCACGGCCGGACCGGAGCTTTCGGAGTTGATCGTAGACCGTCACCGAGAGGCTCACGTGATAGGGCTTATCCTGGATCAGAAAGTGCCGTGTATCCTGGCCGGGCTCCGGAACAGCTAGCGCGCTCCAGGGCAACAAATGGAGGGGGCCGTCCGGAACGATCAGAAGACGTGAGCTCTCGTGGACCAAGTCGTTGATTGGACCGAGGAGAGCGTCGTACAATCGCGCTGAAACCTCGGCTAGGATCGGTTCGTGGAGTGCAGTTTGAGTCGGGCTTGTGGGCTGCTTTCCTTCGACGCTTAAAAGCGTCTCGATGTCGTGCCGAAGATCCGCCTCTCGCAAGGGAAGGGTTACGTGGCGAAGGGGGGCGCCGGCAGATAAGGCGAAAAGTTGAACGCGCTCCGCGCTGACGTCGAAGAGGAGAGCGAGAGTGCCAGGGTCCAAGGCTTGCCTCATTTGGGTCAAGTCGAGGATCTTTGGCTTGTGGAGGTCGGCGAAACTCGGACTTGCCTCGAGAAGGCTCGCAGTGACTGCTCCGTAGCTCTGGCGCAATTCGTGGAGGCGGCTGCTCAAGCTCTCGATGCGCTTTTTGTCCCTTTTGGGGTCGAGTCTGGCGACTTCAGCCTGGGTCGAATCGTATACGGCTCGCAGGCGGCGGCGCTCCTTTTCTTGCGCAGGGGGTAGGTCGAGTGGCCAGTTGAGGTCCCGTCGTCGTTCGATCTCGCTGAGAAAGCTTCTGGCCCGAGACCGTTCGAGCACAACGACGGCTTCCTCCGTTTTCCCTTGCTCGATCAGGAGATCAAGAAGGTCTCGGTAGATTTGCTCGTGCCGTGCGCCGAATCCCGCTTGGACGTCTTGAGCGCCACCAATCCGGCCGACCTGATCTTCCAGTGCCTGAACCGCTCTGTAGAAGCTGTGTAGAGCTTCCTCCGGGTGGTTGTCCCGGCGTTGTATGCCGGCGATGGAATGACGGACCTCCGCCTCCTCCAGAGAGCCCGGAGACAGGCGCTGAACGAGGCCCAACGCCCGCTCGAAGTACTGCAGAGCCATCCGACGATCGTCGCGGGCCACAGCTACTTGACCCAGGTCACGGATAATTGTCAGTACGTCAAGGCTTCCCGGGGCTGCTCTTTCCTGGAGCCGTAGCGCCTCCTGATAACGCCTCTGCGAGAGATCGAGCAGCCCACGCCGCAGAGCGAGCTCCCCGAGTCCAACCAATGTGGAAGCCGCCCGTAGGACGGCCGTCTTCTGCTGTTGCCACAAATCCAGAGCTCGTTCCAGATGACCCTGAGCCGAATCCAATTGCTCCTGTTGCATCTCCAGGTTCGCCAGATTGGTGAGGCTGGATGGCATGTCCGCTCCCCGTGGTGCGAGCCGCGAAATAATATCAAGTGATTCGCCGCAGTATAATTTTGCCAGATCAAGGTCATGGCGGGCTTCTGCGATACCGGCGAGATCATTGAGGATGTTCGCTATGTCGAGGCTCCCGGGAACGATCTTCTGGTAAAGGTGAAGGGATTCCATGCCATATTCCCAGGCGAGGGCGAGGTCACCCCGATTCCGTGCCGACTCCGAAAGACTGAGGAAGCTCGCCGCGACGGAAAGCGATCCAGGCGCCAGCCGCTGTCGAAGAGCAAGAGCGCGGTGGAGGTAGGCGTCTTCCAGCGCTGGATCGCCCCGTTTTCCCGCAAGGTCGGCCGAGCCGCTCAGCAGGGAAGCCAATACGAGATCCTCGCGGCTGAGTTTCTCGCGCATGGCAAGCGCCCGCTCGAGGTATGATGCGGCGAGATCCAAATTACCAGCGCCTATTTCCAGCGCGCCGAGGTTTTGCAGGCTAGCGGCCATGTCGAGGCTCTCAGGTGCCAACCTTTCTCTAATTTCCAGGCTTTTGAGGAGAAGGCGCCGCTGCTCTGCGTAGTTTCCTCGTTTCTGGGCAATCCTGGCGAGCGTGCTCTGGCCCCAGGCAGGATAGAGGCTGCCTGATGAGGTCTTGCTCCAGATGGCGAGAGCTTTCCTTGTCAGGCTCTCGGCAGTATTGAGTTGGTCGCGATCTATTGCGGTTTGGGCCTCGAAGTAAAGTGTCAGCCCGAGGTCAAAGCTCCCCGGAGCGAGCTTGGTCTGGAGCGCAGCAGCCCTGCCCAGATACAATTCCTCGAGGTCGGTCCTTTGATGGAAGCTCGCCAGGTCTCCGAGCAGAAAATTGAGCCGGGCGAAGCCCAACCCCTCACCGTATTCGGCCTTCCAGACTTCGATAGCCCGCAGAAAATTTTCTTTACCCTGCTCAAAGGACTGCTGCGCGCCATAGGTCTTGGCGTTTGTTTCCAACACGAACGCCTTGGCGATCGGACTCTGTGCCTCTGCGGATGCCAGCCGGTACTCGGCGTGAGCTCGATCCCACTCGCGCGCCCACTCCCACGCGATGCCTGTTCGCAGGTGCAACCAACAGCTCAGAGTCCATTCCGAAGATACCTCTTCGCGTTCCATAAGTTTGGTCCAGAGAACGGCGCCCTCCGCGGGCCTTTTTTCATCGACGAGCGCCTTGCCTTCTTCGTAGGCGGCGAGCACGGAAGGCGACAGCACCGGTCGAACCCTGATGTCCCACTCTCCTGCCGGCACAGGAAGCGTTCGAGGCTGGCCATCCCGCACCACGGCGAGACGGATTCCCCCCTTTTGGGCCTCCTCCGCTTCGAGCCAAAGCCAGTCGAAGGGGGAAGCTAATGTTCCCTGCGAGTCCTTGGCATTGCTGAGCGCGTTTGTTGTAACTCTCGTCCACCTCAGGACCAGGTCGCCCGGGCGCAAACCGGCAGCCTCCAGCGCTGACCACTTTTCGATGTCCTGTACAACGACGCCACCTTCCCTGTTCTCGCTGGCCGGAGGGTTTTCTAGAGAGAACGCGAGAGTTCCTTGTGGCAGGAGGAGGCCAAGAGCGCCCATTAGGCCAAGCATCGGGAGAAATCTCATTCTCACCTCGCGCAAAGAAATTGACTCCGCAAATCGCTACACCTACAGCCAGACGCGACTTCCGCGCGGCGGAAGGACCAAGCGCTAGCCCGCCTCTGCTACCATACAAGCGGCCCATGTCCACCCCCACCCCCGAGGTCACTGACCTCCTCCAGTCTTGGAACCGCGGCGAGCCCGCGGCGTTGGAGCTACTCGTCCCCCTGATCTTCGATGATCTGCGCCGGATGGCCAGGCGGCATCTGCGGGGGGAGCGGGATGAGCATACGCTGGAGCCGACGGCTCTGGTCAATGAGGTCTACTTGAAGCTGGTGGACCAGAGGTCGGCTGATTGGCAGAACCGGGAGCAGTTCTTCGCAGTGGCATCCCGGATCATGCGGCGGATCCTTCAGGACTATGGAAAGGCCCGGCAGACGTTCAAGCGCGGCAGGGATGTGGCCAAGGTTCCTCTGGAGGAGGCGTTCGCCGCGGGGCAGGAACAGGATGTGGATTTTGTCGTCCTTCACGATGTGCTGAGCGTCCTGGCGGTGCTCGATCCCCGGCAGCACCGGATCGTGGAGCTCAAGTACTTCTATGGCTTCGAGCACGAGGAGATCGCCGAGGTTCTCGGCATCTCTCCCACCACCAGCAAGCGGGAGTGGAAGAAAGCCAAGCTGTGGCTCCTCCGCGAGCTCAGCCGGGCGTGACGAGTCGAGGGGGAGACGGCAGGTCGGCATCTCTCGCGTCTCTGAAGAACAGGTTCGGAGGGGAGACGGTGACGCCTGAGCTTTGGGGGCAGGTCAAAGCGGTGCTGGATGGCGCTCTCGACGCGGGGCCGGCCGAGCGGTTGGCGCTGGTCGCAGCGTCGTGCGGAGACGACGAGGAACTGCGCCGGGAGGTGGAGTCGCTGCTCCGGTTCGAGGCGGAGAGCGAAACCTTCATCGAGGAGCCGCTGTTCGGCCGCTTCAGCGGGCAGCCGCAGGGGCTCGCGGTGGGCCAGCGCGTCGGTCCTTACCAGGTGGTGAGGGAGATCGGCCGCGGCGGTATGGGGGCGGTCTATCTGGCGGCGCGGGCGGATGAGGAGTTCGAGAAGCAGGTGGCGCTCAAGCTGGTCGGGGCCGGCACGGCGGAGGAGATCGTCCGGCGCTTTCGGGCTGAGCGAAAAATCCTCGCCCGTCTGGAGCACCCGAACATTGCCACCCTCCTCGACGGCGGCAGCACGGACGACGGACGCCCTTATTTCGTCATGGAGTTGGTGACAGGGCGGCCGATCGACGAGGTCTGCGCCGGACTGCCCCTGCGGGTGCGGCTGGAGTTATTCCGCGAGGTCTGCGCCGCCGTCCATTTCGCGCACCAGAACCTGGTGGTCCATCGGGACCTCAAGCCGGGCAACATCCTGGTCACCGCTGACGGAATACCCAAGCTCCTCGACTTCGGCATCGCCAAGCTGCTCGATCCGGAGCCGTCCGATACCGGTCTTTCGGAGCTTGGGTTGCGTCCCATGACGCTTCAGTACGCCAGCCCGGAGCAGGTGAAGATGGAGGTCGTCTCGACGGCGAGCGACGTCTACGCGCTGGGAGTGCTTCTCCACGTGCTGCTCACCGGCCGCTCGCCCTATGGCGCCGTGGTGGAGGACCGCCAAGCGCTGGAGAAAGCGATCGTGGAGGGGCGGACGGTGCGGGCGAGCGAGTCCGTGGAGGCTCGGGACGAGGCGCGCCGGCTGGCCGGAGACCTGGACACAATCGTACTGCGGGCGATGCACCCGGAGCCGGGGCGCCGCTACGCGTCGGCGGAACAGCTTGCGGCGGACGTCCAGCGGTATCTCGACGGCTTGCCAGTCCTCGCGCGCAAGGACACGGCGGGATACCGGATAAGCAAATTCGTCCGCCGGCACAAGGCGGGAGTGGCCGCGGCGGCGGCGGCGCTGCTCCTCGTCCTCGGGTTCAGTGTGACGGTGACCCTTCTCCTCGGGAAAGCGCAGCGGGAGCGGCATCGCGCGGAAGCCGTCTCGGATCTCTTGGACGAGTTGTTCGTAGGCCCCGACCCGGGCCGGTCACGGGGGCACACGATCACCGCTCGCGAGGTTCTCGACCAGGGGCGGAAACAGATCGCGGGGAAACTGAAAGAGGAGCCGGAGACACGAGCCGCCTTGATGGAGACGATGGGGCGCGTCTATCTGCGGCTCGGGCTTTTCGACCAGGCCCGGGAACTGCTCGCGGAGTCGCTGCGGGTGCGGCGAGAGACGCTCGGCGCGGACCACCTGGACGTGGCCTCCAGTCTCCAGCTTCTCGCCCTCGTGCTGCGCAACCTCGACCGCGACAAGGAGGCGGAGGCGCTTCTCGAGGAGGCGCTCGCCATCCGACGTCGGCACAGCGCCACGGGGACTCCCGAGTATGCGGCGCTCCTCAACGACCTCGCGGCTCTCCATCAGGTCAAAGGGGAGCTGCGCCAGGCCGAAGTGCTCTACGAGCAAGCCCTGTCACTGAAACGGCGGCTGCCGGGCACCGACCCTGAGGACATCGCCTTGGGAATTCACAACCTTGCGGCGATCCGGCAAGCACAAGGTGATCTCGCCGGCGCCGAGCCTCTCTACCGGGAAGCTCTCGCCATGCGCCGCCGGATTCTCGGCGAGCCCCATCCCGACGTGGCCACCAGCCTCGACAATCTGGCGTCGCTCCTCGAAGATCGTGGGAAACGGATGGAGGCTGAGCAACTGTACCGGCAGGCCCTGGCGATGCGCCGCAAGCTGTTCGACAACGGCGGCCCGAAAGTAGCGCAGAGCCTCAACAACCTCGCGTTCGTCCTCCTCGCCCAGGGCCGTCCCCAGGAGGCCGAGCCGTTCGCTCGCGAAGCCCTGGCGGTCGATGCTGCGGTTCCCGTCGAGCATCATCCGAATCGTCCGGTGTTTTTGCGCAACCTGGCGGCCGTACTCGCCGCGGAGGGTAAGGGGAAAGAGGCGGAGCCGCTGGCTCGGGAATCCCTCGCCATCTTTCAGAGAGCTTCCGCGAGCTCTCCGTGGCGGACCGCGGACGCGGAAAGCGTCCTGGGCGACTGTCTCGCCGCCCAGGGGAGATTCGCCGAGGCCGAGCCCCTGCTTCTCGGCAGCTATCCGATCTTAAAGGCGAATGCCGGCGCCGGAGCCCGCTATGCCCCGGCCGCTCTCCAGCGGATCGTGGATCTCTATACGGCCTGGGGACGGCCGGACCGCGCCGCCGCGTGGCGGGCGCTGCTCACCCAAGTCTCAGCCCAGGATGGTCCGGGCCTTCGGTACTTGGGCGGCGCGCTGAAGTACTCCGTTGGTCCGGCGTAGTACTTGGGCGGCACGCTGAAGTACTTCGTTGGTCCAGTGCAGTACTTGGGCGGCGCGCTGAAGTACTCCGTTGGTCCGGCGTAGTACTTGGGCGGCACGCTGAAGTACTTCGTTGGTCCAGTGTAGTACTTGGGCGGCGTGCTGAAGTACTTCGTTGGTCCGGCGTAGTACTTGGGCGGCGCACTGAAGTACTTCGTTGGTCCAGCGTAGTACTTGGGCGGCGTACTGCAGTACTTCGTTGGCGCGGCGTAGTACTTGGGTGGCGCGCTGAAGTACTTCATTGGTCCGGCGTAGTACTTGGGCGGCACGCTGAAGTACTTCGTTGGTCCAGCGTAGTACTTGGGCGGCGCACTGCAGTACTTCGTTGGCGCGGCGTAGTACTTGGGCGGCGCGCTGAAGTACTTCATTGGTCCGGCGTAGTACTTGAGCGTCGCGCTGCAGTACTTCGTTGACGCGCCGGCCTCAGCGGCAGACGCCCAGAATGTCTTCGACCATCAGCTCGAAGTCCGGGAATGCCAGAGGGGCAATGCGGTCGCCGGGGTGGAGAATGCGGATGTTCCGGTAACCTGTTGCGGCAGGGTCGCGGTGGATCTCGATGCAGCGCTCGTCCAGGCAGACGAGCCAGGCTTCGGCGATCCCGGCCCGGGCGTAGAGGGGAATCTTCACGTCGCGATCGTAGGCCACGCTCGAATCAGCGACCTCGATGATCAGGAGGACGTCGGCCGGCTTGGGGTGGGATTGCGCGTAGTCGTCGGCTCGGGTGCGGAGGACCGCGACGTCGGGCTGAGGCTCGGAATTGTCGCCGATGGCGATCGGATCCTGGATCGAGATCAGGGCTCGCTCTCCCAGGCCACGGGTGAGCCGGCGGTTCAACCTCTTGACTCCTCCCGCATGCCGGCTCCCGATCGGTGCCATTCGGACGATCTCCCCTGCAATCAGCTCAACCCTCTCGTCCTCGGCCAGGATGCCGGCCTCGGCCATGGCGTGATACTCAGCGCTCGTAAACCGCCGCCGGGCCCCGCCCTCTGCTCCCGGCAGCTCGGAGACGATTGGATGCTCGGCGATCATGCCTGAATGATACCAGGAGTTTCCGGGGACATTCCCGACCTCACTCCACCCCCCGCCCGTACGCCGTCTCGCGGTCCAGCACCTCCAGCGTCCGGTAGTAGAGCGCGTCCGCCTCGTCGCGGCTGTTGCCGATGGCGGTCAGGCCGAGCTTGCCGAACTCGGAGACGGCTCCGATGAGGTGGAAGAGGACTCCCGAGTCGGTGGCGTGGCTGTAGTGGAGGTGGTTCTCGGTGAGGATGTCGATCAGATCCTCGGGCAGGAGGCCGCGGTAGGAGTCCGAGCGGAGGTTGTCGGTCGCCCGGTAGTACTTGGCGAGGCCGGTGGGGGAGAAGAAGAGGCCGGTGCCGCGGTCGAGGTGGCCGCCGGTCAGGAACTGGAGCGCGAGATAGGGGTGGGTGGTGCCGCCCATCCGCAGGTTGATCTCCAGCGCCGCCATCTGCCACTCGCCGCCGGCGACCTCGCGCCAGAGGAGGAAATCGATGGCGAAGCGGCTCACCACGCCATGGCCGGCGAGGATCTCACCGATCCGCAGGGCGGCTTCCTGGATGCGCATCCGGTAGTCTTCGCGAGCGGGGAAGCTGCACCCGAGGAAAACCTGGTCGCTCGGGCCGCCGAGGATCTGGTCGTGGGTCGAGATCGGCAGCACCTCGCCGCGGGGGCTGACGCGGAGCTGGGCGCTCGGCGACATCTTCTCGACGCCCTCGATGAACTCCTCGACGATGCCACCCATGCGGGTGAACTTCTCGAAGTAGGCCTCGAACGTGTCTTCGGGCACCGAGAGCTCCAGCCGGTGCAGCGACTCGCGGACCGCGGCCCGGCCGCCCACCTCGGGATAGCGGAAGATGGCGTTGCCTTCGCCGGAGAAGCTGTCGTTGAGCTTGACCACGGCGCGCCGGATGCCCGGCCGCCGTGCCGCCAGCTCGACGAGCGCCTCCTCGACGTCGCTCCGGGTGTTGAGATCCTCGAAGCCCTCCGGCATGGGCACTCCGGCGGCGCGGAAGATCTTGCGGCTGCCGGACTTGGTGCCGAGCGGCACGAGATCCGGATCGACGCCGTTCAACGGGATGCCCAAGGTGACGGCGAGCTTGCGTTCGAGCGGCGTCGAATTGAACACCGTGAGATAGGCGCGCGCATGGTCGTGGATCCCCTCGCGGATGCGTTCGATGAGGCGCGGCCGTTCGAGGATCTTCTCGGTCAGCGAGCGCGGCGACGCGTCGTGCGCGCAGAGCAGGGTCAGGCGCGACCGGGCGTGGCTCGCGGGAATGCCGGCCAGGAGCTGGAAGTAGTAGTCCAGGATCATCGGATGCACCGGCTGCGAGGTGACGTAGACCACGCGCGCCCGCGGGTTGCGCAGGCGGATGAGCAGGAAGAGCAGCCTCTCCTCGTAAAAGCTCGCGCCCGCCAGCTTCTTCAGCTCGCTCTGATCGAGAGTCAGCGAGGGGACGACGACCGAGGTGTGGGGCTCCTCGTCCTGCATGGTGAGGGCTTCCCAGACCGAGAGAAGGCGCGGCTGGACCTCCCGGAAGGCCGCGATTTCAGCCTCTGGAGTGAAGTCGATCGGAAACGGCGGCTTCGGGATCATGGCGTGAGGGATACTATCGCGCCTCGCCGTTTGATACGAGACGCTCCTGAGCCCCGGAGAGCCCCGGTTGGGGGAACGTGCCCGCCGAGGAATACCAAGCGTCCTCTATCCGAGACTCTCCGATCTCCAGGGATGACAGATCAGGGTGGCGCCCAGGGCAAGGAAGCCAGGCAACGAACTTGCACCGGGTCTGTCTGTACTTCATGACCGGAAAGAGAGGTCTCGTGAAGAGCGACTCCAGGTTGGCCGGACGGATGTGCACCGTGTTTGTCACCCTGTCGACCCTGCTGGGAGCCCCAACCCAAGCCACCCCCGCCGCATCAGCCACATCCGATGACCTGACGTTCACCCTGACCGCGGAGCACCCCTTTGCCGCCCCCACGCCCCCCCTGGAAATCCGGGAAGGCTGGTTTCCGCGAGGGGAGGCGGTAGACCTCGACAAGGCCGCGGCGACGTCCATTCCGACGTTCACTCGCAACGTCGTGGCGCGGGGCAAGACGTACAGGGTCACCCTGGTGGGTTCCGACCCCTTTGTGAAGGGCGCGCCGAAAGTCGTCGTGCCCATGCAGATCGTCCCGGTGCGCTTCGAATTCGACGGAGTCCCCTTCGATCCGACGTTGCCCAGCCCGGCCTGCGCGGGCGGCGGCTCGGCGTTGAGCCGCGTGCTGGAGTCTCCGATCGTCCAGTCCGTGAGCTATGGAGACGGCAAGCGGCAATATGAGGAAGAGTTCCGTCGCCTCGAATTCTGGTCCCTGACCGGCGCTCCCGGAGCGATCAACCCCGGTTACAGCGTGCGGGTCGCGGCCTCGGTGCTGCCGACCGTCGTCGTCAAGCTGAACGGCTATCCGACCCAGGCGGCGCCCTGTGGCCGGGTCGGATTCTTCGACTTCGACACCTGGGACACCATGGTCCGGAAGCAGATCCTTCCCGCGCTCCATGGCCGGGGGGTGAATCCGCGGACCTTTCCGTTGTTCCTGCTGTTCAATGTCCTGATGTTCGACGGCGATCCGCAATATTGCTGCACCCTGGGATATCACTACGCGTTCAACGCTTTCGGCGGTGTGCAGACCTACGGCGTCGCCAACTACGACGTGAGCCAGAGGCGCGAAACCTCCAAGGACATCGCGGCGCTCTCTCATGAGCTCGCCGAATGGTACGACGATCCGTTCATCAACAATCCCACGCCTCCCTGGGGACACGTCGGGCAGGTGGCGGAGTGCCAGAACAACCTCGAGGTCGCAGACCCTCTGACAGGGGCCCTGCACTCCATCGCCATGCCCAACGGCTTCACCTACCACCCCCAGGAGCTCGCCTTCTTTTCCTGGTTCTACAACCAGGTCCCGTCGCTGGGATTCAAAGGCTGGTACTCCTCAGGGGGCACGTTCCGCAAGCCAGCGCCCCTCTGTCGATGATCCGTGGCGGGTCTCGTCCCGACACGGCGTGTGCTCGCATGGCGAGCTTTGACGATTCACCTCTTGGCCGGTGAAGGAGACTTCATGAAGCATGACGTCAGATTTGCTGGATCGGTGTGCATCGTGGTTATCGCTCTGTCGGTGCTGGTGTGGGCCCCGGTCCGGGCCGCTGCCGCACCGGATGGTTTGACATTCACCGTGACCGCGGAGAGACCCTATGGGACTCCCACGGGTCCCTGGACGAGCCGTGCCGTCCGGACTCCGGCCCTGGACGAAGAGGACCTCGAAAAAGCCGCGGCTTCGTCCGTCCGGACCTTCACGCACAGCGTCGAGGCGCGTGGCAAGACGTACAACGTCACCATGGTGGGCTCCGACCCCTTCGTGAAGGGTGCGCCGAAAGTCGTCGTGCCCATGCAGATCATCCCGGTCCGCTTCGAGTTCGACGACGCCGTCCTGGATCCGTCGCTGCCCAACCCGGATTGCGCGGGCGGCAGCACGGCGGTGAGCCGCGTGATGGAATCCCCGCTCGTCAGCTTCACCAACTATGGAGACGGCAAGCGGCAATATCAGGAAGAGGTCCGCCGCTTCGAATTCTGGTCCCTGACCGGCGCGCCCGGCGCGATCAACCCGAGCTACAGCGTGCGCTTCTCGGCCGCCGCGTTGCCGACCGTGACGGTCAAGGCCCACGGATTCACGAGCACGGGGGCCGCCTGCGGGCGGTTTGGGTTCTTCGACCTCAACACCTGGGAAACCCTGGTCAGGACGGAGATCCTGCCGGCGCTCCGCAGCCAGGGGGTGAATCCGCGGACGTTTCCTCTGTTTTTGACTCTCAACGTGCTGTTTTTCGATGGCGATCTCACCCACTGCTGCGCCCTCGGATACCATCGCGCCTTCAACACCGGCAATGGGGTGCAGACCTATGCGGTCGCCGCCTATGACATCAGTCGGACGATCCCCAACGGCGGCGACATCTCGGTGCTCTCGCAGGAGATTGCCGGGTGGTATGACGATCCGTTCGGCAGCAACCCCACGCCGTCCTGGAGTCACGTCGGGCAAACGTCAGGCTGCCACGAAAGCCTCGAAGCAGGAGACCCGCTGACGGGAAAGGAGCGCGCCGTCACGATGGCCAACGGCTTCACCTACCACCCCCAGGAGATCGCATTCTTCTCCTGGTTCTACAACCAGATCCCATCGCTGGGGCTCAAAGGCTGGTATTCCTCGGCGGGCTCGCTACGAACACCGGCGCGGCTGTGTAGGTAGCGCGGGGGGGGCGGGCGCCGGGGTTGCGGCGGTGATCAGGCGCAGGCGCCGGCGGCGACCTGATCCTCGTGCAGCCCCGGCGTAAATCCGAGCGATTCTGCCCGCTGCCGCACCTGGCGCCAGAGGTGGAAGCGCAACGGCCCCTGCAGCGTGTAGTCCGAGGTGTGCTGGAGGCGCTGCTCGGAGTCTTCGTCCGGGAAGTTGCGAGTCAGCGCTTCGCGGCGTTCCGCCACCCACTTGTCGTCGACCTCGCCGCGGGCCAGCATCTGGTCGACGACGAGAAGCTGGCGGGCACGGTTGACGACCTCCGGGTGGTGGTTGACGCCGAACACCCGTGGCATCAAGCCGCTCCGGTCGCGGGCGAATTCGAGCATGGTGACCGCGTCGCCGCGCGGTCCGCCGACGCCGAGCGTCTCCCAGCCGATGGGCACGGCGCCGGAGGGGAAGGAGCTGGACGGGATCAGGTCGAACAGGCGGTTGTCGAGCACCCGCAGCCGCTCACCGCCCGCGAGCTCCGAGCCGAAGCGGCGGAACCAGGGGTGATCGGCGGCCTCGGGGGCGAGCACGTTCTCCAGCACGCCGGCGCTCTTGCCGCCCTTCTCCGGTCCGCGCAGCACCGGCCGCGCGGCGCCCGACCAGTGGCAGAGCACGCCGAAGGTGTGGCAGACCGCGATGAGCGCCGCGCTCTCGCCGTCCTCATCGGCGACGATGCGGTCGAACAGCCGGTAGAGCGGCGCCTGCCAGGAGGGATCTTCCCGGATTCCCTGGCTGTAGGACGCGACCCCATCGTTCGCATAAGGATCGAGATGGCCCGGCCCGCCGGTGCCGACATAGAGGCCGAAGCGTCCTGCCGGAGCTTCCGGAATCATGCCGGACCGCCGCACGTCGAAGGAGAGCACGCGCACGCGCACACCGCTTTCCTCGGCGAGAGGCAACAGCTCGCAGGCGATGTCGAGCATCGAGTGGACGAGACAGTCGTGGCCGAGATTCGGCCAGCCGTGGTTCATGTCGAGCACCGCGACGTCGACCACCCGCGGCTCGGCGGGCGGCAGATCGTCCGGCTGCTCGACACGGACGTATTCGAAGGCACCGCAGGGCGCGTCCGCAGGGCGGCCATGGCCGCAGAACTGGGCGCTGCCCGGGAGCTTGTGCTTGCAGAGAAAAGCCATGTCTAAGTGGGATGCAGCTCCGGTGCCTGACTGCTGTACCGATTGCGTCCGCTCGCCTCCATAACCATCATAACCTCGTCTCAGGGTACAGGAAACGAGCGGCAAGGCCAAATGGCTGACGCTCAAATGCGCGACCTGCTCAGGGCGCCGGCGGCCTCGAACCGCCGACGCCCACCCTGTGAAGGACTAGTTGACCGTCACCGTCACCGTCGGGCTGGGGCCGGTGGTGCCGCAGGAATTGGTCACCTTGTAGTAGTAGCTCGTGGTCACGGTTGGCGAAACATTCAGCTTCTTGGCGATCGTTGAGCCGACGAGGGTGCCGTCGCTCTTGTACCAGAGGTAGGTCAACGACTGGCCGGTTGCATTGTCCAATTCCAGCCGCGAGACCTGGCCTGCCGTGATGGTTGAAGGGGCAGCGGTCGGAGCGTTTCCGAGTCCTGGCGGGGAACAGACGGAGACGGAGACATTCGAGCTTTGCACAGTTCCGCAGGAGTTGCTCACAATTGCGTAGTACGTCGTGTTCTGCGTCGGGGAAACGCTGATGCTGGTTCCTGACCCGACGGCGGTTCCCGCCCCCTTGTACCACTGCACGGTCACCGGAGCTGATCCTGTAACCCCAATCGTCAGCGTCGAGCTGCTACCGGCCGTAATCGACGCGGGACTGCTCGTCGGCTGGGTGGAAATCGCCGCTCCCGCACAGGGAGCGACGGTGACCGTCCGCGTCGTCGAGCCGGTCTGGCCTACGGTATCGCTGACGGTGAGTGTGACGACATAGGTGCCGGCGGCGGCAAACGTGTGACTGGCCGGCGAACCACTGTTCCCGGCCAGGTTGTCGCCCCAGGTCCATTGATACGCAGAGATGCCATGATCGTCTGACGATGCCGAGCCGTCGGCCGTGCAGGCCAAGTACGTACAGGCAATCGTAAAGCTTGCCACGGGGGGATTGTCCGGCACTGTCACGGAGTGCGTCGTCGAGCCCGTTTGACCGATCGTATCTGTGACGGTCAGCGTGACCGTGAATGTGCCGTTCGTGGTGAATGTATGGCTGGCACTGGAGCCGCTGCCGGTCAGGCTGTCGCCCCAATTCCATTGATAGCCGGCAATTCCGACGTCATCCGTCGAGGCAGTGCCGTTGGCGGTACAGGAGCTACCCGCACAAGAGATCCCGAATCGCGCCGTCGGAGGGTTGTCGGGCCAGGTGCAGCTCGTCGTCGAACAGGGCAATTGGGTGAAGCCGTACCACGTGTAATCGAGGCCATAAGCGACGATGCTGGTGCCGCGCGCTGCCGGGGGCAATTGCGCCTGGAACCGGTGTGCTGTACCGCCGCCGCACGCCGAATTCACGGCCGATTCGCTGGGGAGCGTCGCATAGGCCGTCGCGGAGAAGATCCCGTTGGAGTAGAGGTCGACCTTGTTCGAGTGCGTGGGGGCGTCCTGATCGCAGCTCCAGCCGCTGGCCAGTCCATTCGAGTCGATTGAATCGAAGTAGCCGATCGGATTGGAAGCGTCGAACGGAAGATACTCGCGGCGGGGTGTGTTGAACCAGGAGCTGGCCATTGTCACGTAGGTGAGGTAGCGCCCCCACGAGAAAAAGTCGTTTTGAGTGTCACCCAGGTGGAAGGCGGTCATGTCGGGACTGCTCGACTGATAGCCACCGCTTGGATAGCCGCCCAGATAGTCAGAGTAAAACTTGTGCAGGACGTACGACCCCGCTTTGTAGTGGTCGGGACCGCCACAATCTGAGCCGGTCGAGGTGGTCCAGACTCCGCTCAAGTCGCGGTTGATCGTGACACAGGCGGTGGTGGAGTACTCGCCGGTCATCGGATCGACCGCGTTCTTCATCTCGGTCAGCAGGCCCTGCGCGATCGTAATCTGGTCCGGGGTGTAGGTGTGGCTGGAACCCGAGGCCTGCAGTCCGAGCTCGGCATTGGCGATGCTGGTCATCAGGCCAAAGCCATAGGAAGGCATCTGCGGGCCGTGGTTGACGCTGAGGGTATGGGCATTCCCCGCGGCAAGATCGGCGACGTTGCCGTTGCACAGGGTCATCGGGTCGCCCGGAGGGGTGGCAAGGTCGTTCTTGCGGATACAGACCTCATTGAACGCCGAGTTGATCATGTCGTTCGCGCGGTCGCGGTAGTGCTGGGTGCTCGTGGAGTCATCGCCGCGGCGATATTTGTACGCCGCGATCCAGGCGAATCCAGGGGCATCGACCGAGTAGTCGTCGACGCAATTGTTTCCGCTCTCCTTCGAGCAGCCGGGATCGCCGGTGAATTCGAAATGAGCAATGACGGTGCGGAGCGCGGTGTCGAGCTGTTGGGTCGCGAAACCGTTGGCACCGATGCGATTCGCCGCGGCGAAGATGTACCCGACGCTCGCTCCCGACAGCCAACTGTTCCACACATTGGAATGATCGGCAGACGAGTGGTAAATCCCATTCGAATCGATCCCGTTCGTGTCGTTGAGCTTCGCGGTCAGTGCATAGGTGTCATTGAGAGCACAGCCAGAATTTTCTTCGGAATCTTGAAGGATTCGGGCGTAATCGTTGAAGGCGAGGTTGTAGGGCGGCGCGTCGTCCGTGCGGAAAGCGGCGCTGAAAGCGGAATCGTCCACATGACATGCAAAGAGGCTTTGCGTCGTGAACGGGCAAAGCGCCAGAATCGACGCCACGAGGACGCCCTTGAAACGAATTATCTTCATTTACAGAGTTCCTTTATTTTGGAGAGGAGGACGGGATCGGTGGGGAGCCGCAACAGCTCTGTTCTCACGCCGGGGGCGCAATCACCTCCCGCCGCCGCACGAGCTGCCCGCAAGCCCCCTGCACGTCGCGGCTGCGGCTCCTGCGAACGGTGACGAAGCAGCCATGCTCGTGGAGGCGGCGGGCGAAGGCCTGGAGGCGGTCTTCCGTGGGCTCGCGGAAGACGGAGTGGGAGTGCTCGTTCATCGGAATGATGTTCAGGTTGTGGAAGCTGCGCAGGTCGCCGAGCCAGGCGGCGAGGCGGTCGGCGTCGTCGAGGGTGTCGTTGACCCCGCCGAGGAGGACGTACTCGAAGATGATGCGCTCATGGCGCTTCAGCGTCCAGGCGTCGAGGGCCTGGCGGAGGCGGGCGAGGTTCCAGGCACGGTTGACCGGCATGGTCGCGGAGCGGGCCTCGTCGGTGGTGGCGTTGAGCGAGACGGCGAGCTGTGGCCGTGGCGTCATCTTCGCCAGGCGCTCGATGCCGGAGACCAGGCCGGCGGTGCTCACCGTGATCCGCCACGGCGAGAGCATCGACCCTTCCGGATGGCAGAGCACGGTGATCGCGCGGTGCACGTGGTCGAGGTTGTGCATCGGCTCGCCCATGCCCATGAAGACCAGATAGAGCGACTCGCCGCACGCCGGTCCGAGCTCGCGCATCACCGCGAGCACCTGCCCCACGATCTCGCCGGCTGTGAGGTTGCGGATGATGCCCATGGCGCCGGTGGCGCAGAAGGTACACCCGAGGGCGCAGCCCACCTGGCTCGACACGCAGTAGGTGATGCGGTGGTCGCCCTCCCGGCGCGGCATGTGGATCGCCTCGATGCGGTGGCCGTCGGACAGCTCGAGCACGAGCTTCGTCGAGCCGTCCGCGGAGGGGTACCGTTCGACGATCGCCGGCAGCGACTGGTCCGTGTTGGCGTCCAGCCAGGCCCGGATCTCCCGCGACAGAAACAGGTTCTCCTCACGCCAGGTGCGGACGCGCTGGAGCCGCGAGAACACGTGCTCCGGCCGGCCGGGACAGCCACGGGCGGCGAGATCCGCGGGCAGCAGTGCCCAGGCGGACGGCGGCCCGTCGCGCTCCGGGGCGCGGCGATCCCAAGAGTTGAGCGGGGCGGCGGGGGAGGGGGGTACGACCGGAAGCATCGGTGGATTCTAACAGGCGGACGGGACAGGCCGTCGAAAGGCGCGGATTCTCCGGACGAGGGTATCAGGAAATTCTATACCCTCGCTTTGAGAAGTCATAGTAGAGTGCCCCGGACCTGAAGCTCGTTGAGAGCCCGACCCCCTCAAGAGGTGTGCGCATGTTCGATCGTCGCTTCCTGATCCTCAGTGTCCTCGCCGTCGCCTTGAGCGCTCCCGCCGCCGCCGAGGACAGGCTCTTTCACGATCTCGCTCTCGATTCGCTTCCGGCTCGCGGCGGTGCCTGGGAGATGGCGCTGCCGCGGCACTTCCGTGCCCTGGAGGTGGACGTCAAGTCCGTCGAGAGCCTGCTGGCTCAGGCGCCGGCCGAGCGTTCGGAATCCTCCGGAGCCCTGCCGCTCGTGTTCGCCATCCCCTATCCGGACGGCACGGACAGGCTCTTCCGCATCGAGGAGTCGCCGATCCTCGAGCCGGCGCTCGCCGCCCGCTTCCCCGAGATCCGCACTTTCGTCGGCCAGGGCATCGACGATCCGACGGCCACCGCCCGCCTGAGCCTGACGTCCCTGGGCTTCCAGGCCATGGTCCTGTCGGCGGCGGGCACCGTGTTCGTCGATCCCTACCGCCGCTGGGATACGCGGTATGTCATCTCTTACTTGAAGGACGAGGCGCGCAAGCCGGCCGGGGCGGCTTTCCACTGTGACGTCAAGGACGAGAGCCCCGAAGCCGATTCCGCGCTGGACGAGCCGGTCTCCCTGGCCCCCGTCGCGTCGGGAACCCAACTCCGTACCTATCGTCTGGCATTGGCTGCCACCGGCGAATACTCGGCCGCGGTCTGCGCGCCCAATCCCGCGGCCGTCGCCTGCGCCATGAACGCCATGGTGGTGTCGGTGAACCGGGTCGACGGCGTCTACGAGCGCGAGGTCGCGATCCGCATGGTGTTGATCGGCAACGACAACCTGCTCGTCTACACCGACGGCGCCACCGATCCGTACACCAACAACAACGGCTCCACCATGCTGGGGCAGAACCAGACCAACATCAACAGCGTCATCGGCTCGGCCAACTACGACATCGGCCACGTCTTCTCGACCGGTGGGGGAGGCATCGCCCAACTCGGGGTGCCGTGCACGAGCAACAAGGCGCGCGGCGTCACAGGAAGCTCCAATCCGGTCGGCGACGGCTTCGACATCGACTACGTGGCGCATGAGATGGGGCACCAGTTCGGCGGCGCCCACACCTTCAACGGCACCACCAGCAACTGCGGCGGCGGCAATCGCAGCGCGTCGTCGGCCTATGAGCCGGGCAGCGGCACCACGATCATGGCCTACGCCGGCATCTGCGGCGCCGAGGACATCCAGCCGCACAGCGACGACACCTTCCACTCCCGCAGCTTCGATCAGATCGTGGCGTTCTCGACCGGGACCACCGGAAACTCGTGCGCGGTGACCACCGCAACCGGGAACGCCGCGCCCACGGTCAACGCCGGCGCGGCCTTCACCATCCCGAAGCAGACGCCGTTCACGCTGACCGGCTCGGCCACCGATCCGGACGGCGACACATTGACCTACATGTGGGAGGAATTCGACCTGGGCACCGCCGCGCCGCCCAACGACGACGTCGCCGCCGTGCGGCCGATCTTTCGCTCCTTCGTGCCGCTGACCGCGCCGAGCCGCACGTTTCCCCGTCTCTCTGACATCCTCAACAACACTGCGACCCTGGGCGAGTCGATGTCGACGCGCAACCGCACCATGACCTTCCGCCTGACCGCCCGCGACAACCGCACCGGCGGTGGCGGGGTCAACTACGCTGCGACCACGGTGACGGTGAACGCCGCCGCCGGGCCTTTCGTCGTCACCCAGCCTGACACCGCGTTGGCGTGGGCTGCCAACAGCGTGCAGACGGTGACCTGGAACGTGGCCGGCACGGACGCCGCGCCGGTGAGCTGCGCCAACGTCGCGATCGACCTGTCGACCGACGGTGGCAATACCTTCCCGATCTCTCTCGCGGCGTCGACCGCCAACGACGGCTCCGCGGCCGTGACCATTCCCAACGCGCCGACCGCCCTGGCGCGCGTCCGGGTCTCCTGCGCGGGCAACGTCTTCTTCGACATCTCGAACGCCAACTTCACCATCAGCCCCGCCAGCGGCGCTCCGGCGCCGAACCTGATGTCGGTGTCTCCGACGGCCGGTCCGATCGCGGGCGGCACGCCGGTCACCTTGACCGGCACCGACTTCGTCAACGGCGCGACGGTGCTCTTCGGCGCCATGGGGGCGACCTCGGTCACCTTCAACAGCGCGACCTCGCTCACCGCCGTCACCCCGGCCCAGGGCGTCGGCACGGTCTCCGTCACCGTCACCAATCCGGACACCCAGAATTCCACCTTGAACGCGGCCTTCGCGTACGTCAACGACATGTCGACGGATTTCTACGCAGTGACGCCCTGCCGCCTCGTCGACACGCGCAATCCAAACGGCCCGAGCGGCGGTCCGGCCCTCGTCGGCAACGCGGTCCGCACGTTCCCCGTCACGGGAATCTGCGGTGTGCCGGCCGATGCCAAGTCGGTGACGGTCAACCTCACCATCGTCCAGCCCGCGGCGGCCGGTGATCTGCGCATCTACCCGAGTGGGATCACGGCGCCGCTCGCGTCGACGATCAACTTCAGCGCCGGGCAGGTCCTCGCCAACAACGCGATCCTGAGTCTGGTCGGAGGAACCACGCCGGGAAGCATCGACGTCCAAGCCGACACGGCCGGCGCGTCGCACCTGGTCCTCGATGTGACGGGGTACTTCAAATGAATCCCATGATCACCGGCGCCCACATTCTTCTTTACAGTCCCGATCCGGAAGCGGACCGCTCGTTCTTTCGCGACGTCCTCAAATTCCCCTCGGTCGATGTCGGCCATGGCTGGCTGATCTTCGGCCTGCCTGCCTCGGAGCTCGCAGTCCATCCCGCGGACGGCGAATCCACCGGGCCGGCGGGGCAGGCCCTCCTCCGGACTGAGCTCTATCTCATGTGCGACGATCTGGAAGAGGTTCTGCGGACTCTCAATGCCCAGGGGGTCGCTCATTCAGAGGTGACCCGAGAACGGTGGGGCACCAAGACGACCGTCCGCCTGCCCAGTGGCGGAGAAATCGGGTTGTATCAGCCGTCGCATCCGACGGCTCTCGGCCTGGCTCGCTGACGGCTTTATTGGGAAACTTCGTCCATGAGACTCGGCGACGCGGTGGTCTACGTACGCTCTTTCGGACGGAGATGGGCGAGAGCGGATCATCGAAGAGCGAGGAGGGCGTCTCCTGCCCGGTCCGGGACGAGCCGAATCTCTTGCGGAGAGCCTCGAAGACATCATGCCTCTGCCGCTCCGCTTGGTCCTCGAGACTTTGGACGCGGCCCTCCTGGCTCCGATAAGAGAGGACGACGGAGGTCTTGATTTCATCGACAGCGGCCTGGATCTCCTTTCGATGAGCCTCCTGTTGTTCGATGCCGCCCATGACGCCCTCCGCAATCAGGCGGACATCGCTCCGTATACCTTCAACCAGAACCCTCGTATGCCGGGTGTCTTCCTTCAGATCCTCGATCTGCTGGCGGGTTTCCTGCTTCGTCTGCCGGGCCTCTTCCTTCAGATCCTCGATCTGCCGAGAATTCTCGTCGACACGCTCTGCCATCCGCCCAAACTGCTCATCCAGATAGGCTTTCATCTCTTGGTCCACGCTGGGTCCCCCGTCGTTCTGATCGACGACAGGTTACTATGGTCCGTGACCTGATTCCACCCCTTTTCTTGCGTGCGACGGCGACGGCGGGCAGATCCGGAGAGCGTTCTGCTCCTGCCGCCCTGCCCGTGTCCCGAAAGCGGGCCGCCGGGCACCATGATCTTCAGAAGTCCCTGTCAAACCAGCCCTTCGCCCTGACCGCTCTTCCGGCGGACTTCACAGCGGGGGTCTGCGATCTCATGGAGGAGGAGAGAGCAATGAAAAGCTCGAAGGCACGGTTGTTGAGAGCGGGCCTCGCCCTGGCTGGGGTGTTGCTCGCAGGATCGGGCGCTCGCGCCCAGGAGCAGGAGTCCGCGGCGCTGGCGAAGATCGAGCCGTGGGTGATGGAGAACACCCGCGCCGGTGCCCAGGCGGAGTTCTTCGTGGTGCTCGGCAAGCAGGCGAACCTCGCGGAGGCCGCGAAGCTCAAGAGCAAGGTCGGCAAGGGGACCTTCGTCTATCAGACGCTGTTCAGGACCGCGCAGGAGACGCAGAAGCCGATCCGCGCCTGGCTCGATGCCCATGGGGTGGAATACCGCTCGTTCTACCTGGTCAACGCGATCCTCGTGAAGGGCGACCGCAGCCTGGCGCAGAGGCTGGCCGCGCGGAGCGATGTGAAGCGGATCGACGGCAATCCCGAGATGCGCCAGTCGCTGCCCGCGCCGCAGGAGCCGCAGCCGCCGGAATTCAATCCGGAGTGGCCGGATCTTCTGACGGGCAAGGCCATCGCGACCGTCGAGCCAGGGATCAGCTACGTGCGCGCACCTCAGATCTGGAGCCTGGGCTACAACGGCCAAGGCATCGTCGTCGCCGGTGCCGACACCGGCTACCGGTGGACCCACGCGGCGCTCAAGAGCGCCTACCGCGGCTGGAACGGCACCACGGCGAGCCATGACTACAACTGGCACGACTCGATCCATGCCGGGACCGGCTCCTGCGGCCACGACAATCCGCAACCGTGCGATGACCAGGGCCACGGCACCCACACCATGGGCACCATCGTCGGCCTTGACGGCGCCAACCAGATCGGCATGGCGCCGGGCGCCAGGTGGATCGGCTGCCGCAACATGAATCTGGGAGCCGGCACCCCCGCCAGCTATCTGGAGTGCATGGAGTTCTTCCTGGCGCCCTACCCGGTGGGCGGCACCACCAGTCAAGGCGATCCGAGCAAGGCTCCGCACGTGACGAGCAACTCCTGGACCTGCCCATCGAGTGAGGGGTGCACGACGCCGAACATTCTGCTGACGGGGGTTTCCAACACACGCGCGGCAGGGATTGCGATGGTGGTCGCGGCCGGCAACTCGGGCTCGGCCTGCTCCACGATCTCCGACCCTCCCAGCTTCTATGATCCGTCGATCACCGTGGGGGCGCTCAACACCGGCGCCGACACCATCGCCAGCTTCAGCAGCCGCGGTCCGGTCACGGTCGACGGCAGCAACCGCGTGAAGCCGGACATCGCGGCGCCCGGCACCAGCACCCGGTCGGCCTACAACACCAGCGACACGACCTACACCTCGCTCTCGGGCACCTCGATGGCCACACCGCACGTGGTGGGCGGCATCGCTCTCCTCCTCTCGGCGTTCCCCTCGCTCGCCGGCAACGTTGACGCGATCGAAAGCCGCCTCACCTCGTCCGCCCATCCGATTACATTGACCACCACGACGTGCAGCAGCGCGGCGGGTGTGGTTCCCAACAACGTCTTCGGCTTCGGCCGCCTTGACGCGGGGTGTGGAGTTCCGGCGAAAGTCTCCGGATCGACCTCGGTCTGCTCTGGCGGCTCGGCCAACCTGCGGGCCGATCTTGTGGGCAGTGGACCGTGGACGCTCACCTGGTCGGACGGCACCGTGCAGAGCGGCGTCTCCACGACTCCGGCGACGCGCTCCGTGTCGCCGACCGCCGCCACCACCTACACCCTCACCAGCGTGTCGAGCACCGGCTGCAATCAGCCCGGCGCCGGCAGCGCGGTCATCAGCATTGCCGCGCCGCTCACCAACGTGACTGTGGCGGTCGCGGGCAGCACGACGATCGGCAGTCCCTGCCTGGGCGGCACGGCCACGGTGACCGACACCGGCGGCGGTACGGGGAGCCATCAGTGGGGCTACCGCACGGTCTCGGGCGGCGCGATCACCGACATCGCCGGCCAGACGGGAGCTGGCTACGTGCTCAACTGCGCGAATTTCCCGGCTGCCGGGAGCTACTTCCTGGTGGAGCGGACGACGCCCGGTTGCGGCTCGACGCTGATCTCGAACGAGACTCCGGTCACGGTCACCAGCGTTTCGAGCCCGGTGACGGTCACTTTCAATTCAGTCGCGGCGGAGGACGGCCGGCTGTGGGAAGTCGGCGAAACCAGCAACGTCGGTGGGGGAGGGAATTCGACCGACAACACCACCGCCTCGCTGCGGGTCGGTGACACCAACGCCGACGAGCAATACAAGAGCCTCGTCTCCTTCGACACCTCCTCGATCCCGGACACGGCGACGATCACCTCGGCGACCTTGCGGCTGGTGCGCGGGACCTCCTCGGGCACCAATCCATTCACCACCCACGGCTCCTGCGTGGTGGACATCGTCACCGGCGGCTTCGGAGGCTCCACCGCCTTCGCCTTCGCCGACTGGCAGGCCGCACCCACGGCGAGCAGCGTCGCGACGATGTCGAACCCCACCGCCGATGGCTCCGCCTCGACCGGCACCTTGAACGCCGCCGGCCTGGCCGCCATCAACAAGACCGGCAAGACGCAACTCCGGCTCACCTTCACCCTCGACGACAACGACGACCTCGGCTACGACTACATCGGCTTCTTCTCGGGAGAGAACGCCACCGCGAGCAACAAGCCGCAGCTCACGGTGACGTACACGCCGTAAACTCATCGAAGGGGTTTTTCGAGGTGCCGGCCGGGCCGGCACCTCGCTTATGATGCGGGCAGGAGGGATATCCTGTATGACCCTGCGCCATCTGCTTCCCGCCGGCCTCCTCGCGGCGGCCGTGCTCGCCTCTCTGGGCGCCGCGCCGCCCGCTCCTGCGGATTTTCAGCTCAACGGCGACGCCGAGCGCGGCAAGGCGGTATACGCCAAACATTGCGCCCTCTGCCACGGCGCGACCGGTGACGGCAAGAGCAAGATGGCCGCGTCGCTCAAGCCCAAGCCGGCCGATTTCACGGACAAGGCGCTGACCGGCAAGCGTTCCGACTGGGAGCTCTATCTCGCCGTGCGCGACGGCGGCCCGGCGATCGGCCTCACCAAGGCCATGTTCGCCTGGAAAGCGCTCCTGCCGGACCAGGAGATCCGCGATTCCGTGGCGTACGTGCGGTCGCTGGGGCGGTAAAGAGGGGAAGGCGGAACGAAGGTGCCGGCCGGGGAGGCCGGCACCATGCTTTCACCGGCTACCGGTTCCAGCGCTCGAACCGGTCGTGCCGGAGATCCCGGCGGTCGTGGCGGATGTCGGCCGCGTCGCGCCGCTCATCGTTGCGGATCGCCGACAGCTCGCGGGCGTCCCGGTGCTCGGAGCGGAGGTCCCGGCGCAGCTCGCAACGATTTCCGGACCGCACATCGGAGCGGACCTCGCGGCGGTCCTGTCGCAGCTCGCGGCCTTCGTGCACGGCCTGCCAGCGATCGTGGCGCAGGTCGCGGGAATCCTGATAGATATCCCTGCGATCGGACCGTATGTCATCCGCTCGCACGGCGGGGGTGACGGCAAGACCGATCAGACTGCTCAACGCCAGACACAACGCGGTGGTTTTCATATCGGAAGTCCTTTCTGTTCTCCAAGTGAACGGTGCCGGATCTTCCTGCGAGAAGTCTTCTGATGACCCGGGTGCTCCGTGGCCGCTTGGCTTATCACCGATGCGGCTTGATGATGGAACACGCGGGGTTGGGGTTTCCTGCGGAGTCCCGCCTATTCCCAAACTGGGAAGGGTCATACCCAATTGGGAAGCTCAGCTCCGCGACTCAAAGATCCGGTTGAGCTCGGCAAACGGCGCGGCGCCTTCCAGGCCGTCGAACGAGCCGTCCTTCAGTCCTTCCGCGGCGCGGATGAACGCCCCCCAGGCGGCACGCGCCAGAGCGGAGCCGACGGACACCCGGCGCACTCCGAGATCGGTCAGCTTGGCGAGCGAGAGAGTGGAGTTGGGGGCGGACATCAGCACGTTGACCGGCTTGGGAGCGACCGCCTTGACCAGGTCCGCGATCTGCTTGGGCTCGCGGACGCCCGGCGCGTAGAGGCAGTCGGCACCGGCCTCGGCGAAGGCGACGAGTCGCTCGCGAGCGACGCGGAAGGCGTCCGGATAGCCGATGAGGCAGGCTTCACAGCGGGCGGTGAGGACGATCGGAATGCCGGACGCGTCGATCGCCGCGCGGGCGGCCTTGACGCGTTCGATCGCCAGGCCGCGTTCGTAGAGCGGATTCGCCGCCTCGCCGGTCGCGTCCTCGATCGACAGCCCCGCGACACCCGTCGCGACGCAGCGCGCCACGTTCTCAGCGACCCCCTCGGGCTCGTCCGCATAGCCGGTCTGGAAGTCCGCGTTCACCGGCAGCGGCGTCGCCATGACGATCTCGCGGATGTGCGCCAGCATGTCGTCTCGCGAGACCGCCGCGACTGAGTCGGGCAGCCCGCGAGAGAAAGCCATGCCGGCCGACGTGGTGGCGAGCGCCTGGAAGCCCAGATGCTGGAGGTAGATCGACGTCCCAATGTCCCAGGGGTTGGGGAGGAGGAAGCACCCCGACGCATGCAGGGCGCGAAAGCTGGCGATGGCCGCGGATTGGGTGGAGGTTGCAGAAGTCATGACGCGATCTTAGCCCGAAAGGATGGGGCGCCGGTTCGCCACCGGGTGGCTGCACCGCGAGGCCGTGGCCCACCGCGGAGTGGTTCCTGTGTATAGTTGGATCGATCCAGCTCCAGACCCCAGGAGGTCGGCATGCTTTTCGGTGGGACTCTTCGGACCTTCCCCTGCCCGCGCTGTGCGGAGATCATCACCACGGGAGTGGTCCGCTGCGATTACTGCTCGGCTCCGATTGATCCAGACCTTGCCGAGGCTGCGGCGGATGAGCAACAGAAGCTCCAGAGGGCGTTCGCCGTGGCGAACAACCTGGTGATCACGGCGCGCATGATCCTGGCCGCCTTCATCCTCTGCGCCACGTACTTCCTCTTCCTGCTGGGAGCCGTCGGGCTCGTGCTGCTCCTGGTCTGGATCCCGGTCGGCGCGATCCGCTGGTCCATCAGCTACGGGAAGCTGGGCAGTCCCCATCCCGACTACGTGAAGGCTCGTCGCCTGGTGTATCAGGCGGTGCTGATCTGGGGAGGCGCCATCCTGGCGATCGTGTTGTGGTACATGCTCAGTTTTGGCCCTCTTCACCAAGGGTAAAAGCCCCTCCCATGCCGCCCCGCTACGAAACGTTCCTGCGCTCCCCGGAGCGCTTCTCTACCAGCTCTCCGAGACGGGGATCGACAAGGTGGAGTACGAAGACACCGAGCACTACCGCCTGACGCGTGAGTTCCTGCTGCGGCGGGAGTTGTTTTTTCGTGAGCTGTTTGCGGCGGAGGAGTGATTATCCGATCCGCCGCCGCAGAGCCTCCCGCACGGCCTCGAAGCCGTCGGCGAGGTGCTTCGAGCTCGCTCCCAGGACTTGCGGCTGGGCTTCAGTCGCCGCCGGAGATCAGTCGGCTGGTGGGTGCCAGCCGGCCTTGACCCAGGCTCGGCGGGCCATGACCAGGAGCGGTCGATTGAGGCGAAGTGCCTTCGCGGTCGCCCGGCCGACGGCGGTTCTGCCGGCGATTCGAGAGCCCGACTCCGTCCAGAGGAAGTGCTCATTCCAACTCTGCTCGCGAGGGTTGAACAGCCGGACCATTTGACCGCTTTCCGAGTCGCGCGCAGCGATCCGGTGCCCTTTGAAGGCGTTGCAGGCAGAGCAGGCCAGCCACAGATTCTCCTCGCTGGTAGGGCCTCCCAGTACCTGTGGGGTCAGGTGATCGATCACTATGGCGAGCCCTACGACCTGTTCCGAGCTCAGGCAGTATCCGCAACGATGGCGGGCCTGGAGACTGACACGCTCGCGGAGGGCCTTGGGAATGTAGGCCGAGGTCATCGCGCGGTCAGGAGCTTGGACACGTCATGACCGCGTTCTTTCAGAAGCCGTGCCGCTTCCGCACGCAACAACACGGCCTGATCGTATTGGTGAACCAACTGCTCCAGTGTTGCATGCTCCGCCGGCGTCAGCCGCTCTCTCTGCTGTTTGAGGTTGAGCGCTTCGAGTTGCGATCGGGAGTCGTCGGGGAGCCGATTCTGGGCGGCACGCCATAGCTCTTGATCGTTCAGCAGCTCGAGATCACCGAGTGCCTTTGCCACATCGTAAGACAGCTCCTCCTCGTCTGCCACGACCGTGGTCACCACGTCCAGAAGCTCCGCTTCCAGACTCCGGTGTGCTCGCTCGGCCCGTCCCTGCAAGTGGTTGTAGAGCGGGGCTGGCAGGCGAAGCGTCACTGCGTGAGCGGCCATATCTCCTCCTTTGCGGCTCCTGCCACAGTGGGATGATAGCAGGGCATCACAGAACCCCAGCCCCAGGGATTTGACCCCCGGGGGCGGAGACAACTCTGGCCAACGCAGGACCGGCGCCGGCGGCGGCTATTTCCCCGTCACGACCGCACCTCCGGCTTGTTTCCAGCCGTTCAGCCCGCCCAGGAGGCAGGCGACGTTCTTGAATCCTTTGGCTTGGAGATCGAGCACCGCACGGGCGCTCGTGTGCTCAGAGGGTCACGTGCAATACGTGATGATGAGCTTGTCCTTCGGCAGCTCTCCGGCGCGGGCGGGAACGTCGAGGAGAGGGATCAGGATCGCTCCCTGGGCGTGCTCGGCGTCATAGGAGCCCTTGTCGCGGACGTCGACGAGCACGGCTTCGTTCCTGGCCAGCGCCTGCCGGGCGTCGGCTGGGTTGATGCGGCGGGCTTCTTCGGATGCCGGGGGGAGCTTCTCTTCGACCGCGGGTGCGGGAGCCGCGGGCTGCGGCGTCAGAACAGGCGGCGTGGCGGCGAGCGCCGAGGTGGCCAGCAGGAGGAAGCCTGCGGCGGCGGTCCATCGGGATTTTGACATCGACCCTCCTTCCGGGACGGCTGTACGGTGGCCGTCGGGTGAGCCTTCATTCTACCGCGTCCGGCGGATCCCACCCCGGGGGAGGGGACCGCGGCACTGCCCTGCGGCGCGGCGACAGGGGAGAGGCCGGGGCATACGATGCGTCCATGAGCCACACCTTTCGCATCGGCAAGCTGACGGCTCTCGTCCTCCTGGCGCTGGCGTTCGGGCCTTCGTTGGCCTGGTGCAGCACTTGCGCGACGTGCCCTCCATTGCGGGCCGCGGCGCATTCGTGCTGCCAGCGGAGCGCTTCAGCGTTCAGGGAGGCGGGGCGGTTGGCTCCAGGGTGCTGCGGTCGTCTCGCAGCTCCGACGGCCCTGGCAGTGCGGGAGGTACAGGCTCAGGAATCGCCCGCTGCGGATGTCCTCCCGGCGTCCGAGGTCAACGCGCCGGGATCGGAGATCAGCTCCGGCCGGCTCCTCGGCCGCTTCTCGCCGCGGCGGGCGGTTCCGCTCTACACGCTCTTCTCCGTCCTCCTGATCTGAAGCTCCCCACGGGGTGATGTGTCGCGCCGGGCCATACCGTCCCGGTGCAACCCTGTCCGTGGAGGAGCACATGCGATTTTTTTCCTGGATTCTGCTGGCTGTTGCGGCCCCGCATGCGGCGCTCGCACAGGCCCCTCCGGCCCCTCCAGCGCCTCCGATCACCGAGCTGGTGGCGGAGGCGCTGGCCAAATCGCCTGCCCTGGCGGCGTTGCGCTCCGGCGCCGCGGCATCTCACGCCCTGGAACCGGCGGCGGGCGCGTTGCCCGATCCGATGGTCGAGGCGATGGTCATCGACGCCAAGTTCCCTTCCTACACCATCGGACGAGAAGAGATGTCGATGGCGGGCGTCGAGGTGCGGCAAGGGCTCCCCTATCCCGGCAAGCGGCGCGCCCGCAGGGAGGCGGCGGAGGCCGAGACCGTGCGCCAGGCGGCGGCGGTGGACGCCCTGGCGCGGCGCATCCGGAGCGAGGTGAGGTCGCTCTATGCGCGCCTCTACGCCATCGACCATGAGACGAAGGCGCTCGCGGCGGCGCACGAGATGCTGGAGATGCTGGCCGCCACCACCTCGGCCCGCTACTCGGCCGGAGAAGGGGAGCAGGAAGCGATCCTCAGAGCGCAGCTCCAGGTGACCCGTCTCGACGAGCAGCTCGACGACCTGCACGCCGAGCGCGCGGCCCTGGTGGCGGACCTCAACCGGTGGCTGGACCGGCCCGGCGCGGCACCGCTTGGCGAGGTGACCGAGCTGCCCGTGGTGCATCCGGTGGTCCGGTCGGGCGGATCGTGGGAGGAGGCCGCGGTCTCCGGCTCCGCCGCGGTGCGGGTAGCGGCCGCGGCTCTCGCCGCGGCCGAGAAGAAGCTCGCGGCGGCGCGGCTGGATCTCAAACCGGATTTCTCTCCGTCGGCCGGGATCGCCGCGCGCGGCGGCTTCGGTCCGGTGCTCACGCTCCGGCTCGGCATCGAGCTTCCGTTCTGGAAGAAGAGCAAGCAGGAGCCGATGATCCGGGCGGCGGAGCTGGAGGTCGAGGCGGCCCGCCAGGAGCTGCGCGATGCCGAGGCCATGGCACGCGCCGGTGCCGCGAGCGCCGCCGCCCGGTGGAGCCGGGCAGAGCAGCAAATTGGGCGTTACCGCGAAGGGATCCTGCTGCAATCGGGCAGCGTCCTCGACGCCGCCCGCACGTCCTACCTCAACGGCCGCGGCGATTTCTCCACCGTGGCCGAAGACTTCAACCTCTGGCTCGACGCCCGCCTGCAGCTCGCCCGCCGCGAGGCGGACCGCTTTACCGCATGGGCTGAGCTGGAAACGCTTACCGGAGAAGGAGAGCTGCCATGAAATCGATCCATCCGATCCATCCGATCGGCCGTCTCATCTCTCTCCTCGTGCTGCTCGCCGGGCTGGTCATCCTGGCCATCACAGTCTCGGGCTGTGGGGCTCCGGAGGCGGCGCTCAAGCCGCTCTATTACCGCAATCCGATGGATCCCAAGATCACCTCGCCGGTGCCCGCCAAGGATTCCATGGGCATGGAGTACGTGCCGGTCTACGCGGAAACGGCGGCGCCGGCCGGTCCTGCTCCGACGCTCAGCGACGTGCCGGGATTCGCGCCGGTGAAAGTGAACGATTCGGAGCTGCGCCTTTCCGGTGTGCAGACCGCGGTGGCCGAGCGGCAGATCCTCCGGCGCACCCTCCGCGCGGTGGGCGTGGTCGCGGCCGATGAGAGCCGGGTCCGCCACGTACACACCAAGACCTCCGGCTGGATCGAAAAGCTTTACGTCAATTCCATGGGCCAGGTCGTGCGGGCCGGACAGCCGCTCCTGGCGATCTACTCGCCGCAGATCCTCGCCACCCAGGAAGAGTACCTGCGCGCCCGGGAGACGGCGGGCCGCTTCGCCGGATCGTCGATCCCCGAGGTGCGGCGCGGCGGCGAGGACTTGCTGACGGCCGCGCGGCGCCGACTGGAGCTGTTCGACGTGCCGCAGAGCCTGATCGCGCGGATCGAGAAGACCGGCAAGCCGGAGCGGACGGTGACACTCCCGGCTCCGTTCTCCGGCTATGTCACCGGCAAGGAGATCTTCGAGGGAATGGAGGTGCAGCCGGGGCTCGATCTGCTGATCATCACCGATCTCTCGCGGGTGTGGATCGAGGCGGACTTCTACGAATCCGAGAGCCGGGCGCTGACCGTGGGCCGCACGGCGACCGTGATGCTTCCCAGCGATCCCGGCGCACACCTCACGGCGCGTGTGGCCTACGTCTATCCGACCCTCGACCCGCAGAGCCGCACGCTCAAGGCCCGCCTCGAGCTGCCCAATCCACGGCTGCTCCTCAAGCCCGGCATGTATGTGGACGTCATGCCGGAGATCGAAGCCACCGAAGGCGTCGTGATCCCCGACTCCGCGGTGATCGATTCCGGCCTGCGCAAGGTGGTCTTCGTCGAGAAGCGCTTGGACGAGGGCAGCACTTTCGCTCCGCGTGAGGTGACGGTGGGCGGCGCCGGCGACGGAAAAGTGATCGTCCTGTCGGGAATCGAGGCCGGCGAGCACGTCGCGGTGCGCGCCAACTTCCTGCTCGATTCCGAGTCGCGCCTGCGCGCCGCGGTGAGCGGCCTGGCGCCGGCGAAAGGCGATCGATGATCTCCATCATCCGCAGGATCATCCGCTTCTCGGCGGAGAACAAGTTGATGGTCCTCCTCGGTGTCGCCGGGCTGATGCTCCTCGCCGGGTGGACCTTGCGCGAGATCCGCCTCGACGCGCTGCCCGATCTGTCGGACACCCAGGTCATCATCTACTCGAGATGGGACCGCTCGCCCGACATCATCGAAGACCAGGTCACCTATCCGATCGTCACCTCGCTCCTGGGTGCGCCGAAAGTCAAGGGAATCCGCGGTTTCTCGGATTTCGGCTTCTCCTATGTGTATGTCGTCTTCCAGGACGGCACCGACCTTTATTGGGCGCGCTCGCGGGTGCTCGAAGCGCTGTCGAAAATCCAATCGCGATTGCCCGAAGGCGTGCAGACCGAGATGGGGCCGGACGCCACCGGAGTCGGCTGGGTGTTCCAGTACGCCCTGGTCGACCATTCCGGCAAGCACTCGCTGGATGAGCTGCGTTCCTATCAGGATTGGACGCTGCGCTACGCCCTGCAAGCGGTGCCCGGAGTCGCGGAGGTTGCGGCGGTGGGCGGCTTCGTCAAGCAGTACCAGGTGACCGTCGATCCCAACCGCCTGGCTTCCTATGGCATTCCGCTCGATGACGTCGTCGCCGCCCTGCGCCGTTCAAACAACGAGGTGGGCGGCCGGCTGATCGAATGGACCGGCCGGGAGTACATGGTGCGCGGGCGCGGCTATGCCACCAAGCTTCCGGACTTCGAGCAGATCGCCGTCAAAGTCGGCCCCGGCGGTGTGCCGGTGCTGCTGCGCGACGTCGCGCGGGTGGAGTTGGGGCCGGAGATCCGCCGCGGCGTCGCCGACCTCGACGGCCTCGGTGATCATGTGGGCGGCATCGTCGTCATGCGCCAGGGCGAGAACGCGCTCAACACCATCCGCAGGGTGAAAGACAAGCTCGCCGAGCTCAAGCCCAGCCTGCCGGAAGGAGTGGAGATCGTCACCACCTACGACCGCGCGGATCTGATCACCCGCGCGCTCGACACGCTGAAGCACGAGCTGGGGATCGAGATGATCATCGTCTCTCTGGTGATCCTCATTTTTCTCTGGCACCTTCCCTCGGCGGCGGTGCCGATCCTGACGATTCCGATCTCCGTGCTCCTGGCGTTCATCCCGATGTATCTGCTCGGCGTCGACGTCAACATCATGTCGCTCGCCGGCATCGCGATCTCGATCGGCGTGCTGGTGGATGGCGCGATCGTCGAGGTGGAAAACGCCTACAACAAGCTGGAGCGTTGGCAGGCCGGAGGCCGCAAGGGGGATTTCCACAAAGTACGCCTGGAGGCTCTCCAGGAAGTCGGGCCATCGGTTTTCTTCTCTCTCCTGGTGATCGCTGTCGCGTTCCTCCCCGTTTTCGCGCTGGTCGATCAGGAGGGGCGCCTGTTCAAGCCGTTGGCGTTGTCGAAAAACCTCGCCATGGCCATCGCGGCGCTCCTCGCCATCACCCTCGATCCGGCGATGCGCATGATGTTCACGCGCATGGACCCGTTCACCTTCAAGCCGGCCTGGCTGGCGCGCTGGGCGTCGCGGGCGGCCGTCGGCACCTATCATCCCGAGGAAAAGCACCCGATCAGCCGCGCCATCTTCCGCGTCTACGATCCCGTCTGCCGGTTCGTGCTGCGCCGGCCGCTCGCCGTCATCCTCGGCGCGGCGGCTCTGGTGGCGGTGAGCGTGCCGGTGTATTTCAAGCTCGGCTCGGAATTCATGCCGCCGCTCGCCGAGGGGACGATGCTGTACATGCCGACCGGCCTGCCCGGCGTCTCCGTGGCCCAGGCCGCGGAGCTGCTGCAGGCGCAGGACAAAGTGCTCAAATCGTTCCCCGAGGTCGAGCGCGTTTTCGGCAAAGCCGGCCGCGCCGACACCTCCACCGATCCGGCGCCGTTCTCCATGGCCGAGACCACCGTCGTGCTCAAGCCGGAGAGCGAATGGCGTCCCCGGCAGCGCTGGTACAGCGCCTGGGCTCCGGGGTGGATGAAGCCCGCCTTCCGGCCGTTCTGGCCCGATCACATTTCCTGGGACGACCTCACCGCCCAGATGGACCGCGCGCTCCGCGCCCCCGGCGTCACCAATGCCTGGACGATGCCGATCAAAGGCCGGATCGACATGCTCACCACCGGCATCCGCACACCGGTCGGCATCAAGATCTTCGGCAGCAATCTCGACGAGATCCAGCGCCTGGGCGAAGAGTTGGAGGCAGTCCTGCGCGAGGTGCCCGGCACCCGCAGCGTCTACGCCGAACGGGTGGCCGACGGCTACTTCCTCGACATCGTGCCACGGCGCGATCAGCTCGCCCGCTACGGCCTCACCGTGCAGGACGTGCAGATGGTGATCGCGACGGCGATCGGCGGCGAAAACGTGACGACCACGATCGAAGGGCGTGAGCGCTATCCGGTCAACGTGCGCTATCCGCGCGAGCTGCGCGACCAGCCGGACCGCCTGGCGCGGGTGCTCGTCGCCACGCGCACCGGAGCGCAGGTGCCACTCGCCCAGGTGGCGGACATCAAGATCGCCCGCGGGCCGGCGATGCTGCGCGATGAAAATGGTTTCCTCTCCGGCTACGTCTACGTCGACCTCGCCGGGAGAGACGTTGGAGGTTACGTCGAGCAAGCCAAGCGCTCGGTGGGGGAGCGGATCCATCTCCCCAAAGGCGTCACGCTCCAATGGAGCGGCCAGTACGAGAACATGCTGCGGGTGCGCGAGAGATTGAAGATCGTGGTGCCGATCACCCTGGCGCTCATCTTCATCCTGCTCTACCTGAACACCCGCTCGGGCTTCAAGGCCGCGGTCGTCATGCTCGCCGTGCCGTTCTCGACCGTGGGCGCGATCTGGCTCTTCTACATTCTCGGCTACAACGTTTCCATCGCTGCCTGGGTGGGGATGATCGCGCTCCTGGGCCTCGACGCCGAAACCGGAGTCTTCATGCTCCTCTTCCTCGATCTCTCCTACGACGAAGCCAAGCGGGAAGGGCGGCTCCGCACCCTGGCGGACCTCGACGAGGCGATCGTGCACGGCGCGGTGAAGCGGGCGCGGCCGAAGATGATGACCGTCTGCGCCGCGTTCATGGGCCTGCTGCCGATCCTGTGGTCCACCTCCGCGGGGGCGGACGTGATGAAAAGGATCGCGGCGCCGATGATCGGCGGCCTGGTGACCTCGTTCCTGCTCGAATTGCTGGTCTATCCGGCGGTCTACAAGCTGTGGAAGCGGCGGGAGATTCGTGAGGATGCCGCCGTAGACCCGCAGGCGTCACTTCAATCGCGGACAGGGTAACTCTACCGAGACGGCGGCTCCGCCTTCGGTCCGGTTACGCGCCGCGATCGTCCCTCCGTGAGCCTCGACGATCCAGGCCGCGATCGAAAGACCCAGCCCGAATCCTTCCGCTCCGCGGTACAGGCGAGCACTGTCTGCCCGGTAGAAGCGCTCGAAGATGTGGTCGAGTGCTTCCGGTGGGATTCCTGGTCCTGAGTCGGCGACGGTAAGCCGCGCGACGCCGTTGTCGTGCGCCACCTCGATCACGATCCTGGCAGGTCCGCTCTGCGGTTGCAGGGCTGAGAACTTCAGAGCGTTGTCGAGCAGGTTGAAGGCGAGCTGGCGCAGCCAACGTTCGTCACCCAGCACCAGAACCGGTGCCGCGCACCGCGTCTCCAACCCGATTCCTTGCTGGGCGGCCGCGGCGGCGAACGACTCCGCCACCTCGATGCCGACGAGATCCAGGCGCATGAGGTTCGGTTCGATTGTGACGCGGCCGGCGTCGGCCCGGGCCAGAAGGAGCAGGTCCTCGGTGATGGAGCGGAGCCGGTCCACGTCTTCCCCTGCGCTGGCCAGGACGCGGCGGTATTCCTCGGCCTTGCGGGGCCGGGAGAGCGCAACGTCGATGGCCCCCCGCATCGTGGCCAGGGGGCTGCGCAGCTCGTGGGATGCGTCGGCGGTGAGCTGCTTCATCGCCTCGAAGGAGGCTTCGAGCCGGGCGATCATCTGGTTGAAGGTCTCAACGAGCCTGCGGATCTCGTCCTGGGCTCTCGGCACCGGCAGCCGCCGGCTGAGCTGGCTCGCTTCGATCTCCCGCGCCAGGCTCGTCACCTGATCCACCGGCCCCAGGGCGCGTTCGGCGAGCCAATAGCCGCTCGCGGCAGACAGCGCCACGGCGAGCGGGGCCAGCAGGAGCAGTGCGAACCGCAAGCTGGCAAGCGTTGCGGTAATTCCGCCCAGGTTTTCGATCACATGGATCATGCCGAGATGTCCCGCGCGGCAGTGGTAGGGCTGCGAGTAGACCCGCAGGGCTCCAGAGGCCCCCGGCACCATCGCGAATTGCGGGCCGTCCAGGTCATCGAGGGCCTGCCGGCTGAGGGCCGCGGCCGCTTCCGAGGAGTCGGGAGAGCCGTAGAGCACGCTCCTCTCGCCGGAGAGCCCATGGAACAGGATCATCTCGCCGATGCGGTCGAGCTCCTTCCGCTGGGATTCGGTCAATCGCTGGCAGTCCTCTCGCTCGGAAAGCACCCTGCCCACCTCGGCGGCGGTTTCCTTCAGGTCCGAGTCATGATGGCGGATGAGCTGATAACGGACGAGCGCGTAGGTGAGGGCACCGCTGGCCGAGAGGGCGATCGAGAGCACCAGGACATGCCAGAGGGTGAGGCGGAATCGCAGCGTGCGGAAAGGCGTCCTCATTCTTCCATCCGGAGAACATAGCCCGCTCCCCGCACCGTGTGAATCAGCTTGGGCTCGAAGTCCTGATCGATCTTGCGGCGCAGGTAGTTGATGTAGACCTCGACGAGGTTGGAGCCTCCATGGTAGTCCATGTCCCACACATGATCCAGGATCATCGCCCGCGTGACCACCATGCCCTTCTTCCGCAGGAGATATTCGAGGAGCATGAATTCCTTCGCCGTGAGATCGATCCGCGTCCCCCCACGGCGCACCTCGCGGCGCGCCGTGTCGAGCTCCAGGTCGGCCACGCGCAAGGTCGTGCTCGGCTCGACCAGCGGCCGGCGCGTGATCGCCCGCAAGCGGGCGATCAGCTCCTTCAAGTCGAAGGGCTTGGACAGGTAGTCGTCCGCACCGAGGTCGAGCCCCAGCACCCGGTCGTCGACCGAGGAGCGCGCGGTGAGGATCAGGACCGGCACCGCCTTCCCCTGTCTGCGGAGCTCGCGCAAGATGTCCAGCCCGTCCCGGCCCGGGAGCATCAGGTCGAGCAGGACCGCATCATAGGCGGTTGCCAGCGCGAGCTTCAGGGCCGCCGTTCCGTCGCCGGCGAGATCGACGGCGAACCCCTGCTCCTTCAGCCCCTGGCGCAGAACCGAGGCGAGCTTCGAGTCATCTTCGACGACCAGGATTCTCATGCCGGCACGAACCTTACCGCGACTTCCTTAAAAAGACCTTAGAAAGGGCCAACCGCCGCTGACCGCCGGCCGGGTCGCCGATCGAGGAGCACGGGCTCCTGAAGCTTAGATTCTCATTAATATGTCACACTTTCCCGGGCCGGAGTACCACCACTAGTAGAGGCAGACACTCGGGGCTGCCGGACCCCTGCTGTGGGGGGGAATGTCAACATTTTTTGACGTCATGACGTCGCCGGAGATCAACATGAACAGGAAGTCGGTTTTCATTGCTGCGACCTTGCTCATCGCCGGGCTGGCGGGGAACGCCGCGCAGGCAAAGCGTTGGGGGTGCTGGATTCAGGCGGACCGCAATGTGAAGATCCGCAATACCGCCAGCAACGCGAGCGCGGCGGTCAGCGACTGGAACAACTTGACCATCCTCAATCTCACCTCGGTCAGCTCGGGCGAGGAGACCTATGTCTTCAATGCCAACTCCGGCAACACCGGTTGGGGCGGCCTCGCCAGCATCACCAACTACAGTGGCTGCACCATTCTCAGGGCGACCGCGCAACTGAACACCTACTACTCGTGGACCGCGAACGCCGCCCGCGGCGTCCACTGCCAGGAGGTCGGCCACACCTTCGGTCTCGATCACTCCAATGACGGCGGCTGCATGGGCGGTGGCTACTGGTACGACATCGGCACCCACTACACCATCGTCTCCGGGAACATCAACGAAATCGGCTCGATGTACGCCAACCGGATTGCCGACCGCCACACGCTCGTTGGACCCGAGGCGGACGAGCCCCGCTTCCACGCTTTCTGGGTCAACACCCCCCACAGCATCGGCGAGGCCACCAAGATGTCGAGCGCGGTCGTCGTCGCGACGGTGAGAGACGTGAGCGAGGGCGACCCCATCGAGACCGTTCACCCGGCCGGCGTCCAGCGCATCCCCACGCAGCGGGTGACCTTCGACGTCGAGCGCAGCCGCAAGGGCTCTCTCCGCACCGGCGAGTCCTTCGTCCTCTTCCAGAACGGCAACGAGGCCAACCGCTTCGACGAGGACCCGAGCTACGAGGTGGGCCACAGCTACCTGATGTTCCTGTCCGCGCGTGAGGACGGCACCTATCTGGTGATCGCTCCGGAAGGCCGCTATGAAGTGACCGAAGACGGATTGGTTCCGGCCGTCGAGGGCGGCTTCGCCGGAGGGCTCCGCGGCGCCAACCTGCGGGACGTGATGTCCGACGTGGCGCGGACCCTCGCGGAGAAGTAGTAGTCTTTCGCCCGAATCCAGCGTGCGCCGGCGTGGCAATGGGGTCCCGCCGGCGCACCCTCGAGCCCCTTCTCCGACGATGACTCTCCATCCCCTGCTGCGCCGGCTTGTCCCTGCGGTTGTCCCCGCGATCGTCCCTGCCGGCCTCTGCCTGTTGGCGGCGATCGTGGCCACCTGGCCCCTCCTGCCTTCCCTCGCCAGCGCTCTGCCGTTGGGGACCGAGCATGAGGCCACCGTTCCGCTGTTCAATCTGTGGACCTTGTGGTGGGACGCCGATCGCGTGCCGCACGGCCTTCTCGGGCTTTGGAACGCTCCCATCTTCCATCCGCTCGAAGGGACCTTCACCTTCTCGGAGCCGATGCTCCTGCAGGGGGTCACCCTCTCGCCTCTCTGGTGGATCGGGGCTCCGCCGGCCGCGATCTACAACCTGGCGATTCTGGGGACCCTGGCCTGCAACGGTCTCGCCATCCGGAGCCTCGCCCGGGCGCTCGGTGCGCCGCGGAACGCGGCTCTCCTCGCGGCGCTCGCCGGCGTCACCCTCCCCTATACCGCCAAGGTCCTGGGGGTGCTCCCCGTGCTCCCCCTCTTTGGCACGATCTGGGCGCTCGCAGCCCTGATCCGCTTTGGGGAGGAGGGCGGGTGGCGGCCCGCCGCGCTGGCGGTCCTGTCGTTCGCCGTCCAGTTCCTCACGGGGGAGCAGATGGCTCTCCTGAGTCTCCCTTTTCTTCTCCTGGCAGGGCTCGTGGCGCTGGTGGAGCAGAGGTTCCGCGCCCGGTCGATCGCGACGCTCGGTGCTCTGGCGATCCTCGGAGCCATTGCGCTCTCGCCCATCGCCGGCACGGTCAGCTCCTTTCATGAGAAGTACGGATTCACGCGATCCGAGGAGGTGGTGGCGGCCCTCTCGGCCCAGGCCCGGGACTTCACGACCCGCCCCAGCTCCTCCCGCTTCGCGTTTCCGCCCCGCGAGGACTCGTTTGCAGGGGATACAGGGGGGCTTTTCCCCGGCTTTCTCCTTCTCGGTCTGGGCGTGGCGGGAGCCTGGCTCGGCTGGTACCAGGGAGATCGCCAGGGGGAGCGGAGACTCTGGATCGTCTGCCTTCTCGTCTGCGTCGCGGTTGGCGGGCTTCTCGCGCTCGGCCTCAACTTGCGGATCGGGGATTGGCGGCCCTTCGCCAGTCTGCGGGAGGTGGTGCCCGGCCTTCGTACACTGCGCAGCCCTTTTCGCGCCGTGGCGATCTCCCAGGCGGTGCTCGCGGCGCTGGCCGCGCTGGCCCTCGCCCGGCTCGCCTCCTGGCGCGGACGTGCCGGCACGTCTCTCGCTCTCGCCCTGGGAGTCCTGGCGGCCACCGAGAACCTCGCGTCTCCTGGCGACCTGGTGCCGATCCCGGCGACCCCGCGCACCGCCTGGACGAGCTGGTTGCGCGAGCAGCCGGGGAAGCTGATCGTGGCGCACGTCCCGCTGCCGCGTGGGCTGCACGTCTCCGACTACGAGATGGAGGCGTGGCGGATGTTCGCCCAGATCGACCACCACCGGCCGCTGCTCAACGGCTACTCGGGCTACTTTCCCTCCGGGTACGGGACGTTCCAGGTGGACATGGACCAGAATTTCCCGTCCGATCGCCTCCTCTGCATGATGGCGTTCGGTATGGGGGTCAACACCCTGGTTCTGGACCGCTCCTATCTGGAGGAGCGGCGCGCCCTGTTCGAGAGCGATTCCCTGCGGGGCTTCTTCGCCCCCGGATATAGCGATCCTGGGGTAGTGATCGTGCGCCTGAGCCCTCCTCCCGAGGCCTGCGGCGCCAGCTAATGATCGAGCTGGGTTCTGGCGATCTTGAAGTTGCTCTCGCTGAGGCGCTGGATCTCGTCGTCTCCGGCCCAGGCGGCGAACCAGCCGGCCCAGGCGTACATGACGCAGGCCGCCCAGTGGGATTTTTCACCGTGGGCCCTCTGGAGATGGACGGGCCAGTTGCACGCGGTCAGCCGGAGGCCGTTGTGCCAGGCGGTCTGCAAGGTTTCGCGGCCGCAGGAGGCCACGCGGAAGACGTGATCGTGGAAGGCCACCCAGTCGGTCCACTCCTCGACCGGCAGACGGATGGGGCGGTCGACGCCGCCGCGGGACGGAAAGCCGGTGGTCCAGCGCGACAGGCCCTGAAGCAGGAGGCCGCGGCGGCGCGCCATCAGCTCGGCGGCCAGCTCGGAGGTCTCCTCGGGCCAGCCACCCTGGGCCGCTTCCACCAGGGCGTCGAGCTCGCTCATCACCTGGCCGCGGATCTCGCGGCAGACCTCCGACGGCGCGCGCGCTCCCAGCTCCAGCCCGCGGACCATCCACTGCGCCACGCGCTGCCCGGAGAGCTCCTCCTGCCATGCGTCCGCCAGACGGGCGACGCGGTCGAGGGCGAGAGGCCGCCCCGCCGCCGCGGTGTCCAGCAGGCGCAGATGCTCCAGCCAGGGGACCGCCGAAGGCTCCGTCGCCTCGCGCGCCGTCTCCGGCTCGCTTCCGGGCGTGATCGTGGCGAGAGCGGCGTCTCTCCAGCTCCGACCCTCTTTCCGCCCGGGTGCCAGGGCCCAGGCCCACCAGAGCGCCGCCGCGGAAACCCGCTTGCCCTCATGCACCGCGGCCACCTTGCGCAGGAAACGCACGCCGCGCCCCCGTCCCAGCCGCACGCGGCGGGCGACCTCTCGCCAGTCCCCGGCGCGCGCCGCCGAGCGGGCGAAGACCTCGATGCCGTAGGTCCGCAGGCGCCAGGAGAGAAGATTGCCAGGGGGAACGTGATCGATCCAGTGCGCCAGCGCCCGGGCCCGCTCCGGCTCCCCCCGGCGCTCGGCGTCGAGCACCAGGGCGATGGCCGTCCAGGGTCCCGCATCCTCCTCATAAAGATCGGGCGTCTCGGCCGCCCACAGGGTGGAGAAGAGCGCCAGGGGCCCGGTGCGATCGGCCCGCCGCCGTCCGGCCGTCGCCCAGCGCAGGAGCCCGCGACCCGTTCTCACCCACCCGCGCGGCCCCAGCTCCCGCCAGGCCAGCCACTCGGGACCCAGATGCAGGAGGACCAGGAGAACGATCCAGGAGGCTTCGAGGAGGGAGAGAACCACCTCGTCGGTCAGGCCCGCCGCCCGGACCAGATCGACGCCCAAGCTGGTCAACCAGATCGCCAGGACCAGATGGACGGCCTGCTTGCCGGCGAGAATGAGATGGCGCCGCCGGATCGAATCGCCGGCCTTGTTGCCCATCAGGAGCCTGATGAGAAACAGGATGGCGAACGGATTCACGCGAGCCCCCGGGCCCACCACTCATGGGCGAGACGGCGGTCCGGATCCCGCAGCTCGGCCAGGGCGGCGCGGACCATCTCGTCCGTGCGTTCCTTGCGTCCCAGCGGAGTGGGGTAGGTGGACGCCTCCGCCACCTGGGCCGCCAGCAGGGCGAGCAGCTTCGCCCCCTGCCGTTCGAGCTGCTCGCGGCTGGCGTCGAGCGGCAGCTCCAGGACGAAAAAGGGGTTCGCCAGGTGCCGCCGCAGGAGGTTCTCCCGCCCGGCGCTCACGACACTCCCGAGCCGAAGCTTTTGCGGCGCTCCTCAAGCGTCCCTGGAAAGAGTGCGCGGAGCTGGCGGTTGATCGTGCGTAGCGCCTCCAGGTTCCCCTGCCGCCGGAGCGAGCGCCCCTGGTCGAGCAGGGCCTGCGCCTTGGGGACATCGATGGCCTCGGTGAGATGGGATTCGTACGCCTCGAAAATCCACACCGGCGCCTCGGGGTGGCGGGAGTACGCCGCGTCAAAGAGCGCGCTCACGGTCGCGAGCTGGCGCTCGAGCTCGGCGGCGTCACGGCGCTCGCGGGCGTTGTGGATCGCCTGCACCGCCTGATCGCAGAGCTTCTGCTCCCCGGCCGTGCCGAGGCTGGAGACCCAGGAGATCCAGACCGCCAGGCGATCGTCGGCGCGGGCCTCCAGCTCAGGCCAGCGGATCTCGTCCTCGGCGGCGTCGAGGGTGCCGTTGAGATCGAGCAGGAGGCGATGGAGGCGCTGTGCCGCGTCGGTGTCGCCGCCCCGGGCCGGCGCGAGGCCTGCCCGTGCCTCGGCGAGCAGGGCGTCCGCTCCGGCCAGGCGATGCACCACCGCCGGCAGGGCGCCGCGGAACGACCGCCGCCGCAGATCGACCAGCCGGTCCGTCGCGCTCTGCATCTCCCGCTCCAGCACCTCCGGCGACGCGGTGGGAACGAGCACGTGCACCACGTCCTCGAAGGAAAGACCGGCGGACGGCAGATCCGCCCGCGCCTGGAGCTGTCCCGAGCGGTCGAGATGGAGGGTGACCTCCACCCGGGTGGCCGCCGGGAGCGACTGCTTGAGACCCTTCCCGTCGATGCGCAGGCTGCCGATCAGCCGGTTCAGGTGCGCCCGCTTGTACTCTCCCTGGACGACCGGCACCAGCAGCACGTCCTCGCCGTCCCCGGGCCGCAGGCTCTGGATGGTCTGATGGATCGCGGTGCGGCGGGCCGGCAGCGGCGTTCCCTTCTCGAAATAGACGTGCACCGTGTCGTCCGAGAGCGCCACGCCGACGCTGCGCGACAGAGGCGGATCGGCGACCGAGACACCGTGGACGATGGAAAACGAGGAAGTGCGGAGAGCCACCGGCGACCCGTCTCCGGCCACGGCCTTGAGGACGAACCGGCACTGCCGGTGGCGCTCCAGCAGCACCTGGAGCGCGAAGCTCCCTTCCGGCGAGACAGCCGTCTCCGGGCTGGTGAAGCCGCCGCCCTCGCGTTCGATCGTGACCCGCGCCGGCACCGTCTCGCCTGCAGCCGGGAGGAATTTCCCGACGACGAACGGCTCCAGATCCGCGGTGACCGCCGGATGCTCAATGCGGACCGCCAGACCGGTGGGAGGCGCTGGAGCCGAGACCGCGACAGGCCGCGCGTCGAGGCCGGCGGTCGCGGCATAGAGCGCGGCGCCGCGGGCCACCAGAGTCATCGGATCGACCCCCTCCGCCACCCGGCCGCCGAACAGCCCGCCCACCCGCTCGCGCACCGCCGGTGTCAGCGTAGGACCGCCGACGAACACCACCCGTTCCACCGCTTCCGGCGACACCCGCGTCTTGTCGAGGAGCACGCGGCACACCTGCAAGCTCCGCTCGATCAGCGGAGCGATCAGCCCGTCGAGCTCCGAACGCCGGATCTCCAGATCCACGTCCACCGGATCACCTGCCGCGTCGGTGTACATCTCGGCGCAGGAGATGGTGGTGCGCAGCGTCCGCGAGAGCTCGATCTTCGCCTGCTCGCACGCCGCCTTGAGCTTGGCAAGCGGCCGCCGGCTCGCCGGATTGTCCCTGGACATGCCACCCAGATCCTGCCCCGCGCGCAGCCGGTCCAAGGCCCAGTCCACCACCGCGTTGTCAAAGTCCTTACCGCCGAGGAAGTTGTCCCCCCAGTGATCGACCACCCGCAGCCAGCCGTCCTTGGTCTCCAGCAGAGAGACGTCGAGCGTGCCGCCGCCGAGGTCATAGACCAGCCACAGCCCCTCCGCATCGTCAGCCCGCCAGCCGGCCGCGATGGCCGACGCGATCGGCTCCTGAATCAGCGCGATCTCCTCCAGCCCGGCGAGCCGGCCCGCCTGCATCGTGGCGTGGTTCTGCGGCAGCTCGAAGAGGGCCGGCGTGGAGATCACCGCCGTCCGCGGCGCATACCCCAGAGCCGTCTTCGCATCGTCGAGGAGAGACGCGAGCACCAGCGACGACAGCTCCTCGGGAAGAAACGACTTCCCCGACGCCTCGAACGAGATCCGCTCGCCGGTGCCCATGAGCCGCTTGAACTCCGCCCGCGTATTGGCCGGATCGGTCTCCAGGAACCGGTACGCCCGCCGCCCGATCGTGGCATTGCCGCGAGCGTCGAGGCGTGCCACGGACGGTGTGAGCTGCTCCCCCAGCGCATTGGGGACGACGGTGACGACTGCCCCGTCGAAGACGGCCAGAGCCGAGTTGGTGGTCCCGAGATCGATGCCTGCGTGCATGGCCTCCGCCTGCGAAGAAGTCCCTTCCGATGAACCGATGGGGAGCTTGCCTTCATCATATCGCGGCTGTCTCTTCGCTGGGAGCGCCGGCTTCCAGCCGGCCCGGTCGCCAGAAGGGCGATGCTCCGTACTGGCGGCTTCCCGAGGGAGTACACTTGAGCTGTGCCGAGAGCTGCTGGACTCGGACATACGCGACGGAAAGGTCTATCCATGAGCGCGATTCAACTGGAAGTTCCCGACGAGGCCTTGATCAGCTTGAAGCTGGACCCTGAGACCTTCGCCCGCGATGTCATGATCCTGGCGGCGGTCAAGCTGTTCGAGCTCGGTAAGCTGTCCTCAGGCCGTGCCGCGCAGCTCGCGGGCATGCCGCGGGTCGAATTTCTTCTGGCCCTCCGCCAGTACCAGGTGTCCCCCTTCCAAACGACGGCCGAAGAGCTGCGGCAAGATATCGCCAATGCCTGACCGGACGGTCATCTGCAACACTTCACCTCTTTTGTATTTGTTCCAGGTCGGCCAACTCGGGCTTCTGAAGAGTCTGTACGGAGAGGTGCGCGCTCCTCTTGCCGTTCAGGAAGAGCTTCTTGCCGGCGCGGCTTTGGGCTGCTTGACCCCTGACCTCTCCGAGCTCCAGTGGCTACATATTGAGGCGCTCCAGGACAGATCCCTGTTGCCGGCCGTCGTGGATCTGGGTCCAGGAGAGGCTGAAGCGATTGCTCTCGCCCTATCGAATCCAGGGAGCCTTCTCATTCTGGACGATTCACTGGGGCGCAGGATCGCCAACCTGAGACGCCTGACCTATACAGGAACGCTGGGAGTCCTCGTGAAGTCGAAGCAGGCTGGATTTCTTCCGAAGGTCGCTCCGGTCCTCGAGGCTCTCCGCAAGACCACAATGTATCTATCGCCCGATTTGATCTTCCATGTGCTGAAAGAAGCTGGCGAGGCGTAAAGGCGCCAATCGGCGCCAGCGCCGGCTACGGAAACGCCCTCGTGTCCCCGACGCTCGCGAAACGGCCTTTGGGATTGGTGTAGATCTTCTTGACGCCGGTCGTGGTGTCGGTGACCGTGACGGTGTATTCGACGTTCGAGAGGGCTCCGAAGAAGACCCACCATTTGCCGTTGACCGGATGGCCGTCGAGGACTTTGACCACGACTTCGAGGTTGGCAGAGTTGAAGAACCAGAAGGCTCCGGTGTCGGCGGTGAGCGGGATGGACTGGCCGGAGCCGGTGTTGCCGGCGAAATCTTTCCAGGTGACGGCGACGCGGAAACGCGATTGGTTGAGGCAGAGAGCGGTCGGGCTCGCGGCGCAGCCGGCGGCGGTGGCGCTTGGTTCGGAAAGCCGGATCGGACTCTCGGCCGGTTTGGCGGCGGTGCTCGCGGCGCCCGGGAAGGCGGCGACGTCTCCGACGCTCGCCTGGCGGCCGGAGGGGTTGTCCCAGGTCTTGGTCGTGCCGGTCAGCGTGTCCGTCACCGTGAGCGTGTAGTGCACGTTCGACAGCGCGCCGTAGAAAACCCACCAGTTGCCGTTGACCGGCCGGCCGTCGAGGACTTTCACCACCAGCTCGAGGTTCGACGAATTGAAGAACCAGAAGGCGCCGGTGTCGCCGGTGAGCGGAATGGTCTGGCCGTCGCCGGTGTGCCCTTGCGGGTCCTGCCAGTGGACGGAAACGCGGAAGCGGCCGTTGCTCAGGCAGTGCGCGGTGGCGCTGGCCTGGCAGCCGGTGACTTGCGTCTTCCAGAAGCGGAGAAGCGAGCGCAGCGCCTCGGGCGCGTTGGTGGGCGCCGGCTTGTTTTCCTGATCGCGGCTGCTCGGGCCGTGGCAGGAGGTGCAGGTGCGGATCTCGCCGGGCTGGAAGGTCAGCCAGTAGCGCTCGCGGACGACGCCCGATCCGGCTTCGTTGGTGAGCTGCCAGGTGAGCGCCCGGCGCGCCGGGACGAAAGCCGCCGCCGAGCCGTCGGCGGCCAGGCGCACGCTGCCCGCCGGTCCGCCTCCGCTGTCCGGATTCGCCGCCAGCGGATCGTGGAGCGCCCGCGCCAACACCCGCCGGCCGTCGCGCGGATCGGCGGTCCCACCCAGGCCGCGGAGCTGGTCGGCCTGGAAGACCTGGAGATGGCTGACCTGGTAGAGCGGGCCGGTCGTCGCGGTCGTGCGGGCGCCGCCGTGTGACACCTGGAGATTGAATGGCTGCTGCCGGTCGGAGACGTCGCGGGTGGTCACGTTGCGGCTCACCATCACCGCCAGCCCCTTGGCGCGCAGCCAGGAGCGGAAGGCGTCGGGGTCCACTCCCTCCTGCGTGAAGATCGAGCGCTCCGGGGTATCGAGCGCCGCCGTCCGGACCGGTGGCTGCTGGCGGGCGCGCACCTCGACCGGTTGCAGCTCCCAGAGCTCGCCGGAGTAATTGACCTTGACGTCCGGATCCCAGAACGAAACCGTCTTGCGGATGCCCGCCGTGAGCGGCGCTCCCGCGGCGAGCGAGCCGCCCTGGGCGGTCAGCAGCTTGAGGCGGAAGGCGTAGCGCGAGCCGGGATTCTCGCGGCTGCCGGTGTTCGCGTCCGCCCGCGTCTCCGCCGAGTGCGCGGCGACGAGCGCGCCGTTCGACAGCGGCAGCGGATCGCGATAGTGGCCGGTGCTCGCGGGCGGCGGCGTGCCCCCTTCGTCGGTCACCTCGCGGGTGCTCGGATCGGTCACATAGGCGACCGGGATCTGATCCGCCGGCAGTCCGGGCGGCGCGGTGAGCGCCACGATGCCGCCGGAAGCGTGGGTGCGGAACTCCGGCGCGTCGATTCCGACATAGCGCCCCGGAGTCGCCGGATCTTCCTTGATCTGCAGGAAGTTTTCGATCGAATTTGGATTGAGCCGGGCGCTGTTCGAGGCGATGAATTCGACGATGTCGTCGTCGTCATGGCGGTCGCGGTTGAAATAATTGTGCAGATCGTGGCGGCCGACGTGATTGATCGTTTCGAGCTCGGTGCCGTCCGGATTGATCTGCCAGGGGAAGAACTGATTGAACGAATGCCCTTCGAGCGGCGTGCCGGCGAGCAGGTCCGTGCGCTCCGCCCGCGGCTCGGGGAAGACCTCGACGCGGTTGGTGAGCTTCGCCGCGCCGGCCGTCTCGTCCGCATAGTCGAACGTGCCGTAAGTATCGCCGTCGAGCGCGTCGGCGTCCGCCTGCTGATCGCGTTGCAGGTGGTCCCAGCGGGTATAGATCACCCGACCGTAGCGGTCGAGGATCGGCGTGAAGGCGCCCGACGGAACGTGATCGAGCAGCCGCAGATCGCCCGTCGCCGGATCGAGGCTCCAGATTCCTGTATTGGTCGGCGCCTCCTCATATTCATCGAGCTGCGGATAGAGATGCGCCTCGCCGCTCCGCGGGCGGTCGCTGGTGAAGAGGATGCGGCCGTCCGGGCTGTAGAGCGGCGCCGTGTTGTTGAACCCGGCCGGCTGCTTGGCGATCCGCGTGATCACCACCTTGTCGCCCGCGCCGAGGCCGCTCACCTCGTAGATCTGCCAGAACGTCGTGACGTCCCGGTACTGCTCCGTGGGAGCGCCGACCACCATGCTGAACAGCGCCTTCGTGCCGCTCCAATGCACCGTCGGATCGCGCACCGCGATCGAGCTGGAGCCCTGGAAGCCATCGGCAGTGCCGAACCCCGCCTCGCGGGTCAGATTGCGTAGCGTGCCGTTGGGATAGAGGAGGTAGAGATCCCCGCCGCGAGCCGCACTCTGCACGTCCGCAAGCTGGTTGCCGAACACCGATCCGATCGTCGTGAAGTCCGCCGGCACCGGTACCTGGGTGACGAACAGGATCGGATTGGGGATCGCCGGAGGCGGCGTCGCGCCGGCCGTGAGGAGCAGTAACAGAGCGGACAGGAGGACGGCCGGAAAGGCGCGGCGCAGGCGGGCCCCGGTGGCGGGGGAGAGGATCGGCATGGCGGTCGCTCGCTTGAATCGCAGATAGATGAACATGTATAGGGTAGCACGGAAGGCCGGCCCTCACCTCCGGTCCCCGAAACCGTCGTAGGGTTCGTGTGTCCAGCAGAGCCAGTCACTCTCCCTCCAGATCGGCTTCATGAGCCTCGCTTCAAGTCAACGGAGCCGGGCAGCGGGCTTCTGGAAAATTGTCGCGACGCTCTCTCGGCTTGCTCCGTTGCCCCAGATTAATGGCGCAGCGCCGGTACAATTTGTAGCGAGATGAACCCGTAGGGATTCGCCGCAGGAGATGGTCGATTCTCGCCAAAGTTGCCGTGTAACCGGTTGAGGTCAACTCGTTACGCGCCAGTTTCGCTTCATTACGCGCCAGCCTTGATTTGTAACGACGCATGCGCGTGATGCAACAGGGCAACGCTGCTTCGGCGCACGTTAGATCTGTGGCGCGACGAATTGGCGATGCCGTGTAACGAACCGTCTCCATCGGGTAACAGAGTGAATGAGGGCCGTTATGTTTGTCGCCTGGTCGGAAGCGACCTTCTGGAGAGTCGTTACGTCACAGAGGTGCCGGACATCAGGCCTTGGCCTGCCGCAATCGCTGCATCTTTGATGTGTAACAAGGTGAGTAGTGAATGTGGCAGGCTTAGTTTGTTTTGTAGCAAGGTGAGCTTATCCCGTTACAAATTTCCGTGGCCTGTTTTCGTAGGGGCGGTCCATGGGATGCCGTCAGGCACCCCATGTGGCCGCCCTGGGTGGGGGAGGGTCCCCGCCTGAGCGCAATCCTGAATCCCGCGCGGACCCCTTCCTGACATTGAGCAGGCCCCAACCCGCGGAGAATCGCGAACCGTTGAGGGCGGCCACGCGGGGTGCCTGACGGCATCCCGCGGACCGCCCCTACGAAACTGCGGCAGGCCGTTCAGTTAACGCCTATGGAGGCAACCCCGCCACCAACCGGTCGATCTCCGCCTGAAGCGCTTCCACCCCCACGTCCCGCTCCGCAAGCGTCCGCCGGAGCGGCTCAAACTCAGGCCGCAACACCAACTCGGCGAGCCGAGGCAGCTCGTAGTGCTTCCCCGAGGCTGCGGCGTTCCGCATGACAATCCCGAGGTTTTGCCGTGCAATCGCCAGATACTGCCGATGCCCCATGACGAGGTCGTAGATGAGCGCAGCAATCCGATGCTGAGCCGATTCCTCTGTCTCTCCCAGGCTGCCGAGGTAATTCGCCAGGTTGCCGTGCGAGATGGACCGCCCCGCAAGATCGGAGAGCCGGTTGTACACCGCCAACGCCTGCCGCTCCAGGCCGGCGGCCTGCTCACGGTCTCCACGCTCGTTCCACAGGTCTGCCAACACCGTGAGGGCCATGGCCTCCATCGACCGATCGCCCACCGCCCGAAAGATCTCCAGGCAACTCTCCAATACCTCCTGCGCCTCATCGAGGCGGCCGAGCCGCAGCAGCGGGCCGCAGCGATTGAACCGGGTCCTCGCCAACTCGTGCTCCCCTTCGCCTAACGCCCCCTTGGTCTCTTCAGTTTCGATGAGGAGTCCGAGGCACACCTCCCATCGCTCGAGCGCCCGGTTGGCCTCTTTGGCGATGTCCAGGCTCGCGACCAGAGCCCGCCCCAGTGTCACAGCGTCCGGCGCTTCCGGGACCGTCTCGCCCGCGCGGTGCCGCTGCCACCAGCCTCTCACCTCCTGAAGCCGGCTCTCGATCTCCGGCAGGGCTCGTTCCGCCTCTCCCTGCTTTACGTCGACGCGGAGCGCCTCGAATTCGCTGAGGAGGACATTCACCCGCGGCGAACCGGCTCTCCTCTTGGCTTCGGCGCTCCGCAGAGAGGTGGACTTCGCGTCGTCCAGACGGCCGACACACAGCAGCGCATTAGCCCAGTTGTGGCGGATCGAACTCACGTCGCTCCAATCTTCCGCCGCTTCGGCCTCCGCCGCGGCTTGGTCGAAGAACGGCAGCGCCGCATCCGGTCGACCGCCTCGCCACAGCGCGTCCGCCAAGCAGTTCCGTAGGCCCCAGCGGGGCTGGCCCGGCGGGACCTGCTCGACGGCCCCTTCGAGCTCGGCGATCACCGGTCCCAGCAGTCGCGGGTTCCGCGTCGAAATCACGACCTCGCTGGCAAAGGAGGCCAGACGGTCGAAGGCCCCGGCTCGGACAAGATAGGAGATCCCCCGCCGGCCCGCCTCCACCGCTCGCTCGACGGAGCCTTTTTCTCCTGACCTTCGGATCGCTTCAAACGTCGCGGCGTAGCGCTCGCCGTAGGCCACCCAGGTCTGCTCCTCCGTCCGCTCTCCCTTCTCGTTGGCATGGTCTGCCATCCGGGCGGCGATCCGCTCCCGGACCAACTCGTGGAATCCGTATGTATCCGCGGCCTCTTTCGTCAGCAGACCGGCGTCTGTCAGCTCTGCAAGCAACGGTCCTGAAGGCGGTACCGCCGATGTCACACTAGGACTCTCAAGAAGCGCACGAATCTCTGGGGGCATTTCAGGAAGGCTCGGCCGCGTTTCTTCTGGGAGCTGTTCGATAAGAGCCAGGAGTGCACGGAATTGATCGATCTGTTCCTTCTCGCGGCTCTTGCCCGACCAGACCCCCTGAATCAACCCCTCCGTCACCGGCTCCGACGCCAGCGTCACCAGCCAGAGGAGCCGCCGGGCATCCGGCGAGGCGCGGTGGAGGTGCAGATCCACGGCGCCGACCGCAACATCCTCCAGATAGGCGCGCTCCCTCTCGCGGTCGGCGTCCGACAGATGGGTCGCGAACACGTCCGGCAGGCGGTCGAGCCCTCGGGTCTCCAGATCTTCCAGGGCCTGCGCCAGGGCCTGCCGGTCTCCTGCCAGCGCTCCCAGGCGGTTGAGGATCAGCGGATGGCCGCGGCTCACTTTGAGCAGGTGGAGCGCCAGCTTGCGGCCTTCTTCATCGCTCCGGGCCAGCCGGCTCAGGGCTTCGTTCCCCTGGAGGAAGAGCATCGCTTCCGCCATCGGCAGCGGACCGAGCGGCAGCCGCAAGACGTTCCTGGAGGCGGCGAGCACGGCCGGCCGGTGGCGCGAGGTGATGAGGAGGCGCGAGCCGCTTCCCGGGAGGTTCTCGGCGAGATGGCGCAGGAGACGGTCCCACTCGGGGTCGGCGCAGGCGTAGCCGTCCTTGCCGGGGACGGTTTCGAGGTGCGTCTCGAAGTTGTCGAGCACCAGGAGGAGACGCTCGGTGCGCAGGGCTTCCAGAAGATTGTCGCGCATCGCCTGCCAGCGCGCATCGCCGCTCAGCGGTTTTCCAGCCGGGAGATGGATCCGTGCGTTGGGCCGCTCGTCGCACAGCTCGCGGTAGGCCCGGCTGTGCAGGGTGAGCCGCTGGTCGAGACGGCGCAGGAAGTCATCGAGGGGGAGTGCCAGCGGCTTCGACTGGAAGGCGAAGACGCCGTCGAAGTGGCGGTGCCAGAGGTGGACGGCCTCGGCGATGAGGGCGGTCTTGCCCAGCCCGGCGAGCCCCTGGACGAGGACGACCGGCGGGTTCCCTTCCTCCAGGCATTCGCGCAAGCGGCAGAGCGGCTCTCCGCGGCCGACCAGCTCCGCGGGCCGGTCGAGCTCGTGGCTGCCCGGCAGGAGCGGTTGCGGCTGCGGCCGGCGCGAGGCGAGGGCGGCGCTCCGGACGCGCGATACTGGGAGAGGACCGAGCGCGCTGCCGAAGAGGAGCGGAGTGGCGTGATCGACCGGATGGTATGCATTCGCCGGCTGATCCAGCAGCTCCCGGCGGGCCAGGGCGAGGGCGCTCGCCGGGTCCTTGGGATTGGCGTCGGCGAGCAGGCGGCGGTAGAAGAGGCCGGCCAGATCGCGGGCGTAGGTGTCGCCCACCTCGTAGCGCATGGCCACCACCTGCGGCACGCCAGCGCCGAGCAGGGCGAGCGCGGTGCCGGTGTAGCCTGGCTGCTCCGCGATCGCCTCGCCGAGATCGCCGAGATCCTCCGGCTCCGCCTTGCGCGCCGCCGCGTCGCCGTCGCGCAGCACGGCGGCGAGCGCGGCCCAGTCGCGCACGCCCACCAGCGCGCCGGAGAGGCAGGCGCTCAGAAAGACGAGCTGCGGAATGAACCCTCCCGCCTCGGCGAAGAGGCGCACCAGGGCGGGACCGCTCAGCCGGTCCCGGCTGCCGCCTTCCCCCGCAAGCTCCAGAAGGTTCTGATGCCCGTGACCGCTCCAGTGCACGATGTGATAGCCGGAGGCTTCGCGGACCTTGGTGCGCAGCGCCTTCCGCGTGGCGCCGTGGCAGAGGACGTCGACCGCCACGTGGCGGTCCGGCATCACGTCGTCGTAGAACAGCTTGAGCAGTTGCTCCCGTTCGAGCCGCATGGCGAGCGGTTGCGAACCCGGAGCCTCGGCGAAGACGAGGAGCACACGCAGAGGCTCGTCGCCTTCGAGCAGCGGAGCGTCGGCCGGCGTGGGGACCGGCGATTCCATCCGGACCACCAGGTTGTTTTCATAGAGAGCGCCAGCACCGTCCGCCGGCCGGGCGATCTCCCACGGCACGCGGGCGAACGCCGCCGCGAGGCGGTCGTTTTCCACTTCGGGTAGCCGGACGAGGAGCGTGCGCTGCCGGACGCCCGCCGCGAGCTTCGCCGTGATCTCGGGTCCGAGCACCGACCGGCCCAGGAACACGCCGAGCTGGGCAAGGAGCTCCTCGGCTGTCGCCGGCTGGCCGGCGACGTGCACGCCGGTGTAGTAGCGCACGTAGGAGCGGGTGTCGAAGAGGCCCCGCCAGAGCGCTGCGCGGTGGTCGGCGAGACGCACTTGGTTGGCGCCAAGCTGGCGGCCCTGCTCGTCGGCCAGGCGGAGCTTGACGACACCGGTGGTGGCGTCGGGTTCGACGTCGAGGTGGAAGCCGGGGCCGGAGGGAGAGGGCATGATCTTTTAGATTGTACCGGAGGGCGGGGGCCCTCACCCCCGCCCCTCTCCCAGCTCCCCCCTCCCGCCCCCGGGAGAGGGGAGACAAGAAGCACGAGCACAAGAAAGATCGACGCCCGTGGGAGGATCTGGACCTGGGGCAGGCTGCGTATACTTCCCTCATGCGCACTCTGCGGGTCACCGTTTCGGATTCCGAATACGACGCCATCCAGAAGGTTGCCGACGCACGGAACCGATCTGTCGAACAGCTAATCCAGGAGACTTTGGCATCCTTCCAGCGCGAGACAGCCAAAATGCGGACGCCGTCTCTCCGGGACCTTCCTGTGTTCCCGGGGCACCGTCTCGTTGCGGACCTCCCCTCACGTGCCGACCTCTATGAGGAGATCTTCTCGGGGAGCTGAACGCTCTGCATTTCGCGTCATGATTGGCTGGCGGCAAACGCTGGCGATGCGGGCTAGACTTGGCTCCGACGACTGATCCGTCCAAGAGAGGAGCCCACCACCATGACCGATCCTCACCTGCCGCCGCCTTTGCCTCCGATGCCTGGAGCCCCGCAGGCCCACCGCGCCGTTGATCCCGGCGCGCCGCTGATCCGGCTCCAGTGCCAGTGGTGCCAGAGCATGAACGAGCCGGGGGCCCTCGCCTGCCGGACGTGCGGGGCGCCTCTCGACGTCAAGGACATGGTGAGCGACTCCGGATGGCGGGAGGCGCCTCGCATCAAGGACATGACGGAGATCCACTTCGGCGCCAGCACCTGCCAGGTGGAAGGGGAGATCGTGCCGGTCGCCGAGATCAATCTCGGGCAGGGGGACTCGGTCTTCTTCGAGCACCATGTGCTGCTGTGGAAGGACGACACCACGGCGATGAGCGTGCTGCCGCTGACCGGCGGCGTGAAGCGCGCTCTCGCCGGCATGCCGTTCATCATCAGCGTCGCCCACGGTCCGGGGCGGGTGGCGTTCTCTCGCGACGCGACCGGCGAGCTGGTGGTGCTGCCGCTCCATCCGGGCCAGGAGCTGGATGTCCGCGAGCACGCGTTTCTGCTCTGCTCGCACACCGTGCAGTACACCTTCCTCCGGATCAAAGGGCTGCGCAACATCCTGTTCGGCGGCAACGGCATGTTCATGGACCGCTTCATCGCCTCCGGCACCCAGGGACTGCTCCTGCTGCACGGCTACGGCAACGTCTTCGAGCGCACGCTGCGGCCCGGGGAGAGCATCCAGGTCGAGCCCGGGGCCTTCCTCTACAAGGACGCTTCGGTGACCATGGACGTCGAATCGATCAAGCTGACCAGCGGCCTTTTCGGCGGCACGAGCATGAACCTGGCGCGGATGACCGGTCCGGGCCGGGTGGGCATCCAATCGATGTACGTTCACCACTCTACGGAGTAGGGGAGGGATGACGATGAATCTCGATCAACCATCTCGCACCTACACCTGCTCCTGGTGCGGGTTGACCAGCAGCGGCACCGATCTGTCGTGCTCGGCGTGCGGCGCCGAGGTCGACGTGCGCGCTGTGGTTTCCCGCTCCGGCTGGACCGTGCTGCCGGGCCGGCGCGACATGGCCAAGCTCCAGTTCGGCCAGTCGTTCTGCCAGATCGAAGGCACCTACGTGCCGGTGGCGGACATGAACCTGGCGGCGAGCGACAGCGTCTACTTCACCCATCACGTCCTGCTGTGGAAAGACCCGGCGGTGGCGGTGACCTCGATGGGGCTCAAGGGCGCCTGGAAGCGGATGCTCGCGGGCATGCCGCTGATCATGACCCAGGCGGCCGGGCCGGGGCACATCGCGTTCTCGCGCGACCTGCCCGGTGAGCTGATCGCTTTGCCGCTCCAGCACGGCCAGACGATCGACGTCCGCGAGCATCTCTTCATGGTCGCCACGAACGCCGTCACCTACGACTGGTTCGCGTCGAACATCTGGTTCAGCACCAAGGACGGCGACGAGACCGAGACCCACTATCCGCTCGGCATGTTCCTGGACCGTTTCACCGCGCAGGGGGTGCCCGGCCTGTTGCTGCTCCATGCCGGCGGCAACGTCTTCGTCCGCACCCTGGAGGCGCACCAAACCATCCTGGTCAAGCCGACCGCCTTCCTGTTCAAGGACACCAGCGTGCAGATGCGGCTCCACATCGAAAAGCCGGCCGGCACCTGGCGCTCCTGGCGTTCCTGGGGAGACCGCTACTTCTGGCTCCGCCTCCACGGCCCCGGCCGCGTCGCGGTGCAGTCCGCCTTCGAGCCGATGGAGGACAACGGACGGACGCTCGTCGACCATTCCGGAGCGACGCATCGGCAATGGTAGAGGCCGGCGATCACTTTGCTCCGGCCCCGCTGAGATCGATCTTCGACAGCGCGATGCCGAGGAAGTATTGCCGCACCTTGCGGAGCATGACGCCGGCGGAGCCGTCTTCGATGCTGGTGAGGACCTTGAACCCGGTGTCCGGATTCTCGAGGTAGGCGATGGTCCCTTTATAAAGCCGCTGGGTCTTCGGAGTATTCGCCGGCTGCGTGTCGAGATCGTTGTTCGTCAAGGTCGCGCTGAAGCTGACCTGGAACCGGTCGAAGAGGAAAAGATTGTAGAGCGCGGAGCCTTCGAAGACGCGCCCCTTGACCGACTCGCCGGCCTGGCTGCGGTCGCGATAGCCGTAGGAGGCCTTGAAGGAGAGCGGGGCGGCGATGAACTGGCTCTGGCTGAAGAGGGTGATGGACGGAATCACCGGCACCCAGCCGGAGGCGGTCACGACAGCGTCGGCGTCCCGGACGTCCTGGTGGAACGCCTTGTCGAGGCGCGCTTCGATGCCCAGGTTGCCATGCATCAGGAGGCGGCCGAAGGAGAGATTGGTCAGGCGTGTGCCGACGCTCACCCGGTTGTTGTCGATGAAGTCCGGCGAGCTCTGGTCGGTCGTGTCGATCGAGAGAGATGCGGTGGTCTGGAGAAGCGCGTTCGTCTTCTGACCGAAAAAGCCTCCTCTCGCGTACTCTCCGGTGTAGCGAAAACGCAGAGCGTTGTCGACCGTCGCTGTCGAGGTCGAGGTGGTGCCGGCCGTGTCGGTGTTCTTGTTTCCCTGGGTGGCCGGTCCGATCGACCATTCGTAGTGGGAGGTGTTCAGAGCTTCGGGTCCCTTCGCCACCGTGACCTCTAAGGAATTCGTACCGAACTTGACGGTGACTGTGCTGACGCCTACCAGGAGCAGCATATCCTCCTGCGCCTTTGCCGGCTCGGTGATCTCGGCTCTCACGATTTGCGTTCCCAGGGTCAGCTTGGACTGCTTGACCGTGGTGACGATCTGGCCGCCTCCGGCCTCGATCACCATCGCGTCGCCCTCGTTCGGGACAGGTTTGTCTGGGCAGAGACTGAAGCCTATCTTGGAGGGCGACGTCGCAGTGAGATCTAGAATAGGCTTGCACTGACCGAATGCATTTCCATAAGCCGAGAGAAGCAGCAGCCCCAAGAGCAGCGCAATCCTCTTCATGGTGTCACCACAACCGCGATACCTGAGATGAGATCACTCACTACCGTAACCTGCCCCATGTTCTTGAGGTTCAGGAACGCTGGAGCGAGGGGAGTACATTCAAACCCCTTGCTGTCGATACAGTCGGTGATGCCCCGCCCCAGCGCGACGATCACGGCGTCGTCGATGGTTGTCCAGACGACCTTGGCTTGCTGGTTCTGGATGTGATTGAGACCCTCGGCATCGAAGGTTGAGATGATGCATTGAAAGATCGCATCCTTCTTCGCATCGTCTGGTGACGCGGGTGTGCTCACCGCCATCAGCGCCTTGTTCGCGGCATCTGCGGCAGGGGTTGCCTGAGGCGCCTTGGCAGTTTTTTTGCCACCTTTCCCTGGTTTCTTCGCGGCCATTTTGGGTCTCCAGAATGTCAGGTCGTCCTCGGTGTTTACGCTGCGGATTCGTGTACGCGAGTATACCGCGTAGCCACCCGCGCGGCGAACGGGATATAGTCGGCGGCCGAGAGGAAGGGCCCATGATCGACCACGAGCTGCACTCCGCCGCATTCCCCAAGCTGGACGCCGGACAGATCGCCAAGCTGGGTGCGTGCGCCGGGGCGGTTCTCCAGCGGCATGCGGACGGCCAGAAGCTGTTCGAGGCGGGAGACCGCGACTTCAAGTTCTTCGTCATCAAGTCGGGCGAGATCGAGATCATCGACGAGTCCGGCGAGGCGCCGGAGACCGTCGTCGTCCTCGGGCCGGGGGAGTTCACCGGCGACGTGGCGCATCTCACCGGCCGGCGGGCGGTGGTCAGCGCGGTGGCGCGCGGCGTCTGCGAGGCGTATGAGATCTCGAACGCGACGCTGCGCGACATCCTCGGCCAGTGCCCGGACCTGAGCGACATCATCCTGCGCGCCTTCATCGCGCGGCGCGAGCTGCTGCGGACCTCGGGCTTCACGGGCATGCGGGTGATCGGCTCCCGCTATTCGCAGGACACGTTCCGCATGCGCGACTTCCTGGCCAAGAACCGGATCCTGTTCACCTGGCTGGACCTGGAGGCCGATCCGCAGGTGGGGGAGCTGTTGCAGCGGTTCGGCGTCACGCCGGAGGAGACGCCGGTCGTCGCCTGGGGGAGCAAGCTCTTCCTGCGCAATCCGTCGAACGCCGAGCTGGCGGAGGCGCTGGGGATCAGCGAGCCGCTCGACCATCCGGTCTACGATCTGGTCGTCGTCGGCGGCGGGCCGGCGGGGTTGGCGGCAGCGGTCTATGGCGCCTCGGAGGGGCTCGATACGCTGGTGCTGGAGCGCGTGGCGCCCGGCGGGCAGGCGGGCCGCAGCATGCGGATCGAGAACTATCTCGGCTTTCCCATGGGTCTGACCGGCGCCGAGCTGGCCGACCGGGCGGTCTTGCAGGCCAACAAGTTCGGCGCGCGATTGCCGGTGCCGACGCCGGTCGCCGGCCTGACGTTCGTCAATTCGTATCCGGTCCTGCAGCTCGAAGACGGCCAGTCGGTGACCGCCAAATGCCTGCTGATCGCGACCGGCGCCGAATACCGCCGGCTGCCGGCCGAGGGGTGCGAGCGCTACGAGGGGCGCGGCGTCTACTACGCGGCGACGCCCAATGAGGCGTCGCTCTGCCGGGGTGCGGAGGTGGTGGTCGTGGGCGGCGGCAACTCCGCCGGCCAGGCCGCGGTCTTCATGTCCGGCCAGGCGCGCAAGGTGAACCTGGTGATCCGCGGCGACGACCTCAACAAGAACATGTCGAGCTATCTCGTCCACCGCATCGAGAGGACTCCCAACATCGAGGTCCTCCGCAACACCACGGTCGAGACCATGGCCGGCGGCGATCATCTGGCCTCGATCGAGCTGCTCGACCGCAAGACCGGGACGCGGCGGACGCTGGAGACGCCGGCGGTGTTCAGCTTCATCGGAGCCACGCCGCGGACCGAGTGGCTGCCGCCGGAGATCGAGACCGACGCCAAGGGTTTTGTGCTCACGGGCGCGGCGCTCGCCTCGTCTCCCCATTGGACGGCGAAGCGGCAGCCGTTCCTGCTGGAGACCAGCCGGCGCGGTGTGTTCGCCGCCGGTGACGTGCGCGCCGAGTCGGTCAAGCGCGTGGCCTCGGCGGTCGGCGAGGGATCGATGGCGGTCCAGTTCGTCCACGAATTCCTGAAGGAAATGTGATGACCGGAACGGTGGCGGTGGTGAGCGGTGGCGGCTCGGGGATCGGGCGGGAGATCGCACTGCGCCTGGCGCGGCGCGGCCATCCGCTGGCTCTCCTCGGGAGGCGTACGGGTCCGCTCGAAGAGACGCTCGCAGAGGCCCAGGCGACGGGATCGATTTCTGGATTGGTGTTGACGTGCGATGTGCGCGATCCGGGCCAGGTGGCGTCGGCGGCGGCGGCGATCGAGGAGCGGTGGGGCGCGGCGGGGATCGTGGTGCCGGCGGCGGGCGTCGCGGCGATCGGACCCCTGGACGAGATGGATCCGGAGCGCCTGCGCGAGACGATCGACACCAACCTGACCGGGGTCGCGCTGCTCGTCGGCGCTTTGCTGGGCGGCATGAAACGGCAGGGAAGCGGGTGGATCTTTCCGATCCTCTCGGCGGCGGCGCGGCGCGGCTTTCCGGGCTGGTCGGCCTACTGCGCCAGCAAGCACGGCCTCGCCGGTCTGGTGGCCGCGCTGCGCGAGGAGCTCGCCGGCAGCGGCGTCCGCATCACGACGATCTATCCCGGCGCCACTGCGACGCCGCTGTGGAACGACCTGCCCGGCACCTGGGACCGCTCGCGGATGGTGCCGGCTTCCGAGGTGGCGCGGGCGGTCGAGACAGCTCTCGACACAGACCCCGCCGCGCTGATGGAGGAGATCCATCTCGGACCGGCCGGAGGAGCGCTGTGAGCTGGGCCCTCACCCCCGACCCCTCTCCCGGCTCCCCCCGCCCATCCCCGGGAGAGGGGAGACAAGCAGGAAGAAACGCAGCGGACATGAAGCCCCATCGGAGTCATCCTGAGTGCGAGCCCTGCGAGCGGGAAGGATCTGGGTGGGCGGACCTTGCCATCCCCCAGATCCTTTGGGTCGCCGAGGCTCCCCGCAGGATGACATGGCGAGGGGCTGGTCCCGGAATCGGGCCGTCGGCTTCGGTTTCTTCTTGTCTCCCCTCTCCCGGGGAAGGGCGGGGGGAGCTGGGAGAGGGGCCGGGGGTGAGGGCCCGCTTTTCGGCACTGTCCGCCGGCTTTGAGGAGACCTGGTGAGCCGGCTCATCCTGCTGACGATCTTCCTGCCGCTGCTCGCCGCGCTGCCCGGCGGCGGCTGGCTGCTCCTCGCGCTGGCGCCGCTGACGCTCTATCCCTCGTTCCAGCGCAAGGTGCGCGCGGGCGACACGGTCGGTGCCTGGCAGCTCGGGGTGCTCTGGGCGCTCCTGTTGAGCGCCGGGGTGATCCTGCTGACGATCTGGTGGCCGGCGGCGGCGCGGGCCGGCATTGTGCACGGCGAGCCGTACCGGCAGGAGATGTTCGGCTGGATCGCCACCGGCGAGGCGCCGGAGAACGACTGGCACCGCTTTCTGCCGGTGCACCTCCTGCACTTCGCCGTGTTCGTCGTCCTCACCTGGGTGAGCGGCGGCTATCTCGGGTTGGTGCTAGGCACCTTCCTGGTCGCCTACATGAGCTACTTCGTCGGCTGCTACGCGACGGCGAGCGGGCATCCGTGGCTCGGCTCGGTGGCGGCCTGGGTGCCGTGGTCGGTCATCCGGGTGCTGGCGTTCGTGCTCTTCGGCGCTCTCTTCGCGCGCCCGCTCCTGGTGCGCAAGATCTGGCCCTTCGGAAAGACTGACTACCGTCTGATGGGCCTCGCGGCGAGCGGCATCGTGGCGGACCTGGTGATCAAAGCTTTCGGCGCGCCGGCCTATGGGCTGTTCCTCCGCCAGATGGCCCGCGGTGCCGCGGCTGCGGTCGCCCACCTATCCGCGCTATACTCTGCCGCCCCGAGGACGTTTTGATGAGCGACATGCGAGAGACAGAAGGTGGATTGAGCGGCGCGGGCCGCCGTTTTGCGATCGTGGCATCGCGGTTCAACGCGCGCGTGGTGGATGCTTTGGTGACCGGCGCGGTCGACTGCCTGCGGCGGCACGGCGTCGAGCCCGGCGCGATCCACCTGGTGCGGGTGCCCGGCGCCTGGGAGATTCCGCAGGCCGCGGAGGAGCTGGCGGTGGCCGGCGGGATCGACGGCCTGATCGCCCTCGGGGTGGTCATCCGCGGCGAGACGCCGCACTTCGACTACATCTGCTCGGCGTGCAGCGGCGGCCTGGCGCGGGTGTCCGAGCGGCACCGGCTGCCGGTCGGCTTCGGCGTGCTCACCTGCGACACGGCGGAGCAGGCCGAGGCGCGGGCCGGTGGCAAGGCCGGCAACAAGGGGTGGGAGGCGGCCCAGGCGGCGCTCGAAATGGCCGATCTCTTCTCCCGTTTGCGTCCCGCGCCATGACCCCTGGAAAACGGCGTACGGCTCGCGAGATGGCGATCCAGATGCTCTACCAGAGCGATCTGGGCGGCAGCCAGTTGCCTCATATCTTCAATACGTTCGATCTGACGGAATACGTCAACAGCGAGATGGCGGCGGAGGGGGGGAGGCGGCGTCCGGAGCCGGCGGCGGAGGGCGAGGCGGAGGACGATCGGGAGGCTCGCGCCCGGGCGCGCAAGCGGGCCGAGGAGGCGTTCCTGTACGCGCAGCAGTTGGTGCGCGGTGTGAAAGAGAACGTGGAGCGGGTCGACGAGATGATCCGCAGCCAGGCCGACCACTGGCGCCTGGAACGGATGCCCGCCGTCGACCGCAACGTGTTGCGCCTGGCGGTCTACGAGATGCTGTACGAGAAAGAGACGCCGAAGCTCGTGGTGCTCGACGAGGCCATCGAGCTGGCGAAGAAGTTCGGCTCCGAGCAGTCCGGACGTTTCGTCAACGGGCTCCTCGACGGCCTCCTCAAGCAGCATACCTTCCCGGGAAGCCTGACCTAACCCCGGACCCGGACCGTGCTTCCCGGCGGCTCGCGGCGCCTGCTGCGCCAGGCGTGCCGATCGTGGACCATGCGGAGGAGCGATGAGCAGCCGTTACGATCCCAAGGCCGTCGAGGTCAAATGGCAGGAGCGCTGGGACCGCCAGCGCGCCGCCGAGGTCGATCTCCGCCACGCCGAGGGGAAGGAGTACCTGCTGGTCGATCCTGCCCTGCGGTCGATCGGCCGTCTCGACGGCGGGCAGGGGCGCACCGACGTCCTCGGCGACGCGCTGTTCCGTTTCTTCCGCATGAGCGGCCGCAAGGCCTTCAGCCCGGTGATCAAGGGGCGGCGCGAGCAGCTCCGGCGCTTCGGCGTCCTCCACGATTGGACCAAGGAGGTCGATCCCGCCGCTCCGGAGACCTGGCGCTGGAGCCAATGGCTGTTCGCGCGCCTGCTGGAAAAAAAGCTGGCCTATGAGGAAGGCGGCCGGTGGTATCTCCGGGTCACCGCCTGTGCCGACCGGCTGCTCGCCGGGCTGGATCGTCTCCCCGGCTGGCCGGCGCGGATGAAGGCCGAGCAGCGCCACTGGCTGACCGTGCACCGCCGCGACTGGCTGGTGTCGCTGGAGCCAAGCGAAGGAGACGGCGCGCCGATCCCCCCGATCCCCCCGATCCCGGTAGTGGTCTGCGCCAAGCACGGCACCCTCGCGGTGGCGGACGCCGCGCTCCCGCTCACCGGCGCCGAGGCACCCTGCCCGCGCTGCAACAAGCCGGCGCGTCGGGTCGCCGGCTCGCTCGATCCGCGGCTGGGCGACGCCTTGTCCTGCCTGCGGCATCTGTCCCCGCGCGATCCGGCCCGCCTGGTCGACCCCGAGGCGGCGAAGCGCTGGCTGCCGGTGGACCGCTACCTCTGCGCCCCGGGCTCCGCGATGCTGCCCCTGCTCCATGCCCGCTTCCTCTGCCACGCCCTGCACGACCTCGGCGTCGTGGCGGTGGAGGAGCCGTTTGCCAAGCTGGTCCTGGTCGGGCGGGTGACCGCCGGAGCGGAAGAGTCCGGGGTCTCTGAGACGCTGGCAACCTTCAGCGCCGACACGCAGCGGATCTGCACCCTCTTCCTCGCGCCGCCGGAGCGGGAGGCGGAGTGGAGCGGCGAGGCGGTGGCGGGCGCACACCGGTTTCTGCAGCGGGTCTGGCGGCTCGGCGCCGGCTTGCACGAGGCGCCGCCCACTGCGCCGGCCGACGGCGACCTGGAGCGCCGGCGGCAGATCGCCATCGAGCGCGTGACGCGGAGCTTTGAGCGCTGCCGTCCCAACACGGCGGTCGCGGCGTTGATGGGGCTGGCGAGCAGTCTCTCGCACGCCTTGGAAGGGCAGACCGCGTCCCGCCTGCGCTGCGAGGAGACGTTCGACACCCTGGTTCAGCTCCTCCATCCGCTGGCGCCGCACATGACGGAAGAGCTGTGGGAACGCCGCGATCACGTCGAAACCCTCCTCGACACGTCCTGGCCGGAGTACGATGAGAGCAAGCTCCGCCGCCCGCGCGTCCGCTGGGCCGTGCAGGTGGACGGTCGTCTGCATGGGCGGGTCGAAGCCGAGGTGGACGCGAGTGAGAAGGAGGCCCGGGCGGCCGCGCTGGCCAGCCCGCGCATCAAGGAGCATCTGGCCGGGCGTGAGGTGGCGAAGGCCGTCTTCGTCCCGGGCCGTCTGATCAACCTGGTGACCCGGAGGTCTGCATGACCCTGTATCGCATCTCGCGCGCCCTGACTCCCGCCCTGGCCGCTCTCCTTCTTGCCCTCGGCGCCCTGAGCGGCTGCGGCTACGCCTTGGTGGGGACCGGGAGCAACCTGCCCCCCGACATCAAGACGGTCTATCTGAAGCCGTTCGACAACCGCACCCAGCGCTCCCAGGTCGAGCAGTTCGTGACCCGGTCGATCGCCGACGAGCTGGTGAAGAGGCAGCGCTTCGCGGTGGTGGGGAGCCCGACCGCCGCCGACGCCGAGATCGCCGGCGCGGTGGTGGGCTACGGCGCGACGCCGATCACCTTCGACAACACCGGCCGCGCCACCCAGTACGAGGTCTCGATCGTCTGCCAGATCTCCTTCAAGCGCACCGGCGCCGACAAGCCGCTGTGGGCCAACGATCGCTACAACTTCCGCGAGACCTATCCGGTGGACGCCTCGACCGGCTTCGTCGACTTCGAGAACACGGCCATCGACAAGGCCTCGAAGCGGTTCGCGCAGACGGTGGTCAGCGACCTGCTGGAAGGCTTCTAGGAGAGGGCCGGACGGAAACACCAAAAGGCGGCCCCGGGAGGGCCGCCTGAAAACCACGCTCAGGGGGAGAGGTGGGAGAAGCTAGGCCTTCGCTAGCCCTTAGCCAGAGCGGCGACCCGCTTGACGAGGCGGGACTTGTAGCGCGCCGCGGCGTTGGCGTGGATGATCTTCTTCTGCGCGATCCGGTCGATGACGCTCAGGGTCGCGGGCAGGATCTCCTGGGCCTGGGCGGCATCGCCGCTGGCCAGCACGGTGCGCAGGCGCTTGATGGCGGTGCGCAGGCGCGAACGCTGGGCACGGTTACGCTCCCGCTGGCGGACGTTCTGACGATTTCTCTTCTCTGCAGACTTTGTATTGGCCATATTCCTTGGTGCTCTCGCGAAAGGCCGCACCGAAGCGCGGCGGAGTTTTATACCATTGGCGGCTAGTGGGAGTCAAACCCGAGCTCGCGCAGCCGCTGCCGCGCCAGGTTCGCCTCGTCGCTGGTCGGATATAGGCGCACCACCTGGCGGAGCTGGATGATCCCCTGTTGCCGGTCGCCGAGCTCGAGCTGCGCGTACCCCTTCTTCAAGGTGGCGCTCGCCGCCTTGTCGCTGCGGGAGTAACGGCTGAGCACGGCGTCGAACTGCTCCACCGCCTGCCGGTAGCGCTTCTGGCGGTAGTAGCACTCACCGATCCAGTAGGTGGCGTTGTCGGAGAGGTCGGTGTTCGGGAAGTTGTTCAGGTACTCCTGGAACGACCGCATCGCCAGGTCGTAGTTCCCCTTGAGGTAGTCGTTGTAGGCGGCGTTGTACAGGCTCTGCGGGTCGGCCCCGTTCCCGCCACCGCCGCCATTGCCGCCATTACCGGCGGCGGGCTGCTGCGGCGCGGGCGGCTGTGCCGCGGGCGGGCTGTCGGGAGCGGGGACGGGCGGTTGCGGCGCCGGCCGGAAGCTCTTCAGCTCCTGGTTCGTCGCCGCGATCTGCTGCGAGAGCTGGGAGAGACGGTAGTTGGTGTCTTCCAGCTTGGCCTGGAGCTCGTCGATCTGGCTCGACAGGTCGTGCAGCTTCACCTGCATGTCGGCTTCGGTCTTGAGCAGCGAGTCCATCTGCTTCGCGACGTTGGTCTGCAGATCGCCGACGTCCTGCTTGCTCGGCGCCTGTTTCTGCATCTGGAGCATCTGGCGCTGGACGTCCGAGAGCTGCGTTTGCAGGCCTTCGATGTCCTGCGAGGTGACACACCCCGCGGTGGCGAGCGCCACCGCGAGACATGTCGCCAGGGAGAGGCGGCCACGCATGCGCTCAGCCGGCATTGGCCCGTCCGGTGATCACCATGTGGGCGCGACGGTTCTGCGACCAGCAGCTCTCCTCGGACTGCGTGCAGACCGGCCGCTCCTCGCCGTAGCTGATGGTGCGCAGGCGGTCGCCGCCGACTCCCAGCGAGCCCAGGTAGTCGCGCACCGCGTTCGAACGCCGCTCGCCGAGGGCGAGGTTGTACTCATTGGTGCCACGCTCGTCGGCGTGGCCTTCGATGGTCACCAGGAACTGCCCCTGGCTCTTGAGCAGATCGGCGTCGCGCGCCAGCTTGCCGCGGGCGTCGTCCGACAGGCTGCTCTCGTCATAGTCGAAGTAGACGTCGGGGCTGAAGCCGCGGCGGCGCAGCTCGTCGTTGACGACCTGCAGGTCCTTCGACAGGAGCGGATCTTCCCGCTTATCCTCCACCACCGGCGGAGGCGTCGGCTGCTGGACCTCCTGGACGGGCGCGGGAGGCGGCGCCGGCACCGTCTTGGTGTCCACCGCGAGATCCTGCGGCGGCGTTTTGGGCTTCTTTTTGGGGCAACCGGTCAGAACGGTCACCAGGACCGGGGCCACGATCCAAACCATCCACTTGCGGTTCATCGGGTTCTCTCCTCGCTCTCGAAAACTGCTGTTCGCGAACAGCCGCACACGTCTGCTGCCCGAGAGCCAATGTAGCAGAACGGGCGACGATGGCGCCACATGACGCACTTACTGCGCCGCGACGGCGCGCGACCAGTCCGGCATGTCGTTGTTTCCCTCGGTCGTGAGCTGCTTCAGATTGCTGCCGTCGAGGTCCATCACATACAGCTGTTTCTTGCCGCTGCGCGCCGACACGAAGACGATCTTGCGGCCGTCCGGCGAGAAGCTCGGCGATTCGTTTTCGCCCCCGCCGGAGGTGAGCACGCGGCTTGCCAGGGTGACCGCGTTGCTGACCGCGATCTGGAAACGGCCGTCCCGCCGGCTGGTGTAGGCGATCAGGTCGCCGGACGGGCTCCAGGAGGCGCCGTCGTTGTACGTCCCCTCGAACGTGAGGCGCTTCTGGTTCGTCCCCTCGGAGTCCATCGTGTAGATGTGCGGATTGCCGGCGCGGCCGGAGGTGAAGGCGATCTGCCCTCCCTTCGGGCTCCAGGCGGGATTGGTGTCAATGGCGCTCGAATTGGTCAGCCGCCGCAGGTTGCCGCCGTTCTTGTCGGCGGAGAAGATCTCGACGTTGCCACTGACCGAGCGCGCGAAGGTGAAGTGCTCGGCGTCCGGGGCGAACGACGGCGTCATGTTGAGCGAGCCCGAGGTGATCAGCGGCTTCTTCCGCCCGCTCGCGAGGTCGGCGAGGTAGATGCCCGGCGCGCCGTCGAAGAACGAGGTGTAGGCGATCCCCTGGCCGTCGGGCGTCCAGGCCGGCGACATCGAGGTGGAGCGGTGCGCGGTCACCTTGCGCTGGTTCTGGCCGTCGTAGTCCATGGTGTAGATCTCCTTGTTGCCCGAGCGGTCGCTGGTGAACGCGATGCTCGACTGGGAGATCCCCTGGGTGCCGGTGAGAAACTTGATCACCTCGTCGGCGAAGGTGTGGGCGATGCGGCGGCCGACCGGGAAGGCACCGCGGTAGCGCTTGGCGAGGATCGCCTGGCCGCTCGCCACGTCGAACAGCCGCCCTTCGAAGACGATCTTGTCACCCTCCGCCCGCAGGTCGCCCAGGAGCACGGTCTGGCTGCCCACCGAGCGGAAGGCCTCGAGGTCGCGCTGGATGTCGCCGGTGAGCGTCAGGCCGGAGAGCTTGTCGGGGCCGAGGATGTCGAAGTAGCCGGAATTCTGCAGATCCTGCCGCACCACGGTCTCGATCTCCTGCGCCGTGCCGGCCGCGGCGCCCGCGGCGTTGGTGACGCGGAAGGGCGGGATCGCGAGCTTCATCGGCGCCCTTTTGCCTTCGAGAACGAGAGTGACCTCGGCGCCCGGCGGCGGCGTCTCGTCCGGCTGCGCCTGGGGCGGCGGTGCCTGGGGAGGTGCTTGGGCGAAGATGCGCGGCAGCATCAGGCCGGCGAAGAGCAGGAACGTGAACGTGGCGGCGTAGATGGCTTTCGATTTCATGGCACCTCTCGGGCGCTTATTTGACGATCAGCTATTTGACAATCAGATGAATCCCGAGGTCGTCGTGGTTGTACGCCCGGGGCAGAGGGGGAAACGGCGCGGCATTCTGCACCGCGCGCATCGCCGCGATGTCAAAGGAATTGTATCCCGACGACTGCCCGATTCGCAGGTCGGAGAGCGAGCCGTCGCGATTGATGTGGAAGGTGATGATGGCGTAGGCCCCGCCGCCGATCGACGGGCGCACCCAGTTGGCGTCGATCAGCGACAGCAGGCGGTCCAGGTAGTAGCCGTAGGTGAAGTCGGGGTTGTCGAGGCCCATGCGAGAGCCGAAGGCGGTGGTGCCGAGCGGAGTGCCCTCGGAGCCGCCGCGGCGGCCGGCCTGATCGCCGGTCTCGCCGACCGCGGTGGCGTTCGGTGGGCTGTTCGGATTGCCTCCCCGCGAAGCGTCGGCAGGATTGCGGGCGGTGCCCGGCGGCGTCTTGCCCGGTGGGCTCGGCGGTGTCTGCGGAGCCGTGGATGGCTTGACGGATTTCGGGTCCGGCCTGGTGTCCGGCTTGACGAGCGGCTTCGTATCCGTCTTTTTATCCGGCTTCACGGGCAGCACCGGCGCTTTGTCCGCCGGCCTCTCCAGCGGTTTCGGCTCCGGTTTCGGCTCGGGCTTGATCGGCGGCGCGGGCTCCTCGCGCGCTTTCGGTGCCGGCTCCGGCGGCTTGGCGGCCTCCTCGGCGGCCGCCGGCCCGGGCGCCGCGCGTTTCGGCGGCGCTGGGCGGTGCACGCCGAGCGCCTGCGCCGGAATCACCGTCACCGGCACGAACTCGAGCGGCTTCGGGCGCGGCTGGAGGCGCGGCAGGAGAAAGGCCACGGCGACCAGCAGGACGTGCAACGTGACGGCGGCGGCGATGCTCGCCGCCTCACCGCCGTGGCCGGCCCGCCGCGCCCGCTGGGCAAGGATGCGGTCGACCTCCGAGCCGGGCGCGCCGGGGGCCGTCACCGCCGGGAGCCCCGCCCTTTCTCCTGGCGGTCGGTGACCATGCCGACGTGCACGATGCCGCCGCGGTGCAGGATGTCCAGCACCTCGATGACGCGGCCATACGGCACCTCGCGGTCTCCCTTGAGGAAGACCGTGTCGTCGCCGCGCTTGGTGATCTGCTCCTTGAGCTGGTCCACCAGGCCCTCGGTTTCGACCGGAGTTTCGCGCACGAAGAGCGCGCCGGTGCGGTTGATCGAGACGATCAGCGGGTCTTCCATGCGCATCGGCAGGTTGGTCGCCTCGGCCTTGGGCAGCGCCACCTCGATCCCCTGGTGCAGCATGGGCGCGGCGATCATGAAGATGATGAGGAGCACCAGCATGACGTCCACCAGCGGCGTCACGTTGATGTCGGCCATCACCCCCTGATCGTCGTCGTCGCCGCCACCGCCTCCGAGATTGAAAGCCATTCCCGCGTCCTCGCTTCTAGGTGAAGTTGCGTTCCGCCAGGTTCAGGAATTCGAGGATGAAGTCATCCAGGCGCGCCTTGACCCCCCGCATCCGCTGGCCGAAGTAGTTGTAGCCGATGAGCGCCGGGATGGCCGCCGCGAGGCCGGCCGCGGTGTTGATCAGCGCCTCGGCGATGCCGGGCGCCACCGCCACGATCGACGTCGAGCCCGACATGCCGATGTCGTTGAACGCCACCATGATCCCCCACACCGTGCCAAAGAGGCCGATGAACGGGCAGGCCGAGGCGGTGGTGGCGAGAAAAGGGAGCCAGGCCGTCACGCCGCGCATCTCGACTCCCGCCGCCCGCGCCAGCGTGCGTTGCAGCGAGGGGAGGGAGGTGATGCGGTAGGCCCGCTTCTCGCCCGGCTTCTCGGGGTCGGGAGCGTTCTTGATCTGGCTGTCGATCTCGGCGTAGCCGGCCTGGAAGATGCCCACCAGCGGCGACGAGCCGAGCTTGCTCGCCGTGGCGTTGACCTCGCTGAAGCGCTGGCTGCGGTGGAACGCTTCGAGGAACTTGTCGGTCTGCGCGTCGGCGCGGCGGAGCTGGACGAGCTTGCCGATCATGATCGTCCACGAGCCGAGGGAGAAGAGCGCCAGCGTGGCGAGAATCGACTTCGCCATCGGCCCGGCCTGCACGAAAAACGAAAAGAGTCCGGGCCCCTTCGCCTCCGGCCCGAGCTGAAAAAAGAGGAATGCCATCAGACCCATGCACGCTCCCTGAGGACGTGAAACTGCCTTTTCCGATCAGAAGGACTGCCAAAACGGCGCGAGAAGCACATCTCCAATTTCCGCGAAGCAAAGTACATGCCCGGTTGATCCAGCCTCACCTTCAGGCCTCCATCACCGGCGGCAGGATCACCCGGTGGCGCTTCAGGAAATCGTCGCGGGCGGCCTCGACCACCGTGAGAGCCTGCTCCAGGGTGTCGACCCAGACGGCGACCTGGAGGTCTTCCGGCGAGGCGAGGCCGTGGCCGACGATCTCCGCTTCGATCCAGGAGCGCAGGCCGCGCCACATCGGTCCGACGAAGATGAGCGGGCGGTCGCGCAGCATCCGCACCTGGAGGAGCTGCCAGACGATCATCGCCTCCAGCGTCGTGCCGATCCCGCCGTCCACCACGATATACGCATGCGAGAGGCGGATGAACTGGTGGAGGCGCGAGAAGAAGGTGGAGTGGTGGGCGACTTCGTCGAGGAATGGGTTGGGCTGCTCCTCGATGGGGAGCAGGATGGTCAGGCCGAACGAGCGGGTCTTGTGCCGGTAGGCGCCGGCCCGCGCGCCTTCGTTGGCGGCCCGCATCAGGCCGGGGCCGCCGCCGGTGACGATGTCGCACCCCATGAACGACAGCCGCCGCGCCAGCTCGCGTACCGCGGCATAGGTCGCGTCGCTCTCCTGGATGCGGCTGGAGCCGAAGATGGCGACCCGGAAGTAGCGGTTCTCGATCGGCGCCCGGCGGTCCAGCCAGTGGATCAGCCGGTAGAGCGAAATGATGACGTGGTCGAAGCGGCGCAACACCCACGTCCGCCGCTTCCGCCGCCAGCGCTGCCACTTCGTCTCCCCGGCCGGCACGGGCGGCTGGGGGAGGGAGATGCGGCGGGAGGGAGAGGATGGCTGGGGCGGCGATTGCGGTGATTGCATTGCTTCGGGATTGTAGACCGGCGGGGCTCCGCCCCGTGATAGGCTCCGTTTTCCTCCGCCCAGGCACCTGTTACCGTTGGGCGAGGTTTTCCCTTGCCCGATTCCGTCCCTGGAGAGCGCATGAACGGAAGAGTTCTCATCACCGGGGCCGCCGGTGCCTTGGGTCGTAGCGTGGTCCAGCGGTTCGTCGCCGCGGGGGAGCGCGTGCTGGCGGTCGGGGATCGTGGGATTGCTGAAATCGCCTCGATGGCCCCTCCGGACATCATCAAGGTCCATCGGGCCGATCTGACGGTGACCTCTGAGGTGGACGGACTGTTCGCTGTTGCGGAAGCGGACGGCCTCTCGGCGGTGGTCCACACCGTGGGCGGCTTCCGCCTGGGCAAGATCGCCGAGCTGTCCGACGACGACTGGAGCTTCCTGCTCAAGGTCAACCTCGACACGACGTTCCGCGTCTTCCGCGCCACCGCCCGGGCGTTCCTGAAGGCGAAGGGCGGCTCGCTGGTGGCGGTCGCGTCGCCGTCCGCTCTCCTCGGCGAGGCCGGAGTGGGCGCCTATGCCGCCACCAAGGCCGGCGTGGTCCGCCTGGTCGAGTCGCTGGCGCGCGAGTTGGCGCCGGCGGGCGCCCGTGTCAACGCCGTCCTGCCGGGCACCATGGACACCGCCGCCAACCGGGCCGCGATGCCCAAGGCCGACCCCGGCAAGTGGGTCACGACCGACGCCGTCGCGGCGGTCATTCACTTCCTCACGACCCCCGCGGCGTCCGCCGTCAACGGCGCCGCGGTGCGGGTCCCTGGACCCATCCTATGAATTCGTTGGAGTGCCGTGTCTACTACGATTCGAGCCAGCATCCCGCGCCGCCCGAGGCGTGCGAGGAACGGCTGGACGTCCATACCGATCCCGCGGCCGTGGAGGCCTTGATCCGGCTCGGCCTGTCACCGCGGACCGATCTGCCGGCCGTCTTCCTCAGCGACCCCGGCGGCCGGTTGCGCATCATCGGCCTGCGCCTGGAGCCGGCCGAGCTGGAGAGCCTGGCCGCCGGTCCCGGAATCGGCGGCATCCCGACCAGCCGGCTCGTCGTCTACAGCTCGGACTGGTGTCCGGACTGCCGGCGCGCCAAGCGGGTGCTCGACGAGGCGGAGACCCCGTTCGAAGAGATCGACATCGACCAGAATCCGCAGGCCGAGGCGATGGTCCTCGCGCGCAGCGGTGGGCGCCGGGTGGTGCCCACCCTCCGCTTCGACGACCGCCTGTGGGCCTTCAACCCTGATCCACCCCTGCTCCGCAGGTTGTTGCAATCGTAAGGAGAGATCGGCATGAAGCCGCTGAAGATAGCCGTCTGCATCAAACAGGTCCCCAACACCGAGGCGCGGCTGCGCGTCAGCCGCGACGGCCGGTGGCTGGACGAGGAGGACCTGCCGTTCGTGATCAACGAGAGTGACGAGTACGCCCTCGAAGAGGGGCTGCAACTGGCCGAGAAGACCGGCGGCGAGGTGGTGGTGCTGAGCCTCGGGCCGGAGCGCGTCAAGGAGGCGCTGCGCAAGACCCTCGCGCTGGGCGCGGCGCGCGCCGTCCATCTCTCCGATCCCGCCTTCCAGGGCGGTGACGCCCTGGCGACCGGCCGGGCCCTCGCCGCCGCCGCCGAGCGCGGCGGCTTCGACCTCGTGCTGACCGGCTCGCAGTCGGACGACGTCGGCTACGGCGGCACCGGCTCGGTGCTCGCCGGCTGGCTCGGCTGGCCGCACGTCTGGCTGGTGATGGGCGTCGAGCTCGAAGAGAGCGGTGCGAGCGTCAAGGTGACCCGCGAGATGGAGAGCGGCGTCAACGAGATCTCGCGCGTGGCCCTGCCGGCCGTGCTGGAGATTCAGGCCGGCATCAACCATCCTCGCTACGCCTCGCTCAAGGGGATCATGGCGGCGAAGAAGAAGGAGATCGCGGTGCAGACGCCCGCCGACCTCGGCCTCGACGCCGGACAGGTGGGCGCGGCGGGCTCGCGTCTGGAGATCGTCGCCGTGTCCTTCCCGCAGAGCGGCTCCGGTGCGCAGATGCTCGAAGGAGACGCCAAGAAGGTGGCCGCGACGCTGGTCGAGAAACTGCAAAAAGAAGCGAGGGTGCTGTGATGGCGAGCCAGGTCTGGGTGGTCGTGCAGTTGCGGGACGGACAGGTCTCGCGCATCTCGTGGGAAGCGGTCGCCGCGGCGCAGAAGCTGGCCGGAACGCAAGGCGGCAAGGCCGAGGCGGTGGTTCTCGGCACCGGTGCCGCGGTCGGGGCGGCTGCCGCGGATCTGGCGAAAGCCGATCTCGCCGCCGTGCACACCTGCGATCATGAAGCGTTGCGGGCCTACACGCCGGGCGGCTGGATCGGCGCCCTGGCGCCGGCGATCCGCGCCGCGCAGCCGGCCTTTGTGGTCTTCCCGCACACCTACCAGTCGGTGGACTTCGTGCCGCGCCTGGCGCAGACGGTGGGAGCCGGCCTGCTGCCCGAGGTGACCGGCTTCACGGAGGCTGGCGGTGGCCTGGAATGGACGCGGCCGATCCTCGGCGGCAAGATGCAGGCGAAGGTACGGGTGAAGGGCGAGGGGACGGTGCTGGTCTCCGTGCAGTCGGGCGCCTTTCCGGCCGATGGAGTGGTGACCGGCGGCGGCAGCGCAGCACCGGTGCATCCCTTGGCCGCTGATCTCTCCGGTCTCAAAGCGGACCGCGAGATCCTGGGCTATGAAGAAGTGGCCGGCGATCAGATCGACCTGACCAAGGCGGACATCATCCTCGCGGTCGGCCGCGGCGTCGGCGGCGCGGACAAGATGGGGCCGGTGGAAGAGCTGGCCAAGGCCCTCGGCGCCGAGATCGGCGCCAGCCGGCCGGTGATCGACAACGGCTGGCTGCCGCGCGACCGCCAGATCGGCTCGTCGGGCCAGACGGTGGCGCCCAAGCTCTACATCGCCGCCGGCATCTCGGGAGCCATCCAGCATCTGGTGGGCATGAAAGGCTCGACCGTGGTGGTGGCGATCAACAAGGACCCCGGCGCGCCGATCTTCACCGTCGCCCACTACGGCATCGTCGGCGATCTCCACGAGATCCTGCCGGCGCTCACCGAGGCGGTCCGGGCCGCGAAGGGATGAGGAGCTGGGTCGTCCTCAAGTTCGGGGGCACCAGTGTCTCCCGGCTTGAGCGCTGGCAGACGATCGCGTCTCTGGTCGAGGCGCGGCTGGCGGAGGGGGTGCGTCCGCTGATCGTCTGCTCGGCGCTCTCCGGCATCTCCGACCGCCTGGAGCAGATGCTCGCCCTGGCCGTGCGTGGCGAGCACGAGGCGGCCCTCTCCGCCATCCAGGCCCGCCACCGCGAGCTCGGTGGCGCCCTCGGCCTGCCGGGCGACGGCTGGCCGCTTCTCCAGGCCGATTTCACCGAGCTCTCCCGCCTCGCCCTGGCCGCCTCACTGCTGCGCGAGGCCGGCCCCAAGCTGCGGGCGCGGGTGATGGCCTTCGGCGAGATCCTCTCCACCCGGCTCGGCGCCGCGTATCTGGCCTCCCGCGGCCTGCCGGTCGCCTGGCACGACGCGCGCGAGTCGCTGACCGCCCGCGACGAGCCGCGGGCGAGCCCCGTCCGCGCTTATCTGGCGGCGTCCTGCCATTTCGATCGCGACGAAGCCTTGAGCGCCCGCCTGGCGGAAATGCCCGGGGCGGCCGCACCTGATCCGGCCGTCATCACCCAAGGCTTCATCGCGAAGAACACTGCCGGCGAGACCGTCCTTCTCGGCCGCGGCGGCTCCGACACCTCCGCGGCCCTGTTCGCGGCCCGCCTCGGCGCCGCGCGGTGCGAGATCTGGACCGACGTGCCGGGGATGTTCACCGCCAATCCGGCCCTCCTGCCGTCCGCCCGGCTGCTCCGCGTCCTCGACTACGAAGAGGCGCAGGAGATCGCGACGACCGGCGCCAAGGTGCTCCATCCGCGCAGCATCCCGCCGCTGCGCGCCCACCGCATTCCGCTCTCCGTGCTGTGCACCCAGCGGCCGGAGATCGCCGGCACCGTCATCTCGGTCGCCGGCGCCGACGGCGGTCCCGGGGTCAAGGCGATCTCCGCCCGCCGTGGCATCACCCTGGTGTCGATGGAAGCCCTCGGCATGTGGCAGGAGGTGGGTTTCCTCGCCGATGTGTTCGCCGTCTTCGCCCGCCACGGCCTGTCGATCGACTCCGTCTCGACCTCGGAGACCAACGTCACCGTCTCCCTCGATCCAGGGGCGAACGCCCTGGAGCCGGCGCTCCTCGACCGCCTGCTCAACGACCTCGCGGAGCACTGCGAGCCGCGGCTGATCGCGCCCACGGCGGCCATCTCCCTGGTCGGCCGCGGCATCCGGGCCATCCTGCACGACCTCGCGCCGGTCCTCGAAGTCTTCGCCGAGATGAAGGTCCACCTGATGACCCAGTCGGCGAGCGACCTCAATCTGACCTTCATCGTCGACGAGGACCACGCCGAGCGCCTGGTGCGGCAGCTCCACGGCCTGTTGTTCGGGCACCAGTCGGAGAACGCGCTGTTCGGGCCGTCCTGGTCCGAGCTGTTCGTCGCGCGCGACGGGGAGGCGGAACCGGAGACCCCGGAGACCAGCGCGGGCGAGTGGTGGCGGGAGCGGCGTGCCGACCTCTTGGCCGTGGCGGCGGAGGAGAGCCCGCTCTACGTCTACGACGCCGAGACCCTGGACCGCGCCGTGGGCTCGCTCCTCGCCCTCCGCGCGCTGGACCGCGTCTTCTATTCGATCAAGGCCAACCATCACCCGGATGTCCTCGCCCGCTTCCAGGCCGCGGGATTGGGCTTCGAGTGCGTCTCGGAGCCGGAGCTGGAGCACGTGCGGCGGCTGTTTCCGGACCTGCCGGGCGAGCGGCTCCTGTTCACTCCCAACTTCGCGCCGCGCGGCGAATACCGCCGCGCCTTCGAGATGGGCGCCTGGGTGACCATCGACAGCCTGCACCCCCTGCGCGCCTGGCCGGAGATCTTCGCCGGCCGCGACCTCCTCGTCCGCCTCGACCCCGGCCGCGGGCGCGGCCACCACTCCCACGTGCGCACCGCCGGCGCGCAGTCGAAGTTCGGCGTGGCACCGGAGCAGCTCGACGAGCTGGCCGGTCTGGTCCGCGGGATCGGCGCCCGCGTCGTGGGTCTCCACGCCCACTCCGGCAGCGGCATCCGCGCGGTGGAGACCTGGAGCGAGACCGCCCTCTTCCTGGCGCAGGCCGCCGAGCGTTTCCCGGACGTCGAGATCCTCGACGTGGGAGGCGGCCTCGGTGTGCCGGAGCGCACGGGGCAGAGCGGCCTCGACCTCGCGGCCCTCGACGAGTTGCTCCACCTCTTCCGCTCCGCCAATCCCCGCTTCCGCCTCTGGCTGGAGCCGGGCCGCTTCCTGGTGGCCCAGGCCGGCGTGCTGCTCGCCCGGGTGGTCCAGGTGAAGCACAAGGGTGAGGTGAACTTCGTCGGATTGGAGACCGGGATGAACTCGCTCATCCGGCCCGCCCTCTACGGCGCTTACCACCCGATCGTCAATCTGACCCGTCTGGACCAGCCGCCGGCGATGCTGGCGCACATCGTCGGCCCGATCTGCGAGACCGGCGACGTCCTCGGCCGTTCGCGCCGCATCGCGCCGGCGGAAGAGGGAGACATCGCCCTCATCGCCAACGCCGGAGCCTACGGCCGCGTCATGAGCTCGCGCTACAACCTGCGCGAGCCGGCGGGGGAGCGGCTGCTGGAGGGGCGAGCCTCGACCTCCTGACGAAGTATCTCCGGACAAAAACGAAGTATTGCCGGACAGCCCCGAAGTATCTCCGGACAGCCCCGAGCTGGGGGACGGTCGCGGCGAAGTATTACCGGACACAAACGAAGTATTTCCGGACAGCCCCGAAGTATTTCCGGACGGCCCCGAGTTGGGGGACCGCCGCGACGAAGTATTGCCGGACCAAACCGAAGTATTGCCGGACGGCCCCGAAGTATTGGCGGACAGAAATGAGAATTTGGAGGGCGGAGATGTCTGTCGGACTGCCTCCAACGTCCATGGATCGCTTCTGAGAGGCATCCTGAGGGCGAGCGGCGCCTGGTGCTGTACCATCACCGCGCGATTCCTTGCCGTGAGACCTTGCTCGTGACGTCCTCCTTCTCCCTCCGTACCGCCGTGGCGCCGATCCTGGCGTTCCTCCTGGGACTGGCGGCGTGCGCCGGCGCGGCGGCGGAGCAGCTTCCGCTCCGCTCGTATGGGATTCAGGACGGGCTGGCCAGCGACTCGGTGATCGGCATCCTGCGCGATTCGCGCGGCTATCTCTGGTTCGCCACCACGGACGGCGTCAGCCGATTCGACGGCGAGCGGTTCAGCAGCTACGGGGTCGAGAACGGTCTGCCGCAGGCCCGGGCCGAACAGGTGCTGGAGACGCGGGACGGCACGATCTGGGTGGCGACACGCGGCGGCTTGGCGCGCTACATCCCGGGGCGCAAGGCGGGGCAGCCGGCGTTCGCCGCGGTGCCCTGGAGAGGACAATCCCCCGGCGCGCCGGTCTATGCTCTCCACGAAGATGGGATGGGGCGGCTGTGGGTCGGCGGCGCGGACCGGCTGACCTGTCTCACCGCAGGCCAGCCGCGGGACGTGCCTCTCGCCGGCCTGGCCCGGCCGGCCGGCCGGATCTCCTCGTTTGCCGAAACGGCGGACGGCAGTCTGTGGATCGGCAGTGAGGGCGGATTGCTGCGCCTCCTGCCCAAAGACTTTTCGCTCGCCTATGCGGCACAGCCTTCCTCCGGCGACCCCGTGCTCGGCCTCGCGGTCGACAGCACGGGCAGGCTGTGGATCGCGCATGCGTCGGGCGTCCTCGCGCTCCGGCCGGCGTCCGGGGACATATCAAACATTTCAAACATCGCGAGCCGTCGCATCTTTGCCGCGCGCGACGGCCGGGTCTGGCTCGCCACCGGCCAAGGCTTGGCGGTGTGGGACGCGGCGCGCGGCCTCACCTCGTGGACGACGGACAATGGGCTGCCCGAGCCCGCGATCACCGCCGTCGCCGAGGACCGCGCGGGCAATCTGTGGCTGGGGACGGGGAGCAGCGGCGCGCTGCGCCTCGCCCGGCGCGGACTAACCGGCTTCACGCCCCGCGACGGCCTGTCCGGAGAGGTCACCGCCCTGTTCATCGCCTCCGATGGCTCGCTCGCCGCGCGCTCCGGCAACACCCTGCAGCGCTTCGATGGGGCGCGTTTCACCGGCCTGCGGCAGCCGGCCGTGCTCAATCCCCGCGAGCCCGCGGTCGAGGACGCTTCCGGCGCCGTGTGGACCGGCTTGGCCGGCGGGGGCCTGGCCCGCGCGCGGGGTGGCAGGAGCGAGCCGGTCCGCACCACCCCGGAGCTGCCCCCCGGCCCGGTGCGCGACCTCTTCCTCGATCATGCCGGCCGCCTCTGGGTGGCGATCGAGGACGGTGGCGCCGGCCGGCTCGACTCCCTGGACGCTCCGCAGCCGCGGCTCACCCTCTACACCGAGCGGAGCGGCCTCTCCTCCGCCGGTGTGCGCTGCATCACCGAGGACGCCCAGGGCCACATCTATCTCGGCGGACGCAAAGGGATCGACCGCCTGGACCCGGCGACCGGCCGGATCGTGCGTTTCACCACCGCCGACGGACTGCTCGACAACGTCGTCGACTCCGCGCTGCGCGACCGGGCGGGCAACTTGTGGTTCGGCACGCGGCGCGGGCTGTCGCGCCTGGTGCCGGCCGGCGACACTCCGGCGCCGCCGCCGGCCACCTGGATCACGGCGGTGCGGGTGGACGGTGTCGCGCGGGTCGTCTCCGAGCTCGGCGCGCCGTCGGTCTCCGGTCCAGACCTCGAAGCGGAGAGCCGGCTGGAGGTCGAATCTCTCGCCCTCGACTTCATGCCGGGCGCCGCGCTGCGCTACCAGCACCGCATGGTGGGGGTCGACGCCGACTGGAGCGAGCCGGCGGCGGCGCGCGTGGTGCAGTATGCCGAGCTGCCCGAGGGGTGGCAGCGCTTCGAGGTGCGGGCGGTGACCCGCGACGGCGCCTCCGGAACGCCCGGCGTCGTCATCTTCCACGTCGAGCCGCCGCTCTGGCGCCGCGGCTGGGTGCTCGCGCTCACCGCCCTCGGCGTGACCGCCGCCGGCATCGGCTTCTATTGGTACCGCTCCTCCCACCAGGTGGCTCTCGAACGCATGCGCACGCGCATAGCGACCGACCTCCACGACGACCTCGGCTCCAGCCTGACCCGGGTCTCCATCCTCAGCGAGGTGGCCCGGCGGCGGGTGGCGGACGACAGCGAAAGCTCTCGCCTGCTCAACGAGATCGGCGTCGCGGCACGCGAGATGATCGAGGCCCTGGGGGAGAGCATCTGGGCGATCGATCCCCGGCGCGACGATCTGCGCAGCTTCGTCACTCGCGTGCGCCGTTTCGCGGGCGGCCTGCTCGACGGCAGCGGCATCGCCTGGCACCTGCGGGCGCCGCAGGATGGTGAGCAGATCAAGCTGTCACCGGTCGAGCGCCGCCAGCTCTATCTCCTGGTGAAGGAGGCGCTGCACAATGCCACCCGCCATTCGCAGGCGACCACGGTGGACATCCAGTTCGCCGTGACCGGGCGCCGGCTCAGCGTCGAGATCCGCGACGACGGCCGCGGCTTCGATCCGTCGGGCCCCGAATCCGGCGGTCACGGCCTGGGCAGCCTGCGCGCGCGCGCGGCCGCCCTGGGCGCCCGGCTGGTGATCGACACGGCGCCGGGACGGGGGACGCGGCTCTTCCTCGAAGCGCGTCTCCCGACGGTGGGCGCATGACCATGCCTATCCCGCGGTCCCCCCGGCGTGGTACCAAGACTTTTTGAAGAGGATCGGGACCATGCAAGCAGCAACGACCCAGATCGCCATCGTGGAAGACGACCGGGCGACCCAGGAGGCCCTGCGCCTTCTCATCGACGACACCGAAGGGCTTCATTGCGCGGGTGTCTACGGCTCGGCCGAGCAGGCCCTGCGCAGCCTGGCGTCCACACAGCCGCCGGACGTTCTCCTGCTCGACATCAACCTGCCCGGCATGTCCGGATCCGACGCCGTCGGCCTTTTCCACGATCGGTTCCCGGAGACGGCGATCCTGATGCTGACCCTCTACGACGACGAAGAGCGGATCTTCGCGTCCCTGTGCAACGGCGCTCGCGGCTACCTGCTCAAGAACACGCCGCCGGCGAAGCTCCTGGAGGCCATCGGCGAGCTGCGCGGCGAGGGAGCCCCGCTGTCTCCCGAGATCGCGCACAAGGTCGTCCGCCTGTTCCGCGAGCTCAAGCCGCGCGGAAAGGTGGACGCCGACCTCACCCGCCTGGAGGTGCGCCTCCTCTCCCTCCTCGCCGAGGGGTTCACCTACCAGACCGCGGCGGACGAGATGCGGGTGAGCATCAACACCGTCCGCAACTACATCCGTTCGGTCTACGAGAAGCTCCACGTCCACTCCAAATCCGAGGCGGTCTCCAAAGTCCTCAAGGCCGGGCTCATCTGAAACGCGCATGGCCATGCGCTACCGCCTGGAGGGGGGAGGGGCTAGTCTCTCCGAGTTGACTTCTCCCGGGGAGCGGCGGCTGCCGCTCGCGTTCGTCTCCTGCCGTCTGAGGCCGTTCCTACCTTTCCGCGATAAAAAAGCCCCTTCAGCTCATCCAACCCCTCCCCGGGAGAGGGAGGCGCTCCTCACCCTTTCTTAAGGTCTGCGCGCCTATCCTGTATCCTTGCAGACTGCCGGAGCCGATCGAGGCTCCAGCCCCCAACGACCAACGAAAGGAACGGAGCCAATGAGGGCAAAAAATCGATTGCGGATTGCGTCTCTCGGCATAGTATTGAGCTTGATTCTGGCGGCGCTGCCGGCCGCCGCGGCGGGGAAGGCGGCGCCCACGACGCCGGTCAACGTCAACACGGCGACCCAGGCGCAGCTCGAAGCGCTGCCCGGCATCGGCGCGGCGACCGCCAAGAAGATCATCGCCGGCCGCCCCTATGCCACCGTCGGAGAGCTCTCCAAGGCCGGCGTCTCCGGCAAGGTCCTGCAGCAGATCACTCCCATGGTGACCGTCGGCACGACCGCCGCGGCCCCCGCGCCGGCCGCCGCTCCCGCCCCCGCGCCGAAGCCCGCCGCCGCCCCCGCTCCGGCTCCTGCCGCCGCACCGGCCATGGCACCGGCTCCGAAGCCCGCTCCCGCTCCGAAGCCGGCTTCCACCATGACGCCGCAGACACCGCCGTCGCCGGGCATGGTGTGGGTCAACACCGAGACCAAGGTGTTCCACCGTGAGGGCGACAAGTGGTACGGCAACACCAAGCACGGCAAGTGGATGAGCGAGGGCGACGCCGTGAAGGCCGGCTATCGCGAGGCCAAGAAGGCGGCCCCCCCGGCCAAGAAGCCCGCCTGATAGTCTGAGATCTCAGCTCACCGCGCGCCGGCGGCTCGTTCCTGTCCGCCGGCGGCGGATTCCATGATTTCCAAGGAGACCCAAACCTTGTCCAGCAAAATCCGCTCGTCGTCCGCCGCCAAGGCCCTTGCCACGTTGTTGATCCTCGGCGCCGTTCTTCTCTTCGGCTTCCATGCGGGCCGCGCCTCCGCCGCGGCTCCCGCGCCCACACCCGCGCCGCCGAAAGGTCCGGCGCACCTGGAGAAGGCGATCGACTTCCTGAACAAGGCCAAGGTCGAGCTCGAGGCCGCCGATCCCGACCGGGGTGGCAACCGGACCGAGGCCCTCCGCCTGGTGAGGGACGCCACCGTCCACGTCGAGAAGGCGCTCCGTTTCCAGGACCAGCACTGATCCGGGGCCGTCCGCCTATTTCTTCCGGCGGACGATTCCAATGACGTTCGGTACCGGCCAGGCCCGGTCGCTGCCGAACAGGCTGGTCCCGTGGCTTCCGACCAGCTCGATTTCGCGGTGACCGCTGCGGATGTAGAGCTGCGCCTCGGGTCCGCCTTCCGCGTACATGGCGCCGGCGAGGTCGAGGGGAAGAGAGAGCAGGTTCTCGACCAGGTCGTGCGGGGTGTAGGGCGAGCGGCAATGAATGAAGAGGACGCGGCCGCGGTGGTCGACGCCGATGGCCGCGACGCTCCAGGGATCGTCGCTCGCCGCCCAGACGTTCTCGCCTTTGCAGGAGATCATCCGGATGCTCTGGACCAGCGTGCCGTAATGCCCCTTCCAGGCATCGAGGTCGTCGCACTCCCGGTCGATCAGCTTGATGGGCGCGATGCCCGGGCTCCTGGAATCGAACGCGAGGACCGCCTTGTCCCGGTTGAGCCGCGGGTTGTTGACGTGTTTCCCGGTCAGCATCATGCCCATGCTGGTGCGGTGGTCCGCGTCGTACATGCTGGCGTTGACCGCGGCGACAAGCCCGTTGCGGTGAGCCCAATCGCGGGCGGTGAGCGGTTTTCCCTGACCGGGGGCGGACGCGTTCAGGAGCCGCAACTCGAAGAGGCGAGGGTCGATGCGCAGGACGCGGATCTTCGAGTCGCCGCTGGTCGAGGGGTGGGCCGCCTGCAATTCACCCAGCTCGAGGCCCGGCTCCAGGGTCTCCCAGGGCGAGGCGGAGGTCTTCGGAGAGTGCAGGGAACGGACCGGCACGATCACTGCGGCTGCGCTCCCCACGACGAGCAGGGCGATCAGAGGTTTGGACACGCGCACGGGAGCAAGTATATCGATGCGGGTAGACGATCGGGACGGTTGCAGCGTAAATCAGGCGCAGGATCTTTCAGGGCCGCGGCCCGGGAGAGAACAGCGATGAGGATTGCCACCATCCCGCTCGCCTCTATGCTGGTTCTGGGTGCCGCCGTGTTCCCCGCGGCTGTCCAGCCCGGCGGCGCGGCGCCGCCGGTGCGCACCGAGGTCGCCGCCGGCGATCTGCCGAGCCCGCGTTTGCAGGCTCTGCGCGCGCAGGTCCAGCGCGGCGACCGGGAGGCGGCCGGCCGTTTCTGGACCGATGTGGAGAAAACTGGGACGCCGCTGATCGAGCCGGTCGCGGGTGACAGCCGGTCGCTCCTCGTCACCTTCCTCTGGCGCGGCGGCGATCTGCGGACCGTGGTGCTCCTGGGCAGCATCGCCGGCGAGGCTCCTCTCTTCCGTCTGGCGGGAACCGATCTCTGGTACCGCAGCTACCGCGTGCGGCGGGACGTCCGCTTCACCTACCGGCTCGCTCCCAGCCGCGATCCGGTCCCCCTGGAAAAGACCGATCCCCGCTACGACCCGCAGAAGATCCGCGCCACGGCGCAGCTCGATCCGCGCAACCCGCGACGCTACCCGGCGTCGAATCCGATCCTCTCTCTCGTCGAGCTGCCGGATGCGCCGCCCCAGCCCTGGGCGGCGCGCCGGCCGGGGGTTCCCGCCGGAAACATCGCCACGGCGCGGATCGCCAGCGTCTTCCTGTTCGGCTCGCGCCCCCTCGCCGTCTATACACCTCCGGGCTACCGGTACAGCGCCGGTCCGTATCCTCTGTTGATCGTCCTCGATGGATCGGCCTATCAGGGGATGATCCCGCTGCCGGCGATCCTGGACAATCTCATCGCCGCCGGGCGGATTCCGCCGGTGATCGCCGTCCTGGTCGGCCGGCTCGACGCTCCCGAGCGGGAGTGGGACCTCGGATGCAATCCCGCGTTCAGCGGCTTCCTGGCTTTGGAGGTCCTCCCGTGGATGCGGCAGCGCTACCCGGTGACGGCCGATCCTGCGCGCACCGTGGTCGCCGGCTCCAGCCTGGGTGGTCTGGCCGCGGTCTGCGCGGCCATCGCGCACCCGGAGCGACTCGGCGCCGTGCTCTCCCAGTCCGGCTCCTTCTCGTGGAAACCGGAGGGAGCCCACCGGCCCGAGTGGGTGGCCCGCCTCCTGGGCGCCGAGCGGCGCCTGCCGGTGCGATTCGTTCTCGACGCCGGGCTGCTCGAAACCTGGCCGTCCGCGGCGGGCTCGCCCAGCCTGCTCGACGCCAACCGCCGCGTGCGCGACATCCTGCGCGCCAAGGGGTATGACGTGCGCTACACCGAAGTGGCCGGCGGCCACAGCCACGCGAATTGGCAGGCCACCCTGCCCGAGGAGCTGATCGCGGCGCTCGCTACAGCTTCGCCGTCAAGGCCGCCAGCGCCTGCCGCGCCTTCGCGGCCTCATCCTTCTCCTTGAGCTTCTCGAACAGCGCGGCGGCCTTTTCGTATTCGCCGCGGGCGGACTGCGGATCGCCGCGGCGGGCAGCGGTGAGACCCAGACCGTAGCGGGATTGGGCTTCGAGAATGGGGCTCTGCAGCCCCACGGCAAGCTTCAGGACGCCGACATAGGTCGTACCCGCGGTGTCCCAGCGGCCGGCCGCGGCATCGATCTCCGCCAGGTTGATCATCACCGTCGCCACATTGGCGGGCTCCTCGATCCGGGTGAACTCCTGGATGGCTTGCCGATAGGCCGCCTGGGCCGGCTCTGGCCGGCCGGCCTTTTTCTCCAGGTCTCCCAGTGCCAGGGCGGCCTGCGCCGTGCCCTCGGCGTCGCCGCTCCGGCGGCTCAGCGAGAGCGCCTCGGCGAGGGCGGCGCGTCCGTCGTCGAACCGGTGCTCCCGCGTCTGGTAGCGCGCCAGGCCGCGCAACGCGAGGGCGATGCCGTGGGCGTCCTCCAGGCGGCGGCTGATGGCGAGCCCCTCCTCCAGGTGGGAGCGGGCGCTTCGGACGTCCCCCTTTTCCAGGAAGATGGCGCCCAGATTCACCAGCGTCAAGGCGATTCCCTGGATGTCTCCGACCTCCCGTTTGATGGCGAGGGAGCGTTCGAAGAGCGGCGCGAGGCCTGACATGTCTCCCTCCTCGTTGAGCAGAGCGGCGTAGTTGTTGAGCCCCTTCGCCTCGCGGGCGCGATCGCCGATCTCGCGGAAGATGGCGATCGCCTCCTCGCAAGCCCGGCGCGCCTCGGCGACCTTCCCCTGGGTCTGGAGGACGAACGACTCGCCGCCCAGCGATCCGCCGGCGGCGCCGCGGTCGCCCATCCTCTGGTAGATGTCATACGACGCCCGGAAGTCGGCGAGCGCCGCCTCGTTGTCGCCCAGCCGTTTCAACGCGTAGCCGCGGGAGAACCGGGCGCCGGCGGCCAGGAGCACCGCGCCGCGCGCCTCCGACTTCTCCAGGCTCCGCGTGGCGCCGTCGCGCGAGCGGGCGAAGTCGCCGAGCTGCCAGGCGCCGTCCGACTCCGCGAGGTCGATCCGCGGATCGTCGCCGGCCGGCGGTGCCAGCTTGCGCAGCGCGGCCACGGTGGAGAGAGACTCGGCGGTCCGTCCGCCCTTGCGTTGTGCCAACGCCAGCCGCAGGCCATTCTCCAGGTCGTCCGGGTGGAGTTGCCAGAGCGCCGCGTAGCTCGCTGCCGCCTGGTCCCAGGCGCCGTGGAACGCATGCGCATGGCCTTCGATCGACAACCGGACCTCGCGCGGCACTCTGTCGGCCAGGGCCAGCGCCTGCCGCGACGCCTCCCGGGCTTTGAGCTCGAAACCGAGATACGAGTAGGCGGTGGCGAGCGCGTCGAAAGCGAAAGGATTGCGCGGATCGATCCGGACCTCCTCTTCGAGCAGGCGCACGGCCGTGGAGCCGTCCCAGACCCGCAGCCTGGTCTGCGCCTCGGAGTAGAGACGGAGCGATTCCGCGTTCGAGGCGAGCGACGCCATCTGCGCGGTGGGATCGGCTGCCTCGCCCCGGGCGAGAGCGCCGAGGACGCCGCGGGCCGCGGCGAGAGCGAGGTCGTTGAGCTTATCCGGCGAGCCGCTCTCGCGCGCCCAGGCTACCGTCTCGCCGTTGCGGACGTCCTGCACCATCACCTGCACCCGCAGGTCTTTCTCGGAGAGCAGATAGGAGCCGAGGACCACGAAATCGGTGCCCAGGTTGCGGCCGATGCGCTGCAGGCTCACCGGCGACGGTGTCTCCTCGGTCAGCGAGAGCTCGCGCCGCATGCGGGCCACGTTCTCGCCCGGAATCACCCGCAATCGGCCGGGAGCGGTCAGCTCGAAGCCGAGGATCTCGGAGAGGGCGCCGGAGATCCACGCGACCCGCGGATCTCCGGACAGATTTTTGAAACCGAGGATGGCCACGGTGCGCCGCGCCGCCGGAGCGCCGGTCCCGGAGGCCACCGGCGTCACGGCGGAGTGGGGGAGCGCCGAGTGCTGCGGGAGCGCCCGGCTCATGAAGCCGAAACCGGCGATTCCGGCCAGGCTGGGCAAGACCAGGGCCATGACCAGATTGCGGCGGAACCGGTGCGCGGGCTCTGCGGTGCCGGCGTGCCGTGCATCTGCCTTTTGGAGCACCGCCGCCGGCTCTGCCGCCACGAGCGGCGCGATGAACCGGTAGCCGCGGCGGTGGACCGTCTCGATGAGGCGCGGGTTGGCCGGATCGTCGCCCAGCGCCTGGCGGACCTCGCTCACCGCCTGCTTCACCGAGGCGGGGGAGAGGTGCTCGACCCCCCAGACGCGGTCGAGGAGATCTTCCTGCGAGAGGATCCGCGGCGCGCTCTCGACCAGCACCTCCAGCAGCCGGAACGCCTGCGGGCGCAGCCGGATCTCCCCGGCCGGACCATCCAGCCGGCTGGCCTCCAGATCGAGAACGAGCTCCCCGAATCGATATCTCATGGCTGCCTCTCGCTTCCTTCCCCTGGAACACTTCAAAGCTTCGGAGCCTGCGGGCCTGCCGTAGAATCTCCCGCCATGCGCAAGCTGCTGCCGATCCTCCTCGCCCTCTCCCTCTGGCCCGCCCTGGTGGCGGCGCAGAAAGATCCGGCCTCCCGCGCCTCGAACCAGCCGGCGGAGCCGTTTCGCATCCTCGGCAACCTCTACTATGTAGGCGCGAGCGACGTCACCTCGTTTCTCATCACCACTCCGGAGGGGAACATCCTCCTCGACAGCGGCTTTGAAGAGACAGTGCCACTGATCCAGGGCAGCGTGAAAAAGCTGGGCTTCAAGATGAAGGACGTGAGGCTCCTGCTCAACACCCATTCCCACCTCGACCACGCCGGTGGCCTCGCCGCCCTGAAGCGTCTCACCGGCGCCAAGCTGGTCGCGATGGATGCCGAGGCACCGCTCCTCGCCCGCGGGGGCAAGGGCGATTTCCGCTTCGGCGACGACCTCGCCTACCCGCCGGTCAAGGTGGACCGAGTCATCCACGACGGCGACACCGTCACCCTCGGCGGCGTCATCCTCACCGCGCACAAGACCCCCGGCCACACGCCCGGCAACACCACCTGGACAATGAAGATAGAGGACGGAGGCAAGGGCTACGACGTCGTCTTCGTCGGCAGCGACACCATCAACCCCGGCGTCGTGCTCACCAACAACCCGAAGTATCCGGCGATCGCCGCCGATTACGCCCACACCTTCGAGGTGCTGAAGGCGCTCCCCTGCGATGTCTTCCTCGCCTCCCATGGCTCATTCTTCGACCTCAAGGGAAAGGCCGAGCGGCTGCGCAAAGGAGAGACGCCGAATCCGTTCATCGATCCACAGGGGTACCGCGAGCACGTGAAGGCGAGGGAGGAGCTGTACAGGGCACAGCTTGCGAAGGAGGCGCAGCGGTAGGACGGCTCAGATGTCGTAGTGCCGGATGATCTGGCTGAAGCCTTTCTCAAGAGCGGCGTAGTCTTCGTCCCGAAAGTCACCGCGGTCCGTGATGGCCTTGATCGCTTTGATCGGCTCGTCGATACCGTCTTCCGATGAAAGGGGATCCTTCAGGAGATCGGTAAAGAAGCGCCTATTGCTCCAGCGGGAGAAGAAAGCAGGCGTCCTGGTTCGTGCCGCGAGGCGCCCGGCCTCGCTCCACTTGCCGAGCCTGTAAACGACCGAGGGTGAGAGGTTCTCCTCGATTCTGGCCTCCAGGGCGGGCCAGCTTTGGGCGATCTCTTGCCTTGTGGCGAGGTCTCCGATCTGCAGCTTTTTGGCTTTGTCCTGAAATGTCTGGGCTTCCTCTGTATCCACGAAGCTGACCTTCTTGAGCGTCCTTCCGATCTCATCAAGGCGGTTGGCGTCGATGGTCTCCGGCCCTCGGGTGAGGCTGATGTCGGTGAGGAGCACTCCGACCATGAACTGAGGGGGCTCGTCCGAGTCCAGGTGGCCCGCTCCGCCGCGGTAGGTGGCATAGGAGTAGAGGTCTTGCGTCGAGATCTTGGACTTGAGATCGGCGACGTTGATCTTCGGCTCGGCGGGGAACAGCAGCTTGTATCCCGTAAAGCCTACTCCCACGAGCAGGACCGCCGCCGCGGCAATCCCCAACCATGAGGGCCGCCTGCTCCGCGCCTCGCCTTCCTTCCTGGACGGGAAGTGGACGACTCTCCCTTCCTTGGCTTCGGCCTGATCCGACAGCGACTCATCCCGCTGGAAATGGACCGCGCCAGAGAAGATTTCGTAGCAGCTTTCGCAATCGGCGAGGTGGGCGGTGATGCGCGCCCGCTTCGCGGGGGAGAGCATGCCGTCAAGGAACGCAGCAAGCTCCTCATCCGTAGGGCAAGGCCCCAGGGCAGTTGGACTGTCAGGTCGAGCCATCAAACCTCCAAAGCACAGTATGCACCCGCTGGTGCGCTTCCTCTCAAACAAATAGACGGACGCAAATATATTTTTCCCGCCAGCTCACGAGCCACCCTCGACATCCCTCTCCGGAGCGGAGAGGATCTCGAGGATGTCCTCCCGCCGGACCCCTTCTTTCTCGAGCTGGCTCCGCAGGGTCAGGAGGATCTTCTCGATCCGCCGGTACAGCGGCTTCTGCTCCAGATGGAGTGACTTGGCGATCTGGGCGACCTGATGCTCGCAACGCATCTGGGCGATGAGCCGGTCCTCCGGGGGGAGGGTCGCCAGGGCCTTGCGCATCAGCGCCAGGATTTTCCGCCGCCGCTGGAGCGTCTCCTGGGCGAGCACCCGCTCATCCGGCGACTCCCCGTCGGCAGCCCGCTCGGCAAGCTCCTCCTCGCCCTGCATCCGCCGGGGCGGATTGCGGTGGGGGAGCCGGCCGGCGAGCTCGTCGAGCTGCTCGCGAGACAGCTCGACGTGCTCGTTGGTCCGTAAGTACTCGCACGCCTCATCAAACGTCAGCCCTTCCCGGACCAGCAGCATCTCAAGCCGCACCGCGGCAGCGCCGAGCCGCTCCGCCTCCGCCGACGCCCGCCACTTTCCCCACACGTGGTTCTGGTAGTCGAGCATCTGCCGTTGGATGACCATCGTCAGATACGTCCGGAAAGTACTCTTCCCCTCGAACTTACGGATGATCCGGTAGTCCCCCTCAAACAGCTTGAAGCGGACGGTCGACACGAAGTCCTCCGTCTCCTCGCGACTGAAATGATGCCGCCGCGCGGCATGCGCCGCGATCTGGTCGATGAGCTTCAGGTGGCCGAGATAGAGCTGCTCGGGGGTCAGATCGGCTGGGGGGGAGGGGAGGGTGGCCATGGATTGGAGAGTCTCAAAGGCTCCTGTGCTCTTTCGTTGCCTGGGATTGTATAGGAAGCCGGCATGCGCCCTCCGGCCCGATCGGGGGAAAATCTCTTTGGGTGCCGTCAAAAGGGAGTGAGGAAGAGAACGGTGAGCTTAACGACCTATCCCCGCCAGTTGGTCGATCGAAGCCCGCAAGCTCTCATCTGGGTGCAGGCCGCGGTAGAAGGTGTACGTGCTACAATCTTCGACAATTCGACGTCAGTGGGACGCGTTCTGAGGTTTCCGGAGGACTTCCTCTCAGTCTGGGCTGATCCTGAGTTGACGGTATCCAGGCAAGTCGCAATCTCTGTGCTGGGCGCCATTGGTTTGGCTCTTGGCGCCCTGGCATGCTTGAGCAGGTGGGACGGAGAGGCGCCGGGTGTATCCCAGTGGCGGCGTGGTTTCGTCGCCCGCAGTGGACCGATCCGCCGTTGCGAAGGCCGTCTTGCCGGAGGCTTCGAGCACGCTCTCTATAAACCCGCCCAAAGCGTCAGACTGTCACGGGCAGCGATCGCATGGGGCCGAAGCCTACGCGAGGGAGCGAGTCGGTCTGCTCATGTGATTTCCGATGCCGGACTTCTGCGTCTCATCGACGGGCAGTTCGACGCAGCGGTCGTGAGCCTGGAGGAGGCGGCGGTTCGGGCTCCGGAAGACGGTGCCATCCTGAGCGATTTGGCAGCAGCTTTCATCGCAAGGGGTACCTCCGAGCGCCGGCCGCGGGATTTCATGCTGGCTCTCGCGGCGGCGGACCGTGCGGTGCGCGCTGCTCCGGACCTTCTGGAGGCGCGATTCAATCTCGCCTTGGCGCTGGAGAAAGCTCTCCTGGTCGGACAGGCACAAGCGGCTTGGACGGAGTACCTGAACCACGAGCGGCAAGTGGAATGGTCGGAGGAGGCGCGCGCGCGCCTCAAAGCACTGGATCATGACACCCAGTCGGCGGATTGGCAGAGGAGTCTTTCCAGACTCGAGATTCTGGCGGACCGGCACGATGTCGCCGGGATCCGGGGGCTCGCCGCTAGATCCCCGCAATCGGCAAGGCTCTACGCCGAGGAGACTCTGCTCCCTCGCTGGGCGGAAGAACAGTTCAAAAGGAAACCTTCCGAAGCCGCCAGAGCTCTCTGGCTGGCGAGGAGCCTCGGAGAGGTGCTGGCCGCCGTCCATGGCGACAGAATGACAGCCGACTCCGTTGCCGTGATCGATGGTGCGTTGGCCAGCGGCCATCCCGATCTTGTCGAAGCTCTGATCGACGGTCACCGGGCTTTTGCCAATGGATTGGAGCTCCTTCGAAACCAACGCCATCGCGAAGCACTGGTCGAGTTCATTCGTGCGGCGGGTTTTCTCGAGACCGGGCGGAGCCCTTTCTCTCTTTGGGCTCATGCCCGCGCAGGATTCTGCGAGTTTTATCTCGGCCAACCTGATCTGGCCGAGCGTCTCAATGCGCTCAGCCAGAGGTTCGACTCGGGGCGGTATCCCAATCTGGCGGGCCGGCTCTCCGCCCTCCGCGGAATGGCCAACGGCCGCGTCGCCAACCTGGCCGAGTCCTTCAGGCTATACCAAGAGGCGCTATCCCGTTTCGAGCGCACCGGCGAGACGGAACATATCGCCGCGGTGAATTTCATGATCGCAGAGAATCTGCGCTTTCAGGGTGAAACAATCCTCGCCTGGGATTACCGCCACACTGCCCTCAAGCTGGCGCGGGACTTTGGGAGCTCGATCTACATCCACAACGCGCTTCTCGACTCCGCCGAGGCCGCTCTCAAGGAGGGCTATCCCGAGGTCGCTCTTCGGTTCTACGAGGAAATGCTGTCGGACGCCGTTCCGGCGAGGGATGCGCTGGGCGCGGTCGAGACTCTCTTGCGCAGAAGCCGCGCTCACCAGCAGGCAGGCCATGAGCAGGCCGCGGTCCGTGATCTGGCGCAAACGGACCGCTGGATGGCAATCCTCCCTGCCGGAGACCGGCGGCAGCGCTTGCAGGCGGACATCGCCCGTGCGGAAGGCGAAATCGCTGTCGGCGCCAGGCCGCGCGACGCCGTCCGGACTCTGAGCACGGCGATCATGTATGCCGAAGGTCAGCAGGAGCGCTTTCGCCTTCCTCAACTGCATTGGGCCAGAGCGAGGGCATTCCTGGCTCTGGGGAACCTGCCGCGGGCGCAAGAAGATCTCGAGCAGGGACTCGCCGAGTTCGAAGCCCAACGCGCCACGATCCTCGATCAACAGCTTCAGGCGTCGTATTTTGATCAGGCGCAGGCTGTCTTTGACGATCTGATCTACCTGCAGCAGGTCCGCAACAAGAGGCCCCGGGAAGCCTTCGAGACCGCGGAACGGTATCGCAACCGGATCTTCGTGAAAGCGGAGCCGGCCGGGCGGCTCGGATTCCCGAATCGAGCCGTTTTCACGGTGCCGGCGCTGCAAGAGCAGCTTCCGCCAGGGGTTGTGCTCCTTGAGTACGAAGTCCTGGCGGATCGGCTCCTGGTCTGGGTGGTCGCGAGGGATCGATTCGAGACGATCTCGGTTCCTGTGGACCGCGCCGGCCTGCGGAAGCGCGTACGCCGGCTTCGCACCCTTCTCCGAGATGCTCCCGATTCCCGGCGCTTGCGGCCGGCCTTGGAAGACCTTTACACCCTCTTGATCGGATCGCTCAATCCCTCGATCGAGAAGAATGAGACCTTGATCATCGTTCCGGACAAAGAGCTGCAAGCGGTCCCTTTTGCCGCGCTCTTCAACGCCAAGGCGCAGAAGTATCTGATCCAAGACCACGCAATCGGATATGCCCCCAGCGCCAAGCTCTTGGTGGGAGACGGTCGACGCCGGGAGACCGGCTCCGGCATGCCCGGCAGCGCTCTTGTGATGGCTGCCACGGCCTTCGACCGGACACTTTTCCACGGTCTCGACGATCTTCCCGCAGCCGAGGAAGAGGCGCAGAGCATTGCAGCTCTGTACGATAGAAAGGTTCTGCTGACCGGGATCGAAGCCACGAAGCGGAAGTTCCTGGCCGAAGCTCCACTCCACGAGATCGTCCATTTTGCGGGCCATGCCCGAATCAATACCGAATACCCATTGCTCTCAGCTCTTATCTTCGCACCGGATCGAACCCAGAGCCAGTTGCCTGACAACGGTATTCTCTCCGCGAAGGAGATCTACGGATTGAGGCTCCCCTATACACGCCTGGTTGTCCTGGCGGGTTGTGATACTGCGAGCGGAGATCTATCGACTAGCGAAGGGCTTGGCAACTTAGTCGGTCCGTTTCTGGCGACTGGCGTGCCGGGAGTGCTGGGGAGCCTTTGGAAAGTGGAGGATAGGGTCGCTCAAGAGTTCTTTGTAGGTTTCTATCGGAGCCTACGCTCGGGGGATTTGCCTTTGGCGGCTCTTCGCGAGACCCAGGCTCGGTTTATTGCAGGCGCAGACCCTTCTCTACGATCACCCGCCCGGTGGGCGGCGTTTGAGGTTGTAGGCACTGTACGCAGTTTCCGCTAAGAAAGGATATGAGGCCATGGAAACCCCCGCCCAGTTCACTTTTCGGCTCAGCTTTAGCGGTTTGTGCGCGTTTGTTCCGCGCGGAGAAGACGAGGAGAACCCCGAGCGATTTGACGTGCTCATGCTTCAACCTCAGACGCCAGAGAACTACGGCGAACGGCATACTCCTTTGCTGCAGTTTTACCTTAAAAACATCGAGTGCGTTGGCTCTGCGGGTGCCGGAAGAGCCAAGGGGTCTTGGGTACTAGACAATGAGGACATTGAGATATTCTTGATCGATCGAGAGACGGGGAAGGAACTCGCCCTCAATCGGGGTATTCGGATTAGAGGAGGAAGGCGCACAGATGAGCAGCCGGTACTCGATCCGAATGCTCCAGATCCCCCCGCCGATCTGAAGCTTCAGGAGTCTGATTTTTATTGGCTTCCACAAATGAGGTACGTACTACCTGATGCAGGTGAAGTTAAAGATGACCTGTTTGACGACCTCGCGGAGTACGTTGTTGCAAGGTTCTCGCTGGAGGAGGGTTATATGGGTTCTCATTCTCTGGGCGCATTCTATGGAGGGTATGTGGTCGCCCAGTTCGTGCCGCCAGTCAATCCCGAGCACCCGTATGCGCAGGCAGTTGCCCACTGGGCGGGCGTCGAGATCTCGGTAGATAGACGATTCGACATAGGCATCCGAGCGACGCCATTTGATGACAAACAATCTGCCGGTACAGGTGAGCACCAGGTCGACGAGGCCCACGAGGCCGGCGAAGGTGCGCGGCTGGCCGCTGTAGGCCATGCCGAGACGGGTGCTCTCGTGCAGGCCGCCGCGGGTGATCAGCGCCGCCAGCGTGTTGGCGCCCAGGTCAAGACCCGAGACGGTCAAGATACGAGAACCTTACGTCTCTCGCTCGATAATGGAGATGCGGAAATCGAAGTGCGTGCCTCGAATCTATGCTGCGGAGATTTCAGCTATGAAGAATCCCAGGCGCAGGGAGTCACCCCTGACCCGCTGAGATTTGAAGTTGATCATGACTTTGCGAAATTCTACGAGATAAGTTCGATATCCCCTGATGAGCTGGGAGAATATTCTGCGCCGCCGGTTCCGGTGCCAGTGAAGTATCCAGCAAAAAAGAAGGATAATCCCGAGTCAGGTGGGGTCGATCCGATTCGCTGCTCCGGCGTTCGCTTTAAGATATTTCCATCGGACAAAGCGCGGGCGAATAAAGAGCATAAAGCGACGGAAGGTAAGGAGAAGGTCAATGTCTAATCACGACAGTAATCTGGTAGTAGATTCTGGGATGGCTCGTGCAATAGCGCGCCTAGCTATTCCATACTTTGTGGATCTTGAGGAGTCAGAGGGGGACGCTGAATGGGAGCTGGGAAAATTCAGTGGTGTGACTTATGAGTCCCTGTTTAATGCTGATCCATTTGATGTGTTCGATGTTGAGGGACGTCTTGTGTTCAAGGTATTTGCGGATGAAATTGGAGAGGGGGTGGGAGTGTTTGTAAGGGTCGCCGGGAACAAGTCTTTCGGCGCGCCGATCATCTCGATCGCGGTTTACGAGAAGCAGTTGGAGCTCTCAGCTCTGATTGACGAAGCGAGAAGTTATGCGGTGAAGATTGCAAGAGATAAGGGGGTTCGGGTCGAGCAAGAGTCTCTCGTCTGCTATTCGTACCCTAGGCTTGGGTTGTTAGTTAGTGGTTCGACAGGTGCAGTTGTCGTGGACATTATTCGCCATGTTCCCGTCCCATTAGATAAGACTTGGTCATTGTTCGCAATGGTCGGTGAAGGCAAGATTGACGAGAAAGTTGAGGAATGGAATGCTTCCGCGCGGGCGTTGCGGGCCGGGGCTTGGAATGCCTTTGACGATCTTCAGGACGTGGCGAGAAGAGTGCAGCAGAACGTAAGGAAATATGTGCTGCCTGGAGTCCCCAGGTTTGGACAGACTGGGCTAACCTATTGTGTGCCGGCCGTGGCCGCTATGATATTAGGGTTCTCTCACGTTTGTAAGACGCAGAGTGAGTTGGGTGTGCTCATGAAGACTCAGAGTAACTCGAGTGTAATTTTAAACGGCACAACTCTTCAAGGCGAATTGGTGGGCTATCAGAAGGCAGTACCTTCCTTTGCAATCGCGAAGAGTCAGCCCGCTTTTGGAGATGCACAACAAGAGATCGGCGCGCAAGGATCTATGGGTTTGCCGTTCAAGGCTGGGTTGCCAGGTCATGCGCAGGTGGTCAGAGGCTGGAAGACAGGAGTAGCGGGCTCCTCTGGTTTGAAAGTTAATGATCCTTGGCCACCTAAGACGAGCACGGAGAAGGGAGGCACTTCAGACTGGCAGACTTGGTTTCCCAACCTGCACACAGACTTTATTTTTGTGCGACCTCCGAAGTGACCAATCAGAATCAGATGAGGTGCGGCCTCACCCCGCCCGCCCCTCCAGCCGATATCCCCACGTCCCCATCGGCGTCTTCCGCCGCGTCAGCCGGAAGAACCTCCCGAGGCGCTCCGACCATGTCCAGCCCTCGGCGTCCGGTTCGACGCGGACGTACTTTCCCCTCCGGAGGACGTGGATGTCGAACCGGATGTGCTCTCCCTGGATGTCCGCGAGTCAGAGCTCGGGGATGCCCGCGCGGGAGTAGAGGGGTGGGAGCCGCTGGGTGTCCTTGCGGATCGAGCCGTCGCTCACGACTTCGACGATAACGTCCGGCGCGCCTTCGATCTCGGTGTCGGAGGGGACGTAGCGCACGCGGCCGGAGCGGAGGGACTCCCAGAGCACGACGACGTCGTCGGGCTCGACGGAGAGGGCGGCGAAACGGGAAACGACCCGGGTGCGGTCGACGAAGACCTCTCCCTGGTCGCTGTCGGCGACCAGGGTATGGAGGGCGCTGGCGAAGGCTACTTTGACGGTGCCGTGGGTATGCAGGTCTTCCGGGCTCATGTCGATCTCAAGGTCGCCCCCGAGGAAGTCGATCCGCCCGGTTTCCTGGAACGCCGGCGAGCGGGCGGTGGCCGGAATCCGGAGGCTTTCTTCGAGTTGAAGGGCGTACTCGCGGGCAATGGTGGCATTCTATCCCAGCGCCTCACCCAACAGCGGGAGCTCAAAGTAGAACGTAGCGCCGTGCCCCGGCAAAGGCGCCGTGGTGGTCTCGAAGCTGATCGCGCCGCCCATGGTCTCGATCAGGGCTTTGCAGATGCTCAAGCCGAGGCCGGTGCCGCCTTTCTGGCGGGTGGTGGAGGAGTCGGCCTGGGCGAAGCGGGAGAAGATCCGCGGCCGGAAATCTTCCGGGATGCCCGGTCCATGGTCGCGGACTGAGACGCGAGCTCGGGTGCCCTTGCGCTCCACACTGATCTCGACGATGCCGTCGGGCGATGAGAACTTCGCGGCGTTGGAGAGCAGGTTGGCCATGAGCTGCAGGAGACGGTGCGGATCACCCAGCACGCGGAGCTCAGGATCGGTCTGGACCAGCCAGAAGCTCACGCCAAGCTGGGAGCCGAAGGCGTGATTGTCTTCCAGCGCTTCCTGGACGAGGAGGGAGAGGTCCACAGCCTCCAACTCCAGGTCCAGGCTGGCCGATTCGATCCGCTGGATGTCCAGCAGGTCGTTGATCAACATCAGGAGGCGCTCGGTGTTGCGCAGGGCGATGCCGATCAGGGGGCGTAACGGCTCTGGGACAGTTCCGGGGACGTCCCCCGCCAGCAGGGCGAGTGAGCCGCGGATCGAGGTGAGAGGGGTCCGCAGCTCGTGGCTCACCGTGGAGATGAAGTCGTTCTGGGCCTGGGTCAACCGGAGGAGGGCTCTCTCGGCCTCGGCCCGTGCCGTGTTGTCCCACGCCATGGCCACGACAGCCTCGACCTCTCCTTTCTTGCCATGGATGGGAAAGAGGACCTGGTTGAAGACGACCCGCCGGCGATCGGTCTCCCAAGGGTTGGCGGGGTGGCCGAGATCGACGACCTGGTCCGCCTGCTCGACCACCTCGCCGCTGAGCGCACGGCGGAACTGATCGGAGATCCCGTACTGTTGGGTGAGCTCGTCGGTCAGGGCATTGTAGACGCCGACGCCGTAGTCGAGACTTGGCAAGCCGAGCAGGCGGCGTTGCGCTTCGTTGAGCCGCCGGGAGGTGCCGTCCGGATCGTAGATCTGGATGGCCACCGGCGCGTGGTCGAAGATCGCCTTGGCGAACCGTTCGCTCACGTGCAGGGCCGCCTCGGCGCGGCGGCGGTCCGTCGTATCCCAGAGGGCCAGAGCCACGGCGCGGACGGCGCCGGACTCGTCCTTGATCGGAAACAAGGCGGCGTCGTAGTAGATCTCCCGGCGTTCTCCGAGCGAGTGGTCCTGCGCCCTTCCGAGGTCGATGCTCTGGTTCGGCAACTCCACGGTCTCGCCGTGGAGCGCCAGGCGGAACGCCGCGGAGAAGCCGAAGCCCTGCGCCGTGGGATCGGTGAGGATGTTCCAGACGTCGACCCCGTGGTTCCGGCTCGGCAGCCGCATGAAGCGCCGGAAGGCTTCATTGCTACGCAGCAGAGTGCCGTCGATCCCGAAGATCTGCTTGCCGGCCGGTGAGCCCTCGAAGACCGCGTTGGCGAACTGCTCGCTGTGGCGCAGAGCCTCGTCGGCCAGCCGGCTGGCGGTGATGTCGTCGTAGCAAAGGACAAACCCGTCGCCGATCCTCACCAGGGACGCCCGCAGCCAGCGCGGTTTGCCCTCCCGCTCGTCGGACAGCTCGAAGACCTGGGGCTCACCGTTTTCGACCAGGCGGACATAGCGGGCGAACAGGCCGAGCTGCCAGCTCCGTGGATGAATCTCGGAGAGACGATAGCCGACATAGTCGGAAGCCGGACGGCCCGAGTGCCCCAGCGCTGCCTGATTGACCAGGAGACAGCGGAAATCGACGATCGCTCCCGCCGCGTCACGGACCGCCTGGAAGACCATCAAGGCAGAGAGAGACGCCTGGAGAATGCCGCGGAGAAGATCCGGGCTGTCAAGAGGGCTCTCGCCTTCCAGGACTTCGGGCCGGCCCGTGGCGTCTCTCGAGTCTGAGCTCATGGCGATCTTCGGATTGTCGCAGACTTTCGTCAATTCGACTCCCTGGCCCGGTCGACTGGAGGGGAGGTTTGACCGGGAAGGGTCAGGTCGCATAAGTTGCGGAAGGAGTATTTCCTAGGAGGATCTCCGGCGATGAAGGTCTGCCCTCGCTGCCGTGCCTCGCATCCGGACGATTTCGTGTTCTGTCCACGGGATGCGACGCCGTTGGCCGATGTGGAGCCGTGGTCGTTCGGCAGCTTGCACGGCGGCTATCAGATCCTTGACGCGGTGGACGGCGACGGGCCGGGCGAATGCTTCCGGGCGCTGCATCGCGAGTCCGGCGAACGGCGCATCGTCCGCGCGCTCGAAGGCTGGTGGCTCGCCAACGCTTCCTATGCGGAACGGTTCCGCCAGGAGATCGCCCGCGCGCCGCTCCTCGCTCATCCTCACGCGGCCCGGGTCGAGGGGCTTTTCGAGCCTTCCGGCGATCGGCCCCATGTGGTGGAGGAGGAGGTCTGGGGGCCGTCCCTGCGCCAGGTCCTCGATCTGGCGGGACGGCCGGTGTCTCTGCCCTGGGCGTGTCTCGCCGCCCGCCAGATCGCCGGCGCTCTCGAAGCCGCGCATGCCCTCGGATTGGTGCACGGGCCGATCCGGCCGCGCGATGTGGTCTTCCTGGATGCGGTCGAGCCGATGGATCTCAAGGTCCTCGGTTTCGGCATCGGCGCGCTTCGCGACTCCGAGGAGCGCCGCGGCCTGGAGCTTTTCGCCGAGCACGGCCGCGGGCCGGATCTGCCGCCGTCGCCGTCACCCTATGCCGCTCCGGAGCGTTTCGCGGTCTCTCTGGGCAGTCACGCCGGGGAAGTGCCCGATCCGCGCTCCGACCTGTATTCGCTGGGGGTTCTCGTCTTCGAGATCCTCACCGGCCGGTTGCCGCCCCGCGATGGCCAGGGCGGCCGTGCCGCACAGCCGGTGGAGACGGCCGGCGGCTGGCCGGTGCCGCTCTCTCTCGCCCGCCTGGTGGGCCGGCTCCTGGAGCCCGATTCCGAGCGGCGGCCACGGAGCGCACGCGAGGTGCTCGCTCTTCTCGGCACCGCGGAAGAGGAGATGCGGCGGTCGGTGCCGGGTTTCCTCTGGCAGCCCGGCGCGGCGATCCTCGGCCGTTTCCGGCTCCTCGGCGAGCCTTTGCGCGACGATCCCCTGGAGAGGTTTCCGGCGCGCGACCTGAGCGCCGGCCGCCGGGTGAGCCTGGTGGCTCTCGCTCCGTACCTCGCCGCCCAGCCCGAGCTGGCCGCGTTCTTCCGCAGCCAGGGCGCCGTCGTCTCGGCGCTTCACCAGGAGAATCTGGTCAGCGCACTGGCCATCGCGGAAAGCGAGGACGGCCGCCCCTTCCTCGTCGAGGAGGACGTGCGCGGCATGCCGCTCTCCTGGCTGACCGGCGCCGGCACGCTCTTCGACCTGCCGCGCGTCTGCCGGCTGCTGGCCGGCGTGGGACGAGGGCTCGAAGCCTTGCACGGCCATGGTTTCCTGCACGGCCGCCTGCGTCCGGAATCGATCCTCCTCGTCGACACCTCGTTCGGCGAGCGGCCTGTCCTCCTGCACACCTGGGAACGCGCGGTGCGGGAGGCCGTCACAGCGCTCCGCGGCGAGGATCCGGAAGCGCCGGCGCCGCCGCTTCCAGCCTTCCTGGCACCCGAGGTCCTGGCTGGCCGCGGCGAAGATCCGGCCGGCCGGACCGATCTCTACAGTCTCGGCGTGCTGGCCTGGGAGATGATCGCCCGCCGCCGCCTGTTTACCGGCGAAGCTCCGCTCGACGTGCTGCGCCGCCATGCGGCGGAGGCGGCGCCGGCGCTCTCGTCGGTCTGCCCGGGTGTTTCCGCCGCGCTCGATTCCCTGGTGGCGCGCCTGCTGGAGAAAGACCCGGCGCTCCGTCCGGACGCCGGCACGGCAGCCGCGGTGCTGGAGGGCCTGGTCGAGGAGGCCGCGGTGCCCGCCTTGCCGGGGCGCATCCTGGCGCCTTCCGCCGGCCGGCCGGTGCCAGTTCTCGCCATTGCGGGCGCGCCGCGCGGCGGCTTTGCTGCCGGCAGCGTCATCGCCGGCCGCTTCCGGGTCGAGAAGCGGCTCGGCGGTGGCGGGCTCGGGCAGGTGTTCGCGGTGACGGATCTGGACGAGGGGGGACGCTGGGCCTTGAAGCTGCTGGACCGGGACCGTCTCGGCGCGCTGCCTGTTCGGCGGTTCTTCCGCGCCATGGAGCCGCTGATCCGCCTGCGTCACCCCGGTGTGGTCGCCGTCCGCGAGGCCGGCGAGGCGGAGGACGGATCGCCGTTCCTCGTCCTCGAAGCGGTGGAAGGGCCGGACCTGCTCGATCTGACCTTTCCGGTCTCGCTCGAAACGATCTGCAACCTGGCCCGTGAGCTGGCCGACGCCCTGGGAGCGGTCCACGGCGCCGCGGCGATCCACGGCGACCTGAAACCGCGGCACGCCCGCTTCGCCTTGATCCCCGACGAATCCACCCGGCGCTGGCGGCTGCTCGACGCCGGCCTTGCCACCGCCCTCGCCGGCCTGCTGCCGGGCGCCCAGGCAGGCACGCCGGGCTATCTGGCGCCCGAGAGGATGCGCGGCGATGCCGGCGCGGACCCGCGTTCCGACCTCTACTCGCTCGGCGCCATCCTTCATGAGCTGATCTGCGGCCGCCTGCCCGACGGCAGCCGCCGCGCCTTGCCGCCGCGCCGCGCCGGCTTCCGCATTCCACAGCGGTTCGAGCTTCTGGTGCTCCGCCTGATCGAAGCCGACCCGCGCTCGCGGCCGGGAAGCGCCGGGGAGGTCGTCGACGAATTGGCCGCGATCGAAGCCGATCTGCGCGCCGAGTCGGCTGGCGATGCCACGGCCGTCCTGTACGTCCCGCGGAGCAAGCCGCCGCAGCCCGCCGGCCCGCTCGCGCCGCGGACGGCGCGTTTTCTCGCTGCGCGCGACCTGCGGAAGCAGAAGAGTGAGGAGCAGGCCGCGCGCGTCTATCGGGCGGCCCTCCTGAGAGACCCGGAAGATCCGTTCCTCCGCGCCTTTCTCGGCCGCGCTCTGAGCCGCCAGAGCCGATGGGGAGACGCCGCCGCCGCATATCGGGAGGCGTTGCGCCTCGACCCCGGCCTGGGCCCCGTCTACGGCCGGCTTCACGATGTGCTCGCAGCTCTCGGCGATGAGAGCGGAGCCCGCGAGGTCCGCGCGGCCGGCCATTCCGCCTGGTGGCGCCTGGCCCAGCCGGTCCACCGCTGCATCGGCTGCATCGGCGGCCACCGGACGACGGTCGCCGCCGTCGCGTTTTCTCCGGACGGTGCCTGGCTGGCGAGCGCCGGGGCGGACGGCGCGCGGTTGTGGAACCTCCGCACCGGCGAGCCCGGACCGGTGCTTTCCGGCCAGGGCGGTGCTCACGCGGTCACGTTCTCTCCGGTGGGGCCGGTCATCGCCAGCGGCGGGAAGGACGGGTCGGTCCGCCTCTGGGACACGCCGTCGGGCTCTCTGCTCGCGGTGCTCTCCGGCCATCCGGCGGCGGTGCGGGCGGTCGCCTTCTCCCACGATGGGAGCTGCCTGGCGAGCGGCGGCGCCGACGGGGAGGTGCGCATCTGGAACCCCCGCGACGGCCGGGAGATGGCGATTCATCGCTTCCGCAGCCCGGTCAACGCGCTCCATTTCTGCACCGGCGAAACCGGTGGCGAGCGCGCTCTTCTGTTCGGCGGCGGCGGCGGAGAGCTGGAGATCGTGGAGCTGGGCCAGACGGCCCCGCGGCTCAGTCTGCGCGCCCACGGCGAGCCGGTCACCGCGGCGGCCATGTCAGAGGACGGCGGTCTCATCGCGACCGGCAGCATCGACCGCTCGGTCAAGCTCTGGAACGCCGCCACCGGCGACCTCGCGGCCACCCTGCACGGCCATACTGAAGCGGTCTCGGCCGTCGTCTTCCTCCCCGGCGATCTCCTCCTCGCCAGCGCCGGCTTCGACGCCACCGTGCGCTTCTGGGACCTTTTCGAGGAGAAGCTCCGCGACACGTTCCCGACCGCCGCGGGCTTCCTCACCTCGCTGGCGGTTTCGCCGAACGGCTCGGCTCTTGCCGCGGGAACGGATCAGCCGCGGATCGAGCTGTGGGAGGAAAGAGGGATCTTCTCTCCCCGGTAGACGGTCACCGGCGAGCCGTCGGCCAGAAAGGCCGAGCTCGGTTTCGCTGCCAGCACCGGCGCGAAGCGGGTTCCGTAGAGAGCGGCGGCGTCGCACTCCAGGCTCGCCGCCTCGGCCTGCCACACTCGCCAGCGCGGATGCTCGACCTGATACTCGACTGTGCCGCCACCGCGAAGGCGCGAATACCCCCAATAGTGCTCGGTGATGAATTCCTCCTCCGAGCCGGGTGCCGCCTCCACCGCGGCGCCCGCCGGAACGGCGCGCAGGCGGTGCCAGGCGCCGCGGAGCTTCCAGAGATACTCCGCGTGCGTCGGGCGCGTTCCTTCCATCGGCAGGGAATGCCGCATCGGCAGCGCCACATATTTCTCGCCGTAGAGGAGGCGCGCGGTCGCCGCGATGGCCAGCCGCGGCACGATCTCCTTGATGAAGACGACGCCGCGCCGCACACCGTCCGCGGCCTGCCGGCGCACATAGAAACGCAGGTTGACCTCCTCGAAGTCGCGATGCCAGGGGATGGCGACGCCCAGCACTCGCGTGTCGAGGAACATAAAGCCCACGACGCTGACGAACGTCTTGCCCTGCCACGAGTCGAGCTCCGTGCCCGCCGGCACGAACGGCGCGAGGACCGCCGGCTCGATCAGATAGTTGAGCATGGCCAGGTAGCGCCACTCCGCGGTGAGAAAGGGTTTGGGATCGGTCATGGATGATCACAGTCTATCCGCAGTGTCCGTCGCGCCGGCATGGTTACTCCGGCGATCAGCGCTCCCGCCGCACAGAAGGCCGCCGACACGAGACAGACCCTGCGGAATGCGTCCACCAGGCTGCCGCGGATGGCGGACGCGGCCCATTCCTGCTGCGCGGGGGTGAAGCCGGCCGGTGGCTGCGCGGCGCCGAAGCGTGCGGCCTGCGCCACCAGCGCGACGCGCGCCGGCTCCGGCAGATCGAGAGATCCGGCACGGGTTTCCAGAGCATGGCTGAACGAGGCGAGGGCGACCGCTCCCAGCACGGCCACCGCCAGGACGCCGGAGAGGCGCGACACCGCGGAATTCATCCCCGAGGCGAGCCCCGAACGAGCGGCCGGCACAGCAGCCATCACCGTGGCAGAAAGCGGCGCCATGGTCAAAGCCATCCCCGCGCCGAGCACCAGCAGAGGCGGCAGAAAAGAAATCCAGAACACAGCCGGACCGGACGTGACACCGGGCCGGAGGAGCAGCAGGAATCCGAGCGCCGCGACCGCCGGCCCGAGGGTCAGCGGCAGGCGCGGACCGTAGCGGTCCAACAGCCCGCCGGCCCAGCGCGACAGCGCGACCAGCAGCAGCATGACGGGAAGCTGGGTCAGGCCGGCCAGGGCCACGTCGTACCCCTGCGCCTGGATCAGGTGGAGAGGAAGAAAGAGCAGCAGGCCGTTGAAGGCGGCGTAGACGAGGAGCGTCACAAGGAGCGCGCCGGCCAGCGTCCGCGAACGCAGGAGCGCCAAAGGCAGCAGGGGATTGGCGCTCCGCGCCTCGACGGCGAGGAAGAGTCCGAGGCAGAGCAGGCCGCCGATACCGGCCGCGACGATCCACAGGCTCGGGATGCCGTCCGCGGGCGCTCCCAGGCAGGCCGCGTTGACACCGGCCAGCCCGGCGACCGCGAGGAGCGCTCCCGGCAGATCGAGCGGCAGAAAGGTTTCCGCCGCGCGGCTCTCCGGCACGCCGCGGAGCAGAAGGAGAGCGGCGACGGCCAAGGGGAGATTGAGAAAGAAGATCCCGCGCCACAGACCGGCATGGGCCAGGACGCCGCCGAGCACCGGCCCCAGCGCCGTGGCGACCACCGTCCACGCCGACCAGGTGCCGATCGCACGCCCTCGCTGTTCCGTGCTGAACACCGCCGCCAGAAGCGCCAGGCTGCCGGGAATCATCAGCGCGGCGCCGGCGCCTTGCACCGCCCGTGCCGCGATGAGGAATTGCGTGCTCGGCGCCAGGCCGCAGGCGAGCGATGCGCCGGTGAAGAGAGCGATCCCGGTTGCCAGCACCCGCCGCCGGCCGTGGCGGTCGCCGAGCGCGCCGCCCACCAGGAGGAGCGCAGCCACCACCAGACCGTAGGCGTTGACGATCCACAGCAACGCCGCGCCGCTCGCGCCGAGCGCGGCTTGCAGGGCCGGCAACGCCACGTTCAGTGCCGTGGCGTCCACGAACGCCATCGCCGAGGCGAGCACCGCCGCCGCCAGCACCCGCCGCTCGACCGTCATCTCCGCGGTTCCACGGTCAGCCACACGCCGTCGCGGGCACGGAGGGTGATTCCCGGCAGCGGCGCGACCGGGTGGCCGGGCACCAGCGCCAACCGGAAGCGGCGCACCACCAGCGCCGTGATCACCAGCGCCTCGGTCATCGCGAAGTGGCCGCCGATGCAGTAGCGCGGACCGGCGCCGAACGGCACCCAGGCGAGGAGCGGCCGGCCGGCCGAGCGCTCCGGCGTGAAGCGGTCCGGATCGAAACGCTCCGGCTCGTCCCAGAAAGCGGGATGGCGGTGCGTCACCCACGGGCTCACCACCACCGTCGAGCCGGCCGGAATGCGGAAACCGCCGATCGTGTCCTCCTCGACCGCCCGGCGCTCGATCGCCCAGATCGGCGGGTAGAGACGCATCGCTTCACGGAGCACCCGCTCGGTGAACGGCAGCGCGGTCAGATCCTCCGCCGTGGGCTCTCGCTCCCCGGAAATACCGAGGACGGTGTCCACCTCGGCGGCCAGGCGCTCGGTGATTTCGGAATGGCCGGCGAGGAGATAGAGCGTCCAGGTGAGCGCGTTCGCGGTCGTCTCGTGGCCGGCGAGGAGCAGCGTGACCGCTTCGTTGCGGAGCTGCTCGTCGTCCATTCCACGGCCTGCCTCGTCGCGCTCGCGGAGCAGGATCGACAGCAGATCCGGCGTCGCCGCGTTTTCAGACATCTCCGGCCGTTGCCGCCGCCCGGTCAAAATGCGATCGACCACTTGATCGATCGTGGCCCTGGCGGCGCGGAACCGCCGGTTGGCCGGCGTCGGCACGGCGAGCGGAATGTCGATGATTCTTTCCAACCGGCGATAGGTGTGAGCGAGCAGCACCTCCATCGCGTGCTCCACCGCGTCGGCGTCGCTGCTCACATCGGCGCTGAACAGCGTACGGCCCACGATGGTGTAGGTGAGCCGCATCATCTCCGACGCGGCGTCGAACGGCGTACCGGCTCGCCAGCGCGACAGCATCTCCTCCGTCGCCTCCACCATCCGCGCCACGAAACCCGCCACGGCCGCGGGACGGAAGCCGGGCTGGATCATCCGGCGCTGCCGCTGCCAGGTCGCGCCGCTCGCAGTGAGCAGGCCGAGCCCGGTCATGCCGCGGATTTTCGACGAGCTGCGCGTGTTCTTGTCATACAGCTCCGCTCGGTCCTGGAGCACGTGGCGGATCGCCTCCGGATGGGCGACGAGATGGATCACCAGCGGACCGAGACGGAAGCGCACCACGTCGCCGAAACGCGCGCGGGACTTGACCAGCAGGCCGAGGACGTCCTTGCGGAACGGCAGGAGATTGCCGAGCAGCGGCAAACCGCGTGGGCCCGGCGCCGTGCCAGCGTTCATGATGCGACCGGATACCCCCAGACCTCGAAGCTGCGCCGCCAGGCGTCGGCGATCCGCTCCCGCATCTCCGGCGTCAGCCCGTCATAGCGGTTTTTCTGATAGCTCTTGAGCGACTCGACATACCGCCGCAGCTTCGGCTCGAAGCGATCGAATCCGGGCAGGCCGAGCTTCTCATAGAGCACCGCCATTGCGCGCAGCGGATCCGCGTCGAGATCGGCGAACGCCACCTCATGAAAGCGTCCTTCCGGAATCAGCGCTTTCTCCTCGAAGTAGGCGTCGTACATCGCGGTGTAGCGGCGCAGGATCAGCTCATCGAGCCCCGCGAGATCAGGCCGCTGGAGGTAGGTATACCAGCCCGCGGTGTCGTAATAGTGCTGGAACGAGCGGAAGACGACGAACGGATCGCGGTGGATGTGAACGAAGCGGGCCTCCGGAAACATTTCGAGCAGCAGGCGGATGCGCGCCGTGTGCGGCGGCGATTTCAACACCAGCGGCCGGGGAGACTTGATCGTCAGCTTGCGCAGGAACCAGAGGAACGCCGCCTTCCATTCGTCGATCTCCGCCTGCGGCACACCGCGAAAGGTGAGATATCTCTCGTAATGAGCGAGGCGGCGCGGGAAGGAAATCCCCGGATACAGCGAACGGAAGCAGGACAGGCACGGCGCGAACTCGTCCTCCTGCGGCGCGTCGAACGACAGCGCCATGTTGTCCATCGGCCGTGTGTCCGGCAAGAGCGCGCGGAAGCGCCGGGTGTTGAATTCCTCGGTGCTCAAAAACGTGAACGGATTGACCACCTGATAGGTGTTGGCAAATCCGAATTGCTCGTCGAGAGCCAGCAGGTTGTGCAGATGGGTGGTGCCGCTGCGCCAATGGCCGAGCACGAAGAGTGGCGGCCCGGCGAGCTCCGTGCGCGCGATCTGCTCGCCGTAGAGCCGATCCTCCTTGCGCCGGTACCACGAGTTCATCAAGCTGAGCGCCGCGATGAACGCCGCCCGGTGCCAATACACCGGAGCGACGGCGAAGCGGTTCTCCCGCAAGAGCCGCCACCAGCGGTCCGCCGTGATCCCGGCGAGATAGTTGTGTCCCAGGCTCCAACGGTGCTTGAGGGTCGCGGCCATGGTCGTCTCTGTCTGTAGTCTAGCCGAGAAAGCGCGTGGTATCCTGGCGGCCAGCATGAGCCAGCACTTTCGCCGATCGTTCGCCTTGTTCCTGGCCGTCTCCATCCTCCTGCTCGCCCCGAAGGCGCTGATTCCGCAGCCTCCACCCGGGAGCAATCCTCCCGAGGACGACCCGGGCGAAGAGCTTCTCATCCGTGGTCCCCATGCCGTCTTCAAAGTCTCGGAGCCACCCGGTTGGACCGGTGACTGGAGCGCGGCGCAGGGGTACGGCGCCGACATGATCTTTTTCGCGGAATCGGCGGAGTCCAAGGCCTTCGAGATGAACATCCGGATCCGCGCCGGCGCCAGGCATGGCGAGGATCCGGCGAAGGATCTGGCGGCCGAGATGGAGACGTCCAGGAAGGAGAAGCCGGGCGTGCAGTTCGGCGATCTCGCGGCTCGTCACCCCAAGTACGCGACGGCTGCGAAAACCTTCTTCAAGCCGGGCGAGTGGTATGAGTACGTCGCCTATCTGAATCCCGGTCCGGGTGATCCGCACCTCTTCACGGTCGCCATGTCCAAGAAGAGCAAGCCGGCAACAGACGCCGAGCTGGCCTCGTTCCGGCTCGTTCTCGAATCGATCGTCTCCGTCAACTGACGAACATCCGAGACAACACGGCCGCCAAGCCTACGGCGGGGGCATACGCGATGAGCGCCCACCGCCAGATCCATTCAGGAATCCCCGGCCCGGCGAGCGCTGCGGCGGCATTTCGGACCGGGCCGGCGAGCGCGCGGGCGAACACGGCGCCGAGGATCAGCCCTGCCACAGTCCAGGGCCAGCAGCCGGCGCCGGCCGCCGCGACCACGATGGCCATGTCCGTCTTGAGCCAGAGGGTGTTGACCACGAGGTACGAGAACGCCTCCGCGCCGTTGGCGAGGGCCACCAGCACCGACGCGACGAGCCCCCAGCGGATGCCGCCGCTCGCCCTCTGCGCCGGCAGCCACCAACGGCCGGCGAGGGGGGCCAGGCCGATCAGGATGAAATTCACCGCGATGCCCGCGAATGCCACGACTCCCAGCGCACCAGGGCCGTGGCGGTTCAGGCACGCCTCGTCGATCGCGCCTCCCTGACTGCCGGCGAGATACCAGCGCATGCCCGTCCGCCACCCGTCCGCCTTGCAGCCATAGAGCCACGCCGCGGTGGCATGGCCGAGCTCATGCGGACCGACCGCCAGGTAGACGGCCGCGATGGCCAGGAGGACGGTCACGGTGCAACGGATCTTCATCGCTGTGCGATCGTGCAGGCGACCTGGAAGAGCACCGCGGCCGTGTCTTCTGTGCAGGGTTCGTGCGCCGCCTCCTCATACAGTCGCCGGCAGATCCACGCGCGGAGCCGTTCGGCCGGCAATGCGAGGAGCCGCCTCCGCGCCCGGGCGACGTGATCGCGCAACTCGTCGTCGAGGCGGGCGAAGGGCTCCGCGCTGCGGGTTCGCTTCCGGTTCGTCCGGCGAAGGGTGTCGGCCAGCTCCAACAGCTCTTCCGTGTCCTCCAGAGTCAGGCCTTCGGTGCCCGCCATCGTCTCGATGTATTCACGCTTCGGGATCACGCTCCCGACCTCGATCTGGCTCAAGAGGACGGGGTGGATGCCGATGTCTTTCGCCATCTTCTCCTGCGATTTCCCGGAGAGCGCCCGGAGCAGGCGCGCCTGGTAGTGCTCTCGACGCATTGGATCCCTCCATAGAGCGAGTGTAAAGAACTTTTCACCGCGGCACGGGTTCGGGCACAGTACGGGGAGAGCGCGGTCCGCGCGGGCCATGCAGGCCTCCGCCGGCACCGCGCTGGAGACCCACCCATGCGCCGCACTCTGCTCGCCGTCGCGCTCGCCGCCAGCCTCACGCCCACGTCTTCGTCCGGTTTCTTCCACCCGCTCTGGTCGTTCCTCTCGTCGCTCTGGACTGCTCCGGCGAGCCAGGGCGCGGGCTGCGGCTGGGACCCCAGCGGCCGGTGCGCCCCCGCCTTGCAGCCGGAATCTGAGATTGGCTGCGGGATGGACCCTAGCGGTCTGTGCCATCCGGGTTCATAAAGTAGTGAACTGGAGACCCTGGTCGTACCGGGCTCGGAAAAGGAAGCGCAGGATGTTGCGGGCCAGATCGGCAGTGGCCGTCTCGCGTCCCGCCGCTTCCTGAAAAAGCCGCAGGGCGGCCAGGGCCTCAAAGTGGACCCCCTTCGACTTGAGGACACGGTTCAGCTCAAGCGCCAGCGTCTTGACCTCGGCCGTCCGGCCTTCGTCGAGAAGTAGGGCAGCCTCCTCCAGCAATGCCAGAGCGGCATCTGCGAACATCTCTCGGTGGTCGAACTCGCGCCGCGCCTTTTCCAGAAGCTTTCGAGCTTCCCCGGCCCGTCCCAAGCCGGCCACGATGCGCCCTTCAAGCCAGGTGGTGCGGCTGATCTCGATCTCATCGCCTCTCTCGCTGGCAAGCTCTCGGACCTGTCGGACCAACAGCGCGGCTTCGGCGTAGCGTTTGAGATGAGTCTCGTTGACGCCAAGATTGAAGCGCAGCATGTAAAGGAGGCGTCGGTCGCCGAGGCGGAGCACTTTGGGCTCAGCCTCTCGCAAGATCTCGACAGCCCGCTCGTATTCGCCCATCACCTCCAGGGTGAAACCCCTCTTGATCGCCACGCGCTCGGAAGAGCGGCCCACCCTCTCCGCCTCGTCAAGGAGGCGCAGGGCTTCGTCGAACCGGCGCTGATCCCGGCGCAGAGAGGCTTCGAGGTCCAGAATACGCCCGGGGTCAAGCACGCTGTCGCGGTCGGTGCCGGCACTCCACTGGAGTTTCGCCGCTTCGAGGGAGGCATCGGCGGCATCGAGCTCTCCGGAGACCCGGGTGACGTTGGCCTCATGGGCCATGGAATAGCCCTGAAGCCGCATTCCCTCCGGCCCCGCAAGGCGATCCGCGGTTTCCCGGGCGAGACGGGCCAGCACGGCCGCCGCCGTCAGGTCACGCGACGCCGCACGTTCCGACTCCTCGCAGAGTAGGACGCACAGCTCCATGATCTCTCCGGCGGGACCGGACCGCGAGCGGCGGACGGCTTCGGTGAGCGCCTCCCTGACCAGCCGGGTGAGCCGTTGCGTCTCCTCCTCGATACGGAGCAATTCGTCCTCCGTCAGGTCGGCATTCCGGCCCAACGTGCCGAGACCGTCGAGGCACCCGGCCACGAGAGGCACCGCCGCCGGCCGGTGCGGGATTGCGCCGAGCAGCTTTTCGAGGACCGCGGGCCGGTGAATTCCCCGCTGTCCCAGGTAGAGAGAGACGCCTGATCCCGACAAACCGGTCCGGGCTGCGATCTCCTTCTGGCTCACGTCGTACCACCGCGCAAGGAAATCCACGAGCAGGCCCCGGATCCTCGGCTCATCGATCATGCATTGGTCCCCTGTTGGAAGAACCTCCTAAAGGACCAAGGTGCTTTTCAGGATCAAAACGTGACATCGCCGGGCATGCCGAGCGTGCCGCACTGGCGTAAATTATTTGACTCCGCCTCACCTGTTCGAGCGTCCGCCTGACTTGATCGACGGGCAAGCCCTCCTCTATGACTCTCCAAGCTCCTTGCGGAACGCTCCGACGAGCGCCTGGGCCGCTCCGATCCACCCCATCGCTTCTTCCTCGCCGGCCGCGAGCACCGCTTCCGGCGTGCCACGGAGCGCCGCGACCACCGGAAGGTGCTGCGGCACTCGTTTCTCGATCCAGGCGAGGGAGACCGGCTCCGTGTCCGCGATCTCTCCGTCGAAGCTCGACCACGAGCGGAGGGTCGTTTCCACGCCGTCACGGAGAGCGGGGAGGGCTTCCACCGGGAAACCGCCTCCAGCCAGAACGGTGGCCATCCGCATCTTGCGCTCCGCCTGCTCGAAGATCTCGCGGGCTCGGACGACGCGGGCCGCGCGCGCGGCGTCCTGATCCGGCTGGGCCGGCGCTGTGAACGGCGCGAGCAAGCGGCGCCCCTCTTCAGACAGTTGGAGCAAGCCGGCTTCGACCAGGCGCTGCACGGTGTCGAGCGCCGCGCGGTCGATGCCCAGTGCGGCGAGACGCTCTTCTCCGGTAGGCTCTGCCGGAGTGGCTGGCTCTGGCGTCACCGCCCTTGGTGCCATGAGCGCTTCGAGGCGCTGTACCAGCGCCTGGCGGCCGGAGGGGAGCGGCATCGCGCTCAGGTCGCCGCGGCCATCGAGCACGCCGTCGGCGAGGGCCTGTTTGCCGGCGAGGAGCGGGATCATGCGGTGCTCGATGCTCTCTTCGGTGACGAGGTAAAGCACCTGGACCGGCCGCGTCTGATGTTTCCGCCAGGCGCGCGCGATCCGTTGCTCCAGCCGGGCCGGGTTCCACGGCAGATCGAGATTGATCACCACGTTTGCCGCTTGCAGGTTGAGCCCGACGCCGCCGGATTCGGTGGAGAGGAAGAGGCGGCAGTCCGCGTCGTCCTTGAAGCGGCGGATCTCCTGCCGCCGCCGTGGCTGCGGCACCGAGCCGGTGTGCCAGGCGAAGCCGATCCCCATCTCCTGCGCCAACTCGCGGACCAGGTCGAGCATCCGCTCCCATTCCGAAAAGATCAGGATCTTGGATTGCGGCTCGGTCAGGATCTCTTTGAGGATCTCCTCGAGCTCGCCCAACTTGGGGCAGATGCGACATTCGGGATCGAGGATGAACGGCGTGTCGCAGAGCATCCGCATGCACGCGAGCCACATCTGGAGCTGCTTGAATTCCTCGGGAGTGAGCGGCCGCCGCTCCGCCGCGGCGGCGAGGCGGATGACGCGTTCCTCGTAGTCTTTGTAGCGGCTGACCTGCTCCGGTTCCATGGGAACGAAATAGTGCTTGTCCGTGCGGCCGGGGAGTTGGCCTTCGACCTCGTCCTTGCGCCGGCGCAGCAGCACGGAGGAGAGCCGCCGGTGCATTTCGTCCAGGTTTTTGTAGCCGACCGGCTTGCCACGGTGGTCGAGGTCGTAGAACTCGCGGTTGAAACGGAACAGAGGACCGAACAGAGTGGGATCGAGAAACTGCACGATCGAATAGACCTCGTCGATGCGGTTTTCGAGCGGCGTGCCGGTGAGCACGAACGCATAGGGGCTCCGCAGACGTTTGACCGCCTGCGCGGTGTGGCTCTGCCAGTTCTTGATGCGTTGCGCCTCGTCGAGGATGATGACGTCGGGAGCGATCGTCTGCTGGATGTCGTGCCAGTCGATGAGGACCTGCTCGTAGCTGGTCAGATAGAAAAACGGGCCCTCCTCGGTCTGTGCATACTGGCGCAGCCGCTGAGCGCGCGGTCCGAAAATGATCCGTGACGGCAGATCCGTGAAGCGGGCGATCTGCTCTTCCCATTCCCCTTTGAGAGACGCCGGACTGATCACCAAAACCCTTTCGATTCCCCTCATGCGCCGTAACAGAGCGCAGGCGGCGATCGCCTGGATCGTCTTGCCGAGCCCCATTTCGTCGGCGAGGAGGGCCCGCTCGCCGAACGCGAGATGCAACATTCCTTCTCTCTGATAGGGATAGAGAGGGTGATGCAGTACGTCGAACGTCGCCCGGCCAGCCTCCACGTCGGCCAGGAATTGCGCCTTGGCCGTCTGCCGTGCCGCCTTGCTCCGCTGCTCCTCGGCCCACGGCAGGAGATGGCGCGAGACGCGGATCTCGGCGCGGACCGCGGGCGGTGCGGCGGCGATGGCGCGGGCGAGCGCCGGGAGCGCCGTCACCGGATCGCCGCGCAGCACGCCGAGCGAGAAAAACGGAGCCAGGAGATCGCGCGCCCGACTCCGGCCCGCTCCCATCGGCCACTGCACCCGCACCTCCGGCGCCGGGCTGTAGCGCAGAAAGACCTCGGCCCGCAGAGCCTCCTCCTGGCGCGCCTTGCGCGCCCGGGCCGCGGAGAAGCCGGCGAGCACGGCCTCGACGTGCTTGCACGTGCCGAGACCGTTCACCCGGTGATCCGGACAGCCGCATGAATTGTCGCGCCGGAGGAGCGACCGCACCTCGACCTCGTAGGCCCCGCCGGAGGCGGATTCAACACGGAACGTGCCGAACACCGGATGGCCGGCTTCGAGCCGCTCGATGGTGAACGGCTCCTCCGCAGCCCGCTGGCGGCGGCGCTCGACCTCTTCGTCATCCGTGGTGAGCCAGCCCATGCCGCGGGGCTGGCGCTGCGTGACGCGGCGCGCCGCTGCACCCCGCGCGGGTTTTGCATCCCGGGTCGTTGTTCTCCGCATGCGCGATGTTGTACCACAACTCGACATGCGGGGTTCGCGGCTTGCCGGTGATTAATCGCCCTCCGTCACGCCGTCGCCTTGTCCTCCTCGGGTTCCTCGATCGGCGGGCCCGGGTGCAGGGGCGACCAGGCGGGCGGATCGCTGGCGGGGAAGCTCTCATTGGAGGCCTCGTCGACCGGATCGCCGAGTGGCTTCGGGTCCGGGCGCTTCGGTTTCGGTGTGTTCGTGTCGGTCATCATGGCTCTCCGTCCTCCGTGGGGCTGTGCTCTTGCCGAGAGCGAGCACGATCCGTGCCTGTGGATGCCATAGGATGAAGCGGCATCTTCGCGGGTTTTGGAAAGGGAGGCTCCATGCTCTGTCTCCGCCGGCTTCTCATCATCCTGCTCGCCGCGGTGGTCCCCGTCCAGCAGACGGCGGCGGCTCCGCCTGCTCCGGCCCGGGTCGCGGCGTTCGGGAAGTATTCAGGGTTTTCACCGGTCCTCTACGACGGTTGGGTCCGCAGCTCGCGGTATGTGACGGCGCGCGACGGGACCCGGCTGGCGGTGGACGTCTTCCGGCCGGCGCGCGACGGCAGGGCCGTGGAGGAGAAGCTGCCGGTGGTGTGGACGCACCACCGCTACCGGCGGGCGTTCCTGGCCAAGGGGAAGCTGGTCACCGTCGTGGAGACGTTTCCCTGGCTGCAGGAGGTCCTGCGCCACGGCTACGTGGTGGCTGCGGCCGACGTGCGCGGCTCGGGTGCCTCGTTCGGCACGGCCGACGGCATGTTCACCCTCCAGGAGGCCCGGGACGCCTATGACGTGACGGAATGGCTCGCGGCGCAGCCGTGGTCCAACGGCAACGTCGGGATGTACGGCCGCTCCTATCTGGCGATCACGCAGTACATGGCGGCCGGCCAGCAGCCGCCTCATCTCAAGGCGATCTTCCCCGAGATGGCGGTGGCGGACATGTACGCGCTGCTCTACCACGGCGGCATCTTCCACGGACCGTTCATCGAATTCTGGAGCGGTCTCGTGCACACCATGGACCTCGACGAGCCGGCGGTCCCGGTGGACGAAGATCCCGGCGGAACGCTCCGTGCGGCGGCGCTCGCCGCGCACCGCGGCAACCGCGACGCCGGGAAGCTCTACGCCGGCCTGCCGTACCGCGACAGCGCCGACCCGGCGACCGGTGCGTTGCCGTACCGCGACTGGACGCCGATCACCTATCTACCGCAGATCCGCGCCTCCAAAGTCGCGATCTATCATCTCGCCGGCTGGTTCGACCGCTACGTGCGCGACGAGCTGGTGTTGTGGAAAAACCTGGACAATCCGCAAAAGATCACGATCGGTCCGTGGACTCATTCCCAGGATGAAGGGCTCGACCTCGGCGCGGAGCACCTGCGCTGGTGGGACTACTGGCTGAAGGGGATCGACAACGGCGTGATGTCCGAAGAGCCGGTCCACTATTACGTGATGGGAGCGCCTGCCGAGCGCGCCTGGCGGGCCGCGCGGACCTGGCCGTTGCCCACGGCGCGGCGGACGGATTTCTATCTGGACCATCTCGACGGCGGCATGTTGACCCGTGAGCGGCCGCCGGGCAGCGAGGCGAAGGACGACCTCACGGTCGACTACTCCGCGACGATCGATCCCGATCCACGCTGGACGATCAAGCGAGACATGCCCGAGCTGTCCGCCAACGATGCCAAGGGGCTCACCTACACGACGCCGCCCCTGCCGGCCGACGTGGAGGTGGCGGGCCATCCGGTGGCGCACCTCTGGATCGCGTCCTCGGCGCCAGATGCGGACGTCTTCGTCTACCTGGAGGACGTCGACGAGAAGGGGGCGTCCCACTACGTCTCCGAGGGAGCGTTGCGGGCGTCGGACCGGGCGCTGAGCGATCCGGGGTACGACTTTCTCGACCTCCCCTACCATCGCGGCAATCAGGCGGACCGGGCGCCGCTGGTCGCCGGTCAGCCCGCGGAGCTGACCTTCGACCTCTTCCCCACCGCGAAGCTCTTTGCCGCCGGCCATCGCATCCGCATCACCATCACCGGCGCCGACGCCGCCAACGCCCGCACTCCGCAGCAGGTGCCGCCGCCGCGATTGACCCTCTTCCACGGCAAAGAGCGGGCGTCTCGCGTGGAGCTGCCGGTCGTGGCGGGGGAGTCGACGCCGCGGTAGACTCCACTCGCGCCGCGCCGCGCCGGCGGATGCGGCGCGACCGGCGGCCGCAGCTCCTCAAACATGAGGTCCAGCACGGCCTGCCAGCCCGGCGAGCAGGAGATCGATCAAGCCTTCGAGGAGGGCTGTCCGGTCCTCCTCGATGTGCTCGCGGACGAACCGGGGGTGGTGGAAGGTCATCGTCCCTTCGAACAGGAGATGGGCGATGGCCGCCGGGTCGCGCCGTTCGATCTCGCCGCTTTCCATGCCCTCCGACAGGATGCCGCGGAGCTGATCGTTCATCACCGCCAGATGGGTCTGGACGAACAGCCGCGTCTTCTCGGCCGCCAGGTTGAAAGCGCCGTAGAGCTCCGGATCGCGCATCACTTTTTCGCGCTTCAGATGATGGAGACGCGTGAGCCAGCGCTTGATCCGATCCGCCGTTGAGCCCGGAGACGCCGCGATCGCCGCGAGATCGGCTTCCATCCTCCTCAGCCAACGCTCCGACACGGCGTCCATCAACGCCGACTTATCCGGAAACAGGCGGTAGAGAAGGGCGTGATTGACGCCGATCGACTTGGCGACGTCAACCAGACGGGCCTTCTCGATGCCGTGGCGGCGGATCGTCGCCTCCGCGGCGTCGAGTGCCGCCTGTTTGAGCTCCTCCTGGGTGAGACCGGTGCGTGGCATGGATCAACGACGTCAACGAGCCACGAGCCGCATCTGCTGCTCGGGGTAGCGGTCGCCGGCGATGGCTCCCGGCGCGAACATCTGATTGAGCTCCGCGAGGTCGGACGGGTCCAGCTCGACCTCCAAGGCTTGCAGATTCTCGCGCAGCCGTGTGCGTTTCGCCGTGCCGACGATGGGGACGATATCCCCGCCGCGCGACAGCACCCAGGCGATGGCGAGCTGTGAGGCGGTGCAGCCCTTGCGCGCCGCGATCTTTTTGAGAGCCGCGACCCGTTCGAGGTTGTGCGCCAGATTCTCACCGGTGAAGCGTGGCGAATGGGCGCGGAAGTCCCCCGGCGCGAGAGTGCCGTCGAACGTGCCGGAGAGGAGCCCGCGGGAGAGCGCTCCATATGCCACGATGCCGACGCCGAGCTCCCGCGCCACGGGGAGGATCTCGTCTTCGATCAACCGCGTCGCGAGCGAGTACTCGATCTCGAGAGCCGCCACCGGATGCACCGCATGGGCGCGCCGCATCTGCTCCGCCGAGGCCTCGGAGATGCCCAGGAAGCGTACCTTGCCTTCGCGGATCAGGTCCGCCACGGCGCCGATCGTGTCTTCATAGGGCACCGCCGGATCGACCCGCGCCGGCTGATAGAGGTCGATCACGTCGACGCCGAGGCGTTGCAGCGAGTAGGCGGCGAAATTTTTAACCGCCGCCGGCCGGCCGTCGAATCCCAGAAAGCCCCCCGAAAACGACCGCATGGCGCCGAACTTGACGCTCAAGAAGACCGAGTCGCGCCGTCCGGCGATGGCCTTGCCGACCAGCGCCTCGTTGTGGCCCATGCCGTAGAAGTCGCCGGTGTCGAGCAGCGTAACCCCGCGATCGAGAGCCTCGGCGATCGTCGCGAGACTCTCCGCATCGTCGCGGCCGGTCTTCGAGCCGTAGAAATCCGACATGCCCATACAGCCAAGGCCGAGGGCGGAAACAGCGGGTCCATGGTGTCCGAGGTGTCTGATCTGCATCGCGAGGGGCCTCCTGAAGTCACGAGTCACAGAAAGATGTTATTGTGACTTCAGGGGACTGTCAAGACGGGAACACTCGGGACCCGCCGTTCAGTTGACGACGACCGGCGTCTCTCCGGCGGCGGGCTCTCCGAGCATCTCGTGCAGCTCTTTGAGAAAGAGGTCGAGGTCGCGGAGCGCGCGTTCGATCGAGGGGCTGAGCTCGGCCAGGTAATCGGTGACGCTCGCCAAGGCGTCACCGCTCGCCGGCAGCCGGGCGCTCAGGCCGCGGAGCTGGGTGTGGAACGCCATCAGGTGGTCCGCCGTCTCCTGCGCCCGCTCACGGACGAAGGGTGGCATTCCTTCAACCACTTTCAGCAGATGGTCGTGCGAAATGCGCAACTGCCAGGTCGACTGCCGAAGCTGCTCCTCGACCTCGGTCTGTTCATCCATCCGGTGACCTCCCTTACCGTGGAATGATAATCCAAAACCGTCTCTCGCTGAGACCCCGAGGTCCACACAGCAACGCCGAGTGCGCCGGCGTCCCGCCGGCTTCTTGTCACCCGAGACTTTTTTCGAACCAGTGATGAGCGTAGGGTTCAGAATTGAACGGGTCGACCTCGCGAAAGCCGGCGCTCCGGTATAACTGAATCGCCTCTTGCAGCGTGTGATTCGTCTCCAGCCGGAGGGTGGTGAACCCGAGCTCGCGTGCCTCGGCCTCCAGCGCCGCGAGCATCCGCCGGCCCAGGCCCAGCCCACGGACGCTGCCGGCCACCCACATGCGCTTGAGGTATCCAATACCGGGTGTAATGGGCTTCACCCCGCCACAGGCAACCGCCTCCCCGTCCACGAAAGCGACGAGGAACGCACCGCGAGGCGGGACGAATTCACGGTCCTCGGCAGGCAGGGTGGCGGCCGGATCGAACCCGGATTCGAAGCGCAGGTTCAGCTCCTGGAAGTACTGGCCGACGCACCAGCGAGCGGCCGGGCTTGCCGGGTCGACCTGCTCGATCTGGAGGCCGGCCAGTTGCAGGAGCTGTTGGACCTCTGCCATGGCGGCGACCAATCGCGTGCGTTGAGCCGAGGTGAGGGGATCGAGAAGGGCGGCGGCGGCCTGGTCGGAGGACTCGTTGATCGCCTGGACCTCGCGCAGCCCTGTCTCGGTCAGTCGAGCCTCCCGGACCCGGCGATCCGCGGTTCCCTGGCCGAGTTGGACGAGTCCCTTCTCCTCAAGGGTCTTGATCAGACGACTGATGTAGCCGGAATCGAGCCCGAGGCGTTGGCGCAGGTCGCGGAGGTCGGCTCCGTCCGGGCCGATCTCATACAGCAGACGCGACTCTCCCAAGGAGCGATCACGCCCGAGGAAATGGTCGTTCAAGGCCCCGGCGCGCTGCGTGACGAGCCGGTTGAAGCGGCGGACTTGGGCAATCTGATCGGCCAACATTCTCTGACTCTAGTCAGCGAATCTGTAGCCTGTCAAGTCCCTGTGCAGCCAGCCGCGCACTCCCTGAATCACCTCATCGAAGTGCCCTGCCCTCACGCTCCTCTCGCACCTCGCTTGCGGAGAAGGATCGAAAACGTTCCCTTTCTTCGGGCGTCAGCTCGCGTGCCTCCAGGGCGACCGGCACGGCCACCTCGATGAGCCAGCGCCGAAAGTCGTCGGCTCGCAGGGGTGACTGATCGAATGCCATGTCGGCCGCGCTGATGCAAAAGGCGAGATCACGCGGATCGCCGGTCAGGAGGTGCCGAGCCATGTGGGCGACGGCGTCCGCGGCACACATGGTGTCGCACTGCCGGCAGTCGACGATGGGCACGCCACGGAACGCGGGTCGTGCCGGTTCAAGGAAGGGCGCGAGCGTGGACGTGTGTGATGCGTCACCCACGCATTGTTCCGCGATGGCAACAACGTCCAGCGGCAGAGTGCTGTCACAATACAACTCCCAGCAGGGGAGTGCGCGACGCGCGACGAAGAGTGCCAGCCATCGCATGCTCGTGACGTTCCCACCCGAATCTGAAAGCCGGGCCGCGAACCTTCCGAGCGGGCTGCTCCAAATGTAGGAATCAGCCATTGCGTCGTCGATGTCCCAGAGGTCGTCGATCGCTGCTACGAGGATTTCGATTGGCGCCCTGTCCGTCATAGGTTGGCCGAAGTCTACACGGCGCGGGAGGCCGCGGCGAGTGGTTGCGCGCCATCCGGGAACGGATCGAGAGCGGGGGAAGCTCAACTCCGCCTGGGGGATCGTCAACTTCCCCCGTGGGAAGCTCAACCCCGCTTGGGGGATCGTCAACTTCCCCCGAGGGAAGCTCAACTCCGCCTGGGGGATCGTCAACTTCCCCTGGGGGAAGCTCAACTCCGTCTGGGGGATCGTCAACTTCCCCCGAGGGAAGCTCAACTCCGCTTGGGGGATCGTCAACTTCCCCCAGGGGAAGCTCAACTCCGTCTGGGGGATCGTCAACTTCCCCCGGGGGAAGCTCCACCCTTCGCCGCAGCCAGCACCAACGTCGGTTTCCCCTTAACACTCAGCCCAAGCGACGGCGACGTGAAGTAGACGTAGTACACCCCTGCCGCGGGCACCTGGAACGGCACCTCGTACATTCCATCATCCTTTGCCGTGGCGGCCTGATGGAAGCTCCAGTTGGTTCCCGTAGCGACGATTGTGACCGTGACGTCGGCCGTTCCGGTGATCGGTTGGCCGGTGGCTCGGTCGGTGAGGCGTGCCCGCAGGGTGGCTGGGATTCCGGCGGTGAGATGGCCTTCGAAGATGGGCTCGATGGCGACCTGGCGGGCCGAGGACGGTGGCGCGGTTCCGGGCTTGGGCTCGACGCGCAGGGGGAAGCAGTGGACGAGGCGCGGAGCGGGGAGGAAGAAGGCGAGGTCGAAGAGGCCGGCGCTGGGGAGGATTGCGGTGGTTTCGTAGACTCCCGGCGATCTCTCTCGCAGGCTGCGGTCGACGGCGAGGACGGCTCGCGGGGCTCGCGGGCGGCTTTCCAGCTCTCCCATCGGCGCGGCCATGCCCTCTTTATAGAAGTAGATGGTGCGGTCGGCGGGGTTGGCGACCAGCATGGCGCTCATTCCCGGCACCTGGACGAGGCTGTCGGCGGGGCCGAACCAACTGGGTCCCACGGCGGTACGTCCACCCGGGAAGTCGCCGACCGGCAGCGGCTCCCCCTCGCCGCCGATCTTCCCCAGCGGCACCATGAGGATATCCGCGCTCTTGCGGTGCCGGATGTAGGCGATGGTGTCGGAAAAGACGACCTGGAAGGGCTCGCTGTCGACCTTGCCGGTCTGCACGATGCGCTGGGCGGCGGCGTCGATCACATGGACGAGGTCGCGCTGCGGGTTGAGCAGGAAGCCGAACCGGCCTCCCGGCGCGAAGCGGATCTCCCCAAGCCCGGGCTCGGCCTTGAGAGTGGCCGACACCGTATCGTGCTCGGTGTCGATCACGGTGACCGTGCCGTCGCCGCTGCTCACCACGTAGGCGGCGCGGGCGAGCGCCGAGACGGCGACCGCATCGGGAGAGCGGCCGGTCGGCAGGCGCCGGATCTCATGGAGAGTGCGGGCGTCGATGATCGAGACCGTGCTGTCACCCGTATTGGTGACGTAGGCCTTGGCGCCGTCGCCGGAAAAGGCCAGACGGTGCGGCCCCAGGCCGACCGGGACTTCGGCCGCCTCCGAGGTGGCGAGGTCTACAGCGGTGACGCCGCCGAAGCCGACCGGCTCGAGCACCCAGAGCCGCCGCCCTCCCGGTTCCAGGGCGAGGTGGTACGGGCTCCGGCCGATGTGAAACACCCCGGTCTGGGTCCACGCCGCCGTGTCGATCACCGCCACCTCGCCGTTCGGGCGAAGGGCGACATAGAGCCGCGTCTGATCGCTGTTGAGCACCCAGTCTTCGGCCGTAGCCGTCAGCGGAATCATGGTCAGCAGCCGCGAGCCGCCGAACCCTCCGACCGGATCGAGGACGCTCAGGCTGGCGTCGTCGTTCATCGTCACCACGACGTAGCTGTTGAGGTTGAGCGCCGGATCGGAGAGTGTGCCGCCGCCCACGAAGGTGGCGATGCGGGAGGTGCAGGCGCTTTCGCTGGTCGGGGTTCCCGGGTTCTGTGCCGGATCGACCCAGGCGCCGGGGGAGAGCGCGGTGAGCGGTGCCTTGGTCGCGTCGGTGAGGGTGAAGCGGATGCGCACGGTCTCACCGGCGTACAGCGGCCCCGGCGTGGTGCTCGAAGAGAGGGGCTCGACGGCCAGGTCGACGGCGATGCCGCCGTTGACCCAGCGCGTGGTGTTTGAGGTGGGGGGGGCCGCGGGCGCCGCCCCGAGGATCGGGGCGGCGGTCAGCAGGAGGGCCAGAACGGCGCCCGTGAAGCCCGCGGCGTCCTTCATCTCACTTGACGGCCTGAACCGGGACGGCCCAGGCGAAGTCGGTCCGCGTCTGGTTGCCGAACCAGGTGGGATCGCCGAAGTTGATGTAGCCGTTTGGCAGATAAGTGGCCGGATAGCCGCCGTTGTTGTTGCCCGGCCAGCGCGCCGTGCCGTGGCACGACATGCAGTTGGAGTTGATGCCGTCGGGAATGCCCGGGCTGGTCTCGAGGAACGGATTGAAGCAGACCACCGGTTTGCCGTTCGGATCGTTGTACGGCACCACCATGGAGTAGGCCACGCAGGTGGCGTAGTTGCGCCACGGACCCTTGACGTTGGCGGTCATGCCGGCGGTGCTGCCCGGGAAGCTCTTGGGCGGGTTCTTGGTGCCGGTCCACCAGAAGGTCTGCCAGGTCCAGTTGACGATCTCCTTGGTGGTGACGTGCATGGCGGCGAGCACGGCGAAGTCGCCGGCCACGGCCTGCGGCAGCGGCGGGCCGCCCTGGGCGCTGTTGAAGTCGGTCGCTTCCTGTGCCGTCAGCTTGAAGTTGTACATCATGGAGAGCGGCGCATAGAGATATTTCTTGGCGTCGCAAGCCAGGTTGGAGTTGGCGATGGCGTTCTTGACCTCGGCCGGGGTGGCCGGGCGCAGGCCGCCCTTCCCCTTGGGATCGATCAGCACGCAGTTGAGCCAGGTCTGCGGCGTCGGATTGGTGGTGTTGGTGGTGGCGTCGCTGCCGTTGCCCTGCCAGAGCGGGAAGGGGGTGAGGCCGCCGGTCGCCTTGATCAGCCACATGACGGGCTTGGTGTCCACTGCGCGGTCCGGGAAGTCGACGATGGCGCGGTTGACGACCGGAGTGCCGGACGGCCAGCTCGCGTCGAGCTTGGTGAGGTCGGCCGCCTGGGTGTAGAGGTAGGAATTCGCCGAGCCCTTGGGCGTCGGATGTGAGGCCATCAGGAAGCGCGCCGATTCAGGATCGAACTTGTTGAAGGCCACCACCTGCTCGTTGGAAGCGGGTGTCGCGAGGCCCTTGGCGTTTGCCACATGGAAGAGCTGGCGCGGCTTGGCGAAGGGGCGCTTCACCTCGGTGCGCACGGCTTCAGCTTCGGATTTGTTGCCGGGCTTGACGAAGACTTCGTTCTCCGAATACCAGGTCTCCCAGATCGGCAGGCGCTGGCCGGCGTGGACCGAGTGCGAAGGGGCGGTCATGCCGGCCCACACATCCCAGGCGTGAGCACGGAACTTGCCGGTGGCGTTGACCGCCACCCAGCCGTCGATCACCTTGCGCGGGGTGGGGAAGTGGTAACCCGGCGGAATGGTCTCCGCCTTGATGGCGCCGGGGGTGGTGGCCTTGACCGGCGCCTTGGCGGCCGGCTTGGCCGCAGGCGTCGCGGTGGTCGCCGGGGTCGCCGGAGCGGCCGGCGCCGCCTTGGCCGCCGGAGCCGGTTTGGCGGGCGGCGTGGTGGCAGCCATCGCCAGGACCACACCGCACGCAATGACGGAAGACAAGGTCAGCACTGAGAACGTCAGGCGTCGCATGCTCATCAATGGTCTCCTTTTTCTGGTTGCGGTGCCGGCAATGGCGGAGCCGGCTTCCGGCGCAGGAAGGTGAGAGCGCGGCGCTCCCGGGCATCTTCCGCCTTGGTGTGCGGCCGCGGCGGAACGATCTTGGGAGCTGCTTCGAGGGTGGCGGTCGAGACGGCGGTGCCGCTCGCGCCGAATGCGGTCTGTACCGAGATGCTCGGCGGTGCCTGGGTGAGCTTGAAGGACCAGGCGCCGGTGGCGGGATCGACGGCCGCGGTGCCGAGCTTCTTGACTGCCGTGCCGACGCCGCTGTAGATGGTGTTCGTCGCCGCGAACTTGCCGGTCGCGGGGTTGACGGTGTTGGTGCCGCTGACGCAGAGCGCCGTGGCGTCGTTGGCGCAGGCGGCCGGCGGGCTCACCACGACGCTGTCCTTCCCCTGCGGCAGGACGCGGAAGATGCCCCATTCGCCGCCGCTGAAGTTGCCCTGGGCGAAGAAGCTGCGGAAGAGGTAGTCGCCCTTGACGTGGAACGGTCCGCCGGCGTGCTTGAGCAGGATGTTGACGTTGTTCTCCGGCCCGTGTGGCGAGGTGCCGAACCACTCGGACAGGGGGTTGTCGCCGAGCACGGTCGAGCCGTGCTGGAACGGCTCTTCCTGCCAGACGTGACCGTGCAGCGTGAGGTTCTCGGCGTCGCCGGTGCCGCTCACCTGCGCCAGGCGGATGCGCACCGGTTTGCCCGCCGCCGCCGGGAAGACCGGCGTCTGCGGATCGGCGTTCACCAGGCTGTCGGAGAGGACGTTCGAGACGTCGTTCTGGCTGGTGCGGTAGCCCAGCGGCTCGGTGCGGTTGCTGATGCCGTTGATGGTGGTGGTTCCGGCGGCAAAGTTGTTCCAGGTGAGACCGCCGGCGGAGTAGGCCGCCGCGGTGCCGGTGCCGGTGATGGTCTGCAGGTCGCTCTGGGTGAACAGCACGATCTCGCGGAAGCTCGTGCCGTCCGGCCGGGTGATGGTCGCCGCGGCGCGGCTGTTGGCGTCGGTCCGCTCCGTGGCGCCGATGGGCTCGACGACGAGCGCGCCGATCAGGCCGAGCGGGTCCTGCATCAGCGGATCGGAGGGGATGAGGTTCGAGGTGCCGAGCTCGGCCGGCTTCGCTGGTCTGCCCGATTCATTGATTCCCGCGTACCAGGTGAAGGTGCGCGACTTGCCGGGCTCCACCGTCTGCACCGGATTGTGGCCGACGTTGAAGGCTCCGTTCTTGGTGACGTCGTAGGAGACGAGCTGCGCCCGTAGGCCGACGTTCCACGAGGGGTAGAGATTGACCGTGTCTCCCTCGTCGCCCATCGCCTGCGAGAGCGGTGTGGAGAAGATGCGGTTGCCGTTCTTGTCCGCCTGTGTGCCGACGAGTCCGTTGGTGAGGGTCACCTGGAGGCACTCGCCGGCCGCGGCGCGCAGCACGAGCGGCTCGATGGGAATGCCCTTCTTGAGCGTACCGTCGGCGTTGAGATCGCTGGTGCGCACATAGAGGAGGCCGTCCGGCTGCTGGATCGTCTCGCTCGTATCAGGCGTCGAGCCGGACGCTCCGGATGTCGCGCCGCGGGAGTTATAGGAGACCTGGCCAAGGGTTGAGCCGGAAGCGAGCGCCTTGGCGGCTGTGACCGCGGTGACGTCGAGCTTCCGCATCGGCGCGCCGGCCGGGCAGTCCGGCGGTGCCTGCACGGAGCCGGGGCGCGGATTGTTCGGCAGCATCGGCAGGCCTTCCTGTGGCTTCCCGCCATCGTAGGCACGCAGGAGACCCCACATGCCCTGCACCTGATCGGCCTGGCCGGCGCCGGTCACATAGAGATAGTCGGCGAAACCGGTCTCGGTCTTCGCGGTGTGCGGCGCATCGAACGTCGGCTCGAAGTGTTCGGAGAGGCCGGTGCCCTGGGTCGACACGTAGCCCGAGTCTTCGTACGACGGCTCGAACAGCCAGCGCAACCCCTGGAGGGTGAAGAAGTGGCCGGCCACGTGGGCGCCGGTCAGGATGCGCACCTGCACCTTGTCTCCTTGATAGGTGCGCAGGAGCGGCGTGTAGGGATCGAAGTCGTCGGCGCCCAGGAAGCCGCCGGGATAGAGGAAGGGCGAGCCTGCCGCGATCGGTCCGTAGGGCTGGCGGTTGAGCTGCGCATCCTCCCGCGGAATCGAACGGTAAGCCTGCGACAGATCGTTGTTGGCCCGGCTGTTGGGTATGGCGCTGCTGGCGACGCGGAACGGCACCGGCTCGCTGCGGTAGTTGGTCACCGAGTTGCCGGAGCCGGGACCGCCGGTGATGATGCCCGGCCAGGCCGCCAGGCTGGTGGTGCTGCCGGAGGCGGGGCAGGCGTTGAGCGGGTTGATCGCGTTCGCGCAGTCGGCCCAGCCCCACACCTTATTGGTGGGCGTGATCAGGCCGTTGGTCGTCGGGTACTTGCCGTCGACGGGATAGGGGACCATTTTCGACGGGCTCTTGGCGTTGTAGGAGAGCGAGGTGTCCTGGAATTCGAGCGCGAACTCGCGGTAGCTGTCCTTCGGGTCCCGGGTCAGGATGTCCGCCTGCCAGCTCGTCGGGCCGCCGTCGTCGCGGTTGCCGAGCAGGACGTCGGTCTGCACGGTCCGCTTGCCGTCCTTGTCGAAGCTGACGATCGCCGGCGCCTTCCAGGTCGACGCGGTCGGCTCCACCAGGAGTCCGGCGTAGAGGCCGGCCTGCTGATGCGTGGACGGTCCGAAGTGGTCGTGCGTGAAGACGGTCCGCAGCGTGCGGTCGTCCCCCTTGTTGTTGAGCACCGGATCGGCGTACCAGCGCTGGATCGTGGTCTGCGCGCCGGTCCAGTCCTGCCCTTCCGGCGGCTTGCCGAACACGGCGGGCGCCGCCTGCGCCACCGGGCAGGTGAAGGTACCGTTGCGCTTGTCGTCCGGCGTGCAGTTGTTCCCCTTGCGGATGCCGGAGATGCGCTCGCGCACCTCGTCGGGCGACAGGCTGCCGTCCTCATAGTTGTAGCCGTTGGCGGCGCCGTCCGAGGCGAGGACGTCGAACTTCACGAGATGGATGTGCTGGCCGAGGATGTCGGTCGGCGTGCGCACCTGGAAGTCGTCGAGCTCGTAGTAGCCCGGCACCAGGTTGGTCATCCAGTACTCGACGACGTCGGTCTTGCTGTTGGCGCGCAGGAAGAGCGGCTCCGGCGGACGCGTGCCGGCGACGGTCGGCGCCACGTCGTCCCACAGGGTGATGTGGCGCTCCTGCGGGTAGTGCCAACCCTTCTTGGTGAACACCACGTCAGTCTGGAGATCGGCGCCCTTGTAGCGCCGCACCGTGGCCGGCACCGGATCGCCGTTGAGCTGGCGGGCCGGGTTGGCGAACGGCGCGCCGGGCACAGAGGGGAGGCCGTTGACCTCGAAGAAGGCTTTCTGGTTGGCCTGCGTGTAGCTCGGCACCCAGGGCTTCTTGGTCGACGAGAACGCCATCGCGGCCTTCTCGACCGGCGTGCCGTCCTCCGGTAGCTCCTGGGCCACCAGGGTGCCGGTGTCCTTGCTGAAGTCCCACTGGTTGTGGTGCTCGTTGCTGATGTCGCCGTCGAGCAGCAGGTGGCGCGGCAGGCCGCCGTCGAGAGGCTTGCCCGACGGATCCTTCGCGAAGTCCATCGGCGGATGCGGCGCCCGGTGGCCGGCGACGCCGGGGACGAAGAACGGATAGCCCGGCGTCTTCCCCTTGGCGAGGTCGCCGGAGTCGACGTCGACCTTGTAGCCGGCCAGTTGGCCGTTCACCATGTCGGGGACGATCGCCACCTTGGCCGGCTCCGGCGCCATCGGGATCGTGGGGATCGGCACCAGGCCGGGGATCGGCGTGCCGGCGGCGATCTCGCCGTCGGGCAGCGCGCGGGCGCCCTTCACCGGGACGCCGAGGTCTTTGGGATCCGTGCTGAGCTGCGTGCCGTCCTCGAAGGTGTCGTGCACCCGCCACAGCGCCCACATGCCGCCCGCGAAGTGCGGATAGAAGTGGCAGTGGAAGATCGAGTCGCCGGCCGTCTTGTTGAGGTTGCCGCTGCCGCCGAAGGCGATCTCCAGGGTGTAGGAGGTGCCCGGGGTGATGAGCTGGCTGTCGAGATAGGTGCTCTCGTCGCTGTTCGGGGTGTGCAGCCACTGGTGCGCGTGGAGATGGTGCACGTGGGCGATGAACGAGCCGGCGTGCAGCACGCGCATCTTCACATGGTCATTCAGATAGCTGTGGTAGACGTTCGACGGATCGTCCGGATAGACCGCCTTGTGCGCCTGCACGACCGGCTCGATCTTGAACGGCGTGCCGGTCGCGGGCACGCGCTTGCCGGTGTTGCCGCAGGCCTTGCCTGCTTCGAGGTCGGCGGTGGTGCACGGATTGTTCGCCGGCACGTCGACCACGGTCGCCGGATCGCCGGTCGCCCAGGCGCTCAGGAAGAACTCCTCGAACTTGCAGTCGACGCAGTGCCCCGACGGGCCGACGCCGAGGCGGTTGGCGAGGTCTCGGCGGCGATGCCGCCGGTGCCGTAGTTGATCGCGAAGGCGTCGGCGCCGTTGCCGAGCGTCGGTCCGAGCGTGGTCGAGGTCGTCCCCTGCGCGAACTCGGGGAACGCCTGCACCGAGGTGAAGATCTCGTGGTACAGGAGCGTAAATTCGCGGTACGGCTCGGTGCGGTTCGGCTCGATCGCGTTCTTGCGGAAGACAGGATCCGCGGAGCCGGCCGGGAAGTTGCCGGCGTGCGGACCGGTGATGAGCGCCGTCAGGTCGCTCGCCACGATCTCCCGCTTGGCGTCGAGCATGCGCAGGATCGGCGTGCCCGGGCGGATCGGCGTGCCGTCCGGCCACTTGGCGCCCGCCGGATAGAGCGCCGCGTAGTCGAGGAGCGGCTGGCCGTCCGGCGTATGCATCGGCTTGCCGTCCTTGCCGTGCTTCGTGGCGAGCTCCAGATCCTCGCGGGTCACCTGGCTGCGGTACCACTCGGCGCCCTTCGGCTGGATGGTGACGGCGCCGAACAGGCCGGCGCTGAGCTGGCCGCCCAGGCCGCCCGAGTAGTTGTCGGCGGTGCTGTAGAGAAGGAAGGTGCCTTCCGCCTCGGCGTAGAGGCGGTAGGTGATCTGTCCCGCCGGCAGGGCCGGCCCCTTGATCGGCGACACCAGGCTCGACGGGTTCAGACCCACGTACGATCCATCGGAGAGGATCGAGTCGCGCAGCGGCATTCCCATCACGTGCACACCCGCCTCGCGGGTCGCCGTCTGGCCCGGAAAGGAGAGAGCGGTCGGATTCAGCAGGTTGGTGAAGTGGATGTCGAGGCAATCCCCGACGTTCGCCCGCAGCACCAGCGGCCGTGGCCGCTTCGAGTCGCGGAGCTTGACGTTGCCGGCGGTCAGAGGACCGCTACCGGACGACGGCACGACGTCGCGCTCGAGGGCGAAGATCATGCCGCCGGGCTGCGAGGCGCCGAGACGGTTCAGCCAGAACTGCTGGTCGAGAGCCACCACGTGGGCCGACACCGTGTTGGCCGGCGCGCAGTGCGGGGTGGCCGCTGCGGGAGCATTCGGCGTTGCGGGAGCCGCGGCTTTGGCCGGTGCCGCCGGCGGCGGAGCCGTGGTGGCCGCTCCGGCGACGCCCGCAAAAAGCGCGAGGCCCGAAAGGATGACAGCAGTGAGACGGTGGGGTGCCGGGAAGGCGGCTGAACGGTGGGTGCTGACGGGAGCGGACAGACAGGGGTGCATGATCCTCATTCCTCCTCATCCTCCTGATCCAGTGACTGCCTGGGCCCGTCGCGGTGGGGAAGGCCGACCGCGACAACCTCGGCGGTCCACGTCCTGCTTTCTCTGTCTTTTCTTAAATCGAAGTGTACGGCCTGGAGGATATCACGAAGCGGCGGCTCTGAGACGTGAGCGCCGCGCTCGTCGGAATCACGAGGGAGCCGTCTCGGGAGGCCAGCAGGAGATCCTGAGCGCGCCGCTCTGGAGGATGGTGGTGAGGTCGCGGTCGCGGGCCAGCAAGGCGCAGCCGTGCTCCTCGGCGATCACCGCGATCAGGCAGTCGATCGTGGAACGGATCGTCTTGCCACGCTGCCGCAAGGCGCGGTAAAGGTCGGCGGCGTGGAAGTAGCGCTCGATGCTGCTCGCCTCCAGGAAGGTCAGGTCGAGGAACAGCTCCACGAGGCGCAGGCGGTCCGGCATCCGCTTCAGCCCCTGGAAGACTTCCGAGACCACCACGCCGCAGGTGCAGATCTCATGCGGGCTGTCGAGCAGATCGGCGAGAGCATTTCGTTCCGGCGAGACGTAGCCGTTGAAGAAGTCCACCCACACCGAGGAATCCACCAGCACCTTCAAGCGCCGTGGCTCCGCTTGCGCAGCTCATCCAGATCTCCCTCCCACGGAGTCTTGCCCGCGAGCTCGAGGAAGCCCAGCATCCGCCGACGCCGGGCATACTCCCGGAGCGCCTCGTTGATGACATCCGTCTTGGTCTTGCCCGGCGCGACTTTCATCGCGCCCGCAAGCGCCTCGTCATCTACGTTGAGCGTGGTTCGCATAGCCGATTTCCTCCTCGATGCAGATCTTAGAGAAAAATCATCTGCATGGCAAGGCTTCCTCTCCAGGAGGGCCTCGCCGGCCTTCTGTCTCTCTTGCGTCCCGCGTCTCGCGGGCGGAGCGGCGTGGCTGCCGTGCGCACCGCCGCCGCTCCGCCGCGTTCCCGCGAAGCCCCCGCCTACGGGCAGGTGGCGAAAGCGTTCACGTCCTGGAGCGGCGCGAAGGGCTTGCCGAGCGGGTTGAAGTAGCGCCGGGTGGTGCCGTTCCGGGTGTCGGTGACGGTGAGGGTCACCTCGACGTTGGTCAGGCCGCTCGCGAAGACCCAGAAGTGGCCGAAGTCGGCACAGGAGTCCAGCACCTTGACCACCATCTCGGGGTTGTCCGCGGCGAAGAACCAGAGTTGGCCTGCGTCGTCTCCCAGGCTGGCGGCCTGGCCGGCTCCCGCGGCGTTCGCCGTCCGCCACTGCGCCGTGGCCTTGAACCGGCCGCCATTCAGGCAGAGGACGGTAGGGCCGGGAGCGCAGGGGCCGGCGGCCACGGTGGGCGCCAGGTAGTTGAAGAAGACATGCTCGGCGAGCGCCCGGCCGCTCGCGAGGCCGGCCTGGTTGTCGTATTGCCAGTGGATGCCGCCGTAGATGCGGCTCTGCCCGGCTTCTTCCGCCGCGGCGGAGAGGCTGCTGAAGCTGCGCTGGACGCCCGGCAGGCCGTCGGAGGTGGTGGAGAAGGAGACGGCGCCGGTGCCGAAGTAGAGCTCCAGGATCTTCGCCGAGGCGCCGCTGAAGGTGCTGTGCCCCGAGGTGTAGGACGGGAACGGCGGCGTGGCGAGGAGCGGCGTCCAGTGGGGCTCGGGGAGGATGGCCGGATCGCCGGCGAGGTCGGCATGCTGGAGGCCGGTGACCGGGCGCCAGTCGTGGTAATAGAACTTGTGATCCCACGCCACGATCGCCGCGTCCGCCACGGCAAGGCTGAGCAGGGCGAAGAGGCGCGAGCTCTGGGCGAGCGTCAGGCTGTGCTGCTGCGCCAGCCCTTCGGCGATGATCAGCCAGTGGCCGGGGGGCGTCGCGGTGCCGCCGCCGTCGGACCAGAAGAGGGCGATCTGGGTCTGGTCGGCGGTGCGCTGGGTGCTGTCGACCTTGCCCAGGCGGCGCACCTCGCGGAGGGCCGCGGTGTAGGCCGCGCTGCCCGGCGTCGGCGGCGGTCCGAGGCGGAACTGGGAGCCGCTCGTCATCGTCCACGGCGTCACGCGCGGCCAGTTGGGCAGGAGCGCCGGAGCGAACGCGGGCGGCGTGGGTGTCCACCAGGAGCCGCCGGTCGGGGGCGAGTAGGGCACGGTGTCGGTCGCATGGTCGTGGGCGCGCAAGGCCAGGATCTGATCGGCCACGGCCTCTCCCCAGGTGATGCCGCTCGTCTTGGCGGCGCCGTCCGGAATCGTCAGAAGCGCGGCGGTGTAGGCGCCGTCGAGCGCCGCCGCCTGCGCCGGGAAGAGGGCGAGCAGGGCCCGGTGTGCCGCGGCGGCCGCCGCCGCATCCGCGGAGGCGCCGGCCGGCGCCGCGTCGGTCACGTGGTACGGCGCGGAGCCGCCCACCAGGCCGGCGACAGCGTCATAGATCGAAACATTCATGATCGCCATCGCGCGGCTCGCCTTGGGAGGCGGCGTCTTGTCCGTGCGGATCGCCTGGAGCAGCGTGTCGTTCCAAGTGGTCACCTGGTCCGCCCGGGCGGCGCCGGCCAGGGTGAAGGTGAGGGCAAGCATCATCAAGCAGGTTGTGCTGCGTTGCATAGGTCCTCCAGTCAGGCCTCGCCATCGCAGAGGCCGGTGCTGCCAGAGAGAGAAGGGTCGGTGGGACGATCATAGCGCAGCCGGCCGCCTATACTTGGAGGACCATGAGCGACTCCAAAGTCTTCCTGAGCGCACTCCTCGCGCTCGCCGCGTGCCTCACGCCTGCCGGCGCCGCCGAGGCGAAAACTCTCCGTTTCGCCGGCTACGACTGGGTGGTGAAGTCGGGCAACGATCTCGGGCCGGGGCCATGCGACTGGAGTGCTTCGAATGCATGGGTGGATGGCAACGGCTGGCTCCATCTGAAGCTGGCGAAGCAGGGCGGCACCTGGTACGCCGCCGAGATCGAATCGGTCAAGCGGTTCGCGTTCGGGCGTTTCCAGTTCCAGGTGATCGGAGCGATCGACAAGCTGGACCGGAACGTCGTCCTCGGTCTGTTCAACTATCCGACGCCGGACGTCGGAGCCGATGGAACGAACGAGATCGACATCGAGATCGCGCGCTGGGGCACGCCGTCCTGGCCCAATCTCAACTTCACCGTCTGGCCGGCCCGCGCCGGGGTCACCCCCAGCGCGAAGACCTATTTCTTCTCACTCAACGGCACCTACACGACCCAGAGATTCACCTGGCGCGGCGCAGGCATCCTCTTCCAGAGTCTCTACGGCCACCGCAACGACGACCGGAACGAGATCGCCCGCTGGAATTTCGCTCCCCACTCGCCCGCGCAGGCGATCCCGCAAAAGCCGATCCCCCTCCATCTCAACCTCTGGCTCTTCGACGGCAAGCCGCCGGCCAACGGCCAGCCAGTCGAGATCGTGGTCAAGAGTTTTTCCTACAAGCCTCTGTAGGACAGGTTCTGCGGGTCAGGGGACGATCCGCAGGGTCTGGTTGTGGTTGGCGGTGATGCGCGGGCGGGCTGTGCTCTTCACCATCGTCTGATTGTGCTGAGGGCTGTGCTCTCCGAGCGGAACGATGGTCAGGCAGTGTTGCGGCCAGACAATCGGCGCCGTCTGGACCACGGTCTGATGATGGTTCTGCATCTGGCCGCCGGACGCTTCGCTGAGGAACGTTTTAAAATCCATCGGTATGACTCCAAGAAGCTCGAGCTTCGGTCGTGAGGAGCGGCAACCGCCCCGCGATGCTCAGAGAACGTTGGTTGGAGTCGAAAGCCCTCAGGGCAGGTTAACCCGGGGCGCCCCCGCCAAGGACACCACGCAGGTCGCTACCGATGATCCGTTGGCTCTGACGGACAACAGGTGAACGCTGACCGATGATCCGCCAACTCTGACGAGCGGCTCGTCGACCCTGACGGATGACCCGTCGATGTTGACCAGTCCTCGGTCAGGTCTGACGGATGGCCGGTCAACCCTGACCGGTGACTCGTCAGCTCTGACGAGTGATCCGCCAGCTCTGACGGATCAGCGGTCGAGGTTCGCCGGTCATCCGTCAACACTACCGGGTGACCCGTCAACGTTCACCGGAGATCCGCCAGATCTGACGGATATGCCGTCAGTGTTCACCGATGATCCGTCAGAGTTGGCAGATGACGCGTCGGCGTTGATTGGTGTCCCGCCGGCCCTGACTTGTATCCCGTCAGACCGGATGAGCAGGCGACGGGATCAGTGCGCGAGGGCCTCCAGCCCGGCGGCGCTCTCGCGGCAGATGGCGGTGTGCGGGTGGGTGGGCCCGAGGGCGCGTTCGAAGATGTCGAGGGCTCGGCCGTAGAGGGCGGCGGCTTCGTCGAGACGGGTGGTGTCGTGGGAGGCGGCGAGGAGGGTGGCGAGATTGTGGAGGGTGAGGCCGAGGTCGGGGTGGTCGGGGCCGAGGACGGTTTCCTTGATCTCGGCGGCACGCCGGTAGAGGCGCTCGGCTTCGGCGGCGTCGCCTTGCGCCTGGCGGATGGCGGCGAGGTTGTTCAGGTTGACCGCGATCTCGTTGTGCACCGGACCGTAGACACGCTTGAAGATGGCGATCGCCTGGGCGTAGAGGTCCTCGGCTTCGTCGTATTTCCCCTGGCCGTCGAGGAGCGCCGCAAGGGCGGCCTTGTCGGCGGCGGTTTCGGGGTGGTCGGAGCCGAGCTCCCGTTCGCGGATCTCGACCGCACGCCTGGCGAGCGGTTCGCCGCACTCATAGTTCCCCCGGGCGTGCTCCAGACCGCCGAGGTTGTGCCAGAGGCTTGCGGTCTCCAGGTGATCTTCTCCATAGGCGGCTTCGAGGAGCGCGAGCGACCGGCGGTAGAGCGGCTCGGCTTCGTTGTAGCGCCCCTGGAACTTGTGCAGGATGCCGAGGCCGTTGAGCAGGCTGGCCATCTGGAGGTCGTCCGGTCCGAAGGTCTCCTCGGTCAGCGCGAGGGCGCGGCGGAAGAGGTCTTCGGCCTGCGGATGCCGGCCCTGGGCACGTTCGAGGTTGGCGAGCAGGCCGAGGGACTGGGTCTGCAGGCGGACGAGGGTGTCGTCTTCATCGGTCGTCTGCAGCCGTTCGAGGATGTCGAGCGCGCGGCGGGCGGTGCGTGCGGCGGCGGGGAGGTCGCCGAGGTCTTCCTGGATGCGCGCCAGCGCGTTGAGCACGTTGGCGACGTCGATGTGAATGGAGCCGCATTCCTGCTCCAGGATCTCGATCGAACGCAGGGCGAGCGGCGCAGCCTCCGCCGGCCGGCCGGCGGCCCGGGCGTCCAGGGCTTCGACGTGGAGCCGGCAGGCGGTCTCGATGGCATGCTGGCTGTCGCTTGGACGGAGAGTTGCGTCGCTCGCCATGGCGTTCACTTCAACGGGAGGTCCGGACCAGGGTCTGGTTGTGCTGGAGCTGCTCGCCCGCGGCGGTCTGGACCATCGTCTGGTTGTGCTGAAGTTGAGTGCCCGGCGCGGTCTGGACCACGGTCTGGTTGTGATTTCCGGTCACCAGCGGGCACGGCTGGATCATGGTCTGGTTGCGGTTCAGGATGATGCGATTGTGGTTGAAGGTTGAAGAGCTCATCGGTGTGACTCCCAGAAGCTTCGAGCTTCGGTTGCCCGGGCGGCAAGCGTGCCGCCCAGTGCTCAAAGAACGCCGGGCGGCGGGAAATCCCCTCACGCGATCTGCCGGTGACCGGTCCACGGGCTGCCGAGGCCGAGGTGGCTGGCGCCGAAGGCTTCCTCGGTCAGGGCGAGGGCACGGCAGAAGATCTCTTCGGCTTCGGAATGGTGCCCCTGGTCGCGCTTCAGGTTGGCGAGCAGACCGAGGGATTGGGCTTGCAGGCGGAAGAGGATTCGTTCTTCGCCGAGGTCTCGCAACCGTTCGAGGATGCCGAGGGCGCGATGGACGGAGACTTCGGCGGCGGCCAGGTGGCCGAGATCTTCCTGGATGCGCGCCAGTGCGTTGAGCACGGTGACGACGTCGATCTGACGGGCGCCTTCTTCCCGCTCGAGGATCTCGATCGATCGCAGGGCGAGCGGCGCCGCTTCGGAGGGCCGTCCGGCGGCCCGGGTCTCCACGGCTTCGCGGTGGAGCCGTCCGGCGGTCTCGATCGCGCGTTGACTGTCGCTCGGACGGAGGTTTGCAGCGCTCGCCATGGCGTCACCTCGCACTTCTTGGGTCGCTCCAGGCGGCAAACGCGCCGCCCGATATTCTTAGAACGTCGGGCGGCTGAAAACCTCTCAGGCGATTCGCAATCTTTCACTACCCTCCGGTCACCAGGCTCGACACCGGTGTCTCGTACAGCTCCACCGGAGCCACCGCTTCGAGCTTGCCGCGGACGGCGAGGCCCTTGACGACGTGTTGCGCCGAGAGCACCGCTCCTTCCTGCCAGCCGGGCAGGTAGGAGATCTGATCGCCGCAGACCCAGAAGCGCTTGTCGGGGAGCAGCAGCCGCTGGTAGGCGTTTTTCTGCTCCAGGCTGTTCGTCCAGTCGGCCCAGCCGCCTTCGATGTGGGGCACCATGTGCCAGGCGATCGACAGGCCGAGATCCAGCGGGCAGTGGCTGGCGAAGCCGGGATGGAGCTTTTCGGCTCCCTCGCGGGCCAGCAGCAGGCGGTCGTGCAGGCTGCGCCGGCCGAAGTCCTCCGCCGTCTCGCCGTAGTTGTAGGTGCCGGTCAGGACACCTTTCTGGGAGAAGAAGCCGGCGGACGGATACCAGAACTGCGTGATCGGATGGTTGATCCAACTGATGCCGCCGTAGATCTCGTCCTTGGTCTCCCAGAAGCGGTCCTCCGCCAGCCAGGCGACCTTGCAGGTGGGCGCGAAGGGAACGGCGTCGACGGCGCGCTGGAAATCTTCGTCGAACGTGTTGTTGCAGATCACCCGGCGGAGAAGAGGGAGCGGGATGTTGCTGACGCAGTAGTCGGCCGTGCGGCTCTCTTCCTGTTTCGTCCTGGCGTTCTGGAAGGCGACCTTGACTCCGTCGTGGGAGGTTTCGACGTGGGTGACCACGGAATCCTTGCGAATCACGCCGCCGAGCTTTTCCACCTCGCGAGCGAAGGCGTGGACGATCTGATCCATGCCGCCGGCCGGCTCGAAGAGGGTGGGCTGCCAGAGATAGTCTTCCGGCTGATAGAAACGGTACTGCCAGAATTTCGAGGCGAGCAGATCGTTGAGCTCGAGCGGTTTCTCGATTTTTCCGGGGGTCACCACGCCGGGTTGGATCTCATAACCGGAGCGGGAGGAGCCGCTGTATTTGTACTGTTGATCGGGTTTGACTTGGCCGAAGACGACGAGCAGCTCGAGCAGTCGCTGGCGGTCGTCTTTGGTCAGCTCCCCGTCGAGGGCGCCGCGGTTCACCGCCTTGGCCAGCAGCTCGGAGATGTAGCCGCGCGTGTCGTTGGCGATCCGCCGGTTGGCCTTGGCTTTCTTGTCGAACGCGCCGTCGCTCTGGAAAAGGTTGGCACGCGTCTCCATGACGTAGATTTCGAGCGTGACACCGAGCTCTTTGCAGTAGTCGATCACGGCGCGGTGGTGGTAGGGGATGCGCCCCGGGCCGGCGTTGAAGTAGAGGGGCGGCTCGTAGTGGCAGGTCTGGGGATCGCGGCCGATCTGCAGGATCTGGTCGTCCTTGCGCACCGTGTAGCTGCGCCCGCCGACGCGGCCGGCGGCTTCGAGGATCTCGACGCCATAGCCGCCCTTGAGCAGCTCGTAGGCGGCGGCGAGACCGCCGACGCCGGCTCCCAGGACGAGCACCTTCTGGCCCTTGCCGGCACCGGCCGGCAGGCGCAGCGGCTCGGCCAGCGCCTCCGGAACGCGCATCAGCCCGAGCGCCACCATGGTCTCGTAGACCGCGGCCGCGCCGCCTGCCTTGCCCACCATTTCGAGGAAACGCCTGCGGGACCAACTGGAGTCGATCATCGGCTCTTTCCTTTCTCTGCTCGTTTGCTGCGGCATTATATCGCTGGGAGCGCAACCGCTGGGAGCGCCGGCTTCCAGCCGGCCCGGTCGACGCAGTCGACCGGGCCGCCAGGATTGCAGCGCTCCCAGCAGAAGCTATGCTGGCAGGGGGATCAGCACGCTCGGCGTGCGGTCCGGATGGGCGAGGCGGAGATAAAAGTAGCCGATGCCGGCGAGGCCGAGCATGAGGCCGGGCACCTCGTTGCTGCCGTAGGTGCCGCAGGGCCAGGGGAGGCGTTGCGCGGCGCAGGTTTCGATCTCCTGGAGGGCGATCTCCTCGGCCCGGCGGAGCAACTCCGGACGGCCGAGGATCTGCGAGCCATAGATCAGCGTTTCGCTGTTGCCGGTGCGGCCATGGCAGAGGGAGTCGTTGGTCTGGCTCATCTCGGTGCCGCCGCGGAGGTTGGCGAGCGTGGTGGCGACGGCGGTCTCGGCTTCGTTGCGGTAGACCTCGTCGCCGGTCAGCTCCCAGGCGCGCAGGCGCGACAGGCCGAGGCCGGCAGCGCCGTGGCACCAGGCGGTCATGAAGACCGGAGCCTCGGTGGCGGCACCCGACGTCGTGGACATGCCGGATGCCTCCGGATCGCGCAGGTCGGGCCAGTTGCCGTTCTCGGCGTCGAACCAGTAGCGCTCGTAGGCGAAGGCTCCCTCGGCGGCTTCGCGGAAGCGGCTCTCGCCGGTGGCATGGTGAAGCTCCAGCAGGGCCCAGCCGATGCCTCCCGCGCCGTGGGAGAAGCCGAGCAGGTTTCCTTTCTGCTTCACCCCCAGCATGCCGAATTCGCCCCAGGACCAGCCGGCCTCGTTGATTGAGGCGGTCGCGATCAGGCGGTCGCCGAGCAGCGTGGCGGCGTCCGGCATGGCGGCGCGGAGGAGGAGGGGGATCGCTCCGGCGCAGCCGGCGAGGAGATCGAAATTGCGCGCGCTGTCGGTCGCGGCGGCTTCGGCGAGGAGCGCGCGGGCCGGGGCGACCAGCGGTTCTTCGTTCAGGAGCGCGGCGACCTGGAGCGCGGCGTCGGCGAGGCCGGTCCAGCCGCTGTAGGCGCCGACGCGGGCGGGCGGCGCGATCTCCGCGGCGCCGTGCTCCAGGGCGTGGTGGATCGCGCCGAGCGCCGTGCGCCGGAACGCGCGCTCGCCGGTCGCGGCGTGGAGGTGGGCGAGGAAGAGCGCGATGCCGCTGGTGCCGCCGTAGAGCTCGCCGCCGTAGGCGCGGTGGACGTTGCGCCAGCGGCCGCCGAGATTCTCCATCGAGAAGCCGATCCAGTTGCAGACGCCGCCGCCCCACAGCGCATCGCGGCAGATGCGCGCGCCCAGCGAGGCCGCGGTCTCCAGGAAGAGATCCTTGTGCTCCGAGCTGGATGCGGTGGCCGGCTGTGGATCGGTCATGACCATGCGGGCGCCTCGTAGCAGTCGAGCGAGCCGGCGTTGAGATGGAAGCGCTCGGGATCGGTGTTCTGGGCGGCGGCCAGGCGGCGCAGCTCCTCCAGGCGTGAGGCGGTCTCCTGATCGCCGCGCAGATAGCAGCTCCAGCAAGCCTCGGCGAGCAGGCGGCTGCGGTGCTGGCCGAAGCTCTCGCCGGTGCCAGGGTCCTCGGCGACGCCGATGCCGGGAGCGAGGCGCCAGGTGAAGAACGGCACCTCGGGACCGAGATGCGGACGCACCGCGGCGTGCACCTCCTGGAGCAGATCGGCGACGAAGGGGAAGAGGCGCTTGGCGAGATAGACCACGGCCACGTCCGTGCGGTCATATTGAGTGGGCATCACCGAGCACTTGAAGCGGAACGGCACCTGGAAGGCGTTGAGCCGCGCCGAGAGCGCGCGCACCAGCTCCGGCGCTCCGGCGAGCCCGACGTTCCAGTAGAACCGCACCAGGCCGAGCGCGAAGCTTTCGTCTTCGGGCGTCTCGCCGAAACAGTAATAGAAGCCGGACTGGAGCGAGGTCGATTCGCGGGGATAGAAGATGCTGATCTGAGCGCCTGCCCGCGGCCGCGCGCCGGGGCCGTCCTTGCTGAGGAACTGGCCGGGCCAGAGCGACCGCGAGGAGTTGCCGCGTTGCGCGGTGATCTGGCCGCCGGAGTGGAGCTGCGCGATCGTCCAGCCGTGCTCCCAGCGGTCGCGGGAGGTGTTGGCGGCGGAGAGGACGCCGGAGAGCGCGGGATCGACGACGTACACCTCATGCTCTTCGCCGTCTGATGTGGGAGGCAGAGGCGGCTTGAACGGCCGGCTGTAGACGTAGCGGTAGAGAGCGCCGGTCAGCACCTCGACGAGCGGCACCCGCGGAGTGCCGTTGGCTCCAATGCCGCCAATGCCGCCAATGCCGCCATTGCCGCCGGGGACTCCGGGTGGCAGCGGCTGCACGGTGAGCTTGCGGCCGGCGAACGTCAGCTCATGCGGCGCCTCGATGCGGATCTCCGCGAGGACCTGCGAGAGCGAGTCGTTCCAGGCGGTCATCGGAAGATTCTCCGGGCAGAAACGGCGATGCCAGCGCGGGCCCTCACCCCCGGCCCCTCTCCCAGCTCCCCCCACGCCCCCGCCGGGAGAGGGGAGACAAGCAACAGCCGGTTTGAAACGTCATCCTGAGGGCGAGCCTTGCGAGCGGGAAGGATCTGGGCGGGCGGAGCTTTCCTTCCCCCAGATCCTTTGGGTCGCCAAGGCTCCCCGCAGGATGACAGAAAGGAGCCGGGATTCCAGAATCCAACCATTTTCGGCTCATTTCTTCTGTCGCTTTTCTCCCCTCTCCCGGGGACAGGGTGGGGGGAGCCGGGAGAGGGGCCGGGGGTGAGGGCCCCGCGGTCGGGGTTGCGACGAATTGTCCTCACAACCCCACCATCTGGCTCACCGCCACGGCCGGATCGCGCAGGATGTTCATGCTCATCTGGAGCTGGCAGAGCGCCTGCGGCGTGATCTGCGGCGACTGTTGAATCCCTTCGTAGGCGGTCTGCACCATGCGCGCCGCGGCGCAGGCCATGCAGCGCTCCAGGTAGCGGCGCGAGGTGCCGCGGCCGAAGCCGCGCGCCGCCGCATAGCGGGTCCAGAACGCGGCGAGGGCGACCTGCATGTCCTCGGTGCGGAAGCGCGAGGCCGCCGACGCCTGGTCGAGCGAGATGCCGGGGCCGAGAGGGAGCGAGAAGATCCAGAAGCTCAGGTAGGCCTGGAGGATCGCTCCGGTGTCCCAGCACTCGTCGCCCAGATCGGCCATCTCCCAGTCGATGATCCGGATGTCGAGCGGGTCTTCCAATTTTTCGCGGTAGAGCAGCAGGTTTTCCCATTTGATGTCGCCGTGGATGAGCGCTCGGAAGGCCCAGGAGCGCTTGAGTGTATCGAGCGCCTGGGTGAGGCCGGGATAGTCGCGCAGGATCTGGAGCAGTTGCGCGTTGCCCTGGCTCATCTGACTCAGGTATTGCGGCTGCGTCTCGTGGATCGAAAGGATCCACGGCAGTTTCTTTTCGAACAGTTGCAGCTCTTCGAGGGCGGGGAAGAACAGCTCCACCTGCCGGTGATAGGAGCCGAGCTTGTCCCCCTGAAGCTCGGCGATCTCGCGCGGGAAATATCCCATGCGCTGATGGTGCTCCCAGAGGTTTTCGGCGTCGGGGAGCATTTCGAGCACGAGGACCGTCGCGGACGCGTCCCAATGGTGGCACTTGGGGAGCAGCGCGGCCATGGTGCCGAAGCGGGGGTTGTGCGACGCCATTTCGTAGCACTTCGCCTCGCGTTCGAGCGTCAGGGTGTACGCCGGAGTGCGGGTGCGCACCTGCTTGATGAAAAAGCCGGGAGAGCGGTGGCGGATGACCTTGAGGTTGTAGTTGCGGCTCGACTGCTCGCAGACCATGAAATCGCCGGCCACCACCGACTGGAGGGTCAGCAGCCGGCGTTCGGCCAGATAGTGGACGACGTTGTCGGGTTGCACCAGCATGCGCGCGCTCGTCCTTACCAGTTGATCGGGCCAGTTGATCGGTTCGAAGGACCGGAGACCCGGAAGGCCCGGCCCCGCCTTGCCGCGGAGCCGGGCCGCCGGAATCATCGGGTCATGGGATCAGCTTATCTCAGGTGGACGGTCCACCCCCCTTGTCGGCTCCCGGCCCTCCATTCGAGCCCCCGCCCGAGCTGCCTCCGCTCGGAATGGCGCCGGCCTCACCACCGCCCCCTCCTCCTCCGCCGCCGGCCGGAGTGTCCTCATGAGCGGCACCACCGCCGCCGCCCTGGGGACCACAGGCGATCGACTGCGGTCCGCCGCCGCCGCCGGGGCAACCGGGTCCGCCGGTCGCGGCGCAGATGACGCCGCAGGTGTGTTGCGGTCCGAACGTCACGTGGCAGACCGGTCCGCAGGTCTGCACGCCGGCGCACTGGGTGTGCGGCCCGCAGGTGATCAGGCAGGTCTGGCCGCAGGTCTGCACACCGCCGCAGTGGGTGTGCGGTCCGCAGGTGATCTGGCAGGTCTGGCCGCAGGTGTGGACGCCGCCGCAGTGGGTCTGCGGTCCGCAGGTGATCTGGCAGGTCTGCCCGCAGGTGTGCACGCCACCGCAGTGGGTCTGCGGTCCGCAGGTGATCTGACAGGTCTGCCCGCAGGTGTGGACACCGCCGCAGTGGGTCTGCGGTCCGTGGGTGATCGGGCATTCACCGCAGGTCTGGACGCCGCCGCATTGGGTGTGCGGTCCCGCCGAGACCGGGCAGCCGGCGCAGGTGTGGACGCCGCCGCAATGGGTCACCGGACCCAGGGAGACCGGGACCGCCGCGGCTTCATGCAGGACGCCGCCACCGCCGCCGAAGGGACCGGTCTGCGGTCCGCAGGCGATGGACTGGGGCGGCAGGGTGCCCGGACAGCCGGGTCCGCCGCCGGACGCGGCACAGATCGGGCTGCAGGTGTGGAATTGCGTGACCTGGCAGATCACGGCGCAGGATTCGATGCCGCCGCACTGGGTGGCTCCGCCGCAGGTGATGAGCAGGCAGGTGGCGCCGCAGGTGTGGACGCCGCCGCAGGCCGATATGTGGCCGCAGGTGACGGCGCAGGTGGCGCCGCAGGTTTGGACGCCGCCGCAGTGCGTCACGGGACCGCAGGAGATCAGGCAGGTCTGGCAGGTGACGCCGCAGGTGTGGATGCCGCCGCAGACCGTGTGCCCGCCGCAGGTGAGATGCGGCGCGCAGGTGTGGGCACAGGTATGCGCGCAGGTGTTGGCGCAGGTATGGACGCCGGCGCAGTGCGTGACCGGGCCGCAGGTGATCTGCAGGCAGGTGGCGCCGCAGGTGTGGATGCCGCCGCAGACCGTGTGCCCGCCGCAGGTGATGTTGGGAGCGCAGGTGTGGCCGATGTGGGTGGCGCAGATGACGCAGACCGACGCGCCGGCCGTGAGGTTGCCTCCGGGAGGACAGCCGGCACCGCAGGTGTGGATGCCGCCACAGGCCGTGGGGCCACCCGAGGTGGGCGGGCCTCCCTGGCAGAGGTCCTGGGTGAGCGGACCCTGCATGAATTGGGTAAACGGATTCACGATTTTCATCCCCTATCAGAAGTTACGGGTTTTGGCCGAGACTCGTTCGAGGGACGGAGGGTGGAAAATGTGATTACCGGTGGCGTGGGGTGGCGACCTGCCGGAGAGCTGCAAGCCCTGATCTCGCAGGGAAATCAGAGAGATATTGGGATACGCTTTTGCGTGTCGCAACATCGGTTGCTCACAGTCACTAAAAAGATTATCTGGCGATTCATCGCCGCGTCAACTGATGGCGGGTTGATAGCCTGGGCGTCTCTTCCAAATCGCGCCAAGTCTCGTTTTTCCCCAAGTTTCGTCCCGGAGGGTCCGCGGCGGAGAAAGAGGCGTATGCTGGTCGCGCCATTCAGGAGGCCACCCATGACAGGGATCCCATCGGCCAGGCCGGTCTTAGTCGTCGTGTTTTCGCTCTCCACCCTCTGGCTCGGGGGAGGCGCTGGAAGCGCGGAGGCGGGGAGCCTGTCCATCCGGCCGGTCGCGCAGGAGACGGGCGCCTGGTGCTGGGCTGCCGTGGGAGAGATGGTCTTCGACTATTTCCACGTGCCGAACCTCAATCCGGCCGGTCACGACCAGTGCGGCATCCTGGGCGTCCTGGCGGCCGGCAAGCAGTGGAAGGAGTGCGCCTACCATTGTGAGCGCTGCCCGGTGCCGGCCAGCAACGCGGCAACCATCGTCAACATGATCAAGGACTATCCCCGCAAGGTGGCGGAAGCCACCGGCAAACAGGTGATCGGTCTGCGCGCGGCGTACCAGTCCTGGCCCCTCTCGGCGCGGGACGTGATGGCGGCGATCGACAAGAAGAGCCCGATCATCGCCGAGGTCTCGCCCACCGGGCGCCCGTCCGGAATGAGCAGCGCAAAGCATGTCGTCCTCCTCGTCGGGTATCAGGAGAGAGAAGGGGCGATGGAGCTCCAGGTCAACGATCCCTTCCCGTTCACCGGCTGGGCCGACAATCCCTATCTGCGGGCGGGCGGCCGGCCGGCCGGGGGCGGCAGTTATTGGATCGAGTACGGCGCGTTCTGGCAGTGGCTCAAGTGGGCGGACAGCTTCGTCGTCGAGCCGACGGGCGTCGTCCGGTTCAGCGGCGGCAGGAGCTGCTGTACGCGCCTGAGAAAATGTGGCCCGTTCCTGGACGGTCCCTCGCGCGCCCTGGGCTCGCCGTGCAGTTGCCAGTCCGGAGATCCAGCGCCGTCGGGACGGATCTGCAGCTAGGCGGTTTTTCCTACCCCTCCCCCTGCCGGTAGAGCACCGCCGTCAGATCCCGCACCAGGTTTTCGTTCGACAGGTGCGGGAGATCGAGATCGAGGCGTTTGCGGTACCAGGTCCCCACGTCTTCCATGAGGTCGTAGCGCGCGCTGTCGTCGAGGCGGCCGGCGCGCTGGCAGAGGGTGAGCAGGAGCTCGCGCTCTTCCAGGGTGACGCGCTGGCGGATGCGGCGCTGGAGGGCGGGGACGCGGAGGTCGTTGAAGCGGCGGTCGAGGCGGACGTCGCCTTCCGGGCGGAGCGGGATGCGCTCCTGGATGACCAGCGTGTCGGCCAGGATGTCGCCGAGCCGGCGGTGGTCGCGGTCGAGGAGGGAGACGAGGCCACCGAGACCGTAGAAGAGGGGGAGGAAGTCGAGGGCGCGGACGACGTTGCGCACGAACGACTGCTCCAGGGTGATCGGCAGGCCGCGGCCGTCGACGACGCGCAGGCGGTTCAGCCTTTTGCCGGGGGTGCGCCCCTGCGAGCGCACCTCGAAGAAGATGGGGTAGCCGGTGCTGATCACGAAGCCGCCGGTGATGAAGACGAGCTGCGAGACGCCGCGCGGCAGCAGGGCGCTGGTGGCGATGCCGAGCAGGATGGTGAGCCCCGTCGTGATGGAGAAGTCGACCGCGAGAGCGAGAAAACGGCTCCCCAGGCCGGCCGGGGTGAGCCGGATCTGCACGTGCTCCGGCGTGAGGATGCGGCGCTCGGCACGCCTGCTCATTCCGACGCTCATGCCGGATCCACTCCCGGGTCTCGCCGCGGCAGGAAGAGATAGGCGAGGAGCGCGCAGTGCAGGACGACGGCGACGGCGATCTTGAGCGCGTAGGGCACGGTCTTCGCCGAGAACTGGGAGAACGAGCCCTCGATGAGGCCGGCGAGGATGAGCACCACCATCACGCCGACCATCATCCGCCAGACGCTCGGGAAGACGCGGCGGAGAGCGGCGCCGCGCGACAGCTCGCCGGGCAGGAAGAGCGCGCGGCCCGCCACCAGGCCGGCGGCGCCGGAAAAGACGATCGCCGGCAGCTCGAGGGCGCCGTGCGGCCCCACCCAGGCGAGGAAGAAGACGCTGACGCCGTCCATCAGATAGGTGGCGGCCACGGCGCCGAGGATGATGCCGTTGTAGAACAGGATCCAGACGCCGCAGGCGACCGTCAGCGCGGCGAGGCTGAAGGCGAAGAACGAGACGCGGATGTTGTGCGTGTAGAGCTGCGAGCCGAAGACCGCCGCGTCCTCGACGCTCGCGATCCGCTCGTCGTTCTTCTCGATCCGTTCGACCCGTTCCTTGGGACTCTGGGTGAAGAACTGACCGGGGATCAGATCCTCGGCGGTGGCCGGATGGAGGAGCACGGCGCAGAAGCCGAACGCGGCGCCGAGGAGGAACGCGGCGGCGGCGATGGCCACCGCGCCGGCGTGGCGCCGGTACGCCGCCGGCACCTCGCGGCCGAGGAATCCGGTGAAGAAGCGGCCGACGCTGCGGAGAGCGCCGCGCAGGCCGCCGTCGCGCCGGCGGCGGTAGATGAAGCGGTAGCCGCGGCCGGCGAGGGCGTTCAGGCGCTCGATCAGCTCGGGATCGGCGGTGAGCGAGCGCGCCTGGTTCAGGTCCGAGCTGGTCAGCCGGTAGAGGCGCAGGATCTCGCGCATCCCCTCCGGACCGAGCTCGCGCTCGGGCACGGTCTCGGCGCGGTCGAGGAGCTGCGCCAGGCGTTCCCAGCGCTGGCCGCGCTCGGCGAGGAAGCGGTCAATGTCCATGGGAGGCCTCCGTGCGATCGGCCGCCGCCGCCCAACAGCCCTCTCCCCCGTCCCCTCTCCCGTGCGTGCCCCCTTCCCCCCGCCCCGAACGGGAGAGGGGCGCCGCCACCCGGCCCCAAAACAACAAAAACAACGGCGGGTTCACAGGATGACGGTGCGGCTTGTGTTCCCCCTCTCCCGTTCGGGGTGGGTGTGCGGGGGTACGCACGGGAGAGGGGGCCAGGGGGAGAGGGCCCGGGTGGGGGCTGCCGGTGCGCTTCACAGCAACTGCCTCCGCTTCACGTCCAGATAGCTGTTGACCGCCTCGATGCCCGCGTCGCCCGGGGCGGTTTCGACGACCAGGGCGCCGCGGCGGCGGAGCTCGGCGAGGGTGCGGCGGCGCTCGATCCAGAGGTCGCGGGCGACCAGGGTGCGGCAGAGCTCCGGCTTGTCGGCCGGCTGGAAGTCGGCCGCGGCGGCGAGGCCGGGATCGGCGAAGACGATGACCACTGGCAGGTGCTGCGGAATCAGCGTGTCGACGGCGCGCACCAGGGTGCCTCCTTCGTCCAGCTCCGGCAGGGCGGTGATGAGGAGGACGAGCGCGCGGCTGTGCAGGCGGCGGCGGACGTGGGCGCCGAGGGTGAGGTAGTCGGTGTGGAGGTCCTGCGGCATGACGCCGGCCGTGTAGGCGGTGAGCTTGCGCAGATGGCCGCTGCCGCGCCCCTGGCCGAGCCCCTGCTCGACGTCGTTGTCGAAGGCGAGGACGCCGAAACGGTCTTCCATGCGGTTGCACACCGAGGCGAGGAGGACGGCGGCGTTGACCGCGTGGTCGAGGCGGGTGACGTGCGCCACCCGCGCCGCCATGCGATGGCCGCGGTCGAGACAGAGGAGGACGTCCTGCGAGCGGTCGAGCCGGTATTCGCGGGTGATCAGCTTGCGGTGGCGCGCCGTGGCTTTCCAGTCGACGTCGCGCAGGTCGTCGCCGAGGACGTACTCGCGCAGGCGGTCGAAGTCGCGCCCCTTGCCGAGGGTCGGCGCGGCGCGGGTGCCGAGGCCGTGCAGGAACAGGCGGTCCAGCCGGCCGCGCAGCCGGCGCACGGCTTTGAGGTTGGGCAGCACGGTGAGATGTGTGTCCTCGCTCTCGACGCCATCTTCACCGGCCGGCTCGGCGACGCCGATCCGTTCCGCCCAGCCGGAGATCGTCGCGGCGATCGCGGGCGGTGCGACCGGCGCGCCGCCGCGGGCCACGGCGCGCACCCGGGCCTCGAGAGAGAGCACCTCGCCCGGCCGGCAGACTCCGGCGAGGCGGGTGGACGGCGGCGTGAGCAGATCCGGCCAGACCTGGCGCACGGTGAGCTGCACCGGCCGCGCCGCCCCCGACGAGAGGATGGAGAGTCGGATCGGCAGCGGCTCCTCTTCATCCAGCGACAGGACCATCTCCGCCGGCCGGTCGGACAGCACGCGCAGCCGGCGCAGCGCGAACGCTTCCCGGCCGGCGAGCCCGGCGACGCCCAGAAAGCCCGCCGCGAGCGCCCACTTGACCGGCGGCAGCACCGGCACCAGCACGGCGAGGAACGCCAGGCCGAAGAGCGCCCGCACCAGGCGGGGACCGGGGCGGAGGGTCAAAGGGAGGTCCTCACCGCGGCACTTCCACCTTCTCGAAAATCCCGCGCAGCAGATCCGGCAGCGCCGAGCCTTCCATCTCCGCCTCCGGGGTGAGGATCACGCGGTGGACGAGAACCGGCGTCGCCATCTCCTTGATGTCGTCCGGCGTCACGAAGTCGCGGCCGCGCAGCAGGGCGAGGGCGCGGCTGCTTTCGAGGAGCGCGAGCGAGGCGCGCGGACCGGCGCCGATCTGGATGTCCTCGTGCTTGCGGGTGGCGGCGACGATGCCGAGGATGTAGTGGAGGATGTTCTCTTCCACCCGGATGTCGCGCGCGGTGATGCGGCGCGAGGCGAGCAGCGCTTCCGGCGACAGGACCGGCGTCAGCTCGGCGACCACCTCGTCGTGCAGCCGGTGGCCGGCGGCGTAGGCGGCGAGCATCTTCGCCTCCTCCTCGGCGCGCGGATAGTCGATCGAGATCTTGAGCAGGAAGCGGTCGCGCTGCGCCTCCGGCAGCGGATAGGTGCCCTCGAACTCGACCGGGTTCTGGGTCGCGAGGACGGTGAAGACCGGCGAGATCTCGCGCCGCTCGCCGTCCAGCGTCACGGCGCGCTCCTGCATCGATTCGAGCAGCGCGGCCTGGGTGCGCGGCGGCGTGCGGTTGATCTCGTCGGCGAGCAGGAGGTCGGCGAAGATCGGGCCGGCGCGGAACTCGAACTCCTGGCTCTTCTGGTTGTAGATGCTGGTGCCGAGCAGATCGGCCGGCATCAGGTCCGGGGTGAACTGGATGCGCCGGAAACGGCAGCCGAGCAGGCGCGAGAGGGTGAGCGCGAGGAGCGTCTTGGCTGTCCCCGGCACCCCTTCGAGCAGCGCGTGGCCGCCGGCCAGCAGGCAGACGAGGAGCTGCTCCTTCACCGTCTCCTGCCCCATGATCACGCGGTCGAGACCGGCGCGGAGGTGCTGCCACTGCTCGGAGACGTCACGTGCGCTTTGCATCCTGCAACCTCCTGAAGGCCTCGTTGAGGGTCCGCAGGGCCCGGTCGAACCGGTCGCGGGGTAGATCGGTTTTCGGTGATGTCTCGGTTGCCTCAGAAAGCGCGGGCACCGGCTCGAACGGGTCGGCTTGCTCCAGCAGGTCGCGCGCCCGGGCTTCGAGCGCGGCGCCGCGCAGGCCGGTCTCCGCCGCCACGCTGTGCATGAAGCTCTCGTGGTAGAGGCGGATGGCGTCGCCGCGGTCGAGGGCGCGGTCGTAGAGATCGGCCAGGGAGTCGACCAGCTCGACGGCGTCGGAGCGCGTGTCGCGGTCCTCGCGGTCCGGCGCGCCGACGCGCACGGCGGCGCGCCAGAAGGCGGCGCCGGTGCCGAGAAGGGCGAGGAGGAGGAGCGGCCCCAGGCCCCAGGCGCCCAGCGTCTGGATGATTCCCGCGTCGTCGCCGAGGCCGTGCGACCGTTCGTCGAAGAAGACCGGCCGCGCGGCGCGCCCGCCGGCGAGCGCTTCGAGCAGGGCGAGGTGGTGGCCCAGGCCGAGATGGTGGTTGTCGAAGACCTCGGGACAGGCGAGGAGGATCACATCACCGGAGCCGACGGTTTCTCGCGCGATGACCGGCGTCGCTCCCGCCAGCGCCACGGTGTGGAAGCGATGAAGCGCCGGACCGCCGAGGCCCAGGCGCCCGGTGGGACGGATCTCCGAGACACCCGGCCAGAGCGGAAACACCTTGCGTACCGGGGTGATCTTCCCCTCGATCTTCTCGACTTCCAGCGGGCCGTAGGAGGAGTCCAGCGCCAGAACCAGCCGGCCGCCGCCGCGCACCCAGGCCTCCTCGCCGGCGGTGAGCAGCGGCGGGGGAGGCGGAGGCGGTGTCTCTTCGTGGGGTTTCGTGCCCGGCTTCTTCGTCTTTCCCGGAGCGGCTGGCTTCTTTTTCTTCTCGTTCTTCTTTGCGTCCGTGTCCTTGTCCGTGTCCTTCTTCTTGTCCTTGCCGTCCGTGTCTCCGTCCGTGTCGTCCCCGTCCCCTTCTTCCACCTCCGGAAGAAACGGCACCACCGTCGGCAGCACGCGGAGCACCACGCCGTTCCGGGGCAGCTCCTCGGTTTCGGTGCGGTGGCGCAGGGCGGCCACCCGGCTGCCGCGCAGGCGCAGATAGGAGTAGGCGAGGGAGAGCCCTTCGTCGCCGGTGGCGTAGATCGAGCCCGGGGGGAACGTCTCGCGCGCCGAGCGCCGGTCGTAGCCCACCCAGACCATCACCGCCGTCAGGTAGACGGCGAGCGCGGCGGCGGCGAGCCAGCGCCCGCGGCTCACGCCGCCTCCTCGCGCAGGGCGCCCAGGAGTCCGGTGGCCAGCCCGGCGGCTTCGGCGAGCGCTTCCGGCGTGCTCTGGTCGCGGCCGTACCACTCGCGCTCGAAGCAGCGGGTGAGCTCGACGAAGCGGGACCGCCAGCCGAACCCCGGCGCCAGGGCGGCGATGTACTCCCAGTTCGTGCGCCCCTTGCGGTAGTGGAGGACGCCGCCGCGGAAGAGCGACACCAGCACGGCGTGATACCAGGCGCGCACCGCCTCGCGGCGGCGGCCGGTGGCGGCCAGCTCGCCGGCGTAGCGCTCCCATTCGTTGACCTCGCGGGAGAGCGGATCCTCGTCCGCCGCCGGGGGAGGCGCCGCGGCGTCGGGCACGGGGGCCTGGCGCCTCCGGCGCTGGCGCAGGGCGCGGACGGCGAGCCATCCGCCCACCACGGCCAGGGACACCACCAGCAGGATCACGGTCAGCGGCAGATTGAGCAGCCGGTCGAGCAGCCCCTGGTCCGACTTGGCGGCCGGGAAGAGCTGCCGCCGCCATTTCTTGAGGCGCAGCCACAGATCGTCGAACCAGCGCCGCACCGGATCGAGGACCTCGGAGAGGACGTCGAGGACGTTGACCTGATCGTCCGGCTTGACCTTGCCTTGCGGCAGGGCGGCCAGCGCCTCGCGGGCACGGGCTTCCTCCAGAAGCTTCGGGCTCGCCGGCTCGTTCGCGGGCCTGGCCGGCCCGCCGCCCTGCGCGTCGAGAGCGGCCACCAGGCGCGCCAGGCGGGGCGCCACGGCGCGGGCGGCGCGCGCGTCCTTGGCACCGGCCAGCGGCTGGAGCACCGAGAGGTCGGGCTCAAGGGACTCCTGGCCGAAGGCGATGCGGTCGGCGGCGAGGTGGCCCGCGGCGTCGCGGGCGCTCATCCAGTCGCCGGTCCGCAGGCTGCCTTCGATCGCCGTCAGGCGATCGCGGTAGGCGCCGGGTGAGATCGCCGCCGCCGCGAGGGCGGCGGGGAGGAAGAGCAGGGCGAGCAGCGCGGCCGCCGGGAATCGCCTCATGCCGCTTCCTCGCCGGCATGGTCCTTGCGCAGCGCGGCGAACCAGGCCGCCAGATCCTCGCCGCTCTGCCGGGCGCGCAGGCGGCGCACGACCACGGTCAGCGACGCCAGCCAGAACGGCTCCACCACGGTGATCGCGCCGGCCAGGAGGAGGAGGACGAACGGCCGGTTGTCCCAGGAGAGCGCGCCCTTCCACCACGAGAGGTCGAGACCCGCGGTGCCGTCGCCGAGCGCGAGGGTGAGCCAGAAGAGGGCGGTCAGATTGAGAAAGGCGACGAGCAGCGCCACCGTGAACACCGCGCTGAGAGCGATCAGCGTGAATGGCGGCCGGGCATGGCGGACGACGCGCAGCGGCGAGGCGAGCAGGCCCGGCGTGTCTTCGAGCGTCGATGTCGCCGCCGCGAGACCGGTGAGCAGGGCGAGCAGCGGCAGCGCCACCAGCGTCCAGCCGAGCGCGTAGAAGAACGCCTCGAACACCAGCGCGGCGTAGAGATAGGAAACGAAGCCCGCCGGGCGCAGCCGCCGCCACAGCGGCGTCCGGCGGGCGGCTTCTCCGGGGGTGCCCGACAGCGCGCGGAGACAGGCGCGCACGAAGACGGCGCGCCCCCAGAGAGCGGGGAGGAGGGCGAGCGTCACCAGCCAGGAGATCGCGTTGACGTGGCCGGTCACGCCGCGGGCGCCGGCGCCGAGCTGGGCCAGGCGGTTCCACAGGTGGACCTCGCAAAAGCGGAGAGGGAGCGAGGCGAGGGCGAGGAGACCGGCCCAGCCGGGCACGCCGCGCGACACCAGGTCCACCGCTTCGTCGAGCACGCCGGCGACCGAGATGCCGCTGCGGCTCCCTTTCGCTCCGTCCAGGACGGGGCTCAGAAGACCTCCGCCAGGAAGACGCCGATGCGGGCGCGCAGGTAGGTCACCGCGGCGAGCAGGGCGAGCGAGGCCAGGATCATCCCCAGCGTGCGCAGGCGGGCGCCGCGCCGGCCCACCGCGCCGCGCCGCGCCGCCAGGCAGTCGACGCAGCAGTGGATGCCTTCCCACAGCGTCGAGCAGGAGGCGCAGATCGACCGGTGGCAGGAGACGCAGATCGCCACCGCCGGACGGTCCGGATGGAAGAAGCAGCGGGTGGGAGCGGCGAGGTTCGGCAAGAGGTGCCGGTATTTTACAGGAGCGGGAGGAGATACAATGCGCTTCACCCATGCCGTGCAAAAATCACCCCTTCGTCGACGACCTGCTGGTCCGCTGCACCCGCTGTGGCGACAGCTTCTGCCCCGACTGCATCGTGCAGATCGGCGGCTACCCCTACTGCGCCGTGTGCAAGGACGAGGCGATGCGCGATCTGCGCTCCGGCCTCGCCGCGCACCAGGTGCGGGTCCTGGAGATGGCCAGCATCGGCCGCCGCTGGATGGCCCTGATCGTGGACGGCCTGATCGTGGTGATCCCCGTGGTCATCCTGTTTCTTTCCATCGCCGTCCCCAGCGGCATCTTCAACGAGGTCGGGAAGAGCGACCCGTCACCGGCCTTTTTCGCCTTCCAGGCGCTGATCGCCCTCGGCTCCATCGGCTTCGGCATCGCCTATGAAGGCGTCATGCTGTCGCACGGCGGCCAGACGGTGGGGAAGAAGCTCCTGAGCATCAAGGTGGTGACCCCGGACGGCAACGACATCACCGCCGGCCAGGCCTGGACGCGGGCCGTGGTGCGCAAGGTGCTCGGCCTGGTGTGCGCCGGGATCGTGGACTATCTGGTCGTCTTCGGCGAGCAGCGCACCTGCATTCACGATCTGGCGGCGCGCACCCGCGTCGTGCGCTGGAACGGCTGAGATGCCTCTCCGCCTGGAAGCGGCTCGCGCATGAGCGGCGGCTATTACACCGGGCCTGCCTGCCCGCTCTGCGGGGGCGCGATCGACTTCTCGATCTACTCCGCCGGGGAGCAGGTCTGTCCACACTGCCTGCGGGCGTACATCGCCACGGTGTTCACCCCTCCCGACCCCTACCGGCGGCCGGTCGAGAGCCTCGCCGCGGCCGGGCCGGGCGGCGCGGTGCCGTGCGGTCTCCACGCCGGCAACGCCGCGGTGGCCAACTGCGCGCGCTGCGGCGTCTTCATGTGCATCCTGTGCAGTATCGACGCCGACGGACAGGAGCTCTGCCCGGGCTGCTTCGACCGCCTGTCCGCCGAAGGAGCGCTGTGGACGTCGCGCACCCAGTTGCGCGACTACCGCGGGCTCTCCCTCGGCGTCGGTCTCCTCGGCCTCTTCTGCATCGCCGGCATCCTCACCGGACCGCTGACCTTCTATCTCGTCTACCGCGGCGTCCAGCAGCGGCGGAAGACCGGAGAGAACGACGGCACGCCGTCGTTCGTCGCCGCCTCTCTCCTCGGCGCCCTCCAGATCGCAGTGAGCTGCTTCTTCCTCTGGAGCATGGTTCAATGACGAGCGCGCCCGTCCGCCGGCTCGTCGGCACGGACAACGGGATCGCCGAGCGCATCCGGATCTACCAGACCGCCGAGGCGCTGGAGATCGACCAGTTGGAGTACTCCAACATCCGGCGGCGGCGGGTCTTCTTCGACGAGGTGGGGCTCGTCACCCTGCACTCGAAGCTGGGAGTGCCGGTCGAGGCGGTCTTCTGGGGTGTCGTGGCTCTGTTCGTGGGCATCTCCGCGGCCGCGGCCGCCACCAGCAGGTCGTGGGCGACCTTTCTCCTTTTCGCCCTCGGCAGTGTCCTGGCGCTGGGCCGGTTGGTGATCCTGCTGATGCCGCAGTGGACGGTGACCGTCTTCGGCAAACGCACCCGCGCGCGCATCCGCTTCCGCCGGCGCGGCACGGCGCACCGGGTCTACGATGAGCTCTGCCGCACCGTCGCCGCGGTGCAGGACGACGCGGCACGACGCTACGCCGCCCAGCGGCCGCAACCGCCACCCCTGCCCCCGATGCCACCCAGCTCTCCCGTGGAGGAGATCCCATGAAACGCCACCTCGCAGTTGCCGTCTTCCTGCTCCTGGTCTCCGCGGCTTTCCTGCCTCCGGGCGAGGCGCGCCGCTCGCGTCCGCAGGGTGATGGCGGGGAGGGGCGGATCGAATGGAGCGCCACCGATCCGCCGATCAACGTCAGCCACATCTTCCTGGGGCAGATCAACAAGCGCGGCAAGCCGGTCGGCTTCCACTCCCGGCCCGGCGGCCGGAATCCGCCCACCGCGCGGGTGGTGCGCGTGCTCGACGGCCCGAACCGCGCCGGCGTGTACACCGCCGATGTCGAGATCCGCGACGGCAACCAGTGGCTGGGCAAGAATTCGACCCTCTACCCGGACGCGATGAGCCGCGAGCAGGTGATCGCCGCGGTGCTCAACGCCTTCCGCTCCCGTTCCGGCGGCGGCGAGAAGTTCCGCGGCCCGTCCGGCCGCGGCTTCACCATCGAGGGGTACTTCCAGAACGGCCGGATCAACACGGCCTATCCGATTTTTCAGCGTTGAGGGAGATGTGAGATGAGACTCTACCGCGACTCTTCCGGCGACCCCCGCGCCCACGGCGAGACGGGGAAGGAGCTGCTGGCGCAATTTCTCGAGAGCGACGTCCAGGACAGCGCCACCCTCGGCCGCAAGATCCTCAAAGTGATCGACAAGATCGCCGGCGGCCATCTCGACGAATGGGAGCGCACCGGCAACGCCTACACCCTCACCCTGGCGCCGGACGGCGCCGACATCGAGCCCGAGATGGACGACGCCGAGCCGCTCCACCTCACCCTCGCCGAGCTGCGCGACGGCGTCGCACGGTGGGTGGACTTCCTGGACGAGAGCGCGGCCCCCTGACGTTGCACAGGGCGCGCGACAAGAGATCCACCACATCCCGCGCGACGGCCGGATCCCCTGAGCCCTGGTCGAGGGCTGCCATGGCTGCCGCCACCTGCCGGAGCGTGTCGAAAGAGCCGTCCTCCGGAGAGCCTGCCGCCGCCGCGGTGGCATGAGCCAGAGCCTTGAGATCGGCGATCGAGTCCGGGTGGTAGGAGGCGCCGAGGTACCCCGCGATCGTGACCGCGAGAAGAGCGAGCTCCCAGGCGTGGGCCCGTGTGGCCACGTCCGCGATCTGAGCCTGCGCCCTCTCCAGGGCGACCCAGGCGACTCCCCACGTCTGATATTTCGCTTTCTCCTCCACCAAGGCTGACCAGCCGGCGAGACCCTGGCCCTTTTTCAGCAGGGCTTCGAACAGCCGGTCCGCCGCGAGACCTTCCCGCACGACGGTCTCGGCGTCCCAATGGCGGAAGCGTTTCATCAAGGCATCCACCTGGCCAAGGCGCTCGCCGCAGGTGGGACAGTTTTCGGCCAGATGCCGGCAGCTCTCCGCGAACGGGGTGCCCTCGGACAGCAGCTTGGCGATCTCGGCCAGCTCCAGATGTTTCATCGCATCTCTCCCGGCGCAGTCATGCCGCCACCCTACAGCCCCAATGGCTCGCTGTGCCCGCATGCGCCGGGGAGTCACTTCAATCCGAGGAAAAAACATGGACTTTGTCCATTCCAACCCCCTCTGCGGCAACTTTATTTGTAAGAGAGCCATCGGGTTGTCCCGCTTGATGGCTTGAGAGCACCTTGAGAGAGTGAAAGCTGGCTTCAAAACTGAGAGAGGGGAGAGCGATGACCGGACGGAAACCGACCCCGCGCGGCAGGGCGATCCGGAGGCTGCGGCTGGAGCTCGGCTGGTCGGAGGAGCAGCTCGGGGAGCCGCACGGCCTCTCGCGCAAGGTGGTCAACAACCTGGAGACCGGCTGGCGCAACGAGCCGACCCGCGCGGAGGCGGAGGCGCTGATCGCGCCCCTGGGGCTGCCGCCCGCGGCGCTGGACATGTCCGACGCCTTCGGCCGCTGGGTCGCCGCCGCCGCGCCGCCGCCCGAGCCGGTCTCGCCGGAAGACGAGGACGCCCGCTCCTCGGTGATGAAAGCGGGCCTCCTCGGCCTTCAGGTGGCGCGGGAGGTGTTCCCGGTCCTCCTCCGCCGGCTGCGGGACGAGCGCTTCGCGCGCGACCGGCGCCAGGCGGACGACCGCTGCGAGCGCCTGCGCCGCCTCGCGACCTGGGAGGAGCGCCGCGAGTACATCCAGAACGCGGAGGATTATCAGACCTGGGCGCTGGTGGAACGGCTGGCCCATGAGAGCGAGCGCGCCGCGGCCGACACGCCGGCGAAGGCCATCGCCTGGGCCGAGCTCGCTCTGTCCGCGGTTCCCTTCGTGCAAGGACCGGACAGCCGGCGCCAACGGCTGGAAGGGTATGCGACGTTCTATCTCGCGAACGCCCTGCGGGTCGGCAACGGCCTCGATGGCTCGGAGGCGGCTTTCAAGCGAGGCTGGGCTCTGTGGAAAGCCGGCGAAGGCGACATCCTCCCCTTGGACGAGGGGCGCCTCCTCGATCGCGAAGCGTCGCTCCGGCGGGAGCAGCGGAGCTTCGAGAAAGCCCTTGATCTCCATAGACGAGCCCTGGATGTCAGCCTGGAGAAGGGGCGCATCCTCCTCAACAAGGCTGCCACGCTTGAACAGATGGGTGATGTGGAAGCAGCCGTCGAGGCGTTGACGCAGGCGCGGCCACATGTCGAGAGGTCGGACGAGCCGCGAGATGTCTGGGTGCTACTCTTCAACCTCTCTGTCAATTTCTGGCACCTCGCCCGATTCGAGGACGCCGGTGAACAGCTGGCCGCTGCTCGGGAGGTGGCGATCCAACTCGGAAACGAGCTGGATTTGACGAGGACCCTGTGGCTTACCGCGAGACTCGACGGCAGCCTCGGGCACACCGCCAAGGCCGCCGCCGCCCTGGAGCAGGTCTTTGAAGACCTGATCGCTCGCCCCCTCCCCTACGATGCCGCCCTCGCCGGGCTGGATCTCGCGGCACTCCATCTCGAAGAAGACCACGCCCGGGAGGTGATGGTCCTGGCGCTACGGATGGAAAGAGTCTTCATCTCGTTGCGCATCGAGCGCGAAGCGTTGGCCGCGCTCCTAGTCTTCTGCGAAGCCGCCCGCCGGGAGGAGGCCACCGTGGAGCTCGCCCGGCGGACGGCCGAAGTCATCAAAAAGGTGCAGCAAGAGCAGAGAGCTGGAAAGTGAAAAGTCTATCGGCCGCAGCCGTGCGGGTCGGCTATGCAGCCGATGTCGCTCTGGGTGGCCGTGGAGGCTTGGCAACGGCCGCCCGGGTCGGCTACGCAGCCGATGTCGCCCAAGAGGAACGTCAACCGGGTCCAGAGCTGGCCCAGGGCCGTTGGAGCGGCGGCTCCGCGGTCCTGCCGCGGCGCCGCGTGGCTCCAGGGGGCGGTGAGCAGGGTGGTGAGGACGAACAGCACGGCCACACGGCGGAAGAGGGATCGAGTCATGACGGGCTCCTTGCCGGGGGCACCGCCTCGCGCCGGCCACCATTGGCCGGGCGGCGCGGCTCCCGATATGCCTATGGTGCCCGTTCCGGTCCTGGAAGAGTCCACAAAAAACGCTCGAAACGCGACATTCCTCCCGAAGGGAGTCACCGATGACCGAGAAGGACGATCTCGAAGAGCTGGACGATCCGGTCGCCGGACTGCTGGGAGCCGCGCTGGTGCGGCGCCTGCGCTTGCGCCACGGCTTGCAGGGCGCCGCGGAGAAGACCGGGCTCTCCGCCCGGATCCTCCAGCGGTATGAGAAGGGGGAAGCGGCACCGCCGCCGAAAACCCTGGCCCTCCTGGGACGGCAGGCGGGCTATACCCGCCACCTGCTCGACCATCTGCGGAGCGCGCTCGCGGCGAACCGCCTCGCCGAGGCCGCCGGGCTGGCCGGCGAGCCCGGCTCACCCTCCCGGCCGCGCGCGGACGAAGTCATCGCTGCCGCGCTGGCGGCCGTCGAGACGGCGGACTCCCTCCTCGTCGTCGAGCCGGCTCCCGCTCCCTGGGAAGAGACCGGGAAGCCGCGGGCGGAGGACCGCCGCCGCGCCGATGAGCTCTGGCGGCGCTTCATCAGCCTGGCCCGCGACCGGCGGTACCGCCTGGTCCGCGACTCCTCCGCCTTCCGCCTCTGGAGCTTCGCCGAGCGCCTAGCTCACGAGAGCGAGGCCGCCGCCGACTCTCCGGCGGACGCCCTCGACCTCGCCCGGCTCGCCCTGGAGGTCGCCCGCGACGTCCGCGGTGCTCCGAGCTGGCGCGCCCGCGTCGAGGCCTACGTTCTGCCGTTCGTCGGGAACGCCCATCGCGTCTGCAACAGCATCGAGCCGGCGCGGGAAGCCTTCCTTGCGGCCCGGAAGCTCCGGAGCGCGTTCGCTCCGAGCGACCCGCCGCTGCTGGACGAGAGCCGGCTGCCTGACCCGGAAGCCTCGTTGCGGAGCTGATCCGTCAGGTTCTGGAATCAAGACATCGAGCCGAAGGCCTTCACCGGCCGGAAGCTCCGGGCCACGCCCCACGCCTGCTGAAAGATCGGCAGCGAATCACAGCCGGCGATCACCGCGCTCACCGGCAGGCTCATCGCGTAGCGCAGGCACTCCACCCGCGTGGCCGCCTGGCTGTTGAGAACGATCTGGTCCCCCAGCGGCTTCATCGCCAGCACGCCCAGGCCGCTCCGCAGCGCCACCGGCAGGACCCTCTTCTCGAAGCCGTCGCAGCACCCGTCCACGGTATTGAGCGGCATCTGGACCGTGTCGAATGTAAAGCCGCGCGCCTCGGCGGTTTCCAGCATCTTGAGGTGAATGTCCGGACTCTTGTGGCCGGAGAATCCGATATAGCGCACCTTGCCCGCCACCCGGGCCGCCAGCACGGCTTCCAGGGCGCCGCCCGGCGCGAAGATGCGTTCGGGATCGTCGCTCCGCAGGATCCCGTGAAATTGCAGGAGGTCGACGTGATCGGTCTGGAGGCGCCGCAGCGATTCGTCGAGCTGCCGGCAGGCCGCCTCCGCCGTCCGGCCGTCGATCCTGGCGATCAGGAAGGCTTTCTGCCGGTACCCGTCGCGCAGGGCCTTGCCGGTGCGGATCTCGCCCTGGCCCTGATTGTCGTCCCAGCAGGTGTCGAGAACGTTGATGCCGTTGTCGAGCGCGGTGCGGATGATCCGGATGCTCTCATTCTCGTGCGACCGCGCGCCGATGGGAGAGCCGCCCAGGCCCATCAAGGAAACTTTTTCCCGGGTGCGGCCCAGGATCCGGTAAGGCATTCCCTCGCCCCCGCTGTCGACGACTCCGGACCTGAGCCTGTCCGTCCTCTGTGCAGTCACTGTCCACCTCCTGCAAGCGATTCATTCGCTGTGATCCTAAGCAAGCATCGCGCCAGACGCGCGAAGACTCACCGCGGAGGTTAGGGCTGGATGGGGGAGTAGGTTTTGCGGATTCGCGGCGCGACGTTCGCGGGCAGGGAGGCGAGGGCGCCGAGGGGGATTTCGAAGGAGTCGGTCCACAGGTCGCTGCCGTCGGCGCCGCGCCGCCGTTGCAGCACGACCTGGCAGATCTGCTCGCCGCAGTAGGCGCGGGCGGTGACGATCTCGTCGGCGGCGCCGGGGGCGACCAGGCGGAGCTGCGGCAGCGTTCCCAGCGCCTCGAGGGTCGCCTCCCGGAGGTTGACGGCGAGACGTTCGCGGTCGGTTCCGCTCACCCGGCCTTCGATCTCGGGCGCGAGGACGGCCACCCGGAGGAGCGCCGGCGGCCGGAAGAGAGAGACGGCGCCGAGCGCGACCAGGAGGGCGGCGGCGGCCACGGCAAGGGTGCGCCGGAGAGGGCGGCGGGCACTGCCGGACGGCGGATCGTGGAGCAGACCCGACATTCGCAGCTCGGCGAGGATCTCCGCCGCGCTCGCGGAGCGCGCGGCTGGATCTTTGGCCAGGCAGCGGTCGACGAGCGCCGCGAGCGAGCTCGGCACGTCCGGCCGGATCTCACAGAGCGGCGGCGGCTCCTGCTCCAGGATCGCCTGGATCAGCCACTGCAACGGCTGCGGTCCGCCGTGGCCGAAGGGCGGCCGGCCCGCCAGCATCTCGTAGACCACGGCGCCGAACGACCACAGGTCCGCCTGCGGGCCGCCGGCCGCGCCGCGGACCTGCTCCGGAGCCATGTAGACGACAGTCCCCACCGCCGAGCCCGGGTCGGTGAGCGACGCCGAGCCCTCGCGGCTGGCCAGCCCGAAGTCGAGGAGCTTCAACCGCCGGCCGCCGAGCAGCATCAGATTGGCCGGCTTGACGTCGCGGTGGACCACCCCCGCCGCGTGCGCCGCCGCGAGCGCCGCGGCGAGCTGGGCCGCGATGAGGACCACCTCGGAGATCGGCATCGGATCGAGCTCGGCGGCGCGGTCGAGCCGCCGTTCCAGCGTCTGCCCGTCGTACAGCGGCATGGAGAGGAAGAGCTGGCCGGCGTGCTCGCCGACCGCGTGGACCGTGCCGATGTTCGGATGCTTGAGCGAGGCCGCGGTCTGCGCCTCGCGCTGGAAGCGGGCCTCGTCCCGCGCGTCGTGCACCTTGGGCATGGAGAGCAGCTTGAGCGCCACCTCCTCGCCGCCGCGGTCGAGATCCGCGGCGCGATAGACCGTCGCCATGCCGCCGCGGCCGAGGACGCCCAGGATGCGGAAATGCGCGAACGGGCTCCCGGGCGGCAGGTAGGCCTCCGACGGTCCGGTCTTGTCCGCCCGGTCGACTCGCTTCACAGGGGTTCTCCTCGGCTCCCGATCTTAACCAATCAAGCGCGAAAAATCTCCCCTGAAAATCGATCCGGGGTTGTAGAATCTTCCGCGGACGACAGCTCTCGGAGGCTCTTCGATGACCCGGACCCGGATTCTTCCCCTCGCCCTCGTCTCCCTCGTCTCCCTCGCTCTTGCGGCGCCATCGGCAGCCCGGGCGGCGGAGGTTGCCACGCCGGCCTGCACCGACTTCTTCCAGGAGGTGAACGGCGACTGGCTGGCGCACCATCCGGTACCGGCGAGCGAGTCCGGGTGGGGGAGGATGAACGAATTGTCGGCGCACAACCGCGAGGTCCTCCGCGACCTCCTCACCACCGCCGCGGCGCGGACCGACGCGCCGCCCGAGAGCGTCCAGGGCAAGGTCGGCGCCTTCTACGCGAGCTGTCTGGACGAGGCCGCCATCGAGGCCCGCGGCCTGGAAGCGATCCGCCCGGAGCTCGACCGCATCGCCGCCGTCTCCGATCTGCCGTCCCTGCAGACCGCCGCCGCCCGGCTCCAGAACCTCAACATCAACGTCCTCTTCAATCCCACTCCGAGCGTCGACGTGCGCGACAGCAGCCGGACGATCCTCGACGTCCGCCAGGGCGGTCTCGGTCTGCCGGACCGCGACTACTACCTGAAGGACGACGAAGCGACGAAGAAGATCCGCGCCGAATACCTGGCGCACGTCTCCCGCACCCTGGAGCTCGCCGGCGCCGCGCCGGACGAGGCGGCGCGCGGAGCCGCGGCGGTCGTGGCGCTCGAAACGCGCCTCGCCACCGCGTCGATGACCCGCGCGCAGCGCCGCGACAACGCGGCGACCGAGCACAAGATGACGCTCGCCGAGCTTGCCGCCCTGACGCCGCGCTTCTCCTGGGATCGCTGGGTGGGCGACGCGGCCCTCGACCGCGCCGTGGTCGCGACCGTCAACGTGCAGGCGCCGGACTTCCTGAAAGCCATGGACCGCGAGCTCGCGGCGACCGCGCTGGCCGACTGGAAGACCTATCTGCGCTGGCATCTCCTCGATTCCACCGCCGAAGAGCTGCCGGCGCGTTTCGCCGCCGAGCGGTTCCACTTCACGCAGGGCGTGCTGCAGGGCACCCAGGAGCAGCGCCCGCGCTGGGACCGCTGCGTGCAGAGCACCGACCGCCGCCTCGGCATGGCGCTCGGCCAGCTCTACGCCGAAAAGAATTTCCCGCCCGAGTCCCGGCAGCGCGCCCGCGCCATGGTGGACCAGCTCCTCGCCGCGCTGCGCGACGACCTGGCGACCCTGCCGTGGATGGACGAGTCGACCCGCGCGGCGGCCCGCCGCAAGCTCGACGCCATCGTGCCGAAGATCGGCTATCCGGACCACTGGATCGACTACACCGGCCTCGTCGTCGAGCGCGGCGCCTACGCCGCCAACGTCCTGCGCGCCGACGCACGGGAGAACCGGCGCCGGATGGCGAAGATCGGCAAGCCGGTGGACCGCACCGAGTGGTCGATGACCCCGTCGACGGTGAACGCCTACTACAACCCTTCGCTCAACGAGATCGTCTTCCCGGCCGGCATCCTGCAGCCGCCCTTCTTCGACGCGAAGGCCGACGACGCCACCAATTTCGGTGGCGCCGGCGCGGTGATGGGGCACGAGCTCTCGCACGGCTTCGACGACGAGGGGGCGCAGTTCGACGGCGAAGGGAACCTGAAGAACTGGTGGTCCCCCACCGACCAGGCGAGCTTCAAGAAGAAGGCGGAGTGCGTCGAGCACCAGTTCGACGGCTACACCGTCCAGGATCAGCACATCAACGGCAGGCTGGTGAACGGCGAAGCCATCGCCGACCTGGGCGGCCTCAAGCTCGCCTACCGCGCCCTCCAGCACTCGCTCCAGGGCAAGCCGGGCCCGGTGATCGACGGCTTCACCGCCGAGCAGCGCTTCTTCCGCTCCTTCGCGCAGATCTTCGGCAGCCAGCAGCGCCCCGAAGCCGAACGCCTCCGCGTCGCCACCAACACCCATCCCGCCAACCGCTACCGCGTCAACGGCAGCGTCTCCAACCTCCCCGAATTCGCCCAGGCCTTCGGCTGCAAGCCGGGAGACCCGATGATCCGCCCGGAGGCGGAGCGGTGCTCAGTGTGGTAGAAGTGGAACCAGGGGGTGGTTCGATGAAAACCCGTGTCCTGACCGTGCTTTTGTTCTCCCTCATCGCCGTCAGCGCCGCCGCAGGCGCCGCGCCCGCCGCCGATCGTCTCGGCCGTCTGGACGACGGCTTGCTCGATCCGGAGTGGTTGGGGGTGGCGGGGGTTGGAGGGGAGTGGCGGAATCCGGCGGGGATCGACTACCTGTGGGTCAGGCCCGGCTTCAGCCTGGCGGGGCGGACGATTGTGCTGGAGGAGTGGGCGGCGCCGACGTTTTTGAACGGAGCGCGCGACAGCGAGGATTCACGGGTCGCCATCAATCTGTCGGACTCGATGCCGGGCCGGCTGGCGAGCGCGCTGGCGGCGGCGGGGGTTCCCGGCGTGTCGCGGACCGCGGGGGACCTGCGGGTCACCGGCCGCATCGTCGACTGCAACGCTGGCAGCCGGGCCTTGCGCCTGATGAGCGCCTCGGGCGTCGTGATCGGCAACGCCACCTGGGACATCAAGATCGTGGACACGGCGACCGGCGAGACCGTGGCGGCCGTGCACCACCGCGGCGTGAGCGGCGCCGATTCGCGCAACCTGGGGGAGAAGATCAACCTCTGGCTGACCCGCGTCTTCGCGCCGGCCCTGCACGACAGCTTCGACGTCTACGGCAAGGCGCCGCGGGCGCGGGAGTAGGCGACCGGTCAGCAGACCGGCAGGGGTAGCATGTCGAAGCCCGGCGCCTGCCCCGGGCCGCCCATCAGGATGAGCAGGAGATCTTCGAGCTCGCGCAGGCTCGGAGCCTCCATCAGGGCCTGCCGTTCCGCCGGAGAGAAGGCGCAGTTGTGCGCCAGGGCGGTGGCGACCTCGGTGCCGGCCATACCTTCGAGGATGGAGAAATCGAACTCGGGATTGATCGGCTCCACCTGCCGGCGGGCGAGCTCGCGGAGGGTAGAGAAGGCGAGCCCCTCCTCGACCAGCTCCGGATCTTCCTGGAACTCGCTGTAGTCGACCTTCACGCGGCGGTAGCCATGGAGCGGCGGCAGCTCCTCGATCACGCGGAAGCGGATCACCCCGCCCACCAGGTACTCGCCGTCGTTCTCCGGCCGCCCTTCCTCCAGGCGGCCGAGGCAGCCGACGGTGAACAGCTCCGTGCCGGGCACGTCGCCCTCCTCCTCCTGCGGCTGCAAGATCCCGAGATACTCGTTCCCGGCCAGCACGTCGCCGACCAGCTCGCGGTAGCGCGGCTCGTCCGCCACGATCGGCACAACCGTCCCCGGCAGCAGCAGCGGAGCCGCCAAGGGGTAGATCGGGATGACGCTCGGATATCGCTTGTACATGGTCGATCGATGACTCTACTCCATTCTATTGGAGGGATAGAAGTCAAGTCGGGACGGGCGCCGGCCGATCTGAGCCGCCGCGTTCGGCTGAGCGGCCAGGCGTTTTCCTTCGCAGGACCCGGGCACCGCGATGAGAACGCCGGCGCAACGCGCGCGCGCCACGGCGTCCTGTTCCCGGGTCGTGGCGAAGCGGATACGGCTGACAAGCACCGCGGTCCGAGCCGTGGGATTCGCGGCGTGAGCGGCTCTATCCCATTCGCGGGTCACAAAAACCGAGACGAGAGCCACAAACATCGCGGCGCGAGCGGCGGCGACGTGGACACGAGCCTCTCGTCCGAGCGCGCGAGCCGCGCGTGAGCGTCTGATTGTGTCTCATCAATCGCGGCGAGCCGCTCGCCAACGCGCGCCCGCCGCTCGTCGAGGCTTATGAGCTGCTCGCGGGAGGCTGCGAGCCGCTCGTGGCTCGGTCGTTGTGTCCCGTGTCTCGGCACTTGCGGCTCGTGCCTCGGGTTTTGTGTCTCGCGAGCCGCTCGTGGACGCTCGGTTGTGTCTCTTCGTCGTCCGCGCCGGCTTTCTTGTGTCTCACGAGCCGGTGGGGACGGCTCGCACCGCGAGCGCCGCGGCTGTCGGCCTTTTCTCTGTGACTCCAACCGCGGCTGCGGTGGCGCATAGCCCTGGCGCGATGGCAGGTCTTCCCCCACCCAGGGCGGCCACGCGGGGTGCCTGACGGCATCCTGCGGACCGCCCCTACGAAAACCTGATCCCAAAATCCCAAAGGTATGATTTCCCAGCAAGCCGCCTCGCGAGATCGTATCTTCCCATGTAACGTTTCACCGTACCGCTTCGCCAAATTCTGAAAACGAACCCGGAGGTGTCGCCGGGATGTCGTGGTTTGGCGGAGGTGGCGGTGGCGAATTTTCAGAGCATCGCGGCGGCGGGGAAGAGCCTGGAACGGTATCTGACCCACTGCTTCTCGCAGGAGGAGCCGGTCGATGGCCAGACGACCAAGGCGGTCCTCGTGCGGACGGTGGATCTCGATCCGGCGTCGAAAGCGATCCCTGATTATGCGCTGTCCATCTTCCTCTATCGCGTCGACTACAACCGCACCATGCGCGCGGCGTGGTCGGCGGTGGGGAGCCAGGACGGCCGGGCGCATCTGCCTCTCGATCTCTATTTCCTTCTCACTCCGTGGGCCACCAACGCCGAGCATGAGCTGAGCATCCTCGGCAAGGCGATGCTGGCTCTCGAAACGACGCCGATCCTGAGCGGGTCGCTTCTCGATCCTCTCGGCTCCTGGGCGGCGCAGGAGGCGCTTCAGGTGTGCCTGGCGGACATCTCCACCGAGGACATGATGCGCACGTTCGATTCGCTGCCGGTCGACTATCAGTTGAGCGTGCTGTACGTGGCTCGCGTGGTGCGGGTCGATCAGCGGATCGCGACGCCGGACATGCCGGTGACCACGCTGGTGACCGGGCTCAAGCCGGAGGCCCGGCCATGAACCAATTCGTGGCGGAGTCCTACACCGAGCGGATCGACAAGCTGGCGGTGGGGTTCGAGCCTCTCGATCCTCTGCTCGGGGGACGGCTCACGCGGGCGGTGCGGATGGAGGTCGAGGGGAATCCACCGCGGGCGGCGATCGACCGCCATCACTCGTGCCTGCACGTTCTCCTGTATCAACCGTCGCTCAAGGATTCCGTGGTGGTGCGCGTCTGGGAGGCGTCGCGGTGGTATGTGCCGCGGCGGATGCGCATTCCTCTGCTCACCGCGGCGGAGGCGGAGCTGCGGCAGGTCACCCAGAAGACGGTCGCGCACCGGGTGCGCCGGCCGGTGCTGTTTCCGGGCGCGGCGTACGACGCCAACGGCAGCTCGACCGGTCTGCGCGGGCGGGTGGTGCGCGGCGACGGCTCGCCGGTGCGCTGGGCGCGGATCGAGGCGCGATTGCCCGTCGGGAATGTGCTGGTCGGCCGTGCCCATGGGGACGACCGCGGCGAGTTCTTCCTGCTGCTCGCCGCGCCTCCTCCTCCGGCCACCGATCTGACCGATCCGCTGAACGTGCGGGTCACCGCGTTCGGCCGGCTCGTGCCGCCGGTGCCGGTGCCGCCCGATCTGCCGGGGGAGGACCCGTGGTGGGACCTGCCGGAAGAGCAACTCGCCGCGCCGGGAGATCCCGATCCGGCCGCCGCCGGGGAGGTGATGCCCGCCGGCTGGGCGTCGACCGCGGCGTCCACTCGAATCATTCCGTTCCGCCTGGGGAGGGTGCTCTCCGGTGTGGACGATTTCAAGCTCGTTTGAACGTAACGGCTCGTCTGAATAAAAGCAAGGAGCGCACCATGCCCGAGTACCTGGCGCCCGGAGTCTTCGTCGAAGAGGTCAGCTTCCGGTCCAAATCCATCGAGGGAGTTCCGACCAGCACCACCGGCTTCGCCGGCATGGTCCGCTATGGACCGGTCTGGTATCCCGGCGGCCCGACATCGTGCGCGCCGCGCCTGCTCACCAGCTTCGTCGAGGTGGAGCGGGTGTACGGCGGGCTCGATCCGCTGGCGGTCGGGCCGGCCGATCCGGGGGAGGAGCGGCTCTCCTACCTCGCCCACGCCGCCCGCGCGTTTTTCGACAACGGCGGCAAGCGGCTCTACGTCTCGCGCGTCTTCGTGCCGCGGACGACGGGGGCCGACGATCTCGCCAAATGGGGTGTTGCGCGGCGCGCCATCGCGGTGGGCGGCACGAATGCCACATGGACGGCGCGCTGGCCGGGCTACTTCGGCAACGTCCACGTTGAGACGGTGGTGATGCGCAGCAAAAACCTTGCGTTCGTGGACGGCGGCGTGGTGCAGACGCCGCGCGCCAAGCACGGCGCGGTGGTGGAGATCTATCCGGTGGGCAGCGCGCCGATCGGCAACGCACCACTGGCGCTCGCCAACCTGCGCGTCGTGCAGATCGACAGCGGCGGTGTGAAAACGTTTTTCAAACAGGATGGCACGGCGGGCAATCCGGCGGTCGGCGACTCGGTGCAGCTCATCGAGCTGTCCGTCCGCGTGACGGTGAACGACGAGCGGGTGGACGAATATGCCGAGCTCGCTCCGTCGGGCGAGCAGACGCGCTCGATCGGCCGCATCCTGGAGAAAGACGATCCGGCGGACGAGGACGCGGTCGTCTATCTCGCCTGGGACGCGGATAGCTTCGCGGTGCCCGTCTTCGCGCCGGCGGCGCTCTCCGCGGCGCTCCAGGCCAACCCCGGCCGGCTCACCGGCGGCCACGACGGCCTCCTGGCGCAGCCCGACGACCTCAAGGGCGAAGAGGCCGATCCGGACGTCGCGACCAAGAAGGCCACCGGCCTCGAGGCGCTCGGCGAGATCGACGACATCGCGATCGTGGCGCTGCCCGACTCCGGCACCTACGGCGACCCGACGCTCAGCCGGCAGGCTTCCGACCGGCTCATCTCGCACGCCGAGCGGCTGCGCTACCGCATCGCCGTCGTCGATGCGCCGCAGGGGAGCTCGATGAATGAGATCCGCGACTTCCGCGGCCAGTTCGACTCGAAGTACGCAGCCGTGTACCACCCGTGGATCGAGATCCTCGATCCGACCGCCCGTGCGGCGCAGGGGGCGCCGCCGGCCCGCCTGATGCTGCCACCGAGCGGCTTCGTCACCGGCATCTATGCGCGTACCGACATCACGCGCGGCGTGCACAAGGCGCCGGCCAACGAGGTGGTCGTCGGACTGACCCGCTTCGAGGCCAACATCAACACGCCGCGCCAGGAGGTGCTCAATCCGGCGGGGATCAACGCCCTGCGCTTCTTCGAGGGACGCGGCTACCGCGTCTGGGGCGCGCGCACGATGAGCTCCGATCCGGAGTGGAAGTACGTCAACGTGCGCCGGCTCTTCATCTACATCGAGCACTCACTCGACAACGGCACGCAGTGGGCGGTCTTCGAGCCCAACAACCGCCGCCTGTGGGACAACGTGCGGCGCACGGTGGAGGACTTCCTGCTGGTGCTGTGGAAAGACGGCGCGCTCCTCGGCGACAAGCCGGAGGAGGCGTACTTCGTGCGCTGCGACCGCACCACCATGACCCAGAACGACCTGGACAACGGGCGCCTGATCTGCCTGGTCGGCGTCGCGCCGGTGAAGCCGGCCGAGTTCGTCATCTTCCGCATCGGCCAGTGGACGGCCGACGCGAAGGTCTGAGCCGGAGGAGAGAGCCATGCCAACGTTCCGCGAAAATCCGTATTCCGCGTTCAACTTCCTGGTCGCCCTCGGCGGCGAGCAGGGCGACGGCTCCGAGGGGACCGTCATCGGCGGCTTCTCCGACGTCAGCGGCCTCGGCGTCGACGTGCAGTACGCCGAATACCGCAACGGTAACGAGAAGTTCAACACCGCGCGCAAGGTGCCCGGCACCCACAAGCTGGACGACGTGACGCTGAAGCGCGGCCTGGTCGGCTCGGACGACCTCTTCCGCTGGCTCAAGGGGGTGCGCGACGGCAAGGCCGACCCGCGCCAGGTGACCATCACGCTGATGGACGAGGCGCGCCAGACCGTCGCCACCTGGGTGCTCCGCCAGGCGCAGCCGAAGAAGTGGTCCGGCCCCACGCTGGCCGCCAAGGGCGGCGGCGACGTGGCGATGGAAGAGCTTCACTTGGTGCACGAAGGGATCGAGTACCGCTAGAGGCGATCATGGCGGACACCCTCACACTCGGAGCCCCCGGGATCTATCTCGATCCGCAGCGCGCCGTGCCGGCGCTGGCCGCGGTGCGCCTGGACGTCTGCGCCTTTGCCGGCGTGGCGCCGCGCGGACCGGTGCGGGTGCCGAAGCTGCCGGAGACGTGGAGCGGCGACACGCCGTCGGTCTCCCTGCCCCTGCGCCGCCGGTCGGTGGCAGTGGCGGTCGAGAGCTTCGCCGAGTACCGGCGGATCTTCGGCGGCTTCGAGGGGCCGGGGCGGCTGCCGTTCGCGGTCGCCGCCTTCTTCGAGCAGGGGGGCCGGCGGGCCTATGTTGTTCGGATCGTCCACGACTACGGCGTCGGCGACCCGCGAAACAGTGGGGGAGTGGCGAGCGGCCTGCTCACCGGTGCGACCGCGACCGCCGGCCCGCTTTTGCTGAGCGCCCGCGGTGAAGGGAACTGGGGCAACGGCGTGCGCGCGGCGCTCGGCTTCACCACCGCCGCCGTCACCTTCGAGTCGGCCGCGGCGGGCTCCATTCTCTTTGCGGCCGGCTCGGGTGTGCCGGCCGGCACGCTCCTGCGCTGCACGTTGCCGGGCGGCGCGGCGGCTCTTCGTTTCGTTGCGGAAGCGAGACGCGAGGACCGGCCGGACGGTCCGGGCAGCCGGGTGCGTGCGGTGCTCGATCTGCCGCTGCCAGACGTCCCCATCGCCGCCGAGGTGGTCGAGGGCGTGCTGGCGGTGGACGACGGCGCCGGATTGATCGAACGGCATTCCGGGCTCGGATTGTCCTCCCTCCATCCGCGCTGGATGGCGACCGTGCTGTGCAACGAGTCGGGCCTGGTGGAGCCCGATCCGGTGTGGGTGGACGGCGACGTGATTCCCGACGATGCGCGCCGCCTGCCGCGCGAGCCGCTGCTGCCTGGGGGAGATCCACCACAGATGACCGGCGGCGTGGATCGCTGGGCGGACATCGTGCCCGAGGACTTCTTCGATCCGGAGTGGGAGATGGGATCGGACGAGCCCGGGGACGGCGTCTATGCCATCGTCCTCCTGGAAGACGTGGCGAGCCTCGCCGTGCCGGATCTCTATGAGCCGGGGCCGCTGGTGCCGATCGACCGACCGCCGGTCGAGACGTCGCTCGCCGGTGGCACCTTCGCGCCATGCGTCGAGCTGCCGCCTCCCGATCCGGACGGCGACGGGACGGTGTCGCCGCCGGAGCTGACCGGCCTGCTGCGCGATCCGCGCGATCCGGCGGACCTGGAGGAGATCACCGGTCTCCAGGAGCGGCTCGCCGTCCTTGCCGACCGCTTGGCGCGCTTCATCGTGCTGCTCGATGTGCCGCCGGGAATCGGCCATCGCCAGGTGCTGCGCTGGCGTCCGCGGTTCAACACCTCGTGGGCGGCGGCCTACCACCCCTGGCTGCTGGTCTCCCGGCCGGACGACGGCAGGGACGCTTTGATCCGGATCAATCCCTCCGCCGTGGCGGCGGGCATCCTGGCGCGCCAGGAGATCGCCTTCGGCGTTCCGCAGGGGCCGGCTAACGTCATCGCGGCCGGTGTGCTCGACGTCGACGAGCGGATTTCTCCGGCGCGCCACGACGAGCTGCATCCGGCGGGCATCAACGTCTTCCTCCGCGAGCGCGACGGCGTCCGCCTGACCGCGGCGCGCACCCTGTCGCGCGATCCGGCCTGGCGCCAGCTCTCGGTGCGCCGGCTGATGCTCCTGCTGCGGCTCACCCTGCTGCGGCAGATGCAGTGGACAGTGTTCGAGCCCAATGGCCCGTCTCTGCGCGCCGATCTGCGCAACCAGCTCCGCGTCTTCCTCGGCCGCCTGTTCCGGGCCGGCGCCTTCCGCGGCGCCAGCGAGGAGGAGGCGTTCTTCGTGCGCTGCGACGCGGACGTCAATCCGCCGGCTCTCGCCGACCGCGGCGAGCTGGTGGTGCTGATCGGCGTCGCGCCGGCCGAGCCGCTCGAATTCCTCGTCCTCCGTCTGCTCCGCGAGGCGGACGGCACGCTGACGGTGGAGGGCTGACGCGATGGCCGACCACCTGTTGCGCACGTTCCGCTTCCGGGTGCAGCTCCGGCGGAGCGCCGAGGCCGAAGCGGGCGCGCTGGGGACGAAAGGGAACAGCGGATCGGCGCCCGGCGGCGAGCCGCTCGCCGACGGCGCTTTCCAGGACTGCTCGGGGCTCGAAGTCTCGATGGACGTCCAGGAGTACCTGGAGGGCGGCCGCAACGACGGCGTCATCCAGCGCGTCGGGCGGGCGAAGTACGTGCCGCTCGTCTTGAAGCGCGGCATGTTCTACGCCGAGGGCGGCCAAGTCAACCGCGACCTCTGGAAGTGGATCCAGGGCGTGGTCTCCGGGCAGCGGCCGGTGCCGCGCTACGACGGGGTCGTGGAGGTGATGAGCGTGGGCGACAACGTCGTCGCCACCTGGGTCTTCGACCGCGGCCTGCCGTCGCAGCTCCGCGGCCCCCAGCTCGACGCCAAGAGTGGCGAGATCGCGATCGAAGAGCTGCACATCGCCCATGAAGGGCTGCGCCTCGTGGAAAGTTGACCGGAGAGCTGACCGAATGAGCGAGCTGCTGAAAGCCGAGCTGATCGAGCTGACCCTGAAGGATCCGCCCGAGCCGGTGGGCGATCCGGTGCCGGTGCAGTTCAATCCCACCACGCTCAACCTGCGGATCTCCAACCGCACCGAGGGCGGTGACGCGCAGGGCCGGCCGTCGCGGCAGTACATCGCGACCTCCACCGTGCTCACCCTCGACCTGGTCTTCGACACCGCGGACGAAGGGGAGACCGACCGGCCGCGCTCGGTGCGCGAGCGCACCGGCATCGTCGAGAAGTACGTGCTGCCCCGCAACCAGGGGACCGAGGTGCCGCCCAAGCTGCGCTTCCGCTGGGGCGAGGGGCTGAGCTTCGACGGCGTGGTGGGCTCGGTCACCATCGACTTCGAGCACTTCGCGGCGGATGGCACGCCGCTGCGCGCCAAGGTGGCGTTGAGCCTCACCGAGCAGGACGCCAAATACAAGGTCGTGCCGTCGTCCGCCAAGGCGAAGGCACCGGCGCCCGGCGGTCCGTTGCCGGGCATGCCGGGCAGTGCCGGGCTCGGGCTCGGCCTGTCTGCGGGATTATCCGCGGGATTCTCGGCCGGGATTTCAGTCGGGGCCAGCCTGTCGCTCTCCGCGTCGGCGTCGGTCGGCGTGGCGCTGGGCGGCGAGACGGCGGTGGACTTCGCGGCCCGCGTCGGGCTCGATCCCACGGCGTGGCGGGCGCTCGACGTCGACCTCGGCGGCGATCTGACCTTGCAGGCGGGCGTCGAGGTGGGCTTCGACGCCAGTGTCTCGGCGAGCGCGGGGATCGGCGCGAGCGCCGGCTTCAGCGCCGGAGCCGCGGCGCCGGCCGAGGCGTCGTTCGGTTTGACGGCCGGCGGCGGCGCCACGGAGGGCGGCGGCTTCGCCCTGGCGGCGGCCGGAGGCGTGGCGTCCGCTGTCGCCGCGACGCAGGTGGTGCAGACCACCACGGCGGCGGATACGGCGTGGCAGGCGTTCGCGGTTGGAGATGCGACGGCATCGGCTGCCACCGCACTGCCGCGGCCTGGCCTGCCGGAGCAGCCGCGCACGCCGCTCGCGAGCAGTGGCATGCCGTCGCCCGCGCAACAGGCCGCCGCGCCGCCGGCACCGCCACCGCCGCGGGTCGATCCGCGGGCCGCCTCCTGGGGCTTCAGCGTGCCGCTCCGCCCGCGCACCGGCTCCCTCGCCGGCTCGCAGGAGGCGCCGCCGCCGGTGCGCGCCGTTCCCACCGTGGCGCCGTGGATCGAGCTGCCGGGCGCTCCGGCGAGCGGACGGAATGTTGGATCATCCAGCCGGCGCCGGCCGTGCGGCTGTGCCGGATCCTGCGGTTGCCGGGGAGGTGCGCGGTGAGCGTGCACGTCGGGCAGATGGTCACCGAGGTGGTGCCCGAGGCGGAGCCGGTCGCGGCCGGAACACCGCAGCAGGGGGGCGGCTGGGAGAGCGCGGACCGCCAGCGCGAGGACGCCACACGGCGTCGCCGGGTCGCGTTGCGCACCCAGGCGGAGGGTCGCGATGACTGAGCCGCTCGTCTCCCAGACCGCCGCCGCCTTCACCGTCGCCGGCACCGCGCGCCCCGAGCTGGCGCAGGACCTCGTGCGCGTCGAGGTGGAGGAGACCACGGCAGGTCTCAAGACGCTGATCGCGCGCTTCCTCGCTTTCGGTCCGCTCCCCGGAGGGTCCGACGGCGTGCTCTATCTCGATGGCCGGGTGTTCGACTTCGGGCGCGAGATCACCCTCGCCCTGGGGCCCGACGCCACCGCCCGCACCGTCTTCAAGGGTCACATCAGCGCCCTGGAAGTCGACTTCGACGAGGGAGCCGTGCCGCAGGCTGTCGTCTTCGCCGAGGACCGCCTGATGGACCTGCGGATGACCCGGCGGATGAAGACCTACGAGCGGATGAGCGACGCCGACATCGCCACCGAGATCGCCGGCCGCCAGGGGCTCACCCCCGACATCGACGCCGACGGCCCGACCTACGACGTGGTGCAGCAGTGGAACGTCAGCGACCTCGCCTTCCTCCGCGAGCGCGCCCGTCTCCTCCGCGCCGAGGTGTGGGTCGACGGCGACACCCTCGGCTTCAAGACCCGCGACCGCCGCACCGCCACCGGGCCGACGCTCGTCCAGGGCGACCACATCCTCCGCCTGCGGGCGCGCGCCGATCTCGCCCACCAGCGCACCTCGGTGCGGGTGAGTGGCTACGACGCCGCCGAGCGCGCGGCGATCGACGAAGAGGCCGGCGCGGATGTCGTGAAGGCCGAGGTGGAGAGCGGGCGCACCGGCCCGGAGATCCTGCAGAGCGCCTTCGGCGAGCGGGTCTCCTACCGCACCTGCGAAGCGCCTCTCACCACCGGTGAGGCCGCGGACTGGGCGCGCGCCGAGATGCTCTGCCGCAGCCGCTCTTTCGTGCAGGTGGCGGCCACCACCCGCGGCGTCGCCGAGCTGGTGGTGGGAAGCCGGCTGACCCTGCAACGCGTCGGCGTGCCGTTCGAAGGCGGCGGCTATTGCACCACCCGGGTGCTGCACACGTGGGATCAGGAGCAGGGGTTCCGCACCGCCTTCGACGCCGAGCGCCCGACGCTGGAGGAGGGGGCATGACGTCGTTCGACTTCCCGCCCGACGGCGGCACGCAGCCGCTCTACGGCGTCTATCCGGCGCTGGTGACCGACGTGGTCGACCCGGACAACCTCGGTCGCATCCAGGTCAGCCTGCCCTGGCTGGGCGGCGCGAGCGGCGGAGGAGACAGCGTGCGCGCCTGGGCGACGCTGCTGACCCCCTACGCCGACGACAACCAGGGCTACGAGATGCTCCCCGCCGTCGGCTCGCAGGTGGTGGTCGCCTTCGAGGCAGGCAATCCGCGCCGTCCCTACATCGTCGGCGCCTGCTGGAACGGGAAGGAAGCGCTCCCTGAAGCTCCCACCGCGGCCAACGACAAGCGGCTGATCCGCACCCGCGCCGGCAGCCTGCTGGAGTTCGACGACACGGAGGCCGCGCCGAAGGTCACCGTCTCCACCCGGAGCGGGCACAAGGTCGTGCTCGACGACGGCGGCCAGACGGTCACGATCACCCACTCCGGCGGCTCGTCGATCACCTTCACCGCCGCGGGGGTCATCGAGATCCGCGCCAATCTCACCGTGGACGTCTACGCCTCGGCGGTCAACGTGCACGCGCCGATGGCCACCTTCGACGGCGTGGTGAAGTGCCAGACCCTCATCGCCGAGGTCGGCGTCGTCTCGCCGTCCTACACCCCGGGAGCCGGCAATGTCTGGTAACGGATCGAGCGAGCACGATCATCCGTGGCGCCTGGTCGGCCCCTGGTACCGCTGGCCGCAGCCCGGAGCGCCCACCTCCGGCCGGGCGTCGCGACCGGTCTTCCAGAAGTACGCCGCGGCGACGTTCATCAACGAATTCCTCGCCGAGCCGCAACGCTCGCTCAAATATCTCGGCGAGGACTTCGTACAGCGCGTCGTGCCCGGCAAGGCGTCGAAGTACAGCTTCGCCAACAGCCATCTCGAAGCGACCGCGGTGCGCAAGATCTTCCTGCCCACCCACGGCCGCTTCTACCTGGTGGTCTGCGAGTTGCACTGCGACGTGCCCGGCTTCCCGCGGGCGAGCCGCGACGCGGTCTGCGAGGCCGGCTTCGTCATCCGCAAGCGGGTGGTGATGGCGCCGCCGGCCGCGCGCAAGGCCGCCGCCTCGGCGCTCTCCGAGCTCGCCGCCGCCGAAGGACAGCTCGCCGCCCTGGAGACCGTGGCCGCGGGCACCCAACTGCGCACCGTGGCCGGTCCGCAGGTGAAGAAGCTGGTCGAGGCGCAAGCCCTGGCGCTCACCCACCTGCGCGACGCCGGAGCGGTGGACGGCGTGCGCGTCTCCTTGCAGGGCTGGGTGCCGGCGGGGCCGGGGCTCGGCGCCTGGCGCGAGGTGGAGGAGACGCCGCAGGTGACGGACGAGCTGATCGTGCCGCTTTCGCCGCTGATCCCCGATCCGGCCCAGACGAGCCATTCCGCCGCCGGGCGGACCATCTGGTTCGGCCTCCTGCCGGCCGGCGGCTCCGATCTGGACGAAGCGGGCATTCCGCGCTTCGACGACCGCAGCCTCTACGAGGTGCGCTGCTTCGTGCGCCGCCACAAGCCCGGCTGCCCGAAGAAGCCCGGCGGGCGCGACTGCCACGGGCCGCTGGTGTGGAGCGAGCCGACCGAGCGCTACCAGCTCGCCTCCCATTTCGACCTCGACGGCACCAGCCTGCGGCCGGTCACCATCCAGCTTCCGGACCTGGAGGCGCTCAAGGCGCAGACCGGCAATATGCCGTTCGGCTCCGGCGTCGGCGTGCGGATGATCTCGCCGCCCAAGTCCGCCATGGAGTTCAGCGCCGACGGCACCGACGCGACCGATCTCAAGATTCCGGGCGCGGCGATCTGCTCCTTCGCCATCCCGCTGATCACCATCGTGGCCTCGTTCGTCCTGCGGCTCTTCCTGCCGATCGTGATCCTGGTGTTCAATCTCTGGTTCCTGCTCCTCCTCAAGTTCTGCATCCCGCCGTCGATCGCGGTCGACGCCGGCCTCGCCGCGGCCGTCGAAGGCGGGCTCGACATCGACGTCTCCTTCTCGGCCACGATCGACGCCCAGCTCGACGCCTGCCTGGGCGTCACGGCGCGGAACAAGCTCAAGATCGATGCCGGCGGAGATCTGAACGTGCTGGCGAAGATGGCGGTCGATCTCAACAGCGACTTCATGCCCTCGGCGCCGCCGGAGCTGGTGCCGGACCTCGTGCCATATACGCCGCCGACCCCTCCGGCCAAGGCGAAGACGCTCCCTTCGGTCGCCGCGCGGCTCCAGTACTACGACGTCGTGGAGGTGCCGGTATGAGCGGCCAGAGCTTCCTCGGGCGGGGTTGGAGCTTCCCGGTGGCGCCGGACGCGCGTAGCCGCCGGCTTGAGATGGCGGCGGGGCCGGAGAAGGTGCGGCAGTCGATCCTGATCATCCTCGACACCGATCCGGGAGAGCGGCTGATGCGGCCGTCGTTCGGCTGCGGCCTGCGCCGCTACCTGATGAAACCGAACACCGCGGCGACCCGCACCGTGATCCGGCAGGACGTGGAGCGGGCGCTGGCGGCGTGGGAGCCGCGCATCCGGCTGCAATCCGTGCGGGTGGAGCCCGGAGACGATCCGTCGATGGTTTTGATCGAGATCTCCTACACCCACATCCGCGACAACAGCCCGGGCAACCTGGTCTACCCCTTCTCTCTGGAGTGATCGCATGCCGCTGCCGCGACCTATTCTCGACGACCGCTCCTACGAACAGCTCCGCGACGAGCTGGTCCGCCGCATCCCGGTCTACCAGCCGGAGTGGACGGACCACAATCCCAGCGATCCGGGGATCACCCTGATCGAGCTCTTCGCCTTCCTCGGGGAGAACCTCCTCTTCCGCTTCAACCAGATCCCGGAGACCGCCCGGCTGGAGTTCCTGCGCCTGTTGCAGATCCCGCTGCGGCCGGCCCAGCCGGCGCATGTGCTGCTGGCGCTCACGGCCACCGATCCGGCCGGCGTGCTGGTGCCGCTCGACAGTGAGGCGCGGGCGGGGAGCCTGCCGTTCGCCACCCGCACCGAGGTGCGGGTCTTGCCCGTCGAGGCGCGGGCGGTGGCGAAGACCGCCGCGCCGCAGCCCGATCAGACCGCCGAGCCCGAGGTGTTCGGCTTCTTCCTGCGCGCCGTCGACGCGATCGGCGGCCTGAGCTCCAGCGAGGCCGCGGCCTGCTACCGGGCGGAGACGGTGCCGCCGTCCGGCACCGGGCCGGCGGTCGATTTCGCCCAGGCGGTCGACGGCGTGCTGTGGGTGGCGGTGCTCGCCGCCGGCAACGCCGATCCGGCGGCGCTCCGCAAGGCGCTCGCTTTGAATAAAGACGCGCCGATCCATCTCAATCTGGGAATCGTCCTGGACCGCGAGTCGCCGTCGCTCGCCGATCTCGATCCGTGCCCGGGCGCCGGTGCCGAGCCGGCCGGTCCGGCGGTGGACTGGCAGATCTCGACCGGCCGGCTCGATCCAGCGGGAGAGCCGGTCTACCTGGCGCTCGGCCTGGGCGGCGACACCACCCGCGGCCTGCGCCAGGAGGGGGTGGTGCGCCTGCGCCTGCCGCGGCGCGAGGAGGACCTCGGCGTCTTCCCGCTCGCCGATCCCGATCTTGCCGGGACCGGCGACCTGCCACCGCAGCTCGACGACGCGACCGCCGCCAAGGTGGTCTGCTGGGTGCGCGCCTTCCGCCGCGACGGCGGACGCTTCAGCCGCGTGCTCTGGGTGGGTACCAACGCCGCCGAGGCCGAGCAGGTGCAGAAGGCGCGCCCCGAGCTGCTGGGCACCGGCACCGGCCAGCCGGACCAGCGCTACCGGCTGATCCACCGGCCGGCGATCGCCGACAGCCTGACACTGGAAGTTGAGGGGCCGGACGGCTGGGTGGCCTGGCGCGAGGTCGACGGCTTCCACGCCAGCGGCGAGAGCGACAGCGTCTACATCCTCGATCCGGAAGCGGGGGAGGTGCGCTTCGGCAACGGCGTGCAGGGCGCGGCGCCGCAGATCGGCCGCCGCATCCGGGCCCGCGAGTATCAGTTTGGCGGCGGCGCCGAGGGGAACGTGCCGGCCGGCGCGGTGACCAGGCTGCCCGCCTTCCCGGCGGTCAAGGCGAGCAATCCGCTGCCGGCCCGCGGCGGCGCCGCGGCGGAGGCGGTGGCCGCCGCCCTCGACCGCATCCCGGGCGAGCTGCGGCGGCGCGATCGCGCGGTGACCGAGGGCGACTTCCGCGAGTTGGCGGCGATGACCCCCGGCGCCGACGTCGGTCGCGCCGAGTGCCTGCCGCGTTTCGATCCCAAGACGCGCAATCTGCAGGCCGCCGGGGTGGTGACCGTGGTCGTCTGGCCGCGCGAGGACGCCGCGCATCCGAACGCGCCGCAGCCCGACCGCGAATTGCTGCGCGCGGTCTGCCGCTTCCTCGACCAGCGCCGCCTGATCACCACCGAGCTGTGGGTCATCCCGCCGGTGTACCGCAAGGTGGCGGTCTCAGTCGGCTTGCAGGTCAAGCCGGGCTTCGGCACCGAGGCGGTGCGGCAGTGGGTCGAGCTGGCGATCCGCCAGTACCTGGCGCCGCTGCCGCCCTACGGCCCCTCCGGCGACGGCTGGCCGCTCGGCCGAAGGGTCTACGGGCCGGAGCTCGAAGCCGCGGCGCTTCAGGTGGACGGCGTCGAGTTCCTCAATGGCCTGGAAGTGGCAGGCTGGAACGGTACGGCCTGGGTGCCTGGAACCGTGCTCCTCGACGTCGATCAGGTGCCCGATCTGGCCGAGATCACCGTCGTCGACGGTCCGCCCGCCGCGCCGGGAGCGGCGCTCGGCCCGGTGCCGCCGGACAAGACGCCGGTGCCCATCCCCATCGTGCGGGAGGAGTGCTGATGCCCGTCCCTCGCCCGTTCTCGCTGGTGCGGACCGAGGACCAGTGGCGCCGCGCGGCCCACCAGGGGACGTCGCTGCAAGCCGACACCTGGGCCGTGCAGCTCGCCTGGGAGAGCGAGCCGTCCGGCGAGGCGGCCACCGGTCCGGCGCCAATTGGTGCGGGCTTGGCGTTCGATCCCTGGTGCCGGCTCTACCGGTCGGTGCCGGAGGAAGGGCGGGTGGAGAAGCTCCTCTGGGCGGCGGACGATCCGCTCGCCGCGGCGGACGAGCAGCCGGCGCCGGTGGATCTGTTTGCGACGGGCGCTCCGTCTTCGGGCGGCGGCTTCGTGCCGGCGGTGCCGCCGCCGGCTCTGCACGATCCGCGCGGGCTGGCGGTCGACGCGGACGGCCGGCTGTTCGTGGCCGAGGCGGGGAAACGGCGCATCCTGGTCTACGACCTGGAGGAGCGCCGGCTGCTGCGCCGCGTTCCGCTCGTTCTGCCAGATCACACTCCGGTCCGCCCGCTCGGTCTCGCCACCGACGGCCGCCGCGTCTGGGCCGCGCTCGACGGCGTGCCGTTCCTGGCGGTGCTGGAGGCCCGCACCGGTCCACGCTTCCAGGCGCTTCCGGCCGGTGTCGATCCCCCCTCCCGTCTGGCCGCGGCGTCCGACGGCGCGCTCTGGCTCCTCACCGGCGCCGGGACGCCGGGCGCGTTGATCGTCCCCCTGGCGGCTCCGGCGGAGGCCTTCGCGGTGCCGGGCGCCACCGACCTCGCGTTCGCCGCGCCGGGCGAGCTGGTGGTCGCGCGCCTCCCTGGGCAGGACTTCCTCCGCTTCCGCATCCGTCCGGAAGGGCGCGACCGCATGCCGCAGCTCAAGGCGCGCGGCTACGACGGCCGCGGCATCGCCGTGGCGCCGGATGGCCGCATCGTCTTCTGGACCGCCCGCGGCGCCCGCGCCGCCGTGCCGGCCCGCCTGCGCTATAGCCCGAGCGGCCGGGTGATCACCTTCCGCCTCGACAGCGGCGAGTTCCAGACCGCCTGGGGGCGCCTCTTCCTCGACGCCTGCATCCCCCAGGGGACCGAGATCCGGATCGCCTGCGCCACCGCCGACGAGCCGCCGGAGGAGACCACCCTCTCGCGCACGCCGCCGGCCAACACCGACGTCATGGTGATCTACCGGCCCGACCTCTCGCCGCCGATGCCGCCGCTCTCCTTCGTGCCGCCGCCGGATGCGGAAATGCTGCCGCTCGCTCGGCGCAACGGCCTGCCGGTCTCCGGCAGCTCCGAGATCCCCTGGGTGGACGCCGCCGCGGACGGCCCGTTCGAGACCTACGACGCGCCGGTCCTGGCGCCGCCCGGCCGCTATCTCTGGGTGACCGCCGAGCTGCGCGGCGACACGATGCGCACGCCGCGCCTGCGCTGCCTGCGCGCCGAGCGCCCGGTGCACGACCTGCTGCGCCGCCTGCCGCGCACCTACTCGCGCGACGAAGCGGCGGCCGACTTCCTGCGCCGCTACCTGGCGCCGCTCGACGGCTCGCTCGCCGACCTCGACGCCCGGGCCACCGCCCGCCGCGCCCTGCTCGATCCGTGGAGCGCGCCGCCCGAGCTGCTCTCCTGGCTCGCCGGCTTCGTCGGCCTCACCCTCGACAACCGCTGGCCGCTCGCGGCGCGCCGCCGGCTGATCGAAGAGGCCACCTGGCTCTTCCGCTTCCGCGGCACCCTGCGTGGCCTGTCGCGCTTCCTGGAGATCTACCTCGAAAGGGAGATCGCGCTCATCGAGCACTTCCGCCTGCGCGGTCCGGACTACGCCCACCGCTTCAGCGTCTTCATTCCGCTGGCGTTGAGCGCCGAGCAGGAGGACGTGGTGCGCCACGTGCTCGACGTCCATCGGCCGGCCCACACGCTCTACGACCTGTGCACCGTCACCTCCGGCATGCGCGTCGGCCGCGGCCTCTATGCCGGCCTGACCTCGATCGCCGGCCGTTCGGACGGCTTCCAACCTCTCCGCCTCGGCGCCGCCACGCTCGGGCGCGGCACCCTTCTCGGCCGGCCGGCCTCCGGAACCAGGCCCGGCGCGAGCCGCGTCGGCACGGACAGCCGGGTGGGATGAGATCGATCCAAGCCATGGACACGCTCAGCATCGATCGCCTGGAGGTCCGCTACCGGATGCCGCTCTCGCGCGCCCAGGAAGCGGACCGCCTGGACCGCGCGCTCCGCCGGGTGCTCGACGAGGCTCTGGAGAGCGCCCTGGAGCGCGCCGGCTTCAGCCCCACCGAGGAGGTCTGTATCCGCGAGGTCGAGGTGCCGGTGCGCCTGCGCCTCTCGGCGGGCGACGACGATCTCATCCTCGCCTGGAGCGACGCCCTGGCGCGCGGGCTGCGGCAGGCGGTCGCGGCGGGGGAGACGAGCCGGGTGGTGCGCTACACGTCGCGGGCCCACGCGCTGCTCGACCTCGCCGCCGGAGCGGCGGCGGGAGATCTGCGGCGGGCCTGGGCCTGGCGTCAGCTCGGGATTGGACCGGCGTCAGCGGGTTCGACGGTTCAAGAGGTCCGGACGCCGCGAGAAGCCGCCGAGGCTTACGCGACGGCGCTGGCCGCGGAGCCGGAGACGATCGTCCCGATCCTCCGTGCCGTCGCCGAGGCCGGTCATCTGGAGCACCTCGTCGCCGTGCTTCCGCCGGAGATCTGGGTGGAGTTGGCGCGCGAGGCGTTGCGGGTGGCAGGGGCTCCGGCCGAGGCGCTCGGCGAGGAGAGTTGGGGGGGATGGGAAGAAAAAGAAGAGGTTCAGGACGCCGCATCGTCAGATCGAAAGATCGTGCGGCGGGCGGTCGCCGCCTCTCCGATCGGCCGGATTTCCGCATCGTCCGCATCGGGATCGCTCCCTGCTCTGGCCGTGCTGGCGGTACTAGACGCCGATCCGGGTTTCGCTAGCCGTCCCGCCGCGGCCTGGCGGGAGGCTCTCGCCGCGGTCGCGCAATCCAGGGAGACGGCTGTGGAAACGCCGCGTCCGCCGGCGGCTCGCGAAGAGATCGCGGAGACCGCGGCCGTGCCGAATCCAGTCGCGGCGCCCGAGATGGTGGCGGCCGACCGTCCGCTGCTCGACGTGCGGCGCGAGGGTTTCACGCAATTCGGTGGGCTCCTGTTTCTCGTGGGGCTCGTCGAAGAGCTGGGCGGTGGCGCCCATCTCCCGGTGGAAGGGGGGGCGATGGGAGAGGGGTCGGGGGTGAGGTCCCTCCGCTGGCACCTCCACCAACTCGGCCTTGCCCTCATACCCGCCCTGCCGGACGATCCCGCGATCCTCGCCTTTGCCGGCCTCCCTCCCGAGTCGCAGCCGCCGTCGGAAGGCGAAGATCCGCCGTCGCCCGAAGAGCAGGCTGCCCTCGCGATCTGGGTGGGGAAGATCGCCGCTGCCCTCGCCGTCCGCCTGCACCGCGAGGAGACCCCTGCCGCGGAGCTTCTCGCCGCCGTCTGCCGCCGCCGCGCCCGCATCGTCGCCGATCCCGGCTGGATCGAAATCCATCTCTCTCTCGACGAAGTCGCCGTCGACGTCCGCCGCGCCGGTCTGGATCTCGATCCGGGTTGGGTGCCCTGGCTCGGTGTCGTGCTGAGGTTCCGCTATGACTGAGCGAGATCTGGAGACGCTCGATCTCCCGGTGGAGACGGAGGCGGCCTTGGGGGAGTCTCCCAACCAGCGCCTGAGCCGCGCCGCCGCGCACATGGCCGGCCGGCTGGCGGCTCTCCTGCGCTTCAACCTTCCCGAGGACGGCCCCGAAGCCTCTGGCGCACTGGCCCGCGGCTGCGCCTTCCTGGAGGTCGCGGCCGCCGCCGCTGCCACGGCGGAGACCCCCGGCGGCACGGCGCCCGAGCCGCCTCACCCGCTCGACCGCCTGGCCGGCGGCCTCGGCCTCTCGGATCTCGAAGTGGACCTCCTTCTCCTCGCCGGGCTGCCGGAAGAGCACGAAGGGTTCGCCGAAGTGTTGCGCATGATCCATCCGCAGGCTCAGCCGCAGACCACGGCCGGCCTCGCCGCCCAGCTCTTCTGCGGCAATGACACCGGTCTGCGCCACAGCCTGCGCGCTCTGCTGGAGACCGGTCCGGCGGTCCGCGCGGGCGTTTTGCGGCTGCATGGTGACGGCCCGTTCTTCTCCCGCTCCCTGCTGCTCGCCGACGCGCTCTGGCCGGCGCTCGGCGGGATCGACGCCTGGCCGGCCGCGGTGCGCCGCCTGCGCGATGCCGCGGTGCCGGAGGGGCTCGAAGCGTGGCTGGAGAGCGAGAGTGTGCGGCAGGCCCGGGCGGCGCTCGACCGCGGCGCGGCCTTCACCCTGCTGCTCACCGCGGAGGAGGAAGAGACCGCTTTCCAGCGCGCGCTGGCTTTGGCTCATACGGCGGGATGGACGGCGGCCGGAGTCGCGTATCCGGCGGCGGCGGACGAGGGGCTCGAGAACCTGATCGCCCTCCACTGCCTGGCGCGTGGCGCCGTGCCGGTGCTGCGGCTTTCTTCTCCCGACGGACCCGGCAACGCGGCCGTCCCTGCCCTGGTCGGCTATCCCGGACCGGTGGTGGCCGCCGGCCGCGCTGGCACCGCCGTGGTACGCGGCCCGCGGCCGGTGCTCGCCGTCGCCTGCGAGCGGCTCGGCCCTCTGGCCCTGCGCCGCATGTGGTCCGCCGCGCTTCCCGCCTTCCCGCACCTCGCCGCGCAGGCCCCCGTCCTCGCCGCCCGCTATCCGGTCGAGCCGGCCACCGCGCGACGCGTCGACAGTGACCTGCGCCTGGTGGCGGATCTCACCGGGAGCGCGCCGGACCTCGACACCGTGGCGGCCAGCGTGCGCGCCCGCTCCGGCGGCGGTGGGAGCGGCGGCGTGCGCCTGGTGCGGCCGGCGGCTTCGTGGGGCCAGCTCGTGCTGCCGGCCGAGCGCCTGGCGCAGCTCCGCGAAGCGGTGGACCGCCTGCTCCTCCAGGCGCGGGTGCTCGAAGAGTGGGGCTTCCTCGCCGGGCGGCCGGGCGCGCGCGGCGTGCGCATGCTCCTCGCCGGCCCGCCGGGCACCGGCAAGACGCTCTCCGCCGAGGTCATGGCGCACACCCTCGGCGTCGACCTGCTGGTGGTCGATCTCTCTCGCGTCGTCTCCAAGTGGATCGGCGAGACCGAGAAGAATCTCGCCGAGGTCTTCGCCGGCGCCGAGAGCGCCCGCGCCGTCCTCCTCTTCGACGAGGCCGACGCCCTGTTCGGCAAGCGCACCGAGGTCTCCGACGCCCACGACCGCTACGCCAATCTGGAGACCGCCTACCTGCTGGCGCGGCTGGAGCGCTTCGAGGGGCTCGCCATCCTGTCGAGCAACCTGCGCCAGAACATCGACCCCGCCTTCCTGCGCCGTCTGGAGTTCGTCATCGACGTCCAGGAGCCGGGGCGCGACGAGCGGCGGGCGATCTGGGAGTGCCACCTGCCGGCCGGCGCGCCGCTGGCGCCCGAGGTCGACCTGGACGAGCTCGCCGGCCTCTATCCCGTCACCGGCGGAACCATTCGCAATGCCGCCGTCGCCGCCGCGTTCCTGGCGGCGGCCGAGGGCGGTCCGATCACCCGACTCCACTTCCTCCGCGCCATCCGGCGCGAGTACGAGAAATCCGGAAAAGCGTTCCCCGGAATGCCGGCCGGGACGTCCGAAGCCCACCGAAAGGACAGGCTGCCATGACCACCCTGCAACAGTACTTCGAGACCGAGAGGACTCTGAGCCAGACCCGCAAGGACCAGGCGCAGAAGGATTTCGCGGCCGCGCAGAAGGCGGCCTCCGACGCGCGGACCGCGCAAGAGGCGCAGACCGCCGCGGTCGCCGCCAAGCTGAGCGAGATCGCCGGCCTGCGTCGGGACATCGCCGCCGCCGGCACACCCGCCGACATGGACGCCCTGCTGGTCAAGCTGCGCAAGGCCCTGGGGGAGCTGCGCAACCTGCGCAGCGTTCTCCTCGACGCGCAGCAGGCCCAGGGCGCCGCCGGGGCCGACCAGGACCTGGCCGGCACGGTCAACGGCGCCGCCACCGCCACCCTGGCGACCGCCACCGACGCGGCACAGCGCGAAGCCGGCCGCCGCAAGAAGCTTGACGACTGGATCGCAGGGCTCGCCGCGGAGCCGCTCAAATCGGTGCCGGCGAATGCGCAGACGGTGCTCAACAGCCAGCTCTTCAAGGATGCCAAGGCGACTGGCGAGGAGATCCCGAAGGACCTGCGCGACCGCACCCTGGCGCGCCTCCAGACCGAGATCGACGCCCAGGCCGCCGAGCAGGCCGCCGCAGCGGCGGCGGACGGCGATCTCGCCAAGCTCGACGAAACGGCCGCCGGGCGCGCCTGGGACGCCTTCCTGCAAAAGGAGGCGGACCTCGGCGCCTGGGTCAACGGCGCCGCCAGCCGGCTCGATCAGGCGACAGGCCTGCTCGAACGGGCGAAGAACGCCCACCTCACGGCGGATGAGAAGAAATACCTGACCGATCATCCGGCCCCGGCCGCCGCGCTCACTGCCGAGGACACCCTGAACAAGGCGCAGGCGGCCCGGGATACCGCGGCGGTGAAGCTCGAGCAGAAGCGGGCGGAGCTGCTCACCACCGACATCGACGCCGACGTCGAGAACGATCCGGCGCTCAAGCCGTTCAAGGACGACCTCACCAAGGCCGAGACCGACCTCGGCAAGGCGAAGACCGACTTCGCGGCGCAACGCGACGCCCTGGAGGCCTGGGAAGCCGCCGCGCCGGATGCGGTCTGGGACGCCCTGGCGGCATTCGACCGCGCCGGGCGGATCCTGAACGAGCTGAAGGCCGGCCCCGGCACGCGGGTGGCCGATCTCACCGCCGCCGAATCGGCCCTCGTCACCGCCCTCCAGAAGGATGCGAAGGGCGGGCGCACGCTCGACTTCCTGCGCGCCCGGGCGGCCACCTTGCGCGGCCGTCTGAGCCGGACCGAGAACCTGCGGGAGCCCCGGATCGCGCGAGCGGTCCGCGGTGACGCGTGAAAGGAGGCGCCCCGTGTGCGTGACTGACACCACCACCAACACCAGCGACTGCACGGCGGCGGCCGGCGCGCTGCTGCCCGCCGATCCCTTTCGCTCCCTGCGGGTGAATTTCGGCATGCTCCTCGGCGTCGACGACTTCGAGACGCTCGGCGCCTACCACCGCGGCAAGACCTGGCTGCACACCGCCTGGCTGCACCGCGAAGGCGTCGTCTGGGGTCTTGACGTGCAGACCGACACCAAGAGCGGCGAGATCCGCGTGCTCCCCGGCCTTGCCATCGACCGCCTCGGCCGCGAGCTGCATCTCGACGCCACGGTCTGCGTCAACGTCGGACGCTGGCTCGCCGAGCACGAGAAAGATCCTGACCTGAAGCTCGAAACCCAGGCGGACGGCAGCGTGCGCTTCGACGCCCACGTCGTCATCCGCTTCCGCCCCTGCCTCGACCGTCCGGTGCCGGCGCTCACCGAGCCGTGCGACGGCGCCGGGAGCACGACGTCGTACTCCCGCGTGTTCGAGACCGTGGAGCTGCTCCTCCTCCCCGGCAAGGCGCCGGACAGGGGAGAGCAGCCGTACCACCGCCTGCGCCTGCTCTTCGACCTCGAAAAGCCCTGGACCGGCGACCGGGCGGGCAAGGACAAGGACGTCTCCGACGCGCGGGACGCCATCCTCGCGCTCGCTCCCGCCGATCAGCCCGCCGCCTACCTGGACGCCTTCCGCCGCTTCGCGCCGTTCGACGAGATCGATCTCGCGCCGGCCGCGGAGCCGGACGGCGGCGAGGTCACCCTCTTCCCGTCGCTCGATCCGGCGCCGGTGGTGCTCGCCGACGTCACCGGCATCACGCTCGACGCGGACAAGGCGAAGCTCCTCGACGCCACCGTGGACGTCACCGTGCGGCCGGTCCTCGTCGCCACCGCGACCATCCAGGAATTGCTCTGCGGTCCGCTCTTCTCGGGCGCGGCGCCGGCTCCCGCTCCCATCGCACCGGAGCCGCCCGTCAGCTCGCCCCCACCTTCACCTGTCGACGCCGGCGGGCCGCGGATCGACCGCTCCTCGCTGAGCCTGACGCCGAAGCGGATCACCTTCGCCGTGAAGGGCGAGCTCCATCCGATGAGCCTTCATCTCGCCGCCTTCCACGTCAATGCGTTCGACGGCGGCAAGGGCTGGGACCCGATCAGCGTCAGGAACGTCACCCAGTCCAAGGGACTGGTGACCATCAACCTCAAGGAAGAGGCGAAAGGCGACCGCATCCGCCTGGTGGTCAAGGGCACCGGCCTGACCCCCGTCCTGGGTAGAAACCTGATCCCCCTCGCAGGCGCGCTCGACGATCCGCCGGCGACCGCCGACGACGGACACGACTTCGTCGCCCTGATGAGCCCGAAGGAGAGGAGCTAGCCATGCCGCCAGTCCAGCTTGGAACGCCCGCAGCCCTGACCACCCTCGGAATGACCGGCACGAGCGGAACGGGGCTCACCCTGATCCCTTCGTCCTCGCCGCTCACCCGGCTGCACTTCTTTGACGGCAAGCTCCTGCGTGCCCAGGACCTGGAGCTTGAGCAGCGCTACGTCCTCCAACTCGCCGCGCTCTCCAACCAGGCCGGCGGCCCCGGCGTCGTGCACGGCTTCGATTGCGTGCTCGGCGGCGGCGACACGCTGCAGATCGGCGCCGGTCTCGCCATCGACGGCGGCGGACGTGTGCTCCTCCTCGGCCAGGAAACGTCGGTCGGCATCGGCGACCTCATCGCCGCGTCGCGGCAGCGCGCTGCCCAAAAGAGCCGCACCGCCGTCGGCTCGTCCGGTTTCCAACCTTGCACGGTGAGCGCCGAGCAGCCGCCCGGTCAGGCGCTCGACGAAGCCGCTTACTGGCTGATCACGATCTGCCACGCCGAGGCCTACTGCGGCGAGGAAGACGTCTATGGAGCCCTCTGCGAATCGGCCTGCGTCACCAGCACGCAGCGGCCGTACATCGTCGAAGGGGTCGTGGTGCAGGCGGTGCCGCTCACCCTGCGCACGCCTCTGATCCGCTCCTCGTCCCAGCCGTTCACCCGCGTCCATCTGCGCTCGCGGGTGGCCTCCGCATATTTCGAGGACGAGCGCCAGCGCGTCGCCTCGCTGATCTCCCGTGAAGGGCTCGCCTCCGAAGCCTGGTGCCTGGGCGCCCAGCCGCTCGACGCCGGCTGCGTGCCGATCGGCGTCGTGGCGCGGTCGGGCGACAGCACCATCTTCCTAGACGCCTGGACCGCCCGCCGTGAGCGGATGGACGCGCCGCCCCGGCAGTACTGGGCCTGGCGCATGGCGATGCGGCCGTGGAGCGTCTTCCTCGCCCAGGTGCTCCAGTTCCAGTGCCAGCTCAGCGATCTCTTCGCCCACGGCGACGGCCCGGTCCAGGACCCCTGCCAGACGCAGAACGCCCTGCTCGGCGAAGCCGCGCGCGGTCTCGGCACGCTGCTCGATTACTACAGCAAGGTGGCGGGCCGGCTGGCCAATCTGAACCTCGGCGATCTGGGGGACCTGTCCGCCCTCCAGGCCTTGCAGCAGCGCCTCGCCGGTCCGCAAATCTCTACGGCACTCGCCGGCAACGACAAGATCCTCCTCCGGCGCGGCATCGTCGAGCTGCCGAGCGCCGGCTACCTGCCGGTCGTGCCGGGCTCGAACCTCACCGTCAACCAGCAGGTGAGCCGCCTGCTCGGACCGGGCGTCGACCTGCGCTTCTGCATCGTCCGGCCGGATTACGTCGCGCACGCCCTCGAAGAGGCGCAGCACATGGAGCGCATCTCCCTGGTGCAGGGTCTGGACGATCCGAAGCTCAAGCCGGAGGTGGACATCCTGGTGCCGGACGGCCTGATCGCCGGCACCAGCGCGGCGACGGGGCTCGGTTTCGAGGCGGAGCTGAACGTCCCGGTGCCCACCTTCATCGGCGCGGACCGTCTCAGTCTGCGCGGCGTCGCCCGCGCCGAGGTCCAGCCCTCCGGCGGCGGAGCGCTCTACTTCGCGGGCTCGGCGTCCGTCTACTCCTTGGCGAACAATCTCGCGACGGGCGCGCAGGCCTTCAATGTTCCCCGCTGCTGGGCAGAGCTGCGCTGCGCGGCGAACCCCTTTGCCCTGCCTGCGGCCGGCGCCGCCGCGGTCAGCGTGCGCGCCGTGCTCGCCCGCGGGAAGTCCGGTCCCTGGACCGAGGTCCGCCTCCAGGGCGACCTGCGGATCGAGGGACCGGTGGGAGGTGGCCACGTCTCCGGCCTCCTCGACGGATTCCTGGTCAACACCTCCAACGAGACGGGGACCGCCAAGAGCGAAGCCACCTCTCTGCGCGTCCATGCGGAGCTCGCCGTCCAAGGCGACGCCGCCGTGGGAGGGCTGACGCTCAAGGTGACGCCAGCCGATGGGATCGCAGGGAAGGACGGTTCCTTCGCGATCGACGTGACCTGGAAAGGAGTCCCGCGCCAAGCCGCCGGATCGCTCGACATCGACGGCGAGGCCACTCCGGCGGCCACCGCGAATCTCCTCGAGAGCACCGAGGCCCTGCGGATCGGCGGCACCCCGCACCAGCGGGCGATGGACGCGCTGGCCGATCTCGGCCAGGCGCTCGCCGACAAGGGCTTCGCCGATGCCGCGGCGCGCCTCCTCTTCGCCGTGCCGCCGGCCGCCGGAGGTCTCGAAGTGACCGCCGTCCGCGATTGGGTCCTCTTCCACCGCCGGCGGACCAGGACCTGCGCCGTCGTGGCCGAGACCCCGGCCGCGGCTCCGGCCCGCCGGTACAAGGTCTTCCATCTCAAGGAGACGCCGCAGTTCCTGGACAAGGTCCTCGCCCAATTCGACGCGGGCCAACCGCCGAGCGTCGACTTCAAACTGGTCACCGAAGCCGGGTTCGCCGGCGCACTGTCGACGCTCACCACGAATCCGGCCGAGCTGGTGAAAGCCTGGAAGGATGCGAATCCGGGGCCGGCGCTCTACGCCGCTGTGATCGGAAGCAATGCGACGGCGGACGACGGCGACTCCCTGGCCCTGGCACGCCTCGGCAAGCTCGACACCGAGATCGAAACGGCGACACCCGAGGTCCCCGGCGGAGCGAAGGTGAAAGTCCTCGCGAAGCTGCCGCCCAACCCGCCGGCTGCGGACGCCGATGGCATCATCGTGCTGCTGACTGTGGAGCAGGTGCCGTCGATCTGCCATTCCGTCTTCCGGGCGTTCGGTCTCGACGCCTTGAAGCGCCTCGAGGCCCTGGCGAAGGCGGGAAAGCTGAGCGATGCCACCATCGGCCAGTTCGCGGCGCCCCTGGGCAGCGTTCTCTATGCGGCGAGCGCTCCCCAGATCCTGAACGACAGCGGTGCCGCCGTCGTCGCCGCCTGGGGCGGCGGGGGCGCTCCCGTCGGACTTCTGGTCGTGGCGGGCCAGGGAGACACCGGAGAGCCCGATCTGCGCCGGAACCAGGCGAAGGAGCTGCTGCCCCTGCTCGGTGGGACCCAGGCGGCCCTGCACGAAGACCTGTTCGTCAGCAGCCCGAAGCCGTCGGTATTTCCCTGCCCGATCGTGACCTTCCTGGCGATGGGGTGAAGCTGGAGAGACCTTGAGATCTGTGCAGAAAGCGGCCCAGACGAGACCCACGGGGCTTGCCGCCAGGGTGCCCGCTCCGCCCGCTCAGACCGCTCAGATCGGGGAGCGGGCGCCCCAGGCCGCGGCCAATCCCCTCTGGGTGGGCCTCGCCTTCCGCTCCGGAGCGCTCCGCGTCCAGGCGAAGCTGACGGTCGGCGCGCCGGGAGATCCCTTCGAACGGGAAGCCGACGCCGTGGCCGACCGCGTGATGCGGATGCCGCGAATGCCGCAGATGCCGGCCGGCGGCTCCGCTCCGCTCATCCAGCGGAAGTGCGCAGGATGCGCGCAGGAAGACGAGGAGAAGAAGGGAGCCGTCCAGGCCAAGGAGACTCCGGGAGGCGTCCCGCTGCTCACGCCGGACACCGCCGCGCGCATCGACGGTCTGCGCGGCGGCGGAGAGCCCCTGCCGCAATCCACCCGGTCCTACTTCGAGCCGCGCTTCGGCGCCGACTTCAGCGGCGTGCGTATCCACACCGGAGCCGAAGCCACCGCGGCGGCGCGGGACATCCGAGCCCAGGCCTTCACCTTCGGCCGGGACATCGCCTTCGATCGCGGGCGCTACGCGCCGTCGACGTCCGAAGGGCAGCGGCTGCTTGCCCATGAGTTCACCCACGTGGTGCAGCAAGGCGCCGGTGGACCACCGGCGACGATCCGGCGCAAGATCAAAACCGACGCCCAGGCCTCTCTCGACGGCTATTTCTCCAAGCTCGCCCTCACCGGCGTGACACAGACGGATGGGGCGTACAGCCATGCGAAGGGTGGTGGGATCTCGTCCGAGCAGGAAATCCCGATCGACATGTTGAGCTCGCCGCGGGTCTTCCACGTCGAGGGCGACAACGACGCCGACGCCGCCTCCAACCTCGGCAAGCACGTCAAGGCCCGCCAGGGGATCGTGACCTTTGCTAGCAACAAGAAATACAAATTTGCCGCGGGGACCAGCAACTTCAAGATGAACCCGGCCTACTACGATCTCGATTACAACAAGGGAACCTGGAAAGTGAAGCCCGGCGTCAACAAGCAGGAAGCCTGGGACGATCTCAACAAGAACCCCGAGCAATACGCGATCGCCTGCGACGCCGCGACCCGCATCACCATGTCGGGAGGGAGCGGCGGTGCCACGATCATCGATATTCCGAGCACCGACAAGGATGATTGGGTGCCCGGAGACTCCGGGTATATCGAGAACACCAAATTCGACGGCCGCGTCGGGCTCGAAGGAGAGAACCTGATCTATACGGGCGCTGCGCTGTTCTGGGGACACTTCCAGACCGCTGTCACCTATCGCTCGCTCGCCGATTGGATGAAGGAAGTCCATAGCTGGAATCAAAGCGAGAAGCTCGATACCAAACGCGAGCTGCCGGCCACGGGCTTGCTCGACAAATAGGAGATTGGGGTGAGGACGTCGCAAAACCGGCGGAGATCTGCCCAATGAGCTCTTCCGGCAGAGTGGCTCAGAGGAGCCTCCCTGGCGTCACCGCCGAGGCGTCGAGCCCTGCCGCGTCGCCCGCAGCGCAGGCCGTGCCGCCCAATCCTCTCTGGAGCCGCCTTGCCACCTGCTCCGGAACCCGCATCCAGGCCAAGCTCGCGGTCGGCGCGCCGAACGATCCTTTCGAACGGGAAGCGGACGCCGTGGCCGACCGGGTGATGCGGATGCCCGAGCCGCAGGTGCAAAGGGCTTGCGCGGCGTGCGCCAGCGGCGCACCGTGCACCGAGTGTGAGGAGGAGAAAAAACTGCGGCGGAAACCGGCTGCGCCGGATGGCTCAGCGACGGCGGGCTCGATCGAACCGCCGCAACTGGGCGCGGGGCGGCCTCTGGAGCCCGCGGTCCGCGCATTTTTCGAGCCGCGCCTGGGCGCCGATCTCGCGCCGGTCCGTGTGCACACCTCCGGTCCGGCTGCCGCCGCGGCCAAGGGGCTCGACGCTCTGGCGTTCACCGTGGGAAACGACATCGCGTTCGGCGCCGGAATGTACCGGCCGCAAAGCCACGAGGGGAGCCGGCTGCTCGCCCACGAGCTCGTGCATGTCATGCAGCAGACTCCCGCTGTGATCCGGCGCGACACCCCTCAGGCCGACATGCAGGCGACGCGCGAAGCGAGCGTGCGCGGAGCCATTCAGTTTCTTGACACGCTACGCGAGACCGTAGCGGTCGACCGGAGCACCGCACGCGGGACGGCGGCGCGGGCGTCGGGCATTGCGGAGGGCAGCCGCCGGGCGCACGCTCTCCTGAATCAACGGACGGTGCGGGAGCGTTTGCGGCGTGGCCGCGGGATCTACGATGCACAGCGGTCGCTGCTCGACGCCAACCATCCCTTGCAGGGCGATCTGCGCCAGGCTTTCGCGCGCTTTCTGGGAGAGGTGCGCGAGGCCTTCGACGAAGCGTTGAGCCTGGCGCAGAACGACCAGGCGGCACAGCGCGCCGAGCAGGCGATGTACGGCGAGAGCCTGCTGCTGTGGCTGGAGGCGAGCCCGCTGCGCACCGCGGCTCTGGGAGGGAGGGCCACCTTCACCGCGCAAGATGTCGCCGCCTCGACGCGGCAGGAGACCGACCTCGCCGCGGTGCTGGGCACCATCGTGCCCAACATCAACCTGGTGCAACCCGGTATGACGGCGCGGGCGCGGGCCGCGATCGATGGGACTCGCAATCGAATCACCACACCGGCAGGCGGAGCGCCGCAGCTCTCCACGGCGACCGGCGCGACGCAGACGGGCGCCGATGCCGCCATCGCCACTCTCAACGCGGCGGACCGCACCATCGACCGCGGCCGGGCTCTGCTGCGCGCCACCCTCGCGCGCCTCGACGTCTGGCTCCAGGCTCCTACCCAGCCCGTCGACGTGGCCGATCGCGTCAACGAGCTGTTCGGCACCCGGGACGCCGGATATGGGAGATTGCTGCGCGACCGGTTGCAAGTCATGCTGACCAACCTGGAGGGCGGCGGCTCGCTCTTCGCGCACATGCACCGTCCAAGCGACACGTCCACCTGCACGACGGCGAGCACCCTCGGCGAGAGGGCACATGCCTACGACTTCGAATTCTGCGGTGTCTTCGGCCGGCTCGACGGGGATGCGCACGTGCTGCTGCACGAGCTGGCGCATGCGGTCATCCCGGGCCGCGGCTCCCGCGGCTCCGCGGAAGCGGGCTTTCCACTCGACCGTGCCTACGCCGGCGAGCGCCTCCTGCGGCGGATGACCACCGAGGAGGCGCTCAACAACGCGGAGAGCTATGCGCAGCTCATCGCGGTGCTTTCCGGAGTGCCAGGCACCACCGTCCCGGTCGACACCGCGACCGGCTGTGCGGATCCGGCTCCCTTGCTCGACGCCATCGCCGTCGCGCAATCCGCGCACCGCCGGGCCTGGTCCTATCTGGAGGACGCGCGCGACGCGCTCACCGCCAGGCGACCCGTCGACGCCGACCTCCGCACACTGATCAACACACACCTGGGGAGCCCTTCGGACGCCGACCTGCTGGTGATGCTCAACGACTTCGGCGACTTGCAGACCGATGCCTACACCTGGTCGATCGGCCACGCCTACACATGCCCTCCGGCGCGAGACTGCCCGGCGGGAGCCTTTGCCTTCGACGATCACCACACCTACAGCAGCGGCAGGGTCAGCGCGCGCCGGGGGGGTGGGAGCCGCGATCCGCGCATCTGTCCGGCGTTTTTCGCTCTGGGGACCGACGACCGCATCCGCGCCGCGCACGTTCTCGCGGCTCTCTCCTTCGGCGGCTCACTCGTCCGGCGCCCGGGCAGCATCTTCGGGTACGCGGCCCTGGCCCTCGCCATCTACCGGCGCGATTTCGGCGCGCCGCCCGCCGCGAATCTCGCCGAGCATCAGGCGGCCGACACCGCCGCGGCGGGAGCCCATCCATGAGCGGAGGAGTGCGGCACCAGGGGAGACATGACGGTGCCGGAGCCGGCCCGGAGAGGCCGGCAGCTGCGCGATCCGGCCGTCCGGCCTCGCTGAATCCCCGGTGGACCCAGCTGGCGACCACCCCGTCCGCCACCGCGGGCCTCTCTGGCGGACGCGAGCTGCCGGCTTCGGTACGCGCCGATTTCGAGCCGCGGTTCGGCGCCGACTTCGGCGGCGTGCGCATCCACACCGGACCGCAGGCCGAGACCTCGGCGTCGGCGCTCCAGGCCCGCGCGTTCACGGTCGGCCGGGACATCGTCTTCGGGCGTGGCGAGCTCGCTCCGGAGACGGGGGAGGGGAGGCATCTTCTGGCGCACGAGCTGACCCACGTCCTCCAGCAGAGCGGTGCCGGGGGACCGCGCGGGCCGCAATGCCTGGTCGAGGTGGCGGGCGTGAAGCCCGACGCCTCGAACGTGCTGCTCGTCCCCCAGGAAGCGCCGAAGAACGTCCGCGTCGAGCAGCTCGCCCATGTCCGCGGTGGGCTGGTCACCAACATGTCCTTGCGGCCGCGCGTTTCGGCCATCCTCGCTCCCGGCACCACGGTCCGTGGCATCGCCAAGAAAATCCTTCCATTCTTCGTCAAGGCGGCGCCGGGCTCCGTCCCTTCGGTGGACGACATCGCCAAGGCGATCCTGGTCTACAGCGAGGAGTACGTCCCCGTCCCCTTGATGACCCGCTACCGGGTGGGCTTCAACCTGCCGTTGCCGATCGAGATCGACGTGAAGAACGGCGACTGGGTGGTCAGCCCGTCGCAGATCACCGGCTGGGCCGCCACCTTCGATCCCACTTCGCTCAGCCTCCTGGACCGCGCACCGGAGGATCTGAAAGTCGCCTCCATCGCCGACCAGGAGGCCGCTGTCGACGCCTTTCTGGTAGAGAAGCCGACGGCGCTGGGGCGTGGGATCGCGCTCGGCACCCGCCTCCTCGAAAACGCCTTCGAATCCGAGCAGTTCGTCCTGCGGGTTTTCGACAAACTGGGTGCCGATGCCTTCGCGGTCGCCCTGGAGCTGATGCAATACACCATGGCCCACGAGGCCGGCCTGCTCGCTGCGCTCGGCGGCGGCATGGCGGTGTTCTGGCGGCTGCGGACCATCCTGTCGCTGCCGCCCGCCGGCATCTCGGAGGCCGACGAGAAGCGGCGGCAGAAACTCCTGGCCTTTTTGCCCACGGAGAGCGTGCTCGGCGTCACGGCGGAAGGGCGATCCGTGGAGGCCTTCTACTTCCAAGGCACGAGCAGCGAGCGCGCGATGATCATCGCCGGCGTCCACGGCTCCGAGCATTCGGGCGTCGAGGTCCTCCAACTCGTGATCGACGAGCTGCGCAAGGGGGCTGTCCGTCCCTACTACACGACGCTGATCGTGCCGATCGTCTTCCCGGATAATTATGCGAAAGCGTCGCGGGAGGGGAGCACGGAGACCAACCGCGACTTTCCGGAGCGGGGTACGAGCCTCGACACGGCGATCCAGAAGGGCGGCGCCAAGGGGCCGGTCGATGCGTTGGGCAAGCAGATCCTGCCGGAGAACGTGATGCTCATGCATGTCCTCGAACGCTGGCGCCCGAGCCGTCTGGCGACCGTCCACGCCACGTTCGACCGCTCGAAGGCCGGCGTTTTCACCGACCCGCGGACGGTCTCGAAGGGAGCGCTCGAAGCGGCGAAGGCGAAAGGGCAGTCGACGGCCGATCTCGAGGCGGCGGCGAAGAAGGCCACCGCGGAGGACCGCAAGCTCGCTTTCGACATGGCCAAGGAGGCCGACAAGCGCGGCGCCAACGTGAAGGGGAATCAGCTCGACAAAGGCGATGCCTTCAACGACGACTTCCCGGCGCCCCGCCCGGTGGGTGTCTCCATGGGCGGTTACGGTCCGCAGGACGTCACCGAAGGGAAGGCCACGGACCGGCCGTCGATGACTGTCATCACCATGGAGGTGGGGGGCAACGAGGCCAGCTCGAAAGAGACAAACCCTAAGAAGCTCGAAAAGCGGATGACCGAGCTGCGCGCGCTCCGCGACGTCCTGCTCTTCCTCTTCCTGAAAGCTCCGGAGCCCTGACGCCCGATGGGAAACAAGAGCGACGCCACGGCTGAAGATCGAAGGGGAGACCGGTCCCGACATCAGGATTCCGGACCGGTGCTGGCCGACAGTGCCGAGCGCAAGGCCGTCTCAGACCTGGGCTTCGGATCGGTCATGATTCAGAGGATGATAGCCGGGTTCGGTGAAGAATGCCTTCCCGGAGGGTTGCCCCGGAAAGGCATTCAACCCGCAGTGGGTGATCCGGATGGGGCTAGCTTGGACCCTGGTAGCAGTGGCCGTCCGCCATTTGCAGGGTGCCCAGGTTGGTCACCATGGGGCTCGGCCGCAAGGTCTGCGGTGACGAGGCGCCTTCACCGTTCGGGCAGCCACCGCTCCTGTTGCAGCGCGACACGGTGCTGCCGTTCTGGTAGGAAACGTGGACGTGGGGGGAGCCCGCGGCGCTGCCGGAATCGCCCGCGAGGCCGATGACGGTCACGTCTCCGGTCACGGACTGGCCGCCGGTGACCTTGATCGAGCTCAGGTGGGCATAGCGCGTTTTGTAGCCGTTGCTGTGCGTCACGAGCACGTTGTAGCCGTAGCCGCTGGGATCATAGGTCCCGATCGTGACCGTGCCGGACGCCGACGCGTACACGTTCTGGCCGATCTCGTTCACCGAGGACGTGCAACTGGAGTTGGAGTACTGGTTGAAGTCGATGGCGTAGTAGTCGTTGTTGCAGTTGCCATGGTAGAAGTTGCCGTAGAACGAGCCGGCTCCTCCGGCGGTCCAGTAGGTCAGGTACTGGAACGGCAGATAGAGCGTGATCCCGGCGGTGGAGGCGCAGCTCATGCCGGCGCTGCAATCACCGTTGTCCGAGCCGGACCATGAAGTGCAGGAGCCGGCCTTGTCGTTGACGCTCTGCATCTGCTCGAGAGATCCGGCCTGCTGGATTTCGCCGTCGATCAGGCCGCGAAGCGAGGCGGTCAGTTGGGAGACGTCACTCCGGGAAAGCAGCTTCGCCCGGCTGGTCTCGCCGGCGGCGCGGACGCGATCGACGACGGTCAGGGCCTTTTCGAGGTCCACCGTATCGACCGGCGCGATATTGACGAGAAGAACCTTGTCCTGGTTGAAGGGCAGAACGATCTCCAGGCTCGAGGCGAACCGGACGTGAAGGACCGTGGCCAGTCCGCGCTTGCCGGCGATCCGCAGGGCAACCTTCTGGCTCGTGGCGACACGTTCCGTGTCTCCGTCGCCGGCATACCGCTGATCCATCCACTCCCCCAGCGTGATCGCCTTGCCGAGATCGAGCGTCAACACGTCAACCTTGGCCATTCCCTTCAACACGACGTGATTGCTCTTGAGCCCCAGCACAGTGTCCGCACGGCCTGCGTCATAGTTGGTGAGGGTCGTCACGCCGGCGACGCCGTGCCGCGGAACGGCGGCAAACCAGCCTTTGGGGACATCGATCTGCGTGTGATTGAGAGGATCGCTGACCCGTTGGGGGCCGGCGACATAGGTCGCGCCACTCTCGCGCACTGAACCGGAGCTGCCAGCCAGAAGCGCTCCGGCTCCGGCCAGGGTTCCTGCCAAAGAGAGAACGAGAGCGCCTGCAATCGATGGTTTCATGGTGGGTTCTCCTTTCGTCGAGTTGATCTGCACAGGGGGTCTTCGGAGGTTTCCGCGAAACACTCTCTATATTTAAAAGTGCGCAGAGCTTGAAAAACGTGACAACGGAAAGAAGGGATCGCTGCGCAGGCGGTTTCCCAGCAGGCGTGTTCTCCTCTATCCTCTTGCGGCGCCTATCGAGGCGGCCGATTCCAGGGGAGATTGGCTCGATGCCCTACCAGAAGTACTCCACCGTCCTGCAGAAGCTGGAGCTCCGCAGCAAGGCGCTCGCGAAGAACATCGAGGAGACCCCTCAGCTCGCCTTGCCGTTGGCTACGCTCGACGGGTTTCTGTCCCTATTGAGGGATCTCACCACCGAGCAGGCACGATTGACTGCCGCCCGGCAGGATGTCTCGCAGCGGATTGCGGAGCTTATCGACAAGTCGCAGAGGCTGTTGACCGTTGTGGATCTCGGGGTCAAGGACCACTACGGCAACCGTTCGGAGAAGCTGGTGGAGTACGGCCTGCAGCCCTTCCGCAGGAAGCCGAGCATCCGCCGGGTTGGGCCGGACGGCAAGCCACTCAAGAAGAAAGCCGGCGACGTGAAGGCGTCGGCCACCCCCGAGACCGAGTAACCCTTCTTCCTGCACCAGCCTGCCGCAGGGCGCGACCCGACCGGAGCCCGGCTCAACCGGCCCGGCGTCGGGCTCCCCCCGACTCGCGTCCGCGTCACCCTGACCGGAGTCGGGTTCAACCCGACTGGTTCCCTGATGACGCGGGAAGGAGTCGGGTCCAACCCGACTGGTTCCCCGATGACGCGGGAAGGAGTCGGGTTCAACCCGACCGGTTCCCCGATGACGCGGGAAGGAGTCGGGTTCAACCCGACCGGTTCCCCGATGACGCGGGAAGGAGTCGGGTTCAACCCGACTGGTTCCCCGATGATGCGGGAAGGAGTCGGGTCCAACCCGACCGGTTCCCCGATGATGCGGGAAGGAGTCGGGTTCAACCCGACCGGTTCCCCGGTGACGCGGGAAGGAGTCGGGTTCAACCGGACCGGTTCCCTGATGACGCGGGAAGGAGTCGGGTCCAACCCGACTGGTTCCCCGATGACGCGGGAAGGAGTCGGGTTCAACCCGACCGGCTCCCCGTTGATGCGGGAAGGAGTCGGGTCCAACCCGACCGGTTCCCTGATGAGGCGAGAAGGAGTCGGGTTCACCTGTGCCGATCGTCGAGAGCTACGTCCGCGAGTCCGGGCGAATCCAAGCGCTGTTCTTCGTTATGATGTCTGCGTCGCCTCACTACCGCCACGATCTGCGGCGATCATGGATGGTATGAAGAAATTGCTGATCATCATCGCGCTGGCGTTGGTCGCGTACCTCGTCGTGCTCCGATCGCGACCGGACGAGCCGGCCGCGGTGAGCGACTCAGAGCCTTCCCGAAGCCCGTGGTTCGAGGTGCACGTCGTGAGGCCTCGCTCCGCCCTGCCGCTCTTCGGGATCCTCCCGGAGCCTTTGACGAAGCGGCTGCTGGGCGAGACCGGCGATCTGGGGTTCGACTACACGAGCCGTGGCGCCGGAGGCAGCGTCGGTCACGACCGCCTCGAGCTCAGCGCCGACGGCTGGGAACTCTTCATTGAGACCGACGGCGAAGAGAGCATCGCTCCAGCAACGCGCCTCGTGTTCCCGCTGGCTCTCGCGGGCAAGGAGCAGAGACTGCGCTGCCGACCCGCAGAGCGAGCCACCGGCTATCTCCGCACCACCCCGCGGGCAGGAGCCGATGAGCTCGGCGGCCACTTCCTCGTCAAGCTCGCCATCTGCGAGAATGTCGCGACGGGGAAGGTCATCGAGTGGCCGCCGGCACCGCTCACCGTCCGTGGGAGCTTCGAGGGGCTGCGACGCGGCCGGCGTTAGAGTCGGGAAGTTTCTCGCTGGGAGCGCCGGCTTCCAGCCGGCCGGGTCGGCAGAGCCGACCGGGCCGCCAAGGATGGCAGCGCTCCCAGCGGTGCGCTCGCCTTCCCGGGCCCTAGGGGCTTGGGCTACGTGTCGAGGCTCACGATCCCGGCCAACTCGGCAAGTTCCCGCAGGACCGCAACCTGAGCCGCGGTAAACGGTTTCTCGCCTCGGCGGATGGCGGCGATATCCTTCAGGATCTTCGCCTTTTCGGCGGAATCGAGGTCGCTGTCGCTCAAGCACGCCCACAAAAACCTCGCCTCGCGGCAGGCTTTCCTGCGATCGTCGACCAGTTGCTCCCGCGCGTTGAGCCCGAAGATGTCATAGCAGGCTTTTCCGCGTGGGGTGCGATGACTCATCAGGCCGTTCTTGGTGTCGACCTCCAGGTGGTGCTTCGGGTCGTCGGCCTCCTGGTCGCTCAGCGGACTGATCAGCAGAGGCTTCTCCTGTGCCAACTCTTCAGGCCGCTGGGCGTGGCGGCCTTCAACCGGAAAACGAGTGTGCTTCCCGATCCTGCTTCCTCGGCGGACATCGGTCTGGTTGCATTTGACGCACGACGGTAGCAGGTTCGTCCATTCGTAGGCCAGCCAGTAGTAGCCCGGATGCTCCACGGGCTCGCCGTCGGCGTCGACTTGGACCTGCCCTTCCTCGTCGAGAAGGTAGACCGGCTGGCCGTTCTCGTCGGAGACCCCGGCTTTGGGCCGGAAATGCTCCACGTCGCCGTGTTGGTAGTCGCGGATCGGCGCCTCGCAGTAGGCGCACTTGCCGTAGAAGGGTGGCCCGGCGGCGAAGAAGTACTCGTCCTTGATTCGTCTGCGCTTGTACAGGTCACTGACCGCCGGCTTCTCGCCGCGGGCGACTTGCTGCGCCAACTCCTCGGCCGCCGTGGAGCAGTCCGAGATCCAGCGCTCCCAAACGGCGGAGCTCAGGGGGCGTCGCGGAATGCGCCTCACGCATCGGGCTCCGACCGGAACAGCTCGCGGAGCTGCCGTCTGGTTTCAAGGTCGAGCAGCTCCGGGTCGGCGGATGTGTTCATCTCGCGCAGGGTCTTGTCGACCGCGGCTTCCACTTCCTGCTCGAACGGCCGCTCGCCGAAGCGCAGGCTCTGATCGAGCCGTTCCGACAGGAGCTTGAGCTCGGCTTCCTCTTCGGCAGTGCGCTCGGTTTTGCCGCGCAGCTCGGCGAAGCGGTCGAGATCGTTCTCCGAGCCGACGCTGCGGCTGGTGACCAGGCCGAAGGCCTCGGAAGTGAGCACTTGGTCCGCGCGCAGGCCCGCCAGCTCCTGCCGCTCGATGATCACCAGCTTCGGTGGCCCGTCGAGGTGCGCCTTGAGGCGGCATACCAGGGCATCCTCAAAGTCGGCCGATGCTGCGGCCAAGAGCGGCGTGTGGGTGGTGGCAAAGATCTGTGTCGCGGGGAATTGCCGGCGCAGGCGGTCGACGATGTGGCGCTGCCAGACGGGGTGCAGGTGCTGCTCGAGCTCGTCGATGAGAAGGATGCCGCCGAGCTCGCGGCCGCCGTTGAAGCGCCCCGCATAGACGCCCCAGCCAATGAAGTCGAGCACCCACTGCATGGTGCTGCGATAGCCGTCCGACAAGACCCGCAGCGCTTGGCGCCCCCAGGGGCCTTCGATGACGGGACCGGTCTTGGGGTACGTGACCTCATAACCAGGATCGTCGAGCATTAGGATCTGGAGGACCTTATGCTCGATCTCCTGCCGCAGCTCCGGGCTCTGGCGCAACAGCACCAGCTCGGGGTTCTGTAGCGACGCTGCGTCGTCGAAGAGGGTGCGGACCGCATCGCGAACGGTGTAGGTCTCGAAGCCGGCGTGCGCTTGGCGCGAACGGTTGGTGCCATAGCCGCACACGAAGAGCTTGTTCCAAGGGAAGGGTGCCGGCTCGGTCTCCTTACGCAGGATCTCCTCGCCGGTCGACTCGTCGCGGCGGAGCGAGGTGACGATCGACAGGTCGCGATCGTCCTCGTCGTCGTGTAGCTCAATTCGGACCGTCCCGGAGGAGGCGCCTTCCCGAATCATGCTGCCGGGCAGCTCGCGCATCAACGCGGCGGCGTCGCTCTCCTGGCACAACCCAAGAGCGAGGCTGCGCAGCACGGTCGACTTGCCGGCGGCGTTGTCGCCCAGGACTGTGATCCAGCCGGTCCCGTCGGTCACAGGGAGGTCCAGGCTCTCGAAGCAACGGACGCTATCGAGTACGAGGCGCCGGACGCGGAGCCGGCCGCGCACAGGTTCGCTTGCCGGCGTAGACTCTTGGAGGGACGTTCCTGTTTCGCCTCGGTTGAGCCTCTGAAGGCCGCGGATCAGTTTCGCGAGGCCTTCCGCGCTGTCGATCAGCTCGCCATGGCGTTCCTTCAGGAAATCTGAGTGAACCGCTAAGCTGCCGACGGCTATAAATGGGAAGCCCTTCTGCAGGAAGGCTGGGACGACTCGTTTCTTTCCCTGCCGAGCAAAATCCAGGTCCAGGGTTTGACCTCCGTCAGCCCAGCTATTCTCCGACAGCAGGAAGAGAACCAGGTCGCTTGCTTGAAGCACCTCATCCGTGTCATGCCGGGAAGAACCCAGGACTGCGTCCTCCTCGCGCAGCCAGACACGGAGTCCGGCATCTCGTAGCGCGCGATGGACTCTAAGCGCCGCAATCAGGTCCTTAGCCGAGTGGCTGATGAAGATCTTGAGGGGCTCAGGCTTGGGGTTGGCGACCATGGGGTGATTATCGCAGAGAGCCGCGTGGGTACGCACGAAGAGGCGGCAAACCGAGATAGACTTGAAGCCGGCAGAGAGAGGTGGGAGGGCAATTTCTCATGACGACACAACACTTTCATGTGCTGCTCGAGTGGGACCCAGAAGCGGACGCATGGGTCACCTACGTTCCTACCCTCAACGGGCTCTCCACGTTCGGAGAGACGAAGGAAGAGGCGCTGGCCAATACCCGGGAAGCGATCCTCGGCTACCTGGAAGCCACGGAGAAAGAAGGACTGCCCCAACCAGGTCCCGCGGAGCTGGTGGATCTTGAGGTCGCCGTCGGTTGAGCCCTTTGCCTTCGGTGACCGGCAAGGAGGTTCTCGGTCTCTCCTGCGGGAGGGGTTCGAGCTGACTCATATCCGAGGCAGTCACCACTATCTCCGGAAGTCCAAGGTTTCGGGGCTCGTCGTCGTCCCCGTTCATGGCAACCGCAGTCTACCCGCAGGCACTCTGCGTTCCATTCTGAGGCAAGCCGGATTGACGGCTGCCGAGCTCCACAAGTTGCTCTGAATAAGAAAGCCCGGCCTGACGGCCGGGCTGGGTTGCAACAAAGGGTTGGTCTGATCCAGGCGCTTACGCGCCCACCGGGGTCTCCACCTCGGCCTCCTTGGGCACCGGCGCCTCGATCTCCACCACCAGCGCACCTCCCTTCGCGTCCACCTTCACGATCGAGCCTTCGACCACCTGGCCGCCGATCAGGGCGCGGGCGATTTTGGACTCCAGCTCGTGCTGGAGGAAGCGCTTGAGCGGCCTCGCACCGTAGACCGGATCGTAGCCGGTGCGGGCCACGAACTGGCGGGCGGGCTCGGTCAGCTCGAGGCGGACGCCGCGGTCGGTGAGGCGGCGGCGCAGGTCCTCGCTCTGGAGGTCGACGATGCGCTCGATCTCGGGGAGCGTCAGCGGCTTGAAGAGCACGATGTCGTCCACCCGGTTGAGGAACTCCGGCCGGAAGTGGCTGCGCAGCTCACGCATCACCTCCGTGCGCGCCGCTTCGGTCAGCTCTCCCGCCGGCGTCACCCCTTCGAGGAGATGGTGCGAGCCGATGTTCGAGGTCATGATGATCACGGTGTTCTTGAAGTCCACCGTGTGGCCCTGCGCGTCGGTCACCCGTCCGTCGTCGAGGATCTGCAGGAGCACGTTGAACGCGTCGTGGTGCGCCTTTTCGATCTCGTCGAAGAGGATGACGGAGTAGGGCTTGCGCCGCACCGCCTCGGTGAGCTGGCCGCCCTCTTCGTAGCCGACGTAGCCCGGGGGGGCGCCGATCAGCCGCGACACGTTGTGGCGCTCCATGTACTCGCTCATGTCGATGCGGATCAGGTTGTCCTCGCTGTCGAAGAGCGTGTGCGCCAGTGTCTTCGCGAGTTCGGTCTTGCCCACCCCGGTGGGGCCGAGGAAGATGAACGAGCCGATCGGACGCTTCGGGTCCTTGATGCCGGCGCGGGCGCGGAGGACCGCGTCGGCGACCAGCCGTACGGCTTCGTCCTGGCCGACCACCCGGGCGTGGAGGATCTCCTCCATGCGGAGCAGCTTGTCGCGCTCGCCTTCGACCAGACGGGTCACCGGAATGCCCGTCCACTTGGAGACGATCTCGGCGACTTCTTCCTCGGTGACCTCCTCGCGCAGGAGCTGGCCGCCGCTCTTCTGCTTCTCGGCGAGCTGTGCTTCCTTCTCCTTGATCTGCTTCTCGATCTGCGGCAGCTTGCCGTAGCGCAGCTCGGCGCTCTTGTTGAGGTCGTAGCCGCGCTCCGAGGTTTCGATCTGCTGGCGGACCTGCTCGAGCTGCTCGCGCAGGGTGCGCACCTCTTCGATCGACTTCTTCTCGCCTTCCCACTGCGCCCGCATGGCGTCCGCCTGGGACTTCAGATCCGCCAGCTCGCGCCGCAGATCTTCCAGACGATCCTTGCTCGCCTTGTCCTTCTCCTTCTTGAGCGCCGCCTCTTCGATTTCGAGCTGCATGACGCGGCGCGTCACCTCGTCCAGCTCCTGCGGCATCGAATCGATCTCGGTGCGCAGCATGGCCGACGCTTCGTCGATCAGATCGATCGCCTTGTCGGGCAGGAAGCGGTCGCTGATGTAGCGGTTGGAGAGCGTCGCCGCGGCGACCAGGGCGTTGTCCTGGATGCGCACGCCGTGGTGTACCTCGAAGCGCTCGCGGAGGCCGCGGAGGATCGACACCGTGTCCTCGACCGACGGCGGCTCGACCATCACCGGCTGGAAGCGGCGCTCCAGGGCGGCGTCCTTCTCGATGTGCTTCCTGTACTCGTCGAGCGTGGTGGCGCCGATGCAGTGCAGCTCACCGCGGGCGAGCATGGGCTTGAGCAGGTTGCCCGCGTCGGTCGAGCCTTCGGTCTTGCCGGCTCCCACGATGGTGTGGAGCTCGTCGATGAAGAGCAGGATCTTCCCTTCGCTCTGCTTCACCTCGTTGAGCACCGCCTTCAACCGCTCCTCGAACTCGCCGCGGTACTTGGCGCCGGCGAGGAGGGCGCCCATGTCGAGCGAGAAGACCGCGCGGTCCTTCAGCCACTCGGGCACATCGCCGCGCACGATGCGCTGCGCAAGGCCTTCCACGATCGCCGTCTTGCCGACGCCGGGCTCGCCGATCAACACCGGATTGTTCTTCGTCTTCCGCGACAGGATGCGCACCACCCGCCGGATTTCGGCGTCGCGGCCGATCACCGGATCGAGCTTGTTGCGCCGCGCCTGGGCGACGAGGTCGACGCCGTACTTCTCCAGCGCCTCATAGGCCGCCTCGGGCATCGAGCTGGTCACCCGCTGGTTGCCGCGCACCGCGGTCAGAGCGGTGAGCACGCGGTCGCGGGTGACGCCGAACTGGGTGAGCGCTTTGTCGGCCGCGGTGCCCGAGGTGTCTGAGCGCTGGGCGAGGATCGCGAGGAGCAGATGCTCCACGGAGACGTATTCATCCTTGAGCCGCTTGGCCTCGTCTTCCGCGGTGACGAACAGCCGCTGCAGGCGCTGGGTGATGTAGACCTTGCCGGCCTCGGTGCCGCCGCCGGAGACACTGGGACGGCGCGACAGCTCGCGCTCGATCTCCGTCGCGAGCTGCGAGCCCGGCACGTCCATGCGGGCGAGGAGCCGGGGAACGAGCCCCTCGGGCTGCTCGAGAAGGGCGAGCAGGAGGTGCTCGACGTCGACCTCCTGGTGCCCGAAACGCAGAGCTTTCGTCTGGGCGCTCTGCATCGCCTCTTGCGACTTCTGCGTCAGTTTGTTCATGTCCATGACTTGAGCCCTCCTTGCCTCGTGCTGATTGCCGCTGCTGCATCACTCCCGTGCGCGAAAATTCGACGTCTCGGCGAGTTTCTCGAACAGCTCGCGCTCGTCGTCGCTCAACCGTTCCGGGACCACGATGCGGATCTCGGCGAGCAGATCTCCCTTTTCGCCTTTCGCGCCGCCGGCCAGGGTCAATCCCTTGCCGCGCAGCCGGATCTTGCGTCCGGACGACGAGCCGGCGGGGATCTTGATCCGCAGGCGGTTGGTCGGCGTCTCGACCTCGGCTTCACCGCCGAGGGCGGCTTCCCAGGGCGCCACCGGCACCGTGGTGTGGATGTCCGAGCCCTCGATCTTGAAGCGCGAGTCCGGCGCGATCTCGATCTTCAACAGGAGGTCGCCGGACTGGCTGCCGTCGAAGCCGGGCTGCCCCTGGCCGGCGAGGCGGATCTTCTGGCCCGGCCGGATCCCCTCGGGGATGCGCACCGACAGCGTCTTGCGCTGGCCGGTCGACGGGTCCGCGAGGGTGATCTCCCGCGCGCCGCCGCGGACCGCCTCGTCCAGGCTCAGGGTGATCTGTGCCTCGGTGTCTCCGCCCCCGCCGCCAAACGGATTGCCCGCACCGAACGTGCCGCCCGCGCCGTTGAAGGCACCGCCGCCGCGGCGCGCACCCCGCCGGCCGGCGGCACCGCCTCCGAACAGCATTTCGAAGAATGAGCTGAACCCCTCGCCGCCGCCCATGCCGCCGAAATCGAATCCCTGCCCGCCGAACCCCTGCCCGCCGTAGCTCTCCCAACCGGGAGGCACGCTGCCGGTGCGCTTCCAGTCGGCACCGAACTGGTCGTACTTCTTGCGCTTGTCCGGGTCCTTGAGGACCTCATAGGCCTCGCCGATCTCCTTGAACTTGAGCTCCGCCTCAGGCTCCTTGTTGACGTCCGGATGGAGCTTGCGCGCCTGCTTGCGGTAAGCCTTCTGGATCTCATCCTGCGAGGCGTCCTTCTTGACACCCAGCGTGGCGTAGTAGTCCTTGTAGTCCAATCGAGCCCTCCTCCTCGCGCTCCGCGGTGCCGTCACCCCGGAGCCCTTCGCCCGTGCACTCGCCATTTAGGTTTGAGTGCCTGGCACTCACATTGTAGAACGGAGAGAGGCGTTCGTCCATTCCAGGGGAGCAGGAAAGTTTAGCGGGTTGGACGCAGGGTCTGCGGGGAGGGAGGGGGCACGGACACACGGACGAGCACGGACGGACACGGACCGGCACGGACCTGGCGACTGGCGGGTCCGTGGTGGTCTGTGCTTGTGCGTTTTTTTGTCCGTGTTCGTCCGTGTCCGTCCGTGTTCGTCGGGCGGGAGGGGGTCCGTTACGGAGGGGTGAAGCCGAAGTGCTCGTAATTCTTGGCGATGAACGCCTTCCACTTGTCCGGCGTCTCTTCCAGGGGATAGATCGCCTCGACCGGGCAGGCGTCGACGCAGAGCCCGCAGTCGATGCACTCCTCGGGGTGGATGTAGAGCATCTCCCAATCCTCGTTCTTGCCGTAGATGCAGTCCACCGGGCAGACGTCGACGCAGGCTGTGTCTTTCACACCGACACAGGGTTCACAGATGATGTGAGTCATGGCGGGCCCTCCTTAGGCCGCGAGCTCGAAGATTGTCGTCCCTCAGTGGCGGCCATTATAGCGGAGGGTGGCGCCTCGGCGATTCGGCGGTTTCAGACGGCCAGCAGGAACCGTGACGGCGAAAACGGCGCGAGGGATTGGCCGTCGCCGTCCGCGCCGCCGATCACCTGGGCGGCGATCTCCCGCGCGGTCCACGGCGCGAGGAGGATTCCGTTGCGGAAGTGGCCGGTGGCGGCGAGGACGTTCGACCAGCCAGGGAGCGGTCCGAGGAGGGGGAGATCGTCCGGCGTGCCCGGGCGGAGGCCGGACCAGACGGCGTCCATGCGGGCTCCGGCGAGACCGGGGAAGGTGCGGCGGGCGAAGGCGAGCAGGTCTTCGGTGCCGGCGAGCGTGGGATGGTTGTCGAAGCCGGCCTCTTCCATCGTCGAGCCGACGAGCAGGCCGGTCACGCCGCGCCGCACGGCGTAGGCGTGGAGGCCGCGGACGCTGCCGCCCCACGGCCAGTCGACGCCCGCGAGGAGGACGATCTGGCCGCGCACCGGCCGCACCGGGAGGATCGGCAAGCCCGGAATGCGCCCGCTCCAGGCGCCCGCGGCGAGCACCAGGCGGTCGGCGTCGCGGCGGCCGTGCTTGCCGGTCACGCGGACCCCGTCCCCGGCGCGTTCGACGCGCTGCACCTCGAAGTCGTAGGTCAGCTTGACGCCCGCGCGGGTGGCAGCCGCTGCCAGGACGGCGCAGGCCTGGACGTTGTCGACGCGGTGGTCGCCCGGCAGGCGCAGGGTGAGGCGCACCGCGGGCGAGATGTCCGGCACCCAGCGGGCGAGCGTCTCGGGCTCGATCTCTTCGACCGCTTCACCGAGCGCGCGGGCGGCGGTGGCGAGAGCTTCGAGCTCCGGCTCTTCCGTGGAGTCCAGGGCGACGACGAGGGAGCCGCTCGCGTCGTGCTCAATCGACATCCCGGTCTCCTCGGCGAGCGCGGCGGCCCAGGCGACCCACAGGTCCCGCGAGGCGCGGCAGGCGTCGAAGAACGGGCCCGGCTGCGGAGACTCGGCGAGCGGCGCCAGCATCCCGGCGGCGGCGAGCGACGCCTCGGCGCCGGCCTCCCGGCGCTCCAGGACCTCCACCTTGAGGCCGGCCTTTGCGAGCTCGTGCGCGCAGGCGAGGCCGATGATGCCGCCGCCCATCACCACCACGTCGAGCGGACCGGATCTCAAGCCGTCTCCGCCGCCAGGGCGCTGTCGAATGCCGCGATCGTCGCGTCGATCTCGGCGTCGCCGTGGGCTGTCGAGAGGAACAGCGTCTCGTAGGCCGAGGGCGGCAGGTGGATGCCCGCGTCCAGCAGGCGGTGGAAGACCCGCGTGAAGCGCTGGCGGTCGCTGGCGTGGACGTCCTCCAGCCGCTCGACCGGACGGTCGGTGAAGAAGAAGCCGAGCATGGATCCCTGGCGGTGGACGGTGAGCGGAATCGAGTGCCGCGCCGCCGCCGCTTCGAGACCCGCCTGGAGACGCGCGCCGATCCGCTCCAGCGCTTCATAAGGACACGGGGAGTCGCACGACAGCTCGGCCAGCGCGGCGCGGCCGGCGGCGACGGCGAGCGGATTGCCGGAGAGCGTGCCCGCCTGGTAGACCGGTCCGGAGGGAGCGATCTGCGACATCAGATTGCGCGGACCGGCATAGGCCGCGAGCGGCAGGCCGCCGCCGATCACCTTGCCGAGCGTGGTCAGATCCGGCCGCACCGGCAGGAAGCTCTGCGCGCCGCCCCAGGCGACGCGGAAGCCGGTCATCACCTCGTCGAAGATCAGCAGTGCGCCGTGTTGGTCGCAGAGCGTGCGGAGCCCTTCGAGGAACCCGGGCACCGGCGGCACCAGGCTCATGTTGCCCGCGATCGGCTCGACGATGATGGCGGCGATTTCGGCGCCCTGGTCGGTAAAGAGCTGTCTCACCACGTCGATGTCGTTGTACGGCGCGACCAGTGTGTCCGCGATCACCGCCGCCGGCACCCCCGGAGAGGAGGGAACGCCGATCGTTGCCGCGCCCGAGCCGGCCGCGATCAGGAACGGATCGGCGTGGCCGTGATAGCAACCCTCGAACTTGACCACCTTGCTGCGGCCGGTCGCGGCGCGCGCCAGGCGCAGGGCCGACATCGTGGCCTCGGTGCCCGAGTTCACCATCCGCACCATCTCGACCGACGGCAACGCCGCCACGATCGTCTCGGCGAGCTCCACCTCCGGCATGGTCGGAGCGCCGAACGCCGTGCCGCGTCCCAAGGCCTCCTGGATCGCCGCCACCACCGACGGATACCGGTGGCCGAGGATATGCGGTCCATAGCCGCCGATGTAGTCGATATACCGCCGGCCGTCCTCCGCCTCCAGCCAACAACCGGACGCCGAGCGGACGAACACCGGATCGCCGCCGACTCCGCGGAAAGCGCGGACCGGGGAATTCACCCCGCCGGGAAGGACTTTTTCGGCGCGTTCAAGAAGAGTCATGAGATCGATCTCCGAAGTCTGCGGCGGCTGGAGCCCTCACCCCCGGCCCCTCTCCCATCTCCCACCCAGGCCCCCGCCGGGAGAGGGGAGAAAGGCATCACGCCGAATCCGTTGTCTGTGCTGGTCTCCCCTCTCCCGGGGACAGGGAGGGGGGAGCCGGGAGAGGGGCCGGGGGTGAGGGCGCTTTTCATTCGCTCCACCCTTCCGCCAGCAGGCGCGCCGCTTCGCGGGCGGCGTAGGTGATGATCAGGTCGGCGCCGGCGCGGCGGATGGCGACCAGCGATTCCATCATCACCCGGTTGTAGTCGATCCAGCCGCGTTCGCCCGCCGCCTTGAGCATCGCGTACTCGCCGCTGACGTGATAGGCGGCGAGCGGCAGGTCGAAGCGCTCGCGCATCTTGGCGAGGATGTCGAGATAGGGGAGCGCCGGCTTGACCATCAGCATGTCCGCCCCTTCTTCCACGTCGAGAGCCGCCTCGCGGAGCGCCTCGCGGCCGTTCGCCGCGTCCATCTGATACGACCGGCGGTCGCCGAACGACGGAGCCGACTCGGCGGCTTCGCGGAACGGACCGTAGAAGCCGCTGGCGAACTTGGCCGCATAGGAAAGGATGGGGATGTCCGCGAAGCCGGCGCTGTCGAGCGCGGTGCGGATGGCGCCCACCCGGCCGTCCATCATGTCCGACGGCGCGATGATGTCCGCGCCTGCTTCGGCGAGCGAGACCGATTGCCGCGCCAGGTTCGCCACCGTCGCGTCGTTGTCCACCGTCGTCGCCTCGCCGCTGCCGGTCAGCACACCGCAGTGGCCGTGGCTGGTGTACTCGCAGAAGCAGACGTCGACGATCTTGATCATCCCCGGCACCTCGCGGCCGAGCGCCCGCAGGGCGCGCTGCACGATGCCGTCCGGCGACCAGGCGGCGCTGCCGACCTCGTCCTTGTGCTCCGGCAGGCCGAACAGGATCAGGGCGCGGATCCCCTCGGCATACGCCTCGCGGGCCGTCTCGACGACCTTGTCGACCGACTGCTGATAGACGCCGGGCATCGAGCCGACGGCTTTGGCGACCCCCTCACCGGGGCAGACGAAGAACGGGAGCACCAGATCGTCCGCCGAGAGACGGGTCTCGCGGACGAGGCGGCGCAGGGTGGGATTCTTGCGGAAGCGGCGCAGACGCGTGGCTGGGAAGCTCATGACGATGCGTTTGTATCGCGCCGGCGGGTAGGAAGGCAACGTCCCGACGGGTGGGGGCTGTATTGTCACGCCCGCCGGTCGGGTATAGTTCATGCCGCCCCGCGGCAATTCCGCGGCTCCGATCGATCGCTCTCATGGACCTTCTCGCCAAGCTCGCCAGCCGCCAGCTCCTCGTCGTCACCGGCAAGGGAGGAGTGGGGAAGACCGCCGTCTCCGCCGTCCTCGGCCGCGCGTTCGCCGAGCGTGGCAAGCAGGTGCTGGTGGTGGAGGTCGATCCGCGAGAGAACCTGCATCAGATGTTGGGCGTGCCGCCCACCGGTGGCGAGATCCTGCCGGCGGGGGAGCGTCTGTGGGTGCAGAACCTCAAGCCGCGGCAGGTGCTCGACGCGGTGGTGCGCGAGCGGCTGAAGATCGATTTCCTGGCGAACCGCGTCCTGGCGAGCCCGGTCTACCACCACTTCGCCGACGGCGCGCCGGGCTTGACCGAGCTGGCCATCCTCGGCCACGCCCTGCGCCTGGTGCGCGGCATCGAAACGGACGCGCCGAAGATCGACCTCGTCGTCCTCGACGCTCCCGCCACCGGCCACGGCGTCCGCCTCCTCGCCTCGCCGCTCCTGGTCTCCGATGTCATCCGCCACGGCCCCTTCGCCGACATGGCGAGCGAGCTGGCCGTCATGATCTCCGATCCGATGCGGTGCGGCATCGTCGCGGTCACCCTGGCCGAAGAGATGCCGGTGCAGGAGGTCCTGGAGATGCGCGAAGCGCTGCGCACCCAGGTCAAGAAAGACCCCGAGGCCTTGATCGTCAACGGCCTCTACCCGGAAGCGCCGCCGCTGGCGGACAACAAGAAGAAAGAAGACGGCCTCGTCTCCCTCTGGCGGCGCCGCCGCGAGCTCAACGACCGCGAGCTGTTCCGCCTCCGCGAGACCTGGCCCGGCCCCCGCTTCGAGCTGCCGCAGCTTGCCATGGACCGCGGACCGCGGCTGACGGAGACTCTGCAACGCTGTCTGGAGCGGGCCGTCGGCAGTGATCAGGGATCGTTGTGACGACTCTGCTGCATGAGAGCTCCACCGGCCTGCGCCCGCTCTCACTGGACGAGGTCTGCCGGGATCTCGCGGACCTGGTCCGACTCGCCCGGCCCGACGCCTTCCGCCAGCTTCTGCGGTTGATCGCAGGCCAGGCCGGCCGGCTCGTGAACCTGTCGGAGTGGGCCTCGATTCTGGGCATCGGCCGCGAGACGGTGGTTTCGTATCTGGAGGTCCTGGAAACCAGCCACATCATCTTCACTCTGACACCCTTCGCCGGCGGCAGGCGGATCGAGCTGACCACGCGGCCGAAGGTGTTCCTGCTCGACAACGGCCTGCGCAATCTCCTGATCGACGACTTTCGCCCGCTCGACGAACGGGGGGAAGCGGCCGGACCGCTTCTCGAAAGCTGGGTGGCGACCGAGCTGTGGAAGAACCTTCCCGCTGGAGCGGCGCTCCACTTCTGGCAGAGCGCTTCGCGCGCCAAGGTGGATTTCGTCATCGTCCGGGGTTCCCGGATCGTCGCCGTGGAGGTGAAGGCTGGCCGGCTCGGCCGTCCCGTCCTTTCGAAGTCGGTCCACAGTTTCCTGGCAGCCTATCAACCGGCCGCGACCCTGATCGTCAACCCGGGCCTCAGCCACCGGCAGCCCGCCGGCACGGCGGCCGCCGGAGAGGTGGAGTGGCTTTTGCCCATCCATCTCGCCGCACGCATCAGGGAGCTGTTCGCGGAGGAGAGAGCCGAATGAGCCTGATCTCGTTGATCTCAGACGAGCAGCCGCTGACCATCGTCGTCGGCTCCGGGGGGGTGGGGAAGACCACCCTCGCCGCCTCTCTCGGCGTACTCTCGGCGCGCTCCGGCCGCGACACGCTGGTGATGACCTTCGATCCGTCGCTCCGCCTCAAGGACGCGCTCGGCGTCGGCGACGACGCCAAGCTGCGCGAGGTCAAAGTCGACTTCGACGCCCCCGGCAGCCTCTACGCCAGCCTGCTCGACGCCCGCCGCACCTTCGACCGCCTGGTCGAGCGCTATGCTCCGGATGAAGAGTCGCGGAAGCGCATCCTGGAGAACCGCTTCTACCAGCACCTCTCCGGAGCCCTCGGCGGCATCCTGGAGTACATGGCGGTCGAGCGCCTGTTCGAAGTGGCGGCGGAGGACCATTACAAGCAGGTCATCCTCGACACGCCGCCGACCCGCCAGGCCCTCGACTTCCTCGAAGCCCCGGCGCGGATCGTCGGCTTCCTCGACAGCGGCGCCCTGAAAGTCGCGCTCAAACCCTGGTTCGACGAAGCGGGGAAGCTCAAGATGGCCTCGCGCTGGGGGCTGCTGGGCAAGAAGGCCGAGCGCTTTCTCGACGAGGTCGTCGGCCTCGACCTGCTGCGCGACATGGCGGAGTTCTTCCAGGCCTTCGCCCCTCTCTTCGAAGGATTCCGCGAGCGCGCCCGCTCGGTGGAGGGGCTCCTCAGCTCGCCGCGCACGCGATTCATCGTCGTCTCCGGTCCCGGCGAGGAGCGCATCCCCGACACCCTCTTCTTCGCCCGCCGTCTGGAGCAGGCCGGCTTTCACCTCGGCCCCATCATCGTGAACCGCGTCCACCCGCGCTTCCAGGTCGAAGGCGGAGCTTCCTCCTCCGATCCCGGCCACCCCACCGGCTGGGATCTCCTCACTTGGCTCGGAGACCGCGACCGCCGCGGCCTCGCCGAGCTGGCCACCCTGGTCTCCCGCGAGCAACCGGTGATCGACGTCCCGCTCCTCCCGGGAGAGCCCACCGATCTGCCGTCGCTGGAATCGCTGGGGCGATTAGTGGAGGAGAGGCTGGCGGAGTGGCAGCGGGTAGTGGGCCGGCGCTCGTAGGCGGCTGCGTTTCCCCGCGACTCAGCGGTTGAATGGGTGCTCGCTCACCCAGTGGAAGCCTCGGCTGAGCAGGAGGAAGCTGGACCGAGGAACTTTCCGCAGACGCGCGTGGAACGGCTTGCCCTCGAAGGTCCCGTCCAGGACGAGGACGCCAGGCGCCGGCTCCGTGTAGCTGAGAGGCGACTGGGATGTCCGGTCTTTGTAGCTCATCAGGACCATCCGCTTCTTCGCCTGGCTCACGGTGAGGCGATACCCGGTCGTCTCGTCGGACATGAGGTGGACCCCGAGATAGTCGGCGAAGGAGAAGGTCACCCGCCGCCAGCGCAGAGGATCGGTGAGAAGCGGTGGCCGGACTGCTCCGTCGAGAGCGAATTCCTCGACGTTCCAGACGCCGTAGAACGGCGGACGGGGCGCGAGCTCGCCGTACTTCCTGCTGCCGCTGTAGGAGTTGTAGAGACAGAGGATGGTGACGGCGGTGAAGAACAGCATGCGAAACGCGAGGGCGCCGCGGTGGCGGCCGCGCGTCGTAAACAGCGGCCGGACCTCCGCGGCCGGCACCGGACGGTTGAGCACGAAGAGATCCAACAGCCTCTTGACGTCGGGAAGGGTCAGGAAGACGGCCATCGCGAGGAGGTGCAGCGAGTAGAGCTTCACCGGCACGTCATAGCTGAAGTTGAGCATCACCACGTTGCTCATCACTCCGATGCAGACGAGAGCGCCGAGCAGCGTGGTGCGACGGGCGACGAGAAGGAGCCCGCCGATCATCTCCGCCAGACCGGAAAACACGTTGTAGCTCGCCGAGGCGCCCATGAACGTCCACAGCAGGCCCATCGGCGACGCGTCGCCGAACGTCTGGACCAGGCGCTCGGGGTAGGGCGAGGGGAACTGCGACTGGATCACTTTATATCCGCCATAGGAGAGCATCGTGGCGGCGAGCGAAAAGCGGACATAAGTGCGCAGCCAGTCGTCGAGCCGCGTGTACTCCCTGCGCTTGTGGTCGAGGAGGGTCCAGGCCACCGCAGCGAGCGCGGACAGGCAGAGGATGCAGAAGGCCTCGACGTAGGCGAGCATGGTGTCGCCGCTGCCGGTGGGGTGGACGGTGGCAGTGACGTGGAAGACGTGCTTGCCGACCCAGATCACGAAATTCGACCACGGCTCGCCGAGGGTCTGGAGGACGATCTCCAGGCCGGGGATCGGCAGGATGCTCAGCGGGAAGGGCAGGTTGTAGATGACCAGATAGACGAACGCGAAGCGGAAGAGGATTCTGTGTCCGCGGCTCCAGCCCGCGGGGTCGCTGGTCTCATCCATCGGCTCCCTCCCCCTGAGGTTCAGACCTCGTCAGACATTTCCGGTCGGCTGCGAGGCTTTTAGCACGAGCCATGCCAAAGTGTCCCTCAGCGCCGCATGGGGAATCGCGTCCGCCTTCGTGAGCGCCTCCGTCCTCCTGGAGGGACATCGAAGAAAAGTCACCACTTGGCGTGAAAGGCGCTCGCGAGTATGATCCCGCTTGTCTTTCAAAGCTTGTCCGGGAGGGGGATCGTGCCGAGACTCCAACCAGAAGCCCGATGGCCTTGGCAAAGCAGCCCGCGCTCCTCGCCGGCCAGCGCCCGGCGTTCCCTGTCCCGCCCCCTCCCTCACCGATCCCAGGCTTCAGCTCCGGCGCCGACCCCACGGGCGCTGCCGGATTTTTGTCTCGTCACTTGTTCTTTGCGGAACCCTGATGCCCTTGGGCAGAGGAGACATGATGACCGGAATGTTGAGTCGTATCAGCAAGCTGTCAATCTGCGGCGCGGTGCTCCTGGCCGGCCTGCTCGTCCGCCCGGCGGCGGCGCAGATCCAGGTGAATTCTCCCGACGGGAAGATGTCGCTGAAGCTCGGCCTGCTCGCCCAGGCCGAGGGCGAGGCCATCGACAATGCCCCCAACGCGGCCGGGGACGTCCATGCCGCCGACAACCTCTTCCTGCGGCGGATCCGGCTCCTCGGCAACTTCACGTTCTCCGACGATCTGACCTTCTTCTTCGAGACCGACTCGCCCAACCTCGGCAAGGGCAACGCTGACGGGACCAAGAACAACGCTGACCTCTTCCTCCAGGACGCCTACGCGACCTACAAGTTCAGCAAGGGCCTGCAGCTCGACGCCGGCATGATGCTGCCGCCCAACTCCTACAACCACACCCAGTCGGCGGCGACCCTGATGACGATCGACTACGGCTTCTCCACCTTCAACGAGAGCACGCCGATCACCGGGCGCACCGGCCGCGACTACGGCGTCGAGGCGCGCGGCTACCTGGCCGACGACCATCTGGAGTACCGGGCGGGCGTGTTCCAGGGCGCGCGGGGGGTAGGGAACACCAACCCCTTCCGTCTTTCCGGCCGGGTGACGTACTGGGCTTGGGGCGCAGAGACCGGCTTCTTCTACCGCGGCACCTCGCTCGGCAAGACCGCCACGCTCGGCATCGGCGGCAGCTACGACGTGCAGAAGGAGTACAAGGCGTATTCAGGCGACCTGTACTGGGAGCAGCCGGTCGCCGGCGGCGACGGCATCACGGTGCAGGTGGACTACCAGACGCTGGACGGCGATGTCTTCCTCAAGAACCTGCCGAAGCAGGTGAACACCCTGGCCGAGGTCGGCTACTACTTCCACGGTCCGAAGCTCCAGCCCTACATTCAGTATAACAAGACCGACTTCGACCTCGCGACGCTCGCCGACGTGACATGGAAGCAGCTCGGCCTCGCCTTCTTCTTCGGCGGACACAATCAGAACGTCAAGCTGGCCTGGACGGACATCGACAGGAAAGGTGCCAAGAAGCGCAACCAGTATCTCTTGCAGTACCAGGTCTTCCAGTTCTGAGGCTGTCCACTCAAAAGGGGGGTTTCCATGAGCGTTGCATCTCCGGCTGGCGTCGATATGGCGGTCTCGAAGCAAGAAGAACGAAGGGTTATCTTCGCCTCGTCGTTGGGTACCGTCTTCGAGTGGTACGACTTCTACCTCTACGCGACGCTGGCGCCGTTCTTCGCCGGCCTCTTCTTTCCCAAGGGCAACGACACCGCGGCCCTTCTCGCCGCTTTCGCCACCTACGCGGCCGGCTTCCTGGTGCGGCCGTTCGGCGCCCTGGTGTTCGGCCGCCTGGGTGATCTGGTCGGCCGCAAGCACACGTTCATGCTGACCATCATCGTGATGGGCGCCTCGACCGTTGGCGTGGGGTGCCTCCCGACCTTCGCCTCGATCGGCTTCGCGGCGCCCGTGCTCCTGGTGACCCTCCGCCTCCTCCAGGGACTGGCCCTCGGCGGTGAGTACGGCGGCGCGGCGACCTACGTCGCCGAGCACGCGCCGGAGAAGCGGCGCGGTTATGCCACGAGCTGGATCCAGACCACGGCGACCCTGGGCTTTTTCCTGTCGCTCCTGGTCATCGGGCTCTGCCGTGCCAAGATGAGCCCCGACGGCTTCAAGGACTGGGGCTGGCGCGTGCCGTTCCTGGTCTCCCTGATCCTTCTCCTCTTCTCCGTCTACATCCGGATGAAGCTCAACGAATCGCCGGTCTTCCTGCGCATGAAATCGCAGGGCAAGGCCTCGAAGGCGCCGCTCCGCGACAGCTTCCTGCGCTACCCGAACAACAAGTACGTGCTGCTCGCGCTCTTCGGCGCCACCGCCGGCCAGGGCGTGGTCTGGTACACCGGACAGTTCTACGCTCTCTTCTTTCTCACCATCGCCCTCAAGGTCGACTACCTGACGGCCTACAAGCTGGTCGGGATCTCACTGCTGCTCGGCACGCCGTTCTTCCTCATTTTCGGCGCCCTGTCGGACCGCATCGGCCGCCTCAAGATCATCCTCGCCGGCTGTCTCCTCGCGGCGGTCACCTACTTCCCGCTCTTCAAGGCCTTGACCCACACCGTCAATCCGGCGCTCGAAACCTTCCAGAGCACCCACGCGGTGAGCGTCACGGCCACGGACTGCAACTTCCACATCTTCCCCACCGGGAAGACCGTCTTCAGCGACTGCGACAAGGCGAAGGACTTCCTGACCAAGTCCGGCCTCTCATTCACGTCGAATGAGGCGGCCGCGGGCCAGCCGGTGACGACGCAGATCGGCAACACCGCGCTGACAGGTTGGGATGAAGCCAAGTACAAAGACGCCCTGAAGACGGAGGGCTATCCGACGGCGGCGGTCCCGGACCAGATCAACTACCCGATGGCGATCCTGATCCTCTGGATCATGGTGCTCTACGTCACCATGGTGTATGGCCCGATCGCCGCTTTCCTGGTCGAACTGTTCCCGACCAACATCCGCTATACCTCAATGTCGTTCCCCTACCACATCGGCAACGGCTGGTTCGGCGGCATGCTGCCGCTCCTGGCGACCGCCATGGTGGCCAAGGCCGGCAACATCTACTACGGCCTCTGGTATCCGGTCATCGTCGCCCTCATCACCGTGGTGGTCGGAGCGCTCTTCCTGCGCGAGACCAAGGACCGCTCGATCCAGGATTGAGCGGGTCTTTCGCCGGGATTCGCCGGGAGAGGAGGCAGCCCTCTCCCGGCTTCAATCCTCCGGCGGCTCGCCCGACGGAGCCATCTTCACCAGCTTGGGATCGAAGCGGCCGAGGACCTCGACGAGGTCGGCCTGGGCGGCCATCACCTGGTGGATGTCCTTGTAGACCATCGGCACTTCGTCGAGACCCGCGGAGAGGAGCGTGACGCCGCGCTCCTTGAGCAGGCGTCTGGCCTTCTCCCAGGTGAACGCGGCGAGCGCGGCCTTGCGGCTCATCATGCGGCCGGCGCCGTGCGAAGCGGAGCGCAGGGAGTCCGGCTGCCCCTTGCCGCGCACCACGAAGCCGGGCGCGGCCATCGAGCCGGGAATGATGCCAAGGACGCCTTCGCCGGCCGGCGTCGCTCCCTTGCGGTGGACGATGACGTCCTTCCCGAAGTGGTTTTCCTTCCACGCGAAGTTGTGGTGATTCTCGAGATCGAGGAGAACCTCGGCGCCCAAGTGGGCCGCGATATGGCGGTGGATGAGGTCGTGGTTCGCCGCGGCGTAGCGTCCCATCAGCTCCATGGCCGCCCAGTACTCCTGGCCGTCGGCGGTATCGAGCGAGAGCCAGGCGAGGCGGCGCAGCTCTTTCGGCAGCTCCGGATGCAGCTCCGCGGCCCGCTTGCTGTAGAAGTCGCAGACCTGGGCACCGGTGCCGCGGCTGCCGCTGTGGCTCAACAGGGCCAGGTGCTCGCCGGCGGCGAGACCCAGGATGGGATCGCCTGGCTCCGGGACGGTGAAGATGCCGAGCTCGACGAAGTGGTTGCCGCTGCCGCTGGTGCCGAGCTGCGACCAGGCCTTGTCCCTGTTCTGCCGCGTGATCGGGCTGACCGACCAGTCCTGGTCGAGCACGGCGTGCTCGCGGCGGTCGCGGAAGGTGGAGCCCACGCCGAAGCGGGTCTCGGCCTCGATCGCCTTCTTCAGCCGCTCGGCCTTGCGTTCGAGGTCGCGCACCGGGAGGTCGAGGACGGTCATCTTCATCCGGCAGGCGATGTCGACGCCGACCGCGTAGGGGACGACGGCGTTGTCGGTGGCGAGCACGCCGCCGATGGGCAGCCCATACCCGACGTGGGCGTCGGGCATCAGCGCGCCGGCCACGGCGATGGGCAACTGGCAGGCCCGCTCCATCTGTTGCAGGACCTCGGGCTCCAGCCCTTCGCCCCAGGGGCGGTAGGGCACCGGCTCGCGAAGCGGAGTCTCCGGCGGCCGCGGTGAGCCGAGCAGGGCCTTGGCGAAGTCGCGGCGCAGCGGGTCCTTGAGGAAGGCCTGGGGATCGCGGATCACCGCCTCGACCTCTTCCCGGAGCCGCGTCCGGTCGCCGCCGCCGAGGATGAGCCGGGTGACGAAGTCGACGCCGCGGTGGGCGGCCTCTCCCATCGGTGCTCCGAGACGCACGAGATCTTGGACGTTCATCGAAGAATCGTACCAGGAGGACTGTATTGACATTCCATAACTGCGGATCTACAGTAAGAACGAAGTAATAGAAAGTCTGGCCGTAGCTCTCACGAGAGGATCTCTGATGTCACCCAGGTTTTGTCGTCTTCGCTGGACTTCATGTGCGTTCGCAGCAGCCCTTCTTGGGGTGCTGACCATCATACCGGCTCGAGTCGCGGCCCAGCCGATCACCATCGACGACTTTTCCACCAACCAGTCGGCCTTGACTCTCACCTTCCCGCCGGCCGGAACCTCGGCGTCGTCCAGTGTCTCGGGGGCGGGCATCCTGGGAGGTGAGCGCGATCTCCAGATCAATCTGACCGCTGGAGTGATCGCCGGCAACACCGAGACGGCGGTGGTGAGCAGCGGGTTCTTCTCCTACTCGCAGGACGCGACGATCGCGGGGAACGGCGTGCTGCAGTGGGATGGCACGGATGGAGCGCCTGGATTGAACGCGACCGGCCTGGGTGGGATAGACCTGACAGTCGGCGGCACGCAGGACGCTTTCCTGATGAATGTCTTTTTCGACGACTTGCCGGTCAACGTCGTGATTACCGTCTACACCGACGCCGGCAACGCTTCTGCGCTGAGCTTCTCCCTCCCCGGCTTGCTCTTTTCCTCGACGAACTTTGCCCTGCCCTATAGCAGCTTCGCGACGACGCTCGGGACGGGGGCCAATTTTGCGAACGTCGGAGCCATCACCTTGAGCGTCGGATCGACCACGACCGCTCCCGACCTGGTGATCGATTTCCTGCAGACGACGGCACTGGTCGGCGCCTCGAAGACCGTGGCCATTTTGACCGACGTCAATGCCAACGGCCAGGCGGATCCCGGGGACACGCTGCGCTACACGATCCTGGTGAACAATCCCGCCGACGCCACCGGCGCTTCGGCAACCGGTGTGATCTTCACCAATCCGGCCCCGGCCAACACGGCGCTGGCAGTCGGCTCGGTGACGACGACGCAGGGTTCGGTGACCACCGGCAACACCGGCGGCGACACCAGCGTGGCGGTCAACATCGGCACCATCGCTGACGGAGCGACCGTCACTGTGACCTTCGACGTCACGATCAACAATCCCTTGCCGGCCGGCGTGACGCAGATCTCCTGCCAGGGCAAGGTCGTAACCTCCTCGCTGCCGACCGGTGTGCTCACCGACGATCCGGGACCGCCCGGACCAACGGACCCGACGGTCATTCCGGTGGTCTCGGCGCCGGTGATCAGCGCGCTCAAGACCGTCGCCCTGGTGGTCGACGTGAACGCCAACGGACAGGTCAACCCGGGCGACACGCTGCAATACACGGTCGTCATCACCAACACGGGCAACCAGAACGCTGCCGGGGCCGTCTTCACCAACCTGGCGCCGCTCAACACCCAACTCGTGGTCGGCTCGGTGACGACGACGCAGGGCTCGGTGACCACCGGCAACACCGGCGGCGACACCAGCGTGGCGGTCAACATCGGCACCATCGCGGGCGGTGGCGGCACGGTGACGGTCACCTACCGGGTGACGGTCAACAATCCGCTGCCTCCAGGCGTGACCCAGATCACCTGCCAGGGGACGGTGACGGGGACGAATTTCCCGCCCAAGGTCACCGACAACCCGGCGACCGGAACCCCGGATGATCCGACGGCAATCACGGTCACGGTTGCGACGGTGAACGTGGTGACGATTCCCACGTTGAATGAATGGGGTCTCCTCATCCTGATCGCCTCGCTGCTGGCGTTCGGGATCGGAGGGCTCAAAAAGCTCAGGAGGCGCGCGGGCTAACGTTGTCGCCACTGCGGGGCCTGCGCGGCCGGGTCAACCCAACGATCCTGCCGCGCAGGCCCTCCTGAGTCTCCTTGTTCGTCCCTGCGGTAAGCTTGCCGGAGACGACAAGGAGATCCTGATGCGGAGAGCGTCCGTCCCCACGATGTGCCTCACGGTTGGCTTGGCTCTGGTCTCCGGGGGCGTCCTCGCCCAGCCGGCGCCGTCCGGCCGGCAAGCCGACTTCGACCGTCTGGTCGCCACCGAACGCGCCTTCGCGAAGCTGTCCGAAGCCCAGGGCATCAAAGCGTCGTTCCTCGCCAACGTGTCTGACGACGCGGTCATCTTCCGTCCCGGCGCCGTGCCGGCCAAGGAGTGGCTGAGCTCCCATCCCAACCCGGCGGTCCTCCTAGTCTGGCATCCGACCTTCGCCTCCATCGCCCGCTCCGGAGACCTCGGCTGGACGACGGGGCCGTATGAGCTTTCCGCGAAGGGTGAGAAGGACTTCGGCCAGTTCTCGACCGTCTGGCGGAAGCAGCGCGACGGAACCTGGAAATTCGTCATCGACCTCGGTGTGTCCACGCCGGCCGCGGCGCCGGAGACCGGCGAGCCGAAGCTGGGGAGGGAAGCCGGCGGAGTCCCCAAAGACACCGCGACCGCCCGCGCCTCGCTCCTCACCGCCGACCGGGAGCTGGGAAAGTCGGCGGCGGCGGGAGGGCTCAAGGCAGCGTACGAGACCGCCGTGGCGGACGGCACCGTCTACCTGTTGCGCGACGGCCACCAGCCCCTCATCGGCCGCGAGGCGATCCGCGGCTTCCTCGCTACCGATCCTGGAGGCGTGAGCTGGGTTGCCCAGGGCTCGGGCGTCTCGGCGGCCGGTGATCTCGGCTACGTCTACGGCACGGCCGAGCGCAAGGACCCCCGGCAGATCGGGGTCTACATGCGTATCTGGCAACGGCCTCCGGGAGGAGAGTGGAAGGTGGTTCTGGATGTCGTGAAGCTGGAGGCGGTGCACTAGGAGAGGCGAGGACGGCTTGACGTCGGAGACCTCCGAAGCCCTCTCCCCCTGACCCCCTCTCCCGTGCGTGCCCCCGCACGCCCACCCCGAACGGGAGAGGGGGAACTGAAAACAAATGTGAGCACACCGCACCTGCGCTGTTGTTGTTTGGGCGGCGGCGCCCCTCTCCCGCTCGGGGTGGGGGGAGGAAGGCACGCGCGGGAGAGGGGTCGGGGGTGAGGGCGGAGGGGGATCTGGTCGGTCTTTGACGCGGCGGATCGCGGCGGCCGGCGTTCCGGCCAACGGCCGCTTCCTGCTGGGCAATTGGGTCGAGACCTATTTACAATTGGAGGAACGGGATCTCGCGGAGTACGAACGCCTGCGGGAGCTCGCCATCAACCGGGAGGTGATCGCGATGGAGATGACGTGGGCGGAGAAGATGGAGATCGAGTACACCCAAAGGGGTGTTCAGAGAGGCCTTGATGCGCTTCACCATGTGGTGCTGCGCTTGCTGAGCCAGCGCTTCGGCTCAGTGCCGGAGGCCGTGCGGCAGAAAGTCGAGGCGATCGACTCCATGGACTCCTTGAGCAATCTCGCGGGAAAGGTCTTGGAGGTCCAGTCGATCGACGACATGGGACTCTGATCCCTTGCTTGCCTTTTTCCCCTCCTCGCTGGCCTCCCAGAGGCCGGTGAGGGGGCATGGTACTCTTTTCCGTCTCTGACCTGGGGCGCAAAGCAGGTCCCGCCCGGCACTCTTACTAAGAGGAAGGCAACCTTACCGCCGATCAGGGCTGATCAGGATTGACTGGAACTGTGCGACGACGCGACGATTTCGCCACTTTCGTAGACCTCCTCCGGACGCGTGCCCAGGAGACGCCGGATGGCCTCGCCTATGTCTTCTTGCAGGACGGCGAGGAGGAGGCGGAGCGCCTCACGTTCGCGGAGCTCGATGCGCGGGCGCGGTCCCTGGCCGCCTGGCTTCAGCGGCGGCAGCCGGCGGGGGAGCGAGCGCTGCTTTTGTATCCCCCCGGGCTCGATCTCGTGGCGGCGTTCTTCGGCTGCCTGTATGCCGGCGCCGTCGCGGTGCCGTCCTATCCGCCGGCCCCGGTCCGGCCCGGCCGTGACCAGCCACGCCTGCGATCGATCGTGGAGGACTCCGCGCCCCGCTTCGTGCTCACCTCGGCGGGCCTGGCTCCCCGGCTCGATGCCCTGGCCGGTGACATGCCGAGCCTCGGCGCGGCGGAGAGGCTGGTCACGGATCAGGCGCCGGCCGGGCTCGCGGACGACTGGAGCCCGCCCGCAACGCCTGGAATCACCGCGGACACGATCGCCTTTCTCCAGTACACGTCCGGCTCGACCTCCGATCCCAAGGGTGTGATGGTCAGCCACGGCAACCTGCTGCACAACGAGGAGGTCATCCGCTCCGCCTGCGGGCACGACGAGCGGTCGACCTTCGTGAGCTGGCTCCCCATGTACCACGACATGGGGCTGATCGGCGGCGTGCTCCAGCCGCTCTACACCGGAGCCGCGTGTGTCCTGATGGCGCCGGTGGCCTTCCTGCAACGTCCGGTGCGATGGCTGCGCGCCATCTCCCACTGGCGCGCCCACACGAGCGGCGCTCCCGACTTCGCCTACGACCTGTGCGTGCGCAAGATCCCGCCGGAGCAGCGGGCGGATCTCGACCTGTCGAGCTGGCGGATCGCCTTCGACGGCTCGGAGCCGGTGCGCGCGCGGACGCTGGCGGCGTTTACGGAGGCGTTCTCTCCGCACGGTTTCCGGTCTTCGGCGTTCTTCCCCTGCTACGGCCTCGCCGAGGCGACGCTGATCGTCTCGGGAGAGGCGAGGGCCGAGGGGCCAATGGTTGAGCCGGACCGGCAACGGGTCGCGTGCGGTCCGGTAGGGCTCGGGTTGGATGTCGCGATCGTCGATCCCGAGCGTCTGGAGCCGGTGTTGCCCGGTGCCGAGGGAGAGGTCTGGGTGACCGGTCCGAGCGTCGCCCGCGGGTATTGGAACAAGCCGGAGCTGTCGGAGAGCACCTTCGGAGCCCGCCTCGCCGGCCGGGAGGAGCGCTTCCTGCGCACCGGTGACCTCGGCTTCCAGCGCGACGGCCGGCTCTTCGTCACCGGCCGTCTCAAGGACCTGATCATCGTCCGCGGGCGCAACCACTATCCGCAGGACCTCGAGCTGACCGTGGCTGACAGCCATCCGGCCCTGCTCGGAGGCGCCGGAGCGGCGTTCGCGAGCGAGACGGAGCACGGCGAGGCGGTGGTGGTGGTGCAGGAGGTGGACGTCCGCCGCCGGCCCGATGCCGAGACTCTGGAGGAGATTCTCGGCACGGTGCGCCAGGCCCTCGCCGAGGAGCATGAGCTGCCGGTGCAGGCGGTCGTTCTCGTCCGCCTGGGCGGGGTGCCGAAAACGACCAGCGGCAAGGTGCAACGCGCGCTTTGCAAGCGGAGGTTCCTGGAAGGTCTCCTGGAGCCGCTGGCCGAGTGGCGCGCCAGTGCGGCCGAGAGTGCACTTCCGGAGATCGCGGACGACCGGCTCGACTCGCCGGAGTCCCGCGCTGCCTGGCTGCGCCGCCGGGTCGCGGCGAAGCTGGGTCTGGATGAAAAGGACATCGATCCCGCGGCGCCGCTCACCCGCTACGGCCTCGATTCGCTCGCCGCGGTGGAATTGGCGCACGAGATCGAGACCGGGCTCGGAGTGGAGGTGCCCCTCACCGCCCTGCTCGAAGGCCGGAGCCTGGAGGAACTGGACCTCTCCCGGGTGGAGGGAGAGCGGGTGGAGGAGGAGGCAGGCGGCGAGGCTCTCTCGGCTGGTGAGCGGGCGCTCTGGTTCCTGCAACGGCTGGACCCCGCGAGCCCGGCGTATCACATCGCCGGCGCGGGACGGATCGCGGGACAGGTCGATGAAGAGGCGCTGCGGAACACCTTTCAGCAGCTGGTCGACCGGCATCCGGCGCTGCGCACGACGTTCTCCGTGCGGGACGGCGAGCCCGTGCGGCGGGTCCATCCTGAGGCCGTGGCCGATTTCGCGATCGAGGACGCGGCGGCGTGGAGCCCGCAGGAGCTCGCGGAGCGGGTGGACGCGGAGATCTTCCGGCCCTTCGATCTCGAAGCCGGCCCGCTGCTGCGGGTCCGCATCCTGCGGCGCGGTCCGGAAGAGCGCATCCTGGTTCTCACGATCCATCACATCGTGGCCGACTTCTGGTCGCTCGCCCTGATGCTGCGGGATCTCGGTTCGGAAGGCGTAGACCCCAAAGTAGCGGAGGGGCTTGCCCCCTCCCGTGCGGGCGGAGGAGTGGAAGGAGTAAACCCCTTCGCCTTCTGGCAGGAGCGCCTCGCCGGCTTCCCCCTGGTTCTCGACCTGCCGCTCGACTACCAGCGGCGAGCGTGGCCGGCGCACCGGGCGGCGTCGGTGCCATTCGCTCTCCAGGAAGGGACCGCGGAGACGCTGCGGGCGCTCGGCCGGGAGCGCGGAGCCACGCTCTTCACCGTGCTCCTGGCAACCTTCCAGACTCTGTTGCACCGCGTCACCGGCGAAGAGCGGCTGCTGGTGGGCGCTCCGACGGCGGGGCGGTCGCGGGCGGCGCTGGCGGAGCAGGTGGGGTACTTCGTCAATCCGGTCGTGCTGCCGTCGGAGGCGGTGGACGATCCCTCGTTCGCGGCGCTTCTGGACGCGGCACGGCGGACAGTGCTGGCCGCGTTTGCTCACGAGGTGCCGTTTCCACAGCTCGTGGAGCGCTTGCAGCCGGAGCGCGACCCCGGGCGGACGCCGCTCTTCCAGGTGGCATTCGTGCTCCAGAAGGCGCCGCGGAAAGAAGAAGAGGGGCTTGCCGGCTTCGCTCTCAATCAGACAGGATCGCGCCTTCGGTTGGGAGCTCTCGATCTCGAATCGGTCTCCTTGCCTCACCTGCCCGGCCAGTTCGATCTCACCCTGGTGGCTGCGGAGATCGAGGGCACGATCCACCTGTCGTTCTTCTACGACGTCGAGCTGTTCGACCGCACCACTCTGCTGCGCCTGGCCGACCACCTGCGCCACTTGGCGGCGGCGGTGGCGGCACGGCCGGATCTGAGGCTGTCGGAAGTCTCCTTGTGGAGCGAGGCCGAGCGCTGGCAGGTGGTGGGGGAGTGGAACGACACCGCGGCGCCGACCTCCTCGGTGCTGATCCATGAGCGCGTGGCGGCGCGTGCCGCGGCGGCTCCGGAAGCGGTCGCAATTCGCCACGGAGAGCGGACGTGGGCCTACCGCGAGCTCACCCGGCGCGCCTGGGGTCTCGCCTGGCGCCTGCGCGCGCTCGGCGTCGGTCCCGAGGTGCGGGTCGCCGTGCTCACCGAGCGGCGGCCTGAGATGGTCGTCGCCTCGCTCGCCGTGCTCGCGGCCGGTGGCGCGTATGTGCCGCTCGATCCCATGGCGCCGCCGGAGCGTTTGGCCCGGCTGGTGCGCGATTCCGGCGCGCGAGTGCTGTTGACCGAGCGGGAGCCCGGCCGCGGGCTGCTGGCGCTGCCGGAGATCGGCGCGACGACCGTCGTGATGGAGGAGGTGCTTGAGACGGCCGAGGAGCCGCCGGTCGTCCGGACAGGACGGCAAAACCTGGCCTACATCATGTACACCTCCGGCTCGACGGGTGAGCCCAAGGGAGTGGAGACCGAGCACGCCGCCATGGTGGATTTCGTCGACGGCTACATCGCCGAGACGAACCTGGGACCGGTGGACGTCAGCGGCCAGCTCTCGGGGCTCGCGTTCGACGGCTCGGTGATGGACATGTGGCCGTCGCTCACGGTCGGCGGCAGCGTCCGCTTGCCGGATGAGGAGACGCGCGTCACGCCGGAACGCCTGCGCGACTGGATGGTTGCCGAAGGGATCACCCTCTGCTTCCTGCCGACGCCGCTGTTCGAAGCGATGCTCGGCCTGGCCTGGCCCGCTCCCGGCGAGGGGAGGACGCCCCGCCTCCTCCTGGTCGGCGGCGCCCGTCTCCGCCTGCGGCCGGAGCCCGATCTTCCGTTCACGCTGGTCAACGTCTACGGTCCGACCGAGACGACGGTGCTGGCGACCGGCGGCCGGGTCACGCCGGCCGGTGTCCCTGGTTGCCCGGAGCGGATGCCGGCGCTCGGCCGCCCGATGCCGGCGATGCGCATCTATCTCCTGGATGCGCGGCTGCGGCCGGTGCCGGTCGGATCTCCCGGCGAGCTGTGCCTGACCGGCGGCCTGGCGCGAGGCTACCTCGGGCAGTCGGTGCAGACCGCGGAGCGTTTCCTCCCCAACCCTTTCGGTCTGCCGGGAACGCGGCTCTACCGCTCGGGCGATCTGGCGCGCTGGCTGCCGGACGGCAAGCTCGAATTCCTCGGCCGGACCGACCATCAGGTCAAGGTGCGCGGCTTCCGCATCGAGCCCGGAGAGATCGAAAGGACCCTCACCCAGCACCCCGCGGTCCGCGAGGCCTTGGTGCTCGCGGCGGCGGACGATGCTGGCGGCGACGGAGCCCAGCGGCTGATCGCCTTCGTGGCGCCATCCCTCGAAGGCGCTGTGGAGCCGGCGGCGCTGCGTACGTATCTGACCACGAAGCTGCCGCAGTTCATGATCCCGTCCGTCTTCGTGATCCTGCCTGGCCTGCCACGGACGGTCAACGGCAAGATCGACCGCCAGGCTCTCGTGGTCATGGCTGCTCATGCCGGCGGCGCCGAAACGGAGGCCGCCGCGCCGCGCGATCCGCTGGAGGAGGTGCTCGCCGGCCTCTGGGCCGAGGTGCTGGGGGTGTCTCGGGTGGGCATCCACGACGACTTCTTCGCGCTCGGCGGACACTCGCTGCTCGGTGCCCGGCTGATCTCGCGCATCCATACGGTCTGTGGTTTCGAGGTCCCGCTGCGGACGCTCTTCGAGGCCCCGACCGTGGCGCGCCTCGCCGAAGCGCTGTCGGCCGAGGGCACGGTGCGGCGCGGGCGGGAGGCGATCCCGCGGGTCTCCCGAGAGAGCGCCGCTCTCCCCCTCTCCTTCGGTCAGGAACGCCTGTGGTTCCTGGACCGTTTGCAGCCCGGCGGAGCGGCCTACAACGTTCCTCTGGACCTGCGATTCACTGGCCGCCTGTCCGTGTCCGCCTTGGCCGCGAGCCTGGGGGAGATCGTCCGCCGGCATGAGGCGTTGCGTACGTCCTTCCCCGAGATCGACGGCCGGCCGGTGCAGGAAATCCATTCTCCGGCCGCCTTCGTGCTGCCATCGATCGATCTCGCCGGCCTGCCCGCCGACGCGGCGGCGGGAGAAGCGGATCGCTTCGCCCTGGACGCGGCACGGCACCCCTTCGACCTGGAGCGCGGCCCGCTCGTCCGTGCGCTGCTCCTGCGCTGCGGCGTCCGCGAGCATCGGCTGCTTCTGGTCCTCCATCACATCGTCTCCGACGGCGCGTCGCTCCAGGTTCTGCTGACCGAGCTGGCGGACGGGTTGTCCGGCAGACCGTCGCGGCTTGCCGACCTCGCGGTGCAGCCGGCCGACGTCGCCGCCTGGGAGCGGACGGCGTTGACCGACGAGTCGCTGGTGCCGGGGCTCGCCTTCTGGGCGGAGCAGCTCACCGGGGCGCCGGCGCTCGATCTGCCGTCCGATCTGACGCGTCCGGCGATGCAGACGGAGCGCGGCGGCCTGCGTGGCCTGGAGCTTTCACCCGAAGTCGCGAGCGGTCTCAGCGCCCTGGCCCGGCAGGAGGGGGTGACGCCGTTCATGCTCTTCCTCGCCGCCTTTGAGGTCCTCCTCGCCCGTTGGAGCGGCCAGGACGATTTCGTGATCGGCACGCCGGTGGCGCACCGCGGGCGTCCGGAGCTGGAGCCGCTCATTGGTCTTCTCGTGGGCTCGGTGGCGCTACGCGTCCCCTTGGCTGGAGATCCTGCTGGACGCGAGCTGCTCGGCCGGGTGCGACGGGTGACCCTGGAAGCGTTCCATCATGCGGGAGTCCCCTTCGAAAAGATCGTCGAGCGCCTGCAGCCGGAACGCAGCCTGAGCCGCAATCCCATTTTTCAGACCCTCTTCACGCTGCAACCGGAGGTCCTGTCGCACCTGGAGCTGCCGGAGCTGACCGTCGAGGTCCGGGCGATCGAGAACGGCACGGCGAAGTTCGATCTCAGCCTCTTCGTGCGCGAATCTCAGGGAGCCTGGATCGTCACGCTGGAGCACAGCCTCGACCTGTTCGAGCCGCCCACCGCGGATCGCCTGCTGGGCGGCTTCGCGCGTCTCCTGGCCGGCCTGGTGGCCGCGCCGGAGAGCCGGATCTCCGAGCTGCCGCTGCTGTCCGGCAGCGAGCGGAGCCAGCTCCTGGCGTGGAGCCGCGGGCCGGAGCCCGAGCCTGCCGCCATCGCAAACACCACGCTGCACGGCCTCGTCGCCGCCCAGGCCGCACGGACGCCGGAGGCCGTGGCGGTGATCTGGCAGACCGAGCGCCTGACCTACCGGCAGCTCTGGGAGCGGGTGGAGTCTCTCGCCGGCCGCCTGCGCGAGTTGGGAGCGGGGGCGGAGACGGTGATCGGCGTGCGCCTGCCGCGGACGCCGGACCTGATCGTAGCCCTCCTCGCCGTGCTGGAGTCCGGAGCGGCCTATCTGCCGCTCGATCCGGCGTATCCGGAGGAGCGGCTGGCGTTTCTGGTGGAGGATGCGGGGACGGGGTTGGTGATTGGGGATGGGGTGGTCCAGGCCTCCGGGGGCCCTCTCCCCCTGACCCCCTCTCCCGTGCGTGCCACCACCCGCCCACCCCGAACGGGAGAGGGGGAAGCAGCCGGCGGCTCTCTCGCGTACATCATCTATACCTCGGGCTCCACCGGCCGCCCCAAGGGCGTCGCCATCGAGCACGGGAGCGCGGTCCGCTTGGTCGCCTGGGCAGGCGCGACGTTCACGCAGGACGAGTTGGCCGGCGTCCTCGCGTCGACCTCGGTAAGCTTCGATCTCTCGGTCTTCGAGATTTTCGTTCCCCTGGCTTGGGGAGGCACGGTCATCCTGGCCGACGACGCCCTGGCGCTGCCCTCCTTGCCGGCGGCGGGAGAAGTGACACTCATCAACACCGTTCCCTCCGCCATGGCCGGCTTGCTCGAGCTGCTGGGCGGCCCGGTGGCCCCCACCGTCTGCCTCGCCGGCGAGTCCCTCCGCCACAATCTCGTCGACCGCATCTACGCCGCCGGCGCCCACCGGGTATTCAATCTATACGGACCATCAGAAGACACCACCTACTCGACTGGCGCGCTCATCGGACGCGATGAAACGGAAGAGCCAACGATCGGTGGCCCCGTCGCGGGATCGCGGGCCTACGTGGTGGACGGCGCCCTCGGCCTTGTTCCTTCTGGCGTGGCCGGCGAGCTGTGCCTGGGTGGTGGCGGGCTCGCGCGGGGCTATCTCGGGAGGCCGGAGCTGACCGCGGAGCGCTTCGTCCCTGATCCGTTCGGCGTGACCGCCGGACGCCTGTACCGCACCGGCGACCGGATACGCCGGCGGGCGGACGGCTCGCTGGTGTATCTCGGACGCTTCGACCATCAGGTGAAGATCCGCGGCTTCCGGATCGAGCCGGGGGAGATCGAGACAGCGCTCCTGTCGCTCGCCGGTGTGGCGGCCACGGCGGTTGTTCCGGCTCCGGGCGGTGATCGTCTGGCCGCGTTCGCCGTGGCGCGGCCGGGCGAGGCGCTCGACGGCGGCTCGCTGCGGGAGGCGCTGCGCGGCCGTCTGCCGGCGCAACTCGTGCCGGCGAGCGTGACGGTGCTGGGAGCTTTGCCGCTGACTCCGAACGGCAAGGTCGACCGCGCGGCGCTGGTGCGTCTCGCGGATCAGGGTAAAGGCAGCGGCGAGAGATTCGTGCCGCCGCGCGGTCCGGTCGAGGAGATGCTGGCCGGCCTGTTTGCGGAGCTGCTCGGCGGTGATCGGGGAGAGCAGATCGGAGCGCACGACGATTTCTTCGCCCTGGGCGGCCATTCACTGCTTGCCACCCGCGTGGTCTCGCGGGTGCGCGCCGTGCTCGGCGTCGAGCTGCAGCTCCGCGCCGTCTTCGAGGCGCCCACCGTGGCCGGCCTGGCCGCGCGGGTCGAGGCCGCCCGGCATGCCATTTCGGATCTCCAAGAGCCGCTCATTCCGGTGCCCCGGAGCGGTGATCTGCCGCTCTCCTTCGCGCAGCAGCGCCTGTGGTTCCTGCACCGGCTCGACCCGGCGTCGCCGGCCTATCACATCCCCAGCGCCCTCCATCTAGCGGGCCGGCTGGACCTGGCGGCTCTGACGATGACGCTCCAGCGGGTGACCGAGCGCCACGAGGCCCTGCGAACCACGTTCACGCTCTCCGGCGAGGAGCCGGTGCAGCGGCTTGGCGCGATCGCCGCCGCGCCGGATCTGCGGCTGCCCCTCGTCGACCTCTCGGCCCTGGCGGAGAAGCTGCGCCGCGGCGAGGCGGACCGGATCGCGGTCGCCGAAGGGCGGCGGCCGTTCGACCTCCAGAGCGGCCCGTTGATGCGCGCGCTCCTCGTCCGCTTGGCGGCGGACGAGCACATCCTGGCCGTCTGCTTCCATCACATCATCGCCGATGGATGGTCGTTCGGCGTGTTGCTGCGCGAGATCGCCGCTCTCTATCCCCCCTTGGCGGCGGGCGAGCGGCCGTCGCCGCTGCCGGCGCTGCCGGTGCAGGTGGCCGACTTCGCGGTCTGGCAGCGCCGCTGGCTGCGCGGAGACGCTCTGCGCTCGCGCTTGGCCTGGTGGGAAGAGCGCCTGGCCGGCGGCGAGGCTGTGCTCGATCTGCCCACCGATCGGCCCCGGCCGGCCCGCCCGCCGGAGCGCGGACGCACCTTCCGCTTCCGCCTCGGCGCGGAGCGGACCGCCGCCATCGACGCGGCGGCCCGCCGCGAGGGCGCGACGCCGTTCATGGTGCTCCTCGCCGTCTGGCAGGCGTTCCTGCACCGCATCACCGGCCAGGACGACATCAGCGTCGGCTCGCCGATCGCCAACCGCAACCGCGCGGAGACGGAAGGCCTGATCGGCTACTTCGTGAACACCCTGGTGCTGCGCACCCTGCTCCGGGGAGATGAGGGCTTCCGCGCTCTGCTCGGCCGGGTACGGGAGACCGCGCTCGGCGCCTACGATCATCAGGACCTGCCGTTCGAGCTGCTCGTCGAAGCGCTGCGCCCCGGCCGCGATGCCGCGCTGGCGCCGCTGACCCAGGTCCTGTTCGTCCTCCAGAATGCTCCTCGTCCAAACCTGGAGCTGCCCGGCCTGCGTCTCGCGCTGCTGCCGGTCGACATCGGAGCACCCAAGCTCGACCTGGCCTTCTCCCTGGAGCGTCAAGGAGACGAGCTGGCCGCCGCTCTCGAATACCCTCTGGAGCTGTTCGATCCCCCGACTCTCGAACGCTGGGCCGGCAGCTTCGACTGCCTGCTCGCCGGCTCCCTGGCGGACCCGAATCTCCCGCTCAGCCGTCTGCCGCTCCTCGGTGCCGCCGAGCTGCACCAGATCGTGGCGGAGTGGAACCCGGTCCCCGAGCTGATCCCGGAAGGCAGCCCTCTTCTCCACGAACGGATCGCGACCTGGGTGGCCCGGACGCCGGAAGCGCCGGCGGTCTCGTACGAAGGGGAGACGCTCACCTACCGCGAGCTGGACCGGCGGGCGAATCAGCTCGCGCATCATCTGCTCGCCGCCGGAATCGTACCCGGCGCGCGCGTCGGGCTCTGGCTGGAGCGGTCCGTCGACGTGATCGTCGGAATCTTCGGCATCCTCAAGGCGGGCGCCGCCTGGGTGCCTCTCGATCCCAACTACCCATTGGCCCGCCTCGCCGCGATGGCGCAGGACGCCGGGCTTGGCGCGCTCGTCACCTCGGAGAGCCTCGCCGTCGCGCTGGGCGCTCTGCATGATCAGAACGGCGCTCTGCCGTCCAGCACCGTCCGCGTCCTCCTCGACGCCGACCGCGCGGCCATCGAGCGCCGGCCGGACACGCCGCTCGACATCCCGCTGCCGGGCAACGCGCTCGCCTATGTCATCTACACCTCCGGCTCCATGGGGCGGCCGAAGGGCGTCGCCTGCCATCACGCCGGGGTGATCAACCTCATCGCGGACCTGGCCCGCTGGCCGTTGCCTCCGGGCTCGGCGGGGAGCCTGTTCGCGAGCGTCTCGTTCGACGTTTCGATCTACGAGATCTTCTCAATGCTCCTGAACGGCGGCCGCCTGGAGGTGGCGCCCGAGCGTGTGCGCGGGAGCGGCCGGTTGTACGGCGAGTGGCTGCGCGAGCACCCCTTGGAGAACGTCTTCGTGCCGCCACCGATGCTCGCCGATCTCCGCGACGTGATGGCGGAGGGCGGGGTCAGGATGCGACGGCTCCTGGTTGGCATCGAGCCGATCGCCGAGCCGTTCCTGGCGGCACTGACGGAGCTTTCTCCGGGCCTCGTGGTGCTGAACGGCTACGGGCCCACCGAGACGACGGTGGTGGTGAGCGAATATCCCGTCACCGGTCACGCTGCGGCGGAGCGCCATGATCGAAATGATCGAACCACTCCGATCGGCCGGCCGGTCCTCAACATGCGCGTCTACCTGCTGGACCGCGAGCTCGACCCGGTGCCGGTAGGGGTGCCCGGCGAGCTCTACGCGGCGGGCTGCCAAGTCTCGTGGGGCTACCTGGGCCGGCCCGACCTGACGGCGGAGCGCTTCCTGCCCGATCCGCTGGCCGAGAGTCCGGGCGAGCGGATGTACCGCACCGGCGATCTGGTGCGCTGGCTGCCGGACGGCCACCTCTCGTTCATCGGGCGCGCCGACCGCCAGGTGAAGATCCGTGGCGTGCGCGTCGAGCCGGGGGAGATCGAGGCGGTTTTGCGGGGGGCCCCCGGAGTCCGCGACTGCCTGGTCGCGCCGCGCCTCGATGCGCGCGGCGAGCGGCGGCTGGTGGCCTGGGTGGTGGGAAAACCGGACATCGATTTGCGCGGTGATCTGCGGGACCATCTGCGCGCGCGCCTGCCGGAGGTGATGGTGCCGGCGGCGTTCGTCCACCTCGACGCGTTGCCACTCACCACCAACGGCAAGATCGACCGCGCCGCGCTAGCCGATCCCGACTGGCAGCGGCCGGAGCTGCTCGGCGAGCGGGTGGCGCCGCGCACGCCGGTCGAGGAGATCATCGCCGAGATCTGGCAGGAGCTCCTTGGCGTCGAGGCGATCGGCATCCACGACAGCTTCTTCGACCTCGGCGGGCACTCCCTGAAGGCCGGCCAGCTCGTGCTGCGGGTGCGCGACCAGCTCGGCGTCGAGCTGCCGGTGCGCACGGTCTTCGAAGCGCCGACGGTGGCGGAGATGGCGGTCGCGATCGGCCGCCAGCTCGTGGCGGAGACGGACCCCGATCTGGTGGCGCAGATCCTGGCGGGTATCTGAATCGAGTGATCGAGAGCAGAAGGGACTTCCGATGAGCGACGCGACCAAGTGGGTGGGCGAGATGTCCGCCGAGAAGCTCGATCTCCTGATCCGCAAGATCCGGCAGAAGAAGGAAGGGGCGGAAGGGGCTCAATCCGCGCCGCGCATCGCCCGCCGCGAACGGCCGGAGGAGCCGGCGCCGCTCTCCTTCGGCCAGCAGCAGCTCTGGTTCATGGAGCAGATGAGCCCGGGCAGCGCGGTCTACAACCTGCCGGCGGCGGTGCGCTGCGAAGGCGATCTGCGCATCGACGTCCTGGAGCGCTGCCTGGCCGAGATCGAACGTCGCCATGAAGCGCTCCGCACCCGCTTTCCGGTGGTCGACGGCCGGCCGGTGCAGGTGATCGTGCCGCCGCGGTCCTGGAGCCTGGCGGTGCGCGATCTGACGGGTCTCGTGGAAGCGGAGCGGGAGGCGGACCGCCTCGCCGCCGAGGAGGCGCGCCGGCCATTCGATCTCGCCTCTGGCCGGCTGCTCCGTGCGGAGCTTCTGCGCCTTGCGCCGCGCCGCCACGTCCTCCTCCTCACCTTGCACCACCTGGGCTCCGACGCCTGGTCGGCGGGCCTGTTGATCGGCGAGATCGCGCAACTTTATGGGGCGTTCGCCGCCGGGAGGCCCGATCGGCAATCACCGCTGCCCGAGCCCGCAGTGCAGTATGCCGACTTCGCCGCCTGGCAGCGCGAAAGGTTGCAGGGGGAGACGCTCGAACGCCTGCTCTCCTACTGGTGGAAAAATCTGGGAGACGGTCGCGCCGGTTTCGAGTTGCCGGCGGACCATCCGCGGCCGGCGGTGCAGACCTTCCGTGGCGCCGTGCAACGGGTGGAGATCGACGCCGTCACCGCCGGAGCGCTGCGCCGGCTCGCTGCCGCCGAAGGGACGAGCCTGTTCGCCGCCGCGCTGACCGCCTTCTGCGCGCTCCTCGCCCGCTGGTCCGGCCAGGACGACCTCCGCATCGGCACCGCCGCCGCCAGCCGGCCGGACATCGCGCTCGAAGGGCTGCTCGGCCTGTTCATCAACACCGTCGTGCTGCGCGCGGACTTTTCCGGCGGCGATGGCGATCCCACCTTCCGCGCCGCTCTGGCCACCGTCCGCGAGACGACGCTCGGTGCCTTCAGTCATGCGGAGCTGCCTTTCCAACAGCTCGTCGAGGCACTGCAACCCGAACGTGACCTGTCGCGCAGCCCGCTCTTCCAGGTTTTCTTCTCGCTGACCGCCGCGCCGCTCTCCACCCTGGAGCTGCCGGGGTTGACCATGCGGCTGCTGGAGGTGCACACCGGAGCGACGGAGTTCGATCTGGCGGTGTATCTGACCGAATCAGGAGCCGAGATCGGCGGCTGGATCGACTACAACGCCGATCTGTTCGAACCGGCCACCCTGGAACGTTTCGCGGATCGCTTCGCCGCCTTCGCCGCGGCTGCCGCGGCCGATCCGGACCGGCGTCTCTCCGAGCTACCGCTGCTGTCGGAGACGGATGCAAGGCGGCTGGAGGGGTGGAGTGGGGCCGGCGCCACACAGCCGGTCGACCGATGCCTGCATGAGATGTTCGCCGGGCAGGCCGCCCGCACCCCCGGCGCCCCGGCCGTCGTCCACCGCGACCGCGCCTGGACCTACCGCGAGCTGGCCGGCCAGGCGGCGGCGCTCGCCGGCCGGTTGCGCGCCCGCGGTGTGAAACCGGGCGACCGCGTCGGCGTCTGCGCCGAGCGCTCGCTGCCCATGCTGGCCGCGCTCCTCGGGGTGCTGGAAGTCGGCGCCGCCTATGTGCCGCTCGATCCCTCGTACCCGGAGGCCCGCCTGGCGGCGATGCTCGAAAACTCCGGGGCGGCGGCGCTGGTGGTGCACGGCGAGCGGGCCGAGAAGCTGGCGCTCGGGTGGGGTGGGGTGGTGGTTGCGGCGGCGGGTGAAAAGGACACCAAGGACATAAAGGACTTAAAGGACTCAAAGGACGGAAAACTGACCGCCGGCAGCCCGGCCTATGTGCTCTACACCTCGGGCTCGACCGGCGCGCCCAAGGGCGTGGTGGTGAGCCACCGCAACGTGGCGGGCTTCTTTGCGGCCATGGATCAGGTTCTCGGGACCGAACCTGGGGCCTGGCTCGCGGTGACCAGCATCTCGTTCGACATCTCGGTGCTCGAGCTGCTGTGGACGGTCACCCGCGGCTGGAAGGTGGTGATCCAGGACGACGCGGGCAGCTACCTGGCGACGGCTCCCCGGGCCTCCCGGCGGGCGATCGACTTCAGCCTCTTCTACTTCGCGGACGCTCCCGATTTCTCGGCAGGGGCGGCGGCCGACAAATACCGGCTTCTGCTCGAAGGGGCGCGCTTCGCGGATGAGAACGGCTTCAAAGCGGTGTGGACGCCCGAGCGCCACTTCCACGCCTTCGGCGGCCTGTATCCCAACCCCTCGGTCACCGGCGCCGCGGTGGCGGCGGTCACCAAGCGGGTGGAGATCCGCGCCGGGAGCGTCGTGCTGCCGCTGCACGATCCGGTGCGCGTGGCGGAGGAGTGGGCGGTGGTGGACAACATTTCGGGCGGCCGGACCGGCGTCTCCTTCGCTTCCGGCTGGCACGCCGGCGACTTCATCTTCGCACCTGACCGGTACGCCGACCGTCACGCGGTGATGTATCGCGAGATCGAGACCGTGCGGGCGCTCTGGCGCGGTGACGCGGTGCGCCGTCTGGGTGGCGGCGGCCAGGAGGTCGAGGTGCGCATCCAGCCGCGGCCGGTGCGGCCCGAGCTGCCAGTCTGGGTGACGGCGGCCGGCAGCCCCGAAACCTTCCGTAGCGCCGGCACGATCGGCGCCCATGTCCTCACCCATCTGCTCGGCCAGACCGCCGAAGAAGTGGGGGAGAAGATCGCCGTCTATCGGGCGGCGTGGAAGGCGGCCGGGCATCCCGGCGAAGGGATCGTCACCCTCATGCTCCACACCTTCGTGGGAGCCGACGACGCCACGGTGCGAGACACCGTTCGCGCGCCGTTCACCGCCTACCTGCGCAGCTCCTACGGTCTGGTGGAGACCCTCGCAGGCAGCCTCGGCCTCGCGACCGAAAACCTCACCGGCGCCGACATGGACGCCCTCCTGGCCCACGCCTTCGAGCGGTACTTCGAGACCAGCGGCCTCTTCGGCTCGCCCGCCAAGTGCCTGCGCACCATCGACCGCCTGCGCGCCCTGGGAGTCGACGAGATCGGCTGCCTGATCGACTTCGGCATCGATGTCGAAACCACCCTTTCCGGCCTGCGCGACCTCGCCGCGCTGCGGGCCACGGTGGAGCGGCAGACCGAAGGAGCGGTCGAGGATTTCTCGCTGCCGGCCCAGATCGCCCGCCATGGCGTCACGCATCTCCAATGCACCCCCTCGATGGCCGGCCTGCTCGCAGGAGACCCGGCGACGCTGGCCGGGCTGGCGCCGCTCAAGGCCCTCCTGCTCGGCGGCGAAGCGCTGCCGGCGCCCCTGGCCGCGCGGCTTTCCGAGGCGTTGCCGGCGGCGATCCACAATATGTACGGCCCCACCGAGACGACGATCTGGTCGCTGACCCAGCCCATCGAAGGCGGCGAGAACCGGGTTTCGATCGGCCGCCCGCTGTCGAACAACACCATCCACGTGCTCGACCGCGGCCTGCGACCGGTGCCGCCCGGCGTGCCGGGCGAGATCTGCCTCGGCGGCGACGCGGTGTCGCTCGGTTACTGGAACGCGCCGGAGAGAACGGCGGAGCGCTTCGTGCCGGATCCGTTTGTGGCCGCCGAAAAGACACCTCACCCCCGGCCCCTCTCCCATCTCCCGCCCGCCCCATCCCCGGGAGAGGGGAGACAAGCAACAACAGAGTCCGAGCCTTCCCCCCCTCTCCCGGCGGGGGCGTGGGTGGGAGATGGGAGAGGGGCCGGGGGTGAGGTGTTGGGGGCGGGGACGGTTCGGCTGGGCGTCTCCGGTTCCGGCCTCCGCCTCTACCGCACCGGCGACCTCGGTCGCTTCCGGCCCGACGGCTCCCTCGACTTCCTCGGCCGCGTCGACCATCAGGTCAAGGTGCGCGGGCACCGCATCGAGCTGGGGGAGATCGAAGCCGCCCTGCGGGCGGCGCCCGGGGTGCGCGACGCGGTCGTCATCGCGCGGGACGCCGCGGCCGGTGACCGCCGGCTCGCCGCTTATGTCGTTCCTACGGCCGGCCGGGCCGAAGCGTTGCGTCCGCGCGGCGAGCTGGCGGCGGACCGGCCACGGTTCGCGCTGCCGAACGGGATGACGGTCACCTATGTGACCGAGTTCCAGGTAGCCAACGGCTATCAGGAGATCTTCGAGGACGAGATCTACCTGCGCCACGGCATCACCCTGCCGGACGGCGCCTGTGTGCTCGACGTCGGCGCCAACATCGGCTTCTTCTCCATGTTCGTCCACCAGCGCTCCAAGGGCGCGCGGGTGTACGCCTTCGAGCCGTTCCCGGCGACCTTCGAGGCGCTGCGCAGCAACGTCGAGCTCTACGGCCTCGACGTCCGCCTGTTCAACCGTGGTGTCGCCGAGCGGCCCGGCCAGGCCGAGTTCACCTTCTATCCCAACGCTCCCGGCCTCTCGGGCCGTTTCGCCGGCACGCCGGAGGACATCGCGGAGAACCGCGCCCTCGTCCTCGACTGGCTGGAACGCTCCGGCGCCGGAGCGAGCGTCACGCCGGAGCAGATCGACGAGGCGATCCGCGACCACCTGCGCACCGAGGTCTTCCCGGTCGAGCTGGTCAGCCTGGCGGACGTCATCCGCGAGCAGGGGATCGAACGCATCGACCTCCTCAAGGTCGACGCCGAGAAGAGCGAGGTCGACATCCTCGCCGGCCTGCGCGACGAGGACTGGGGGAAGATCGATCAGGTGGTGCTCGAAGTGCACAGCGACGAGCTGCTGGAGAAGGTCTCACGTCTACTCCGCGCGCACGCCTTCGACCTCGCCGTGGACGACTTCGCGGTCGCCGCGGAACGGGACGGCCAGGAGGCGGTTCGCGTCACCATGGTCTACGCCATCGCACAGTCGAAGCACGACCGGGCGTCTGTCTCTGACGGGCCGGCCGGTCCGGTGACGGCGAGCACCCTGCGCCGCTGGCTGGGTGAGCGCCTGCCCGAGCCGATGATCCCGGCGGACTTCGTGCTTCTGGACACCCTGCCGCTCACCGGCAGCGGCAAGGTCGACCGCCGCGCCCTGCCGGCGCCGGAGAGCGGAGGAGCGCGCTTCGCCGCCGCCTACGTGGCGCCGCGCACCACCGCCGAGCAGACCATCGCCGCCGTCTGGCAGAGCGTGCTCGGCCGCGACCGCGTCGGCATCGACGACAATTTTTTCGAGGTCGGCGGCAGCTCTCTCCTCCTGGTGCAGATCCACGCCCGCCTGCGCGAGGCGCTGGGGCGCGAGGTCACCATGGTGCAGCTCTTCCGCCACCCCAGCATCCGCGCGCTGGCGCGGTTCGTCTCCGGAGCGGACGGCGAGACGCGCGAGCCGGCCGCCGTGGCCGCCGCCGAGGAGCGCGTCCGCAAGGCCGAAGCGGTCCGCCAGACCGGCGCCGCCGGAGCGGTCGACCGCCAGAAGCAGTTCCTGGAAGAGCGGCGAAAGCAACGGGAAGCCGGCCGCCGGCCGGGAGGTTCGCGATGACTTCGGCAATCCCGGCTCCGGTCCGCCGATCCACGCTGCCCAACGGCCTGGAGGTCGCCTACCAGTCCAAGCCCGAGCTGGCGCAGTTCTACGACGACATCTTCGTCAAAAAGACCTACACCTCCCACGGCATCACCCTGCGCGGCGGCGACTGTGTGTTCGACGTCGGCGCCAACATCGGCCTGTTCACCGTCTTCGTCGCCGCGACCGTGCCGGACGTCCGCGTCTTCTCCTTCGAGCCGGCGCCCCCCCTGTTCGCCATCCTCTCGGCCAACGCCGCCCCCTACGGCGACCGCATAACCCTCTTCAACTGCGGCCTCTCGCGAGCTCCCGGCAGCGCCGACCTCACCTTCTATCCCCACAGCTCCGGCATGTCGTCTTTCTATCCCGACGAGCGTGAGGAAAAAGCGGCCCTGCGGACGCTGATCCACAACGAGCTGGCGCAGGGAAAAGAAGGCGTGGAAGACGTGCTGCGCTTCGAGGACGAGTTGGTCGAGCAGCGTTTCAAGAGCGAGACCTGGACCTGTCCGCTGCGCACCCTGAGCGACGTCATCCGCGAGCAGGGCGTCACTCGCATCGACCTGCTCAAGGTCGACGTCGAAAAGAGCGAGATGGAAGTCCTCGCCGGTCTGGAGGACGACGACTGGGGGAAGATCGAGCAGGCCGTCCTGGAAGTCCACGACCTCGGAGACCGCCTCCGCGACGTCTCCAATCTCCTCCGCGCCCACGGCTTCCACGTCACCCTGGAACAGGAAGACCTCTACCGCGGCTCCGACCGCTGGAACCTCTACGCCCTCCGCAGCCACCTCGGCGATCCGGATCAGGCGACCCCGGCCGACACCGCGCACCGCCGTCCCGACCGCGCCGGCGCCCTCAACCGCGCCGAGGATCGCGCTCGCAAGCTGCGGGAGTCGATGCGGAAGGGCCCCTCCGGCAAAATAGACGGTCGTCCTTGACAGCTCGTTAAACCATACTCATCCTCATCCGGCGATGAGCGACCAAACGATGAACGAGAACAAGGGCTCCCGGGGAGCCGCGTGGCTTGCCGCCGGATTGAACAGCGACGGCGTGCTCTACCTCGCCCTGCTCGTTCTGGTGTGGGGGCTGACCGTGCCATGGCGCGGCCTGTGGCAGGACGACACGCTGCTCCTGCGGCTGGCGCGCGATTTTCAAGGCCACGGTTTCATGGCCGCCCTCACCCCGGTCGTCTCTCCCCTGCGGCGTCTCTACTCGCTGCCGGCCCGTCTGGCTCTCGCCACGCCGCAGCCGATTTGGACCCTGCATCTGCTCTTCGGCCTGGTCTGGCTCGGCCAGGCGCTCACCGCCGGCTGGATTGCCCGGCTGCTGCTGCCGGGGCGGCAGCTCACCCGTTTCCTGGCGATCTGCCTGACGCTCACCGCGACCAGCGACTATCTGACCGACAACCTCACGGCCCTGGGCTACAACCTCGCCGCGCTCCTGGTGCTGCTCGCCCTCGGCTGCTGCCTCCGCTTCCTGACCGGGGGGCGGGCCGGCTGGATCGTGCTCGCGTGCATTGCCATCGCGGCCAGCATCTGGACGCTCGACATCGCGATTCCGGCCCTGCCGTTCGTGCCGCTGCTTCTGCTCTGGCGGAGCGGTGTCCAGGCCTGGCGGCGGATTCTTCTCGTGCTGGCGGCCCTCGGCCTCGCCCTGGCTCCCGCGGTCCCGATCGAGTGGCGGTTTCTCCGTGCCACCAACGGCTACGCCGCCGTGGCGTTGCGGCCGATGTCTCCCGCCGATCGTTTCGATCGCATCATCAGCCTGTGGAGCGAGAACTTCGCGCCGTGGCGCTGGGCCTTCTCCCGCCCGGTCTGGTATCCCCGGCCGGCGGTGGCGATCCCGCTGTGGGCCATGGGGCTCGGCGCGGTCGTCGCGGCGGCATGGTTTGCCGTCCGCGCGCTGCGGATCCACCGTACTGAGCCGCCGGAGAGCGCCGCCCGGGTCTTCCTGCTGGCCGGCATGCTCGCCGCGATGGCCCTGGTGGCGAACGCCGCCTATGCCAGCCTTCAGATGGCTGAATATCACTACCGCACCCACATCCTGTCGCGCACCTGGGCCTCGCTGGCGGTGGCCGTTCTGATCGGCTGGGCGGTGCAGAGATGGCCGCGCGTCCGGGCCGGTTTCCTGCTCGTTCCGGTCCTCTTCGTGGGGTTTGGAGTCTGGGGCGGCCTGGAGCGCCAGGACCTGTGGGTTTCGACCTGGCGTCTGCACCAGAGAGAGCTGCTGTCGATCGTCACCAGCGCCCCCGCGCTGGCACCCGGCACCGGGATCATCCTGCGCAGCGGGCCGACGCCGTCCCTGTATCTCGCGACCGAGGCCGAGTATCTGGCGCAGAGCTGGCTCATCCTGCTCTATGACGACACTGCCATCCACACCCTGCGCCTGGCTCCCGACCGCGGAACGGGCTGCCGCGCCGCAGCCGAAGGCCTCGACTGCTGGCATGAGCAGCAGGCCGACTGCTTCGCGGCAGCCACCTGTGCGCCCGACCGGTTTCCCTACGACAAGCTGGTGATCCTGGACTTCGACGAACGGACAGGAACCTGGCGATTGGTCGCCACCGCGCAGGGTGACCCTCTGCTGGGCGCCTCGGACGGAGCGCAGACCGGCTATCGGCCCGCCGGCCGCATCCTGAAACGTCCGCTGACGCCGCGGCAGCGCGCCTTGTTGCTCCGGTAGATCAGATACAGTAGATCAAATGAAGGATCGCTCTCTCCTGTGGGTTCGTCCATGAACCCGGATCTCTCCGTCGTCGTCCTCTGCTATCGCGCCGGCGATGCGGCACGCTCGTGCGCGGCACGAATCGGCCAGGTGCTTCGCGAGGCCGGCATCGACAACTATCAGCTCGTTCTGGTGGGCAACTATGTCGCCGGCAGCGACGACACGACTCCCGAGGTCGTGCGGGAGCTGACCGCCGGCGACCCCCGCATCGTGTGCTCGGCGGTGGTGAAACAGGGAATGATGGGTTGGGACATGCGCAGCGGATTGGTCCTCGCCACCGGTGAGCGTCTGGCCATCATCGACGGCGACGGCCAGGTTCTGGTCGAGGATCTGGTGCGGATCTACCGGCTGCTTCGCGACCAGGGGCTCGACCTGGCGAAGACGTATCGCGCACGGCGCGGCGACGGCCTCAAGCGCAAGCTCTTTTCGCTGGTCTTCAACGGGTTCTTTCATCTTCTCTTCCCCGGGCTTCCGGTACGGGACATCAACGCCAAGCCCAAGATCCTGACCCGCTCCGCCTACGAGCGCCTGACCCTGCAATCCGACGACTGGTTCATCGACGCCGAGATCATGATCCAGGCCCGCCGTCTGGGGTTTCGCATCGGCGAGATCGAGACGGAGTTCCTCGGTCTGACCGGCCGGCGCTCGTTCGTCAGGATGTCGGCGGTGCTCGAATTCTTGCGCAATCTCGTGCGCTACCGAGTCCGGGAGCTCCGGAAGGCCAAGCCATGAGGCTGCTGGTGACCGGTCCCGGGCGCCTCGGCCGTCCGCTGCTGGCCGAGCTGCACCGGCGGGGCGTCACCGGCGCCGTCCTGCACCGCAGCCCCGCGGCCTCGCTGCCGCCCGGTTGGAGGTCCATCCGCGCCGACGTGACGCGGCCGGAGAGCCTCGCCGGGGCCTGCGCGGACATCGACCAGGTCCTGCACCTGGCGGCCGTCACGCACTCCAACCAGCGCGGCCGCTACGCCGAGGTCAACGCCACCGGCACGCTGAATCTGACCGCCGAGGCACGGCGGGCCGGCGTCCAGCGGTTCACCCTGGTGAGCACGCGCGCGATCTCCCCCGCGGGCGGCGCCTACAGCCGATCGAAGGTCCAGGCGGAGGAGACCGTCCGGAGCTCGGGCCTGGCGTGGAACATCCTGCGGCCCGCCGAGGTCTATGGGACGGAAGGGGGGGAGGGGATCTCTGAGATCATCGAACGCTGCCGCGAGGGGCGCCGGGTTCCGGTCCCCGGGGATGGCAGCCCGCTCCTCGCGCCGGTCTATCTCGACGACGTCGTCGACGGCATGTGCCGCGCCGTGACGGCGCCGGGCGCGGGCGGCGTGCACACGCTCGCCGGGCCGGAAGAGATGACCTACCTGGAGCTGGTCGGGCGTCTGGCGGCCTATTTCCACACCCGGCCGCGGACCTTCGGCGTGCCCGCCGGCCTGCTGGCGCTCGCCGCCCGGACGTTCGCGCTCCTGCCGCTCGACAAGCCGCCCATCTACGCCGACCAGGTGGCGCGCCTGTTCAGCCCGAAGAGCTGCGACACCGAAAGCGCGTCCCGCTCCTTCGGGTTCACCGCCCGGCCGCTCGAGCAGGGTCTGGACGCGATCTTCCATCCACCGCCGGGGGCCCCCGCTTGAGCTTCGACGAGCACAGCGCGGACTATTCAGAGAAGATCGACCGGGCCTTGAACGTCGTCGGCCTGGAGCACGGCTTCTTCTTCGAAGCCAAGGTGCGGCAGATCCTGGAGGCGCGGCGCCGGATCGCGGGAGACGGTGCGGTGCGGGTGCTCGAAATCGGCTGCGGCATCGGCCTGCTGACCGAACGCCTGCGTCCGCTGCTCACCAGCGTCTGGGGGATCGACCCCTCCATCTCCAGCCTCGGGCACTCCGCCGCGCCGGCCGGCCGGCTGATCGCCGCCGACGGCCTCCGCACCCCGTTCGCCGACGAGAGCTTCCATCTGGTGATCGCCGTCTGTGTCCTCCACCACGTGCCTGTCGACCAGCGCGCCGCCTTCCTGGCCGAGGCGGCACGCATCACCCGGCGCGGCGGTCTTGTCCTTCTCTGCGAGCACAACCCGTGGAACCCGCTGACCCGGCTCGTGGTCGGCCGCTGCGAGCTGGACCACGACGCCGTCCTGCTGGCGGAGCCCGAAGCCCGGCGCCGGCTCACCGCCGCCGGCCTCTCCGATGTCCGCTCGCGCTACGTCCTCTTCTTCCCCTGGCGCGGAGCCGTCTGGCGCTGGCTCGAAGCGCGACTCGCCTGGCTGCCTCTGGGCGGCCAGTATGTGATCGACGCCATGCGTGGGTGACGACTGGCCGGACATCGAAGCCTGATCTCAATGGAATAGAAAGGTACGCTGTCTGTGTCGTACCAGGAGACTGCACTCTTCACGAGATAGCGAGCACCACCCCCGGCGCGATAGGATCGCCGACCCCCCATGGGCATGGGTACCATGGGGTCTGAGGGAGTCGGTTCCGCGGTGGCGTTCAGGTGCCGTGGTGGTCTTCTGGAGTCAGGCAGCGACGATGAGCGACGAGACGTTTGACGAGGGCTCCCCCCAGGGAAGCGAAGCGGAAGGGATTGCCGTCATCGGCATGGCCGGGCGGTTTCCGGGCGCCGACGATGTGGCCGCGCTGTGGCGCAACGTGCGCGACGGGATCGAGGCGATCACGCGCTGGAGCCGGGAGGAGCTGGCGGCGGCCGGGGTCGAGGCGGCGATGCTGGACGATCCGCGGTATGTGCGGGCGGGCGGCGTGGTGCCCGGCACGGAGATGTTCGACGCACCGTTCTTCGGCTTCAGCCCGCGCGAGGCCGAAATCATGGACCCGCAGCAGCGGCTGTTCATGGAACAGGCGTGGACGGCGCTCGAAAATGCTGGGTATGACAGCGAGAGCTTCAGCGGCTCGATCGGCATCTTCGGCGGCATGGGGATGAGCAACTATCTGCTCAGCAACCTGCTCACCCACCCCGACCTCCTCGCCGCCGCCGGTCCGCTCCAGGTGCGGATCTTCAACGACAAGGACTTCCTGGTCTCCCTGGCGGCCTTCAAGCTCAACTTGACCGGTCCCAGCATCAACGTGCAGACCGCCTGCTCCACATCGCTCGTGGCGACCTGCCTGGCCTGCCAGAGCCTCCTCGCCTACCAGTGCGACATCGCGCTCGCGGGCGGCGTGACGCTCTCCGTGCCGGCGGTGTCGGGCTATGCGGCGCTCGAAAGCGTGATGTCGCCGAGTGGCGTCTGCCGGGCGTTCGACGCGGCGGCGGACGGCACGGTGGGGGGGAGCGGCGCCGGCCTGGTGGTCCTGAAGCGCCTGGCGGACGCTCTCGCCGACGGCGACACGATCCACGCGGTGATCAAGGGCTTCGCCACCAACAACGACGGCGCGTTCAAGATGGGCTACACGGCGCCCGGCGTCGACGGCCAGATCGAGGTCATCGCCATGGCGCAGGCGGTGGCCGGGATCAAGGGCGACACGATCGGCTTTGTCGAGGCGCACGGCACCGGCACGCCCCTCGGCGATCCGGTGGAGGTCGAGGCGCTCACCGAGGTCTTCCGCTCGGCAACCGACGCCATCGGCACCTGCGCCCTGGGATCGATCAAGACCAACATCGGCCATCTCGACTCCGCGGCCGGCGTGGCGAGCCTGATCAAGACTGTGCTCGCGCTGGAGCACGGGGTGATCCCGCCCAGCCTGCATTTCACGCGGCCCAATCCGCAGATCGACTTCGCGAATTCGCCGTTCTACGTCCCCACCACGGCCATACCCTGGAAGCCGCGCAACGGAATGCCTCAGACACCCCGGCGGGCCGGGGTCAGCTCGTTCGCCATCGGCGGGGTGAACGCCCATGTGGTGCTGGAGGAGGCGCCGGCCTCGCCGCCGGGCGACGCGGCACCGCCGTGGGTGCTGCTGCCGCTCTCGGCGCGCACCGAGACGGCGCTCGCGAAGCGGACGGACGATCTCGCGGCCTGGCTGCGGGAACGGCCTGAATTGACTGTGGAAGGATTCGCCGACGCCACCTTCACCTTGCAGACCGGCCGCCGCGCCTTCCGCCACCGGCGGGTGCTGGTCTGCCGCGACCGCGAGGATGCGCTCGCCTGTCTGGAGGGGCGCGAGCCAAAACGGGTGCTCAGCGGCGTGGCGGACGGAGCGGAGAAGGCGGCGCCGCGGGTGGCGTTCCTGTTCCCCGGGCTCGGCAATCATCACGTGGGCATGGCGCGCGGTCTGTATGAGTCCGAGCCGCGGTTCCGCGCGGTGGTGGATGAGTGCGCGGAGCTGCTGGTGCCGGAGCTGGGGGTGGATTTGCGGGCGGTGTTGTGGCCTGAGGGATTATCGGAGCCGGACTCCGAAAGGCGCCCTCACCCCCGGCCCCTCTCCCATCTCCCGCCCACGCCCCCGCCGGGAGAGGGGAGACAAGCAGGAACTGGCGCAAGTGGCCTTGCTGGTCTCCCCTCTCCCGGGGATGGGGAGGGGGGAGCCGGGAGAGGGGCCGGGGGTGAGGGCCTCGACCTCCGAGCCCTGCTCGGCCGCGGAGCAAGCTCCGAAACCCCGGCCGAGGCGGAGGCGGCGCGGCGGTTGGCTCGCACGGAGCTGGCACAGCCGGCGGTGTTTGTGATCGAGATCGCTCTCGCCCGGCTGCTGATGGATCTGGGCGTGCAGCCGGACGCGTTCCTCGGCTTCAGCATCGGCGAGTATGTGGCGGCGTGCCTGGCCGGGGTGATGGAGCTGCCGGATGCGCTGCGGCTGGTCGCCCGCCGGGCCCGGCTGATCGGCTCGCTGCCGGAGGGGAGCATGCTGGCGGTGCCGGTGTCCGAGGCGGAGGCCCGAGGGCTGGCGGGCGAGAGCGGTCTGTCGGTGGCGGCGGTGATCGGGCCGGCGCTGTCGGTGCTGGCCGGTCCGGTCGCGGCGGTGGATGCGGTGGAGCAGCGGCTGACCGGGCAGGGGCTGGTGTGCCGGCGGCTTCAGACGACGCACGCCTTCCATTCGCGGATGATGGAGCCGATCCTGGCCGGCTTCCGCGATCTGTTCAAGGGAATCACCCTACACGCGCCAGAGATTCCGTTCGTCTCCAACGTCACCGGAACCTGGATCACCGAGGCCGAGGCGCAGAGCCCCGCCTACTGGGCGGACCACCTGCGGCAGGCGGTGCGCTTCGGCGACGGTCTGGGCACGCTGTGGCGCGATCCGGGTCGCACCCTGGTGGAGGTCGGGCCGGGGCAGACGCTGGCGTCGTGGGCGCTGCAACACCCCGCGGCGACTCGCGACACGGTCGTAGTGCCGGCGATGCGCCACACCTTCGATCGCCAGGACGATCTGGCCGTGCTGCTCACCGCGCTCGGCCGGCTGTGGCTGGCCGGCGTGCGTTTCGATTGGTCCGCGCTGTGGACGGGCCGGCGGCGGCGCGTGCCGTTGCCGACCTATCCGTTCGAACGGCAACGCTATTGGATTGAAAAGCGGATCGAAAAGAAGCGGGACGACGCAGGCCAGACGACGGCCGCTGCGGCGGCGCCGGTGATGGCTCCTGCCGCCTTTCCCACGGCGCCGGACGCTCCGCCGTCCTTACGGGAAGGGGGAGTGGTGCACGCCCGGCCGCCGTTGGGTGTCGCCTTTGCCGAGGCGCGGAACGAGACCGAGCGGGCGTTGGCGTGGATGTGGCGCGAGATGCTCGGCCTCGACCGGGTGGGCGTGCACGACGGCTTCTTCGATCTCGGCGGCGACTCGCTGCTGGCGACCCGACTGGTGTCGCGGCTCAACGAGACGTTCGGCGTCGATCTCACTCTCCGTTCGATCTTCGAGGCGCCCACGGTCGCCGAGCTGGCGGCGGAGGTGGCGCGGCGTCGCGGAGCGGGGGAGGGGAGAACGGCTCCGGCGGGGATTCCGCGCCAGGCGCCCGGCGCGCTCAAGCCGCTCTCCTTCGCTCAGCGCCGCCTGTGGTTCCTCGACCAGCTCGAGCCGGACAATCCGTTCTACAACGTCTCCGGCGCGAGCTCCCTGCAAGGATTCCTGAACCCGGCGCTCGCCGCGCGCGCATTCGGAGAGGTCGTGCGGCGCCACGACACGCTGCGCACTTCGTTCCATGATGCCGACGGGGACGCGCGCCTCGTCATCGCCGCGCCTGGGCCGTGGACCCTGCCTCTGGTCGACTTGAGCGCGCTGCCCGCGGAGGCGGCGAGGGATGAGACGATGCGCCTGGCGCGCGCCGAGGCGCGGCGGCCGTTCGATCTCGGGCGCTCGCCGCTCCTGCGCACCACCCTGGTGCGCATCGCGAACGAGGAGCACGCGCTCCTCACGACGATGCACCACATCATCTCGGACGGCTGGTCGAACAATCTGTTCCTGCGCGAGATGGTGGCCCTCTACGACGCATACTCCCAGGGGCGGCCGTCGCCACTACCAGAGCTGCCGATCCAGTACACGGACTTCGCGGCCTGGCAGATCGAGCAGCTCGAAAAAGGGATTCTCGGCGAGCAGCTCGCTACCTGGCGCCGCCGCTTGGAGGGACTGCCACCGTCGATCGACCTGCCCACCGACTGGCCGCGGCCGGTGGCGCAGACCTTCCGCGGCGCGCGCATCCCGAGCTTCCTGCCGGACACGCTGACGGCGGATCTGCGGCGCCTGGGGCGCGAGGTGGGGGGGACGCTCTTCATGTCCCTCTTCGCGACCCTCGCCACCTTCCTCTACCGCCATACCGGCCAGGAGGATTTCGCCATCGGCGTGCCGGTGGCGAACCGCAACCGCCTGGAGACCGAGGCGCTGATCGGCTTCTTCACCAACACGCTGGTGGTGCGCACCGCGCCGGCCGGCCGGACCACCTTCCGCGAGCTGTTGCGCTCGGTCCGCGCGGTCACCCAGGAGGCGTTCGAGAACCAGGACCTGCCGTTCGAGAAATTGGTGGAAGAGCTGCAACCGCAGCGCGACCTCTCCCGGCCGCCCTTCTTCCAGGTGATGCTGGTCAGCACGCCGCTCGATCAGACGAAAGCCGAGGGATTCGCCTGGCAGCGCCTCGACGTCGATCCCGAGGTCGGCCGCTTCGATCTGCTGATCGATCTGAGCGAGATGGGCGTCCGCGTGGCCGGCGTCTTCGAATACAGCACCGACCTGTTCGACTTCGCGACGGCGGAGCGCATGGAGCGCCGGCTGCAAACCCTGCTGGCCGCAGTGGCCGACGAGCCGGACCTGGCGCTGGCCGACCTGCCGATGCTGCCGCCCGCGGAGCGCGCGCAGGTACTCGCGGAGTGGAGCACGGCGCCGACCGTCCCAGGCATCGTGGGTGCCGAACGTCCCGCCCATCAATGGGTCGAGGAGCAGGCAGGGCGGACGCCCGAGGCCGTCGCAATGGTGGGCCTGGACGGCGGCGAGACGACCTACCGCGAGCTGACCCAACGGGCGCGGCAGTTGGCGCATCACCTGCGTCGGCTGGGAGTCGGACCCGAGACGCGGGTCGCGCTGAGCCTCGAACGGTCGCCGGAGCTGCTGGTCGCCATGCTCGGTGTCCTCCAGGCCGGCGGTGCTTACGTCCCCCTCGATCCCGCCTATCCCGCCGAGCGCCGCGCGCTGATGCTGGCGGACTCCGGCGCCGCGGTGGTGCTGACCCGCGAGAGTCTCGACGCGTTCGATCCGGCTGTGCCTCCCGATTCCGCGATTGAACCTGAAACCGGCTTCGACAAATTGGCCTATGTCCTCTACACCTCCGGCTCCACCGGGCGGCCCAAGGGGGTCGCCATGGTGCACCGGGCGCTGGCCAACCTGATCGCTTGGCAGACGGCGTCGATGCCGGGCGCTTGGCGCACCCTGCAATTCACCTCGCTCAACTTCGACGTCTCGTTCCAGGAGATCTTCGCCACCTGGGCCACGGGCGGCACCCTGGTGCTGATCTCCGAAGAGGACAGGCGCGATCCGGTGGCTCTCCTCGCCACTCTGCGCGAGCGGCGGGTGGAGCGGCTGTTCCTGCCCTTCGTGGCCCTGCAACAGCTTGCCGAGGCGGCGCAGGGCGAAACGCGGCTGCCGGCGAGCCTGCGCGAGGTCGTCACCGCCGGCGAGCAGCTCCGCATCACGCCGGCGCTCACGGCGCTCTTCCGCGGCCTGCCCGGCGCGCGGCTGCACAACCACTACGGGCCGACCGAATCGCACGTCCTCACCTCCTACACCCTGGCCGGCGATCCCGCCGCCTGGCCTGCGTTGCCGCCGATCGGCCGGCCGTTCTCTGGCACCCGCACCCTGGTGCTCGACCGCGACGGCGGCGCAGCTCCGACGGGCGCGACCGGCGAGCTGATGCTGGGCGGCGTCTGCCTGGCGCGCGGCTATCTCGGCCGGCCGGACCTGACGGCGGAGCGGTTCGTCCCCGACCCCTTCTCCAGCATGCCGGGAGCCCGTCTCTACCGCACCGGCGACCGGGCGCGCTGGCTGCCGGGCGGCGACATCGAATTCCTCGGCCGTCTCGACGATCAGGTGAAGATCCGCGGTTACCGGGTCGAGCCGGGGGAGATCGAAGCGGTTCTCAGCACCCATCCGCGCGTCGCCGAGGCGGTAGTCGGCGTGGTCGACCGCGGGGACGGTGACCGCCGGCTGGTGGCCTGGGTGATCGTCAAGGGCGAGCCGCCGTACGGCTTCCGTAAGTTTCTCGCCGACCGCCTGCCGGAGTACGAGGTCCCGTCGGCGTTCCTTTTCGTCGACGCCCTGCCGCTCACGCCCAGCGGCAAGGTGAATCGCGCCCGTCTCGCCGCCGAGGCCCGCGCCTCCTTCGACGCTGGAGAGACCGGCCAGCTCGCGGCCGGCGCGGCTGGCGTGGCTGAGATCGGCCGCGAGTGGACGGCGCCGCGCACGCCGGCCGAGCAGCTCCTCGCCGGCATCTGGGCCGAGGTGCTCCGGGTGCCCCGCATCGGCGCCCAGGATGACTTCTTCGCCCTCGGCGGCCACTCCCTTCTCGCCACGAGGGTGATGGCCCGTTTGCGCGCGGCGAGCGGCGTCGCGCTGCCGGTGCGCGCGCTGTTCGAGGCGTCGACCCTCGAAGCGCTGGCGGCGCGGGTGGGGCAGGAGAGCGCAACGGATCAGACCGATCTGATCGATCTGACCGAGGCGGCCCCCGAGCTGCCGCCGGTCGTCCGGGTGCTCCGCTCAGGGCAGTTGCCCGTCTCCTTCGCCCAGGAGCGGATCTGGTTCCTCGACCGCCTGCTGCCCGGTCTGCCAACCTACAACCTCCCGCTTGCGTTGGAGCTGGCCGGACCGTTCGGTGACCGCGAGGCCGCGGTCCTCGCCGCCACCCTGGGCGAGATCGTGCGCCGCCACGAGGCGCTCCGCACCGTCTTCCCCGAAGCCGCGGGGAGCCCGGTGCAGGAGATCCTGCCGCCCGCGCCGTTCGCGCTGCCGCTGGTCGACTTGCAGGCCCTCCCGGCGTCCCGCCGCGTCGCCGAGGCGGAACGGCTGGCGGCGCTCTGGGTGCGCGGTCTGCTCGATCTCCGGAGCGGGCCGCTCCTCGCCGCCGTCCTGCTGCGCTTGGACGAGGGTCGGCACCGTTTCGTGCTGGAAATCCATCACATCGTGTCGGACGGCTGGTCGATCGGCGTCCTGGTGCGTGAGATCGCGGCCCTCTATCCGTTCTTCGCCGGCCTGCCCGGCGCGCAGACCCTGCCGGAGCTGGATCTCCAATACACCGACTACGCGGTCTGGCAGCGCCGCTGGCAGCGCGGCGCGCCGCTGCACCGCCTGGTCGACGCCTGGCGCCAACGGCTGGAGGGCGCGCCGCCGGCTCTCGAGCTGCCGACCGACCGGCCGCGCCAGGGCGCGCCGAGCTTCCGCGGCGCCAACTCGATCGCCGCCTTCGAAGCCGCGGACCTCGGCCGCTTCAACGCCCGCGCGCAGTCCGAAGGGGTGACGCTCTTCATGCTCCTCCTCGCCGCCTGGCAGACCCTGCTGCATCGCACGAGCGGACAGGACGCCGTCGTCGTGGGCACGCCGGTGGCGGGGCGCAACCGTCCGGAGCTGGAACCGCTCATCGGCATCTTCATCAACACCCTCGCCCTGCACGGCGACCTGTCGGGAGATCCGACCTTCCGCACCCTGCTGGAGCGGACGCGCGACATGGCGCTCGAAGCGTTCGCGTTGCAGGACCTGCCGTTCGAGAAATTGGTCGAAGAGCTGCAACCGGTGCGAGACACCGCCCGGACGCCGCTCTTCCAGGTGATGATCGTGCTTCAGAACGCGCCCTACGAGCCGCTGGAGCTGCCGGGGCTCACCCTGACGCCGGTGCGGGTGGCGAGCAGCACCTCGAAGTTCGACATGCTGCTCGGCATTCAGGAGGAGAACGGCCGGCTGGAGACCTTCCTGGAGCACGACAGCGCGCTCTTCGACCGCACTACCGCGGACCGCCTGCTCGGCCACTTCGGCGTGCTGCTGCGCGCCGCCGCCGCCGATCCGGACCGCCGCCTGTCCACCCTGCCGCGGCTCACCACGCCGGAGCAGGCGCAGCTCGCCCAGGAGTGGAACGACACCGCCGCCGAGCGCCCGGAAACCAGCGTACCCGCGCTGATCGCCGAGCAGGCGCGGCGCGATCCGGGTGCCGTGGCGGTCGTCTTCGAGGGCGAAGCGCTGACTCGCGGCGACCTCGACGAGCGGGCCGCCCGCCTGGCCCGCCGGCTGCGCGCCCTGGGTGCCGATCCTGAGACGCTGGTGGCCATTTCCATGGAGCGCTCGCTGGAGCTGGTGGTGGCGCTCCTCGCGGTGTGGAAGACCGGCGCGGCGTATCTGCCGCTGGACCCTGAGGACCCGGAGGAGCGGCGGCAGAAGGTGCTGGAGGCGGCGCGGCCGGTGGCGGTGGTGGAGGGGGAAAAGGACATAAAGGACTGCAAGGACCTAAAGGACGGCAAGGACATAAAGGACGACCTGGACGATTCTGTGGTGGCGGGGGAGCAGCTTGCTTATGTGATTTACACCTCGGGCTCGACCGGGGTGCCGAAGGGGGCCATGGGGCATCACCGGGGCCTGCTGAACCGGCTGCTGTGGGGCCAGGAGACGTATCGGCTGGGATCGGAGGATACGGTGCTCCAGAAGACGCCCTATACCTTCGACGTTTCGGTGTGGGAGCTGTTCTGGCCGCTGATCGCGGGTGCGCGGCTGGTGTTGGCGAAGCCGGGTGGCCACCGCGATCCTCGCTATCTGGCGGACCTGATCGCGAAGGAGAGGGTGACGGTCGCCCATTTCGTGCCTTCGATGCTGCGGGCATTTCTCGACGATCCGGCGACGGCCGATGCGGAGAGGTTCCGTTCGCTGCGATTGGTGATCGCGAGCGGCGAGGCGCTGGCGCCAGACCTGGCGCAGCGGTTCGCCGCGCGGATCAGCGTTCCGCTGCACAACCTCTACGGCCCGACGGAAGCGTCGATCGAGGTGACGTCCTGGGTGTGCGAGGGCGAGATGGCAACGGTTCCGATCGGTCGTCCGATCGCCAACACGCGCATTCAGGTGATCGATCCGGCGGGCGAGCTGGCGCCGATCGGCCAGCCGGGTGAGCTGTGCATCGGCGGTGTCGCGGTCGGCCGCGGCTACCTGGGTCGGCCGGATCTCGCCGCGGAGCGGTTTGTGCCGGATCCCTGGGGAGAGCCGGGGGCGCGCTTCTACCGCAGCGGCGACCTCGCCCGCATGCGTGGCGACGGCGCGATCGAATATCTCGGGCGGATCGATCAGCAGGTGAAGGTGCGCGGCGTCCGCATCGAGCTGGGCGAGATCGAGGCTTCGCTGGCCGCGCATCCGGCGGTGCGCGAGACGGTGGTCATCCTGCGCGACTCCAGTCTGGTGGCCTTCATTGTCAGTCGGGCCGCCGATCCCGAGCCGGCCGAGCTGCGCGCCTTCCTGCGGCGGAGCCTGCCCGAGGCGATGGTTCCGGCGTCGTTCGTCTTCCTCCCCGCTCTGCCGCTCACGCGCAGCGGCAAGACCGACCGCCGTGCCCTGGAAACCGCGGGGACGGCCGCGCGGGTGACGGTCAAGGAGTACATGGCGCCGCGCACGCCGCTGGAGGAGTGGCTGGTGGAGCAGTGCGCCGACCTCCTCGGCCTGCCGCGGGTGGGCATCCAGGACAACTTCTTCGACCTCGGTGGCCACTCCCTGCTCGGCACCCAGCTCATCTCCCGCCTGCGCGACGACTGGCGGGTCGAGCTGCCGGTCCAGGACCTGTTCACGGCGGGAGACTTCGCGACGCTGGCCGACCGCATCACCGATCTCGAGCTCGAATCCGCGGCGAGCAGCGGAGCGCTGGACGACGCCTTGGCGGAGCTGGGAGGTCTGTCTCCAGAGGAGCTGAGGGCCCTCCTGGCCGGGGAAGACTGAGCCTTGGCTTCTGAAGACCAGACCACTCTCGCGGACGTTTTGCAGCGTCGCGCCCGGGAGCATCCGGAGCGCACGGCCTACATCTTCCTGCACGACGGCGAGGTCGAAGCGGACCGCCGCACCTACGCCGGCCTGGACGCCCGTGCGAGCGCCATCGCCGCCCGCCTGCTGGCGCGGGGAGCCGAGCCCGGCGACCGCGCCCTGCTCCTCTTTCCGCCGGGCCTCGACTTCATCGACGCCTTCTTCGGCTGCCTCTACGCCGGAGTCATCGCCGTGCCCTGCTATCCGCCCCGTCCGGGCCGTGACCAGCCGCGCCTCAAGGCCATCCTCGCCGACGCCGGCGCCCGCTTCGCACTCTGCACCGCCGCCATCGCCGGCAAGCTGGAGACCCTCGCCGCGGACGATCCGGAGATCGCCGCGCTGGTGGTGGAGCCCTCTCCCCCTGACCCCCTCTCCCGTGCGTCCACCTCCCGCCCACCCCGAACGGGAGAGGGGGAAATCGCTTTCCTTCAGTACACGTCCGGCTCGACGGCGACGCCCAAGGGGGTGATGGTCACCCACGCCAATCTGGTCTTCATGGAACGGCTGATCGCGGACGTCTTCGAACAGGGTGAGGAGTCGGTGGTGGTCGGCTGGCTGCCGGTCTACCACGACATGGGATTGATCGGAAATGTTCTGCAACCGCTCTGGCTGGGAGGCACCTGTGTGCTGATGGCGCCGGTCGCCTTCCTGCGCCGGCCGCGCCGCTGGCTGGAGGCGATCTTCCGCTATCGCGCCACGACGAGCGGCGGCCCGAGCTTCGCCTATGAGCTGTGCGCGGAGAAGATCGCGCCTGAAGACCGCGGCGGTCTCGATCTGTCGAGCTGGCGGGTGGCGTTCAACGGCGCCGAGCCGGTCCGCGCCGCCGCCCTGGAGAGCTTCGCCGCTGCCTTCGCGCCGTCGGGCTTCCGCCGCGAAGCCTTCCAGCCCTGCTACGGATTGGCCGAGGCGACGCTCCTCGTGTCGGGAGTCCGCCGCCCAGGGGGACCGGTCCTCCTGGATGTCGCGGCGGCGGCTCTGGAGGCGGGACGGGTCGAGCCGACCGAGAGCGGCCGCCGGCATTCGCTGGTCGGCTGCGGCGCGGTCCCGGCAGAGCAGCCGGTCGCGGTGGTCGATCCGGTCACTCTGCGGCCGTGCGCGGCTGAGACGGTGGGGGAGTTGTGGGTGCGCGGGCCGGGTGTCGCGGCGGGATACTGGCGACGGCCGGAGGAGTCCCACGAGATCTTCGGGGCGGTTTTGGAAGGCGAGACAGGGACCTGGCTGCGCACCGGCGATCTCGGTTTCCTGCGCGGCGGCGAGCTGTTCGTCACCGGCCGGCTCAAGGATCTGATCATCCTGCGCGGCAGGAACCACTACCCCCAGGATCTGGAGCTGACGGCGGAGCGGAGCGCAACCGGTCTGGCCATCGGATCGAACGCGGCGTTTTCGGTCGAGGTGGAGGGCGAAGAGCGCCTGGTCGTCGCCCAGGAAGTGGCGCCACGGGCGCGCCTTGACGCGGCCGGTCTCGCTGCCGCCGCCGCGGCCATCCGCCGCGCCGTCGCCGAGGAGCACGAGGCCCAGGTCTGGGAGGTCCTCCTCGTCAAGGCCGGAACGGTGCCCAAGACCTCCAGCGGCAAGATCCAGCGCCGCGCCACCCGCGCGCTCTACCTGAACGGTGCCCTGGAGCCTCTGGAGAGCAGCCGGCTTGCGGCTGAGCCCGCCGTCACGCTGAGTGTTCTGGACCGCGAGACGCTGCTCGCTCGTCCCGACCTCCTGGAGCCCTGGCTGCGAGGCAAGGCGGCGGAAGCGCTGCGGATCGCGGCGGCGGATCTGGAATCCGGCCGTCCTCTGATCGATTTCGGGCTCGACTCCCTGGCCGCCATCGAGCTGGGGCATGCAGTGGAATCGGCTCTCGGGATCGCGCTGTCGCCAGGGGATCTGTTGGAAGGGGTGGGGACGGGGGAGCTGGCGCGGGCGATCCTGGAGCGGATCGGCGGAGCCGAAAAGCGCCCTCACCCCCAGCCCCTCTCCCATCTCCCATCCACGCCCCCGCCGGGCGAGGGGAGCCCGCTTTCCCACGGCCAGCGAGGCCTGTGGCTGCTGCACCGCCTGAATCCGCAGAGCATCGCGTACCACCTCGCGGCTGCGATGCGGCTCCATGGCGACGTGTCCGCGGCGGCTCTCCGCGCTGCCTTCCAGTCTCTCGTCGACCGCCACCCGGCCTTCCGCACGACCTTCCACGACGAAGGCGGAGAGCCGTTCCAGCGCGTCCATCCCAGCGCGGAGGTCTTTTTCGAGGAGGTCAGCGACGGAGACCTTCCGACAATCGCCTGGCGCCCGTTCGATCTCGCGGCCGGACCGCTGCTGCGCGTCACTTTGTTCGATCGCGGACCGGCAGACCGGATCCTCCTGGTCGTCGTCCATCACATCGTCGTGGACTTCTGGTCCTTCGGCGTAATGGCGCGGGAGATCGCAGGGCTGGTTTCGGCGGAGCCGGTCCTGCATCCGATCGGCTTCGCGCGCTGGCAGGAGGAACGCCTGGCCGGAGCGGAAGGAGACCGCCTCTGGGCCGCCTGGCGGGAGCGGCTCGGAGACCTTCCGCCTCTCGATCTGCCCATGGACCGGCCGAGGCCGGCGCAGCCGGACGAGCGCGGTGGATTGCGCGGCAGTGAGATCGGCTCCGCGGTGCTCGAAGACGCCAAGGCGCTTGCGCGCGAGCACGAAGCCACGCTCTTCGCCGTCCTCCTGGCGGCCTTCGAAGCGCTGCTCCATCGCTTGACCGGCCAGACCGATTTCGCGGTCGGATCGCCCGCCGCGGGCAGGCCGTCCGGGTTGCCCGGCGTGGCGGATGCGGTGGGCTATTTCGTCAGCCCGGTCACCCTGCGGGCCGATCTCTCCGGCGAGCCCACTTTCGCGGATCTGGTCGATCGTACGCGGCGCAAGGTGCTCGACGCTCTCGACCTCCAGGATCTGCCGCTGCCGCTCCTGGTGGAGAAGCTGCGCGCGGAAGGTCGCGAAGCGGATCTCTTCCGCGTCCTCTTCGTCCTCCACCGCGCGCCCGCCGGGCTGGAGGAACTGGTGAGCCTCGCCCTCGGAGAAGCGGGGAGCCGGCTGCGGCTCGGCGCGTTGGACCTGGAACCTCTGGCCCTCGCGCCGCAGGCGGCGGCGTTCGATCTGACCCTCGCGATCGGCGAGCGCCGCGGAGCGCTCGGAGTCAGTTTCGTCTACCGCTCCGAGCTGTTCGACGCGACGACCGCTACCCGCTGGTTGGATCACTTCCGCTGGCTGCTCGGTGCCGCCCTTGCGCATCCTGACCTGCCGATCGCCGACCTGCCGCTGCTGTCCGCCGCGGAGCGCCATCAGACCCTTCTCGAAGCCAATGACTCCGAAAAGACCGCGGAGCCCGGCTGGAGGCTCCTGCAGGAAGGATTCGAACGGCAGGCGGTGCGGACGCCGGACGCCGTCGCGCTGATCGACGGCACGCGGCGGATGACCTATCGCGATTTGAACGCTGAGGCGGGCGGCCTCGCGGATCGCCTTCGAGCCCTGGGTGCCGGCCCGGAAACGATTGTGGGAGTCCACCTGCCGCGGACGGCGAAGCTGGTGACCGCGCTGCTCGCCGTGCTCAAGGCCGGAGCCGCCTATTTGCCGCTGGACACCACCTATCCGGATGAGCGGATCGCATTTCTGGTGGCTGATGCCGGAGCCTGCCTCGTCATTGAGCCAGACGACGTTTTTCTCCCCTCTCCCGGGGAAGGGTGGGTGGGAGATGGGAGAGGGGCCGGGGGTGAGGGCCTCGCCTACCTCATCTACACCTCCGGCTCCACCGGACGCCCCAAGGGCGTCGCCATCACCCACGCCAACGCCGTCCGTCTCGTCGCCTGGGCCGGCGAAGCCTACTCGCGCGATGAGCTGGCCGGAGTCCTAGCCGCCACCTCGATCAATTTCGATCTCTCCATTTTCGAGATCTTCGTCCCCCTCTCGTTCGGCGGCGCCGTCGTCCTCGCCGAGAACGCCCTGGCGCTCCCCACGCTGCCGGCGGCCGGCGAGGTGACACTGATCAACACCGTCCCATCGGCCATCGCCGCCCTGCTCGACCTCGGACCGCTGCCGCCGTCTGTGCGCACGGTGAACCTGGCCGGCGAGCCGCTGCGGCGTCCGCTGGCGGAGCGCGTGCTTGCCACGGGCGTCAGGCTGTGGGACCTCTATGGCCCCTCCGAGGACACGACCTACTCGACCGGAGCTCCGGTGCGAGCCGAAGATCCCAGCGAGCCGTCGATCGGCCGGCCCGTGGCGGGCTCGAGGGCCTATGTGCTCGACCGTTCGCTGCATCCCGCGCCGTTCGGCATCCCGGGAGAGCTTTGCCTCGGCGGCGCGGGAGTCGCCCGTGGCTATCTCGGCCGGCCGGAGCTGACCGCGGAACGCTTCGTCCCCGATCCGTTCGTGCCGGAGGCCGGAGCCCGTCTGTACCGAACCGGCGACCTCGCCCGCCGTGCTCCCGACGGTTCTCTCGATTACCTGGGGCGGCTCGATCATCAGTTGAAGATCCGCGGCTTCCGCATCGAGCCGGGAGAGATCGAGGCGGCGCTCCTGGAGATCCCCGGCGTGCGCGAGGCGGCGGTGGTGCCGCGGGATGGTGCGCTCGTGGCGTATGTGGCCGGGGGAGAGGGCGACTTCCGTGACCACCTCCGCGCCAGGCTCCCCGCCCCCTTCATCCCGTCCTTCTTCGTCATGCTCGACGCCCTGCCGCGGACCCCCAACGGCAAGCTCGACCGCAAAGCACTACCGGTGCCGGATGTGACGGGGAAGGTCGACTTCGAGCCGCCGTCCGGCCCGATCGAGGAAGCTCTCGCCGCCCTCTTCACCGAAGCCCTGGGAGTTGATCAGGTCGGAGCGACGACAGACTTCTTCACGCTCGGAGGCCACTCCCTCCTCGCTGCAAGGCTGCTCTCCCGAGTCTCCCGCGACTTCGGAGTCGACGTGCCTCTCGCCACCCTGTTCCGGGCGTCCACGGTGCGAGCCCTGGCCGCGACGGTGCAGACTGCCGCGAACGCCTCGACCGCGGAGCTTTTCTCCCCTCTCCCGGGGATGGGGAGGGGGGAGCCGGGAGAGGGGCCGGGGGTGAGGGCCACCTTCGCCCAGCAACGCCTCTGGCTCCTGGACCGCCTGCGCCCCGGCGATGCCACCTACAACATGCCCGGCGCGCTGGCTCTCGACGGCCCGTTGAACATCCCCGCCCTCGCCGCCGCGTTCGGTGCCGTCGCGCGGCGGCACGAGACGTTGCGCACCCGATTCGCGAGCCGCGAGGGCGAGCCGATCCAGCTCATCGATCCACCGGCGGACGGCGCCCTTCCTCTGCCGGTGATCGATCTCTCGGGCCTTCCCCCGGATCTCCGAGAATGGGAGTCCGGGACCCTGTCCGCAGCCGAGGCGGCGCGGCCGTTCGATCTCTCAACAGGACCGCTGCTCCGCGTCACCCTTCTGCGCCTCGCTCCCGGCCGGCACCTGGAGCTTCTGACCGTGCACCACATCGTGGCGGACGGCTGGTCGCTGGGCGTGCTCGGCCGCGAGATCGAAGCGCTCTATGCCTCCTTCTCCGCGGGCCAGCCCCCGGCCCTGCCGGCTCTTCCGATGCAGTACGCGGACTTCGCAGCCTGGCAGCGGAAGTGGCTGGCGAGCGGCGCCATGGAGCGGCAGCTCGCCTGGTGGACGGAGCGGCTGGTCGATGCGCCCACGGTGCTGGATCTGCCGGCGGACCGCCCGCGGCCGGCCGTGCGGACCGCGCGCGGTGCACGCGTCGAAACGCTCCTGCCGGAAGCCCTCGCCAACGATCTGCGCGGCCTGGCCCGGACGCGCGGAACGACCCTCTTCCTGATTCTCCTCGCCGGCTTCGAGGCGCTGCTGGCACGCCACACGGGCCAGGAGGATCTGCTCGTCGGCACCGCGACCGCCAACCGCTCCCGACCCGGCATGGAAGGATTGATCGGCCTCTTCGCGGACACCCTGGTGCTGCGGGCGGAGCTGGCGGGTGATCCCGATTTCCTCACCGCGCTGGAGCGGGCCCGCGAGAGCGCGCTCGGCGCGTTCGTCCATCCGGACCTGCCCTTCGAGCGGCTCGTGGAGGCGCTCCAACCCGAGCGCAGGGCTGGGGAGATGCCCCTCCTCCAGGCCGTTCTCGTCTTCCAGGCCGAGCCTCCGGAGCCGGCGCTCCAGGGGCTTGCGGTGCAACGGCTGCCGGCCGACAGCGCCACGGCCAAGTTCGATCTGACCCTGGAGCTGGAAGAGCGCCGCACCGGTCTCCGAGCCTCGTGGGAGCTGAGCCGCGACCTCTTCGATCCGGCGACCATCGAGCGGCTCGCCGGGCGTTTCACGAACCTGCTCGCCGGAGCCGTCGCCGATCCGGAAGCCCGCCTCTCCGCTCTGCCCCTCCTCGGAGAGACGGAGCGCCGGCAGCTCCTCGAAGCCGGCGACGGTGAGAAGGATTTCGTTCTTCCCGATCTCCCGGTGCACCGGCTTTTCGAAGAGCAGGCCCGGCGTGCTCCGGAACGGACCGCGTTGGTCACCGAAGACGGCGAGATCTCCTACGGCGAGCTGAATGAGCGAGCGGATCGCCTCGCCCGCGAGCTTCTCGAGCTGGGAGTGACCCCCGAAGCGCGGGTGGGAGCCGCCATCGAACGCTCACCGCGGATGATCGAGTGCTTCCTGGCCATTCTCAAGGCGGGAGCCGCTTACGTCCCGCTCGATCCCGCGATGCCGAAAGAGCGCCTGGACGGAATGATCGCCGAGGCTGGAATCGGTTTGATCCTCAGGGATTCCGAGTTGGGGGAAGGGCCGAAGGCCCGGGCTCCCTTAGCCCAGGGCAACGCCCTGGGTGGGGGTGAGGGCCTAGCCTACGTCCTCTTCACCTCCGGCTCCACCGGCCGGCCCAAGGCCGTAGCCGTCGAGCACCGGTCGATCGTGCGCCTGATCCGTGGCGATTTTGCCGACCTCGGACCGGAGCAGGTCTTCCTCCAACTCGCGCCGCCCGCCTTCGACGCCTCGACCCTGGAGATCTGGGGAGCGCTCGCGAACGGCGGCCGTCTGGTGCTGCCGCCGCCCGGGCCTTTGTCGCTCGACGAGCTGGGCGCGCTGCTCTCGCGTCACAGCGTCACGACCCTCTGGCTCACCGCCGGCCTCTTCCATGAGGTCGTAGAAAGCCGGATCGGCATTCTACGCGACGTGCGCCAGCTCCTCGCGGGCGGCGACGTGCTCTCTCCGGTAGCGGTGAACCACGTGCTCGCGGAGCTGCCGGACTGCCGGATGATCAACGGTTACGGACCGACCGAGAACACCACCTTCACCTGCTGCCACACGGTGCGCCGGCCGATTCCGGAGGGCGAGTCCGTTTCTCTGGGCCGGCCCATCCGCGGCACGCGCGTGGCCGTCCTCGATCGCTGGCTGCAACCGGTGCCGGCCGGCGTCGCGGGGGAGCTGTGGACTGGCGGCGCCGGGCTTGCCCGTGGCTATCTGGGCCGGCCCAACCTCACCGCGGAGAGCTTCGTCCCAGATCCGATGGCCGCGACTCCCGGAGACCGCCTCTACCGCACCGGCGATCTGGCGCGCTGGCGGCAGGATCTGACGTTGGAGTTCCTCGGCCGTATCGATCGGCAGGTGAAGATTCGCGGCTTCCGGGTCGAGCCCGGGGAGATCGAAGCGGTCCTGGCGCGCCATCCGGGGGTGGATCGGGCCGCGGTGGTCGTCCATGGCCAGGGAGCCGGCGAGCGGCGTCTGGTTGCGTTTGCGGTCGCCACGGCTTCTGAAGCGGAGCTCCGCACCTGGCTGGGCGAGCGTTTGCCGGGGTATCTGGTTCCCGAGGTGGCGGTCGTGGGTGAGGTGCCGCTCACGGTGAACGGCAAGGTGGACCGGGCGGCGCTGTTGCGGGCTTGGGAGGAAAAGGACCAAAAGGACTTAAGGGACTTAGAGGACGAAAAGGACATGAGCCCGGTGGAGGCGGTGATCGCCTCGATCTGGGCGGACGTGCTGGGAGTGGAGCAGGTGGGGCTTCACGACGACTTCTTCGCGTTGGGCGGCCATTCGCTGCTGGCCACGCGGGTTCTCGCCCGGATCGTGGATGCCCTGGGGGTTGAGATCCCCTTGGCGGCGCTGTTCGAGGCGCCGACGGTGGCGGAGTTAGCGGAGGCCCTCACCCCCGCCCCTCTCCCAGCTCCCCCCGCACCCCCGCCGGGAGAGGGGAGACCAGCAGAGCAATCCAAGCTGGGAGCTTTTGCCTTTCTCCCCTCTCCCGGGGATGGGGTGGGGGGAGCCGGGAGAGGGGCGGGGGTGAGGGCCCTCTCCTTTGCCCAGCAACGCCTCTGGTTCCTCGACCGTCTGGAGCCGGGATCGGCGGCGTACAACCTGCCGGTCGCCCTCCGATTGCGCGGCAGGTTGGATTTTTCCTACCTGTCTGCCGCTCTGGCCGGCATCCTCCGCCGGCACGAGGCGCTCCGCACGTCGTTTCCCGAGACTCCGGACGGTCCCGTTCAAGAGATCGCGCCGGCGCCTGAGGCCTATGCGGTGCCCGTCGAGGATCTGTCCGGCCTGGGGAACGCGGCCGAAGCGGCGGCTTTGCGGCGGATGGACGCAGAGGGACGCCGCCCGTTCGACCTTCAGAGTGGTCCAGTCTTCCGGCCCCTCGTGCTGCGGATCGCGCCGGAGGATCATCTCCTCGTCGTCAACCTCCACCACATCGCCGGCGACGGCTGGTCGATGGGCGTCCTGGTCCGCGAGCTGGCGTCGTTCTACTCGTCCTTCTCTCTGCCGGAGCCCCTGCCGGTGCAGTACACCGACTACGCCGATTGGCAGCGCGGCTGGCTCACCGGCGAGGTGCTGGGCGCCGAGCTGAGTTGGTGGCGCGAGACGCTGCGCGGCCTGCCCGAACGACTCGATCTGCCGACCGACCATCCGCGCCGCGCCGTCGAGCACAGGCGGGGAGGCCAGCGGCCGGTCGACCTCGGAGCGGAGCTGACCCGTGGCGTGGTGGGCCTCACCCGCCGCGAAGGCGTGACCCCGTTCATGGTCCTCCTCGCCGCCTTCCAGTCGCTCCTGGGGCGCTACGCCGGGCAGGACGACCTCGCCATCGGAAGCCCGGTCGCCGGCCGCGACCGGGTGGAGCTGGAAGGGCTGATCGGATTCTTCGTCAACACCCTCGTGCTGCGCGGCGACCTCTCCGGCGATCCGGACGTCCGTGCTCTGCTGCGGCGCACGCGCTCGGTGGTCCTCGCCGCTCACCAGCACCAGCACCTCCCGTTCGAAAAGCTGGTCGAAGAGCTGGCACCGGCCCGCGAGCTGGGATCGACGCCTCTCTTCGCGGCCATGCTCGCCTTCCAGGGGCCGGTCACCAAGCCGCCGGTGCTCCCCGGGCTGACCGCCGAGGTCGTCGCCGTTCCGACCGGCACGGCGAAGCTCGACCTTCTCCTCGATCTGGGAGAGCGCGACGGTTCCCTGAGCGGCGGCCTCGAATACGACGCCGATTTGTTCGACGCTCCGACCATCGATCGCTTTCTGGATCACTTCCGCAATCTCCTCGCCGCCACGGTCGCCGCTCCCACCGAGCGCGCCGCGGATCTGCCGCTCCTCTCTACCACCGAGCGGCGGCAGATCATTGAGGAATGGAACGAATGGAACGAGGGGAACGAGACGGCTCTGGAGCCGCTCCCCTGGACGCGCCTCCACGAAGGATTCGAGCAGCAGGCAGCCCGGACGCCGGATGCGGTCGCTCTGATCTGGAACGAAGAGCGGATCGCCTACTCCGATCTGAACGCGCGGGCGGAGCGGCTGGCCGTGCGGTTGCGGGAGCTGGGAGCCGGGCCGGAGGTGATCGTCGGCGTCAGGCTGCCACGGACTCCGGACCTGATCACCGCCCTGCTCGGGGTGTTGAAGACCGGCGCCGCGTATGTCCCTCTCGATCCCGCCTATCCCGAGGAGCGCATCGCCTTCATGGTCGAAGACGCCGGGGTCGGGCTGATCGTGGACGAGCAAGGGGTGGCCAGGACCGGCCGCTCGGTACCGGGAGGAGAGGGCCTCGCCTATCTCATCTACACCTCCGGCTCCACGGGCCGTCCGAAGGGCGTCGCCATCGAGCACGCGAGCGCGATCCGTCTCGTCGCCTGGGCGCGCCGGGCGTACAGCGACACCGAGCTGGCCGGTGTCCTCGCCGCGACGTCGATCAACTTCGATCTCTCGATTTTCGAGATCTTCGTTCCCCTCTCGTGCGGCGGCACGGTAATCCTCGCCGCCGACGCCCTGGCCCTGCCTTCGCTGCCGGCGGTGGGGGAGGTGACGTTGATCAACACCGTGCCCTCCGCCCTCGCGGGTCTGCTGGAGCTGGGACCACTGCCGCCTCGCCTGCGCACCGTCAACCTGGCCGGCGAGCCGCTGCGCGGCGCCCTTGCGGACCGCATTTTCGCCGCGGGGATCGGAAGGTTGTGGAATCTCTATGGCCCGTCGGAAGATACGACCTACTCGACCGGCGCCATCGTGGAGCCGGGAGCCGAGCCGTCGATCGGCCGGCCGGTGGCGGGTTCGCGGGCGTATGTCGTGGACCGCGGGCTCCGCCTTCAGCCGGTGGGCGTTCCCGGCGAGCTGGTGCTGGGCGGCGTGGGAGGCGGAGGGCTGGCGCGGGGCTATCTGCGTCGGCCGGATCTGACCGCCGAGCGCTTCGTCCCCGATCCGTTCGGCGGCGAGGCGGGAGCCCGTCTCTATCGCACCGGAGATCTCACCAAGCAACGGCCGGACGGTATTCTCGATTTCCTCGGCCGCATCGACCGGCAGGTGAAAATCCGCGGCTTCCGTATCGAGCCCGGAGAGATCGAGGCGGCGTTGCTGGCGGCTCCAGAAGTGCGCGAAGCCGCCGTCCTGGCGCACCAGGGGGCGCTGGTGGCCTTCGTGACCGGGGGACCCGGAGAGCAGGCACTGAAGGAGCGGCTCCGCGCCGTCCTCCCTGTCCACATGATCCCCTCCGCCGTCGTCGTTCTCGACGCCTTGCCGTTGACGCCGAACGGCAAGATCGACCGTATCGCCCTGGCGCGCCGGATTCCCGCCGCCCAGACGTCCACCGTTTCCATCACCGCCGAAGCTCCGCAAGGAGATCTCGAAGAAACCCTCGCCGCGATCTGGTCCGATATCCTCGGCCGTCCCGTCACCGATCGCGCCGCAAGCTTCTTCGACCTCGGAGGTCACTCCCTCCTCGCCACACGAGTCGTCTCGCGGTTGCGCACTGTCTTCGGAGTCGAAATCCCCGTCCGCACCCTCTTCGAATCGCCGACGATCGCCCAGCTCGCGCACCACCCCTTGCTGTCTCCCCTCTCCCGGCGGGTGGAAGGGCGGGAGACGGGAGAGGGGCTGGGGGTGAGGGCGCTTTTGGGCGAGGCGGCCGACCGGCCCGCGCCCCTCTCCTTCGCCCAGCAGCGCCTCTGGTTCCTGGCCCAGCTCGATCCGGCCTCCGCGGTCTACAACCTGCCGGCCGCAGTCGATCTGCACGGAGACCTCGATGCGAGCGCTCTCACTGCCGCCTTGCGGGAAATCGTGAGGCGTCACGAGACGCTCCGCACGACCTTCCAGGTGGTCGGCGCCGAACCAGTCCAGATCGTAGGCTCCGGCGACGACTTCCAACTTCCCATGGTCGACCTCTCTGCCGTGGGCGACCGGGCCGGCGCCGAAGCCGAGCGCCTGACCGCCGAAGACGCCGTCCGCCCGTTCGATCTCCAGCGCGGCCCGGTTTTCCGCCCCCTTCTCCTGCGCACCGCGGTGGACCGGCACCGCCTGCTCGCCACCATGCATCACATCGTGAGCGACGGCTGGTCGATCGGCCTCTTCATCCGTGAGCTGGCTGTCTTCTACGAGACCGGGGCGCTTCCCGATCTACCGGTTCAGTACTCCGACTTCGCCCTCTGGCAGCGCCGCCGCCTCACCGGCGACGCCCTGGAGCACGACCTCGTCTTCTGGCGCGGCGAGCTGGCCGGCCTGCCGCCGGGTCTCGAGCTGCCCACCGACCGGCCGCGCCCACCTGTGCAGACCTTACGCGGCGCCACCCGCTCCGTCGCTCTCCGCTCGAACACCGCAGCCGGCCTGCGCCACCTGGCACGAGCCGAAGGGGCCACTCTCTTCATGATCCTCCTGGCGGGCTTCCAGATGCTCCTCTCCCGCCTGTCGGGGCAGGACGACCTCGCCGTCGGCACGCCGGTGGCCGGCCGCACGCGCACCGAGCTGGAAGATCTGATCGGCTTCTTCGTCAACACTCTCGTGCAGCGCGCCGAGATGACCGACGATCCCGCCTTCCGCACCCTCCTCGGCCGCACCCGCGAGCGTTCTCTCGCCGGTCAGGAGCACCAGGAAATCCCCTTCGAACGCCTGGTGGAAGATCTGAAGCCGGAGCGGAACCTGGCCCGTCCGCCGCTGTTCCAGGTCCTCTTCGTCTTCCAGAACACTCCGCGCGAGCCGTTCGTCCTGCCGGGGCTCACCGTTCAGCCGCTCGCGATCGGCACCGGCACCGCCAAGCTCGAGCTGCACCTGTCGCTGGAGGAGAGAGCGGGGGAGGGGATCGCCGGAGAGCTGGACTTCAACCGCGACCTCTTCGACGCCACGACGGTGGACCGGCTGCTCGGCCAGTACGAGACCCTCCTCGCCGCGGCGGTGGCCGACCCCGGGCTCCGCCTTTCCTCGATTCCTCTCCTCTCCGTGTCTGAGCGGCAGCAGCTCATCGAATGGAACGCCACCGCGGTCTCGTATCCCGCGATCACGATTCCTGATCGGTTCGCAGCCCAGGCGGCGGCGACGCCGGAGCGGTCCGCGGTGACGTTTGCCGGCGTCTCCCTGACCTATCGGGAGCTGGACAGGGCGGCGAACCGCCTGGCCCACCGTCTGCGCCGCCTGGGCGTGGGGCCGGAGGTGGTGGTAGGGGTGGCCCTGCAACGTTCGTTGGAGATGGTGGTGGCCCTCTGTGCCGTTCTGAAAGCCGGCGGCGCCTACCTCCCTCTCGACCTCGCCTACCCCGACGAGCGGATCGCGTTTCTCGTCGCGGAAGCCGGCGCGCCGGTGGTGGTCACCCTGGAGGAGCACCGGGGCCGCTTTGCGGGGGCTCTGGTGCTCTCTCTCGACGGCGAACGCGCAGGGATCGAGGCCGAAGAGAGCGGGCCGCTTCCGGGGAAGATTCTCGGCGACAGCCTCGCCTACGTGATCTTCACGTCCGGCTCGACAGGCGCTCCCAAGGGGGTGATGAACACGCACGCGGGGATCGCCAACCGTTTGTTGTGGATGCAGGCGGCCTATGGTCTCGGTGGCTCCGACCGCGTGCTGCAGAAGACTCCCTTCACCTTCGACGTGTCGGTGTGGGAATTCTTCTGGCCGCTCCTCACCGGCGCGCATCTGGTGGTGGCGGAGCCCGAGGGGCACCGCGATCCCCGCTATCTTCTTCGCACCCTGGTGGAGGAGGAGATCACTGCTCTCCATTTCGTTCCTTCCATGCTCCAGGTCTTCCTGGAGGAGCCCGGGGTCGCCGCGGCGGTCTCCGTGCGGCAGGTGATGGCGAGCGGGGAGGCCCTTCCGGCCGCTCTGGCGGAGCGCTTCTTCTCCAGCCTCGCCGGGGCGCGGCTGCACAACCTGTACGGTCCGACCGAGGCGGCGGTGGACGTCAGCGCCTGGACCTGCGCCCCGGGCGAGTCCCCGGTGCCGATCGGGCGACCGATCGCGAATATCGACCTGCGGCTCCTCGACCGTTCTTTCGGGCCGGTGCCGGTCGGATCTCCCGGAGAGCTGTGCATCGGCGGCGCCGGCCTGGCCCGCGGCTATCGCAGCCGGCCGGGTCTGACCGCCGAGCGGTTTGTCCCTCATCCCGGGCCTCATCCCGAGGGGAGCCGGCCGGGCGAGCGGCTGTACCGCACCGGCGACCTCGCCCGCTGGTGCTCCGACGGCCGCATCGAGTACCTGGGGAGGCTCGATCATCAAGTGAAAATCCGCGGCCAGCGCATCGAGCCTGGCGAGATCGAGGCCGCCCTGGTGCAGGATTTCGCGGTGAGCGAGTGCGCCGTCCTGGCCCGCGAAGACCGCCCCGGCTCCGGCGACTGGCGCCTTGTCGCCTATGTCGTGCCGCGCGACGCGACGCTCTCCGTGGACGATCTGCGCAGCGCCCTGCGCCAGCGCCTCCCGGAATCCATGGTCCCTTCGGCGTTCGTGGTGCTGGACGCTCTGCCGCTCACCGCCAACGGCAAGCTCGACCGCCGCGCCCTCCCGGCGCCGGACGCCGCGGCGCGCGGGCCTGTCGTGGCGCCGCGCACCGCCACTGAGGAGGCCATCGCCGCCGCCTGGTGCGAGGTCCTGGGGCTGCCCGCCGTGGGCGTGGAGGACAGCTTCTTCGACATCGGCGGCCATTCGCTCCTCATCGTCCAGGTCCACCGCTTGCTGGCGCCGCAATTCCCGGAGCTGGAGGTGGTCGACCTCTTCCGCTATCCCACCATCTCCGCCCTCGCTCAGTTCCTCTCCAAGGAGCGGGTGGAGCAGGTCTCCCTCGAAGAGAGCCGCGAGCGCGCCGGCACCCGCACCGATCGCGCCCGCCAGCAGCGCGAGCTGCGCCGCCAGCTCCGCAAACGCTGACTGCGCCTCGCCTGGCAGCATCCTTGCTGTCAATCCAATCTTGATGGCTGAGCCGATCCTCGATCCGACCGTTCTCGATCCGGAAGTCCCCGCGGAATCGTTCCCGCGCAGAGCGCCTGAGTTGCCGGCCCAGGCTCGCGAGCCGCTGGGCCGCCGCGGCCTCCTCTGGATCCTGATCCTCGCGATCCTCGCTCTGGTCCTGCTTTTCGTAGCCAGCCGCTTCGACGAAACCCTCCAGCGCACCCTGGAGGCGAAGATCAACCAGCACCTCCAGGGCTACACGGTCACCCTCGGGCATGCCCATCTGAGCCCCCTCGGTCTGTCCCTGACTCTGCGCGAGACCGTCATCCGCCAGCAGGCCAATCCCGAGCCGCCGGTGGCCGACATCCCGCGCCTCAAGATCAGCGTCGAATGGCGGCAGATCCTGACCGGGCACCTGGTGTCCAACGCCGTCTTCGTGCAGCCCAAGATCCACGTCAACCTGCCGCAGCTCCGCCAGGAGTCGCGCGACCGGATGAGCCTCAAGGACCGCGGCTGGCAGCAGGCGTTCGAGGCCATCTATCCGCTCAAGGTCGACCATCTCGAGGTGCGCGACGGCAGCGTCGTCTATATCGATGAGGACCCGAAGCGGCCGTTCCAGATCTCCCGTCTGAACCTCTCCGCGTCCAACATCCGGAACATCCAGTCGCGCGACCGCGTCTATCCGTCGGCCCTGCACGCCGAAGGGGTGATCTTCGACTCCGGCCGCGGTGTGGTGGACGGCAACGCCGACTTTCTCGCCGAGCCCTTCCCCGGCGTCCATCTCGTCTACAGCGTGCAGAACGTGCCGCTGGACCGCTTGCAGTCGATCGGCGCCAAGGCGAACCTGTCGCTCTCCGGAGGTCTCGCTTCCTCCCACGGAGAGGTCGAATACGGCCCCAAGCACCGCGAGGCGCGCATCGCCGACGCCACCATCCACGGCCTCCGTCTCGACTACATCCACACCGCGGCCACCGCGCCGGCCGAGAAGGCCCGCGGCCGGGAGGTGAAGGCGGTCGCCGAGAATGCGCAGCCGGACATGCCGGTCCACATCGCCCGGTTCCACGTCATCGACGGCCAGGTCGGCCTGGTCAACAAGGACACGGCGCACCCCTTTCGTTTCTTCGTCAGCAACGCCGACCTCGACGTGACCAATCTGTCGAGCGGCTTCCGGGACGGGCCGGCATCCGCCCGCCTCACCGGCCATTTCATGGGCAGCGGCTCGGTCCACGGCACCTCCCACTTCCGCGCCGACGTCAAGGGACCGGACTTCGATCTCGCCCTGGCGGTGGAGAACGCCAGCCTGCCGGCGCTCAACGACCTGCTGCGCGAGTACGCCAAGCTCGACGTCGCCGCCGGCACCTTCTCGGCCTACACCGAGCTCAAGGTCCGCGATGGCTACCTCAAGGGCTACGTCAAACCGCTGTTCAAGGACGTCCAGGTCTACGATCCAAAGCAGGACAAGAACAAGCCGGTGCTGCACAAGCTCTATGAAAAGGTCGTGGGCGGCCTCGCGCACGTTCTCAAGAACCGGCCCCGCGACCAGGTCGCCACCGTGGCCGATCTCTCGGGTCCGCTCACCGGTCCAAAAACCAGCTCCTGGGCGATCTTCGAGCATCTGGTCTCGAACGCCTTCGTGAAAGCGATCCTGCCCGGATTCCAGCGGGAGGTCGCGGCGTTGCGGGAGAAGCGCGGGGGATAGAATCCCCCGATGAGCTACCGCTATTTCATGTGCGACGTCTTCACCGACCGGCGCTTCGGAGGCAACCAACTGGCTGTGTTGCCCGAGGCCGAGGGCCTCTCGGATCAACAGATGCAGCAGATTGCCCGCGAGTTCAATTTCTCCGAAAGCACGTTCGTGCTCCCCGCCGAGCAGGGGCACACGCGCAGGGTTCGCATCTTCACCCCGACCATGGAGGTGCCTTTCGCCGGGCATCCGAACGTCGGCACCGCCTTCGTCCTGGCGTCCGCCGGTGCGTTCGGTGAGATCGATGGATCGATCACGGTGACCTTTGAGGAGAAGGCCGGGCTGGTCCCGGTCACGATCCGCCGGGAGCCGGGCAAGCCGATCTGGTGTGAGCTGGAGGCTCCGCAGAGCCTCTCGCTCGGCGCCGTCCTTTCCGCTGAGGTCGTGGCGGCGGCGGTTTCGCTGGCCCCGGAGGACATTGTCACCAGCACCCACCCACCCCAGGTCGCCTCGGTCGGCTTGCCGTTCGTGATCGCTGAGGTCAAAGACCGCGCGGCTCTGGAGCGGGCACGAGCCAACATGGCTGGCGCGGATGCCATCCTCGCCGCGGGCGTGACCCCCGATATTCACCTCTACATCCGGAGCGCCGACGAGTTCGACCTGCGGGCGCGCATGTTCGCGCCCCTGGACGGCGTGCCCGAAGACCCCGCCACCGGCAGCGCCAACTGCGCTCTCGTCGGCTTGCTCAGCCATCACGAAGAGAGAGCCGACGGAAGCTTCCGCTGGCGTATCGCCCAGGGGGTCGAGATGAAGCGTCCCAGCGTTCTGGAGGCCCGCACGGAGAAGAGAGCGGGCGTTGTCGGCGCCATCTACATCGGAGGAGCCTCCGTGCTGGTGAGTGAGGGGCACATCCAGGTCGACTAGAGAGCGTCCACAATCCCGCACAGGGGTGTGCACCGCAGGAGACGTCCCGGGCCCGTCTCCAGAGGGAGAGAGGGCGGCATCCGGCTTGCTATGCTCGATGCCGAACTGCTGTAAGGCTTCTCAGGAGACGGACCGATGCGCGCCTCCCTCAAGATGCAACCCGCGATGGCCGGATACTATGCACAGCGAGCGCAGGAGTACGATCGCATTTTCCAGAAGCCGGAGCGCCAGGATGATCTCCGGGTGTTGCGCTCCTTCGTGCTGGAGACCTTCGCCGGCCGCAATGTCCTGGAAGTAGCCTGCGGCACGGGCTATTGGACGCAGCTCCTCGCGCGCACCGCGGCGGCGGTGACGGCGGTCGACATCAACGAGGAGGTGCTGGAGATCGCCCGCGCCAAGCCTCTCCATGGCGCTCAGGTGGATCTCCTCCGTGCGGACGCCTACGCCCTCCCCGCGTTCCCGCAGCGGTTTTCCGGCGGCCTGGCCGGATTCTGGTGGTCGCACGTCCCGAAGGCCCGCCTGCGCAGCTTCCTGGCCGGCCTGCACCGCACGCTGGCGCCCGGCGCCACGATGGTGTTCATCGACAACGCCTACGTCGAAGGGAGCAGCACGCCGGTGTCGCGGCGCGATGCGGAGGGTAACACCTACCAGAGGCGGGCGCTGGACGATGGGAGCACGCACGAGGTGCTGAAGAACTTTCCCACCGAAGGCGAGCTGCGGAGCGCCGTCAAAGGGTTGGCCACGAATGTGAGAGTCGGTTTTCTCCCACATTACTGGATCCTGACCTACACCCCGAGAGTGGGGGAGGTGTATTCATGATGCAGACCGGGCCGATCGGACGCCTGCCTCTTCTGCCGCTCCTGGGGAGCGCGCTCGTAATTGCGGCCTCGGTCGCCGCGGAGTCGCCCCGCCCGGAGAGCCTCGACGCGCAGAAGATTCTCGATCGGATGGCGAAGGTCTACGCCAACTGTACGTCGTATCGCGATTCCGGCACGGTCAACACCTTGTTCATCGGCCCGCGTGGGAACCGGACGGTCGAAAAGCCCTTCACCACGGCGTTCCTTCGCCCCGACCGCTTCCGTTTCGAGTACAAGGAGAAGCGGAGCATGGGACGCGAGCCGCAATACATCGTCTGGCGTCAGGGCTCGGACGTGCGAGTCTTCACCGACCTCCGGCCCGGCAACGACAAGGCGGTTTCTTTAGAGCTGGCCGTGGCGGGAGCCGCGGGCGTCTCCAGCGGGTCTGCCCATAAGATTCCCTCTCTGCTCCTGCCCGAGCTTGGAGGGCGCCGCCTGACCGACCTCACGGAGGCGCACCGCACGGACGACGCGAAAACCGGCGAGGCTGATTGTTTCCGCATCGAAGGCAAGTATGCGGACAGTCCCGTGACGCTGTGGATCGACAAGGCCAGTTTCCTCGTGCGCCGCGTCGACATGTACCACGACCTGGGCAACGACCTCCATACCGAGGAAACGACCACCTACGAGCCGGTGGTGGACGGCGAGGTCACCGCCGAGATGCTGGCGTTCCATCCCCCTGCGGCTCACTGAGAAAAAGGGCCGCAGGAGCTCAGCTCCATCCTCAAAGGCCCCCTGGGCGACGGGCGGCTTGCTGCTCCACCTGTCGGCTTACTGGACGTTCACGGTGATGGGTGCCGAAGCAATTCCGTTGGCGACGACGACCAGATCGGCCAAGCCGACCTCCATTCCGGCCGGCACATCGTAACGAGTCGACGCCAGCTCCGGACTGGCCACGGCCATGGTGCTGTGATCATGGGTCCGAGCGTAGAACACGTGCCCCGTCCCATGGTTGGTGATCCGCACCAGGGGATAGTTCGTGGCGGCCTGCGCATCATCGCCGTACGCCGCGCCTTGAGAGAAGCCATTGAAATTGAACCCGGCGATGCGGTAAGTGTTTCCGCGAGAGATGTTCGTCACCGGAGGACCGCTTTGAATGCGTGGCGCCCAGGCCGGGTTGGGCGAGCCGCTGGAGGAGTAGACGTACGCGTTCCCGTTCAAGTCGGTCCACAGGATCTGACCGGTCGGAAGGACGAGCATGTTTCCGATATACGAAGCCCCGGTCTTGGCCGGAGCCGGGCCGGGCACGGCGAACAGGCTGAATCCGTCCCACTCGAAAAATTTCGCGCCCTTCTTGAAGATGCCCGGGCTGGCCTCCAGGAGCACGTTCCCGTTGGGCAGTAGCGCGGCCGGCCCGTCGGCGATGTCGAGGCCGGAGGGGAAATCCGGGCCCGCCGTCCAGATGCCTGTGTGCGAGTCGAAAATCGCGGTATGTCCCGAGGCGTTGGGGCCGCCGTTGGCGCCGGTGGCGAACACCGTGCCGTCCGGCCTCAAAACCGCGGGGCCGAGCTCATAAGAAGCCCTGCTGGCGCTGGGGTAGGAGTCCCAGAGTTGCACGAGAGTACTGCCTGCGCTGCTCCAGGTCCCGCTCGAGGGGTCGTAGATCTCGGAGTTGGTGCCGGCCGGGTCGTAGGAGAACACATAGGCATCCACGGTCAGGACGTGACCATTAGGCAGCAGGGTCCACCCCTCTTCGTCGTTGACATCCGCTTTGCCCGCTCCGGTCGGCGTCCAGGTCAGCTTCTTGGAGTCGAACAGAGCCGTCTCCGTGGTACAGCAGTTGGCCAGCATGAAGGTCCCATTGGCGAGAACGATGCCCTGGGCGTCTCCGATCGTGCTCCAGCCGGAGGGTGGAGCAATCGAGCTCCAGGAGTTGGCGACGGGGTCGTAGATGGCTCCGCGGTTGCTCCACACCGCTTGGCAGAAGTTGTATTCCCCGCCTTCGACGATCACGCGGCCGTCGGGGAGAACGGCGGACGCAAAATAGAGGGGGCCATATCCGTCGGGCAGAGAGGCGATCCGGCTCCAGGTGCCGTTGATGTAGCTGCCGTTGCCGTCGGGGGTCAGCCGCCACCATTCGGGAGCGCAGGTTGCGTGCGCGATCACAGTCCCATCGGTCAGAAGGAGAGGATTTCCGGCCGAGAACGGAGGTTGATTCGCCAAGGGTGTCCAAGTTTGGGCCCCGGCCACTCCCAGGCCTGACAGAAAGAGAGCGAGAAAGATCGGAACGCGTACTGTTCTCATTTTCGGCTCCTCCAGAAAGGACCTCGTTGATGACTTTACGGAATCATACTTCAAATCGAGGCGTGAAATGCGGCGAATTTGGCGGCTCAGTGCGCGCCCAACTGCAAAAAAGCCGCCCCAGAACGGGGCGGCTTGGAGGGAAGGGCCGCGAAGCGGCCCTTGCGTCAGCCTGTCCTCAGAAGAACAGGCTGAAGTTCACGCCGTAGACGTGGGCCTTGTAGTCCCCGTTGTTGGCGTTGAGGAGCAGGGCACCCGGCAGGTAGTTGGACAGGCCCTGCAGGATGAAGCTGTTGATCGTGTAGTCCTCATAGCGGTAGGAGACACCCACCGCGGCGTGCGGGTTGATGCGGTAGTCGAGCTTGGCGAGCAGCGCCTTGAGCTCGATGTCCTCGTAGTTGTTGAAGCCGACTGCCTTGTCCGGCGCGCCGCCGGGCGGGCTGAAGAGGTCGGCCTTGCCATCGGACTTCGACCAGTTCCACTGCAGGTCGAGTGCGAAATCCTTGGCGAACTTGGTGTTGAAGCCGAGGCCCGCGGTGTCGGTGACTTCCTTGAGGCTCGCGAACCAGTCGTCGAGCGGGCTCAGCGAGGGGGTGGCCCCGGACTGCCGGTCCGCCTGCTTGTTGGTGCGGTCGGAGCGCTGGGCGAAGAGGAAGAAGTTGACGCTGTCGTTCGGTGAATAGCCGAGCTCGGCGTTGTAGGACATGATGTCGTCCGACGTCAGGCCGTGCACGCTCTTCTTGTAGTCGTCCTTGCGCCCGTTGGCCCCGAAGGAAAGATTCCAGGAGTCGTTGATCAGCCACTGGGCGAGGATCTTGTAGGAGTCGTAGGTGCGGGCGGCCTCGTCGTACTTGCGGAGGTCGGGGATGTTGGTGCTGACCCCGCCCACCTCGGCGAAGCTGTCCTCGGAGGCGTTGGTGTTGTAGGCGCTGACCGAGCGGTCGCCGTACTCGTAGCTGCCGCGGATCGACCAGCCCTTGGCCGGCCGGGTGTCGACGGAGAATTTGTAGATGTTCTCGTCGGAGGTCTTGATCTCGCGGAGCTTGCGGTCCCAGCTCTCGCGGTTGACCGAAAGGGCCATGTGGGTGTTCGCGAGCACGTCCCAGCCGAGCTCGGCACCGGCGTTCTGCACGGTGAAGATGTTGGGCACGGTGACGCGGGCGATCTGCTCCCACACCGCGTGGTAGCGCACGTAGCCGGGGAACTCGACGCGGTCCGACTTGTCGTCGTAGTCGTAGTAGCGGTAGCGGAGAGAGAAGTCCCACCCCTGCGCGAAATGCGTGCCGAGCTGGGCCGACGCCTCGGTGGTGTCCACTTTGAGGTTGGCGTGGCGCACCGGCAGGTTGGCCGGGTTGGTCGGATCGAAGAGGGTGCCGTTGTCGGCGATCCCCTTGATGACCGTGTTGAGGGTGTAGGGCTGCAAGGTGTCGTCCTGCTTCATCGTGCTGTGCACGACGTTGCCGTTCAGCACCCAACTGCCGAGCTTGGTGCGCCCATCGGCGAAGAAGAGATCCGACTTGTTGTTGGGGGCCAGGTCGGCGCGCCCGCGCACCGCGCCGCCGACAGAGCCCGCGCCCGGCGCCGTGTAGGCGGAGGCATCGGTCGCGTCGGTAATGCGGAACGGGTTGTCCCAGGTGAGGGTGTCGATGTTGTTTTCGAACTTCGAATAGCGGTAGCCGAGGCGTACGCCGCTGTTCTTGCCGGTCCACTCGGTAGAAAACTCGGCACCGGTGGTGTCGTAGTCGATCGGCTCCGGCACTTCGGTCGCATTGCTGAAACCGAAGCTGGCGCCGTAGGGGCGGTTGCCCTGCCGGCTCTCATGAGTGTATTCGATGCCGAAGCCCCAAGGGCCCATCTTGCCGAGGTCGACGCGCGCCAGGAAGCGGTTGCGCTCGAGCCCCAGGTTGAACTTCTGAGCCGTGGCGAGATAGGGAGCCAGGAGGTTGTTGAGGTAGTTGTAGGTGAGGTTGGCGCGGTTCGCGGTCACCGCGTTCTGCAACGCGAGCTGCGTCGCGTCCGGGATCTCCAGGGTGCCGGCGCCGGTGCGCGTCCACAACATGCGGGCGTCGTTGCCGAAGCGGTGCTGGATCTTGTTGAAGTCGACCATGATGTCGTACTTGCCGGGCGCTCCGAAGGTGAGGGTGTAGCGTGCGTCCTGCCGCGCTCCGTTGATGACCTTGAGATCGAGATCCGTCTCGCCGTCCTTGCTCTCTCCCATGACGTGCATCCAGGGGACCCGGACGCCGTCGCGCAGATCACGGTACTCCTGGAACTTCGCGGAGTTGTTGTCGATGCTGCTGTTGATGTATTCGACCATCACGGGGTCGTAGCGGAAACTGAATCCCCCTGATGACTGGGCGGCCAGCGGGCTGACGCCCACCAGCAGAAGTGTCCCGGCGGCGAGGATGGACAGCCGAGTCTGACTGATTTTGTTGCTCATGGCGTCCCTCCTAGTGACCCAGGTACGGGCTCGACGGGTGATTGCTGCCGTGGATGGTTGCGTGACAGTCGAGGCACGCGCGGTTGAAGATCCGGTTGCTCGCCTTGGCCTGGTCGGCCAGGGTGGTGCCGTCGTACAGGGTGCCGGGGTGCCGGGTGTTCGAGTGGCACTGCTGGCAGAGGAACGGTACGGACGTCTTTTGCAGCTTGAGATGGTTCGAGCCGTGCGGGGTATGGCAGTTCAGGCAGCTCTCACGCACCGGCGCGTGCTCCCAGAGGAACGGACCGCGCTTCTCGGCGTGGCAGGTGTAGCACTGCTCGTTGACCGAAGCCGCCTTGATCATCTTGGGCGTCGAAGAGCCGTGGGGGTTGTGGCAGTCTGCGCAGGAGATCTTCCCCTCGCGGATGGGGTGGTGAGAGTTCTTCCACATCTCGGCGCGCACGTCCTTGTGACAGGTCACGCAGGCTTCCGTGATGTTGGCCGCCTTGAGCTGCGCGGTGGCCGATTTGAAGGCGTGAACGCTGTGGCAGCTCAAGCAGGAAAGGCCGCGCCTCTCGTGCATGCTCCCTTTCCAGAAGAACTGGGCGTGCCCTTCGTGGCACTTCTGGCAGATCTGCGACTGGAGCTTGACGTCCTTGTTGTCGATGCGGGGCCGCAGAGCCGGGTCGTCAGGATTGGCGACATGGGCGCTGCCGGGGCCGTGGCAGGTCTCGCAGCCGAGTGCCGACAGGCCGGCGAATGTTGCTTTACCGTGGGGTGTGTTCTTCAGGTGATCCGCAAGGTCCCCGTGACATGTGACGCAGGTATCGGCGCCGACGTAGGTCGGCGCTGATCCGGTAACCGGGGGCGGTGGTGTCTGGGTCGCATGGCCCGCTGGGGCCATGGCCAAGAGCGCCACCGCAAAAAGCGGAACAAGAAGGTGTTGGGATCTCATCTGGACCTCCCTCCTTCTGCCTCGTCGGTGTTGGTTACTGCTTCTCCCGAAGGCTGGGCCTATTTGACTGTGAGGCTCGCCGGACTGCCATAGCCGCCGGGAGTGTCCGGCGTCTTGGACGGGTGGGGGTTTCTCCCGCCTCTTGGGGTAGGCCGAGGGTAGGAGGCGCGCTTCAGGCAAAACCACCCCGTCGGATATGGCCGCCGGTGCGCTTCCGTGGTCAGATGCCTCCAGCCTCAGGAAAGGAGAATCCCCAAATGAAACAGACAATCGGTTTCACTCTCACCGTCCTGGTCGTCGCGGTCCTGCTCGCCACCATGTACGCAAGCGCCGGCTCCGCAGCGACTGCGCCGGACGGCAAGGCCATCTTCATGGCCCAGAAGTGCAACATGTGCCATTCGATTCCGACCGCCGGGATCGAAGCCACCACCAAGGCTGCCGCCATGAAGGGACCGGACCTGGTCAACGTCAAGCTCGATGCCGCCGCCATCACCAAGTTCCTGCACAAGGAAACGGACAGGAACGGCAAGAAGCATCCGAAGGACGTCAAGCTCCCGGACGGCGACATGAAGGCGCTCGTCGACTGGGTCCTGGCGCAGAAGAAGTAGATTGATTCGACTGATCGACTGACTCAGGGGGCTGTCACCGCGGAAGATCACCGGTCCGGCCGGAATTCGGCGGGCGGCCCCCTCGGCGCTTCGAGGGGAGGCTCGAGTGCTCAAGAACTTTTTCATCGCCCTGACGCGGAACGTGATCAGCCTGATCGGTGCGGCGATCGTCACCGCGGCGGGAATCCTGATCGTCACCCTGTTCGTGCTGGAGCTATTCGGGCTGCACGGCAGCCCCTACATCGGCATCCTGGCCTACGTCATCCTGCCGTCCATCTTCATCGTCGGTCTGCTGCTGATCCCCGTCGGCATCGCGCGGGAACGCCGCCGCCAGCGGCTGGCCTTGGCGCGCGGAGAGGCTCCGGCCGCCTTCCCGGTCATCGACCTGAACGACAACCGGACGCGCAATCGGGCGCTGATCTTCACCGCCCTCACCGCCATCAATGTCGTGATCCTCGCCACGGCCACCTATAAAGGCGTCGAGACGATGGACTCGACGAAGTTCTGCGGCCAGGCCTGCCACAGCGTGATGGCGCCTGAATATACGGCCTACCAGCGCTCCTCGCACGCCAACGTGCGCTGCGCCGAATGCCACATCGGACCGGGAGCGGACTGGTTCGTCAAATCCAAGCTGTCCGGCTCCTGGCAACTTGCCGCGGTGACGTTCAATCTCTATCCGCGGCCGATTCCGACGCCGGTGCACAACCTGCGTCCGGCGCGCGAGACCTGCGAGCAGTGCCATCTGCCGTCGAAATTTGTCGGCGACCGCCTGAAAGTGATCGACAGCTCGGCGGACGACGAGAAGAACACACCGCTCAAGACCGTGCTCCTGGTGCACGTCGGCGGCCGTCAGGGAGTCGCCGGCCAGGGCATCCACTGGCACGTCGATCCCAATGTCCGCATCCGCTATCTCTCGGATGAGAAGCGCGAAAAGATCTATCAGGTCGAGCTGCGGGCTGCCGGCGGAAAGGTGAGCCGCTACGGCATCGGCGGCATGGACGGCGAAAAGCCGCCGGCGGGAGTCGCCTGGCGGGAGATGGACTGCGTCGATTGCCACAATCGCCCGGGTCACAACTTCCAGCCTCCCGAGGCCGAGGTCGACCAGGCGATGCAGGACGGGCGGATCGATCGTGGCCTGCCGTTCCTTCACCGCGAAGGGGTCCGCCTGCTCAAGGTCTCCTATCCGTCGCAGGCCGCGGCGCGGAAGGGAATCGCGGACGGCTTGCAGGCTTTCTATTCCAAACAGTATCCGCAGGTGGCGGCCGAGAAGGCGAAGGCGATCCAGAACGCCGCGGCCATTCTCGACACCCTCTACCGGTCCAACGTTTTCCCGTCGATGAAGATCGGGTGGGGAACCTACCCGAATCACATCGGCCATAACAACTCGCCCGGCTGCTTCCGCTGCCATGATGACGCGCACAAGACGGCGGAAGGCAAGACGATCTCGCAGGATTGCTCCACCTGTCACAGCCTCCTCGCGATGCAAGAGGAGAATCCCGCGGTTCTCAAGAGCCTGGCGCAGTGAAAACCACGATGCGCGTGAGGATACGATCATGTTGCCCTTCTTCCGGGGAGCTCCGCGAGGTCTCAGACACTTCGCGGTGGGCTGTGCCCTGGTGTGGGCCGCCAGCCTGACGACCCCTGCCCTCGCCCAGAACACTCAAAACACCCAGACGTCCGCGCAGGCTCCGGCCTGCGCCGACTGCCACGACGTCGACCTCGCCGCCTTCGCCAAGACCGTCCACGGCAGTCTGTCCTGCACCGACTGCCACAGCGGCGTCAAGGCGGTTCCGCATACCGGAGAGCCCAAGAACGTCGACTGCGCTACCTGCCATGAGGACGCGGTCAACAGCCTGAAGACGTCAGTCCACGGCCAGCCGGTCTTCACCGAGATCTCCGGCAAGCCGCCCTGCCAGACCTGCCACGGCCCGGTGCACAAGCTGATGGGCCGGGACGATCCGGCGTCGGCGATCCACCCGGGAAATATCGCCACGACCTGCGCCCAGTGCCACGCCTCGCCGAAGATCGCGGAGCGCACGGGTGTCCATCTCATCCAGCCATTGGCCGCCTACCAGGCCAGCGTGCACGCTCGGGGGGTGGCCGCCGGCAAGAAGGCGGCCGAGTGCAGCAGTTGTCACGGCAGCCACGACATCCAGCCGGCGTCGAACCCCGCGTCGCGGGTGAACCATCAGAAGATCCCCGAGACCTGCGGCACCTGCCATGCCGACATCGCCAAGGCTTTCGCCGAAAGCGTCCATGGCAAAGCGGCGGCGCGCGGACTGCGCGACGCGCCGGTGTGCACCGACTGCCATGGCGAGCACCGCATCCTGGCGCCCAACGAGGCCGGCTCGCCGGTCTCCGCGTCCAACCTGCCGAAGCTGACCTGCGGGCGCTGCCACGGCGACCTCCGCGTCACCGGCAAGTTCGGCATGCCCGCCAACGTGGCCTCCTTTAACGACAGCTACCACGGTCTCGCGGTCCGCGCCGGCAACCAGACGGTCGCCAACTGCGCCTCCTGCCACGGCGTGCACGACATTCTGCCGTCGTCCGATCCGCGCTCGCACGTCAACAAGGCGAACCTGGCGAAGACCTGCGGCACCTGCCATCCGGGCGCCGGCGCGAGCTTCGCCATCGGGCCGGTGCATGTGAGCACGACCCAGCCCAAGAACGCGGCGATCTTCTGGATCCGCAGGATCTATCTCTGGCTCATCTGGCTGACCATCGGTGGCATGGTGCTGCACAACCTGCTGGACCTGCGGCGCAAGATCATCACCCCCATCGCGCGGCCTCTGGTTCCGGTGGCGCAGCGCAGGGAGCGCATGTCCAAGGGCTTCCGCATCGCCCACGTCCTGATGATGGTGAGCTTCATCGTCCTCGCCTGGACCGGCTTCGCGCTCAAATACCCGGACGGCTGGTGGGCGGCGCCGCTCCTCGCCTGGGAAGAGAAGGTCGCCCTGCGCGGTCTGATCCACCGGACGGCCGCCGTGGTGATGCTGGCCTCGATGGCCTTCCACGCCGTTCACCTGGTGATCGACGCCAGGGCGCGGGCCTGCATCAGGAAGATGATCCCCAACCTGGGCGACGTCCACGAATTCCGCGAGCGCCTGCGCTGGTTCTTCGGCCTGCGGCCGGACCTGCCGCCTTCGCCCGCTCTCGGCTATCCCGAAAAGGCGGAGTACCTGGCGCTGATCTGGGGCAGCCTGGTGATGGCGGCGACCGGATTCATCCTCTGGTTCGAGAACACGACCCTGCGCTGGCTGCCGAAGTCGGCGGCCGACATCGCCACCACCATCCACTTCTACGAAGCGGTGCTGGCGAGCCTCGCCATCCTGGTCTGGCACTTCTACTTCGTCATCTTCGACCCGCTGGTCTACCCGATGGACACCGCCTGGCTCACCGGCCGTGAGGTCCCCGGACGGACGCTGGAGCGGACGGAGGCGACGGTGCCGCTGCCCAAGCCCGCAGTGAAGGAAGAGCCGAAGGCCGAAGGCTGAGGTCCGGCCTGCCCGGAGAGCGTGCGGCTCTCCGGGCAACCGGTGTACCATGCGCGGCCATGCGCTTCCTTCCACACCTACTCGCCAACAACCGCGCCTGGGCGGCGCGCATCGCCAAGGAACAGCCAGACCTCTTCGCACGCCTCGCCGCGCAGCAGGCGCCCGAGCACCTGTGGATCGGCTGCTCCGACAGCCGCGTCCCGGCCAACCAGATCGTCGACCTCCTTCCCGGCGAGCTCTTCGTGCACCGCAACGTCGCCAACCTTGTCGTGGAGGGCGACCTCAACTGCCTGTCCGTCCTTCAATTTGCTGTCGAAGTCCTGCGCGTCAGCCACGTCATCGTCTGCGGCCACTACGGCTGCGGGGGCGTGCGCGCCGCCCTGGAGGACACCAAGCTGGGGCTGATCGACGGCTGGCTGTGCCATGTGAAGGACATCCGCCGGAAACACAGTGCCCTGCTTGCCGACTTGCCTGACCGGCGGCATCAGGAAGACCGCCTCTCTGAGCTGAACGTCATCGAGCAGGTGCGGCACGTCTGCCAGACGCCGATCGTGCAGGACGCCTGGACCCGCGGCCAGCAGCTCGATGTCCACGGCTGGATCTACGGAGTGGACAACGGCCTCCTGCGCGACCTCGGCGTGACGGTCGCCCGCCCCGAAGAGGTCGAGCCCGCCGCCGAGGCCGCGGTGGCCGGACTGCGTGGAACCGCGACGGTTGCCGCGGATTGACTGCGGAGGATCTCCTACCGATCAAACAGGATGTCGATGCCCTTCCAGAGCTGCTCGAGGTGCCGCCGCGAGAGGCTGCCGACTCGCTCGGTGAGCAGCGAACGGTCGATAGCGATGATCTGTGTCACATTCGCAACCGAATCTTTGGGCAGACCGGTTTGGCTGGCTGCGAAGAGGACGTTGCCCGGCATGGCCGCCAGGCGGGTGTTTTTGGTCAGAGGGACCACGACGACGGTCGCGAGCTGGCTGCGGTTGAACGTGTCGCCCTGCACGATCAAGACCGGTCGTTCGAAGCCGGGTTCGGACCCGACCGGCTCCGGCAGAGCCGCCCACCAGATGTCACCTTGAGAGATCACCATTCAGTGCGCTGGAGGATTCGGCGTGCCGCCTCAGCGAGGAAAGAATCGGGCCGCGTATCGACCTCGTCACACACGGCGTTGATCTGTGCGGTGAGATCCGGCTCGTGGCGGGCCACATATTCGGCGACCGCCTCACTGTACATCTGGCTTCGCGACTTCCGCAGCTTTTCCGCCAGGCGCTCCGCGTCTTGAAAGACTCTGTCCGGAATCGAGATCGCGGTCTTCATACCCAAAGTATAACTCCGGACAACGAGCTGATCAAGAACCTCCCACCTCTGATGGAGGCACATTGTCCCGAAACGGGGCCGGCGCTGAGCGGCCCCGATCGGTGGAGATGCTACGCAGCGGCGTTGTAGCGCGCGTCGCCGAAGCCGAGAAGCAGGTAGAAAATGGGAGGCAGGAGAGACAGGCCGAGCCCGAAACCGGACCCTTTGCCGAACTTTCCGGCGAGGCTGAAGTTGAGGAGGAACCAGGGGATGACAAGCCACAGAATGAGGATCCACCAGATGGGCTTGCCGGCGATCTTCAGGAGGACGATGAGGTTGTAGATCGGGACGAGGCAGGCCCAGCCCGGCTCGCCGGCCTTCACAAAGATCTTCCACTCCGCGATGATGAGCACCAGCCCGACCCCCAGGCCGATGAGCCCTCCCAAGGCTCCCGCCGCGGCACCGGCCGCGCCTCCGCCACCGCCATCCTGGTTCTGCAACATCAGAAACGCAAGCGACGAGATAAGAGCTGTCACGCGTCTGTCTCCTTTCTGGTTCCTGGCGAAACGAGTTTGGGAGACTCTATGCCCGAAACCGGCTCGCGTCAACAGATTTCGTTCAGGCCGCCGGCTCAGACCAGATCGCGCAGCAGCAGGACGGCGTCGCGCTCGCCGCCCGGGCCGTGTACCCGGACCTTCACCCGGGTGCCCGGAGCGCCGAGGAGAAGCCGGCGGGCGTCGGCCAGGGTGAGATCGTGACCGTTCTTGCCGTCGAACGAGAGGATCGCCTCGCCCGCCCGCAGGCCGGCTTCGGCGCCGGGACCGCCGGCCACCACGTCCATCACGACGAATTCGTTTCCGGATCCGCGATTGATCCAGAGCCCGGAACGATCCCAGACGTCCGCCACGCCGCTGTTCGCCGTGGGCTCGAAGATCAGCCGCTGCCGGCTGTAGTCGAACGTCACCGTGAAGCGCTTCAGCAGGCCGCCGCCCACGTTGCCGGCCTGATAAAGGTTATTGAACGAGCCCTTTTCGCTGACCACGATGTCGATCACCGGCGAGGTCACTTTCAGGGAGCCGAGCTCGAGGACGCCGGCGCGGGCGAGCACCGAACGCACGCCGCCGCCGACGCCCCAGCCGGACATCGCCTCGACCTTGGCGCCGTAGTGGGCGCGCAGGCCGTGCTCCTCGGCGAAGGGGCGGTTGATGGTGAGAAACGTCCGGCTGCCGGTGTCGATGGCGAACTTGCCCGGGAGGCCATCGAGCTTGCCCTCCACCTGCGGCGTGCGCTCATCGAAGGTGAACGGAACGACCGTGGCGGCGGCCGGATCCTTGTACGCCTCGGGGCGCGTGAGGGTGAGCGTCTGCGCCGCGTAGTCGACCCGCACCACGAGGCGCTTGAACAGCTCGAAGCCGAGCAGGCCGTCGATCGTGACCCCCTCCACTTCGTCGATTCCCCGGAGCGGCAGGACGAAGAACATCTGGTCCATCAGGCTGACGTCACCGGTGCGCACCTCCTTGACGCGGCTCAGGCCGACATCCTCGGAGCCGCCGACGCCTTTCATCTGGATCGCGCCTTCCGTCTTGAGACCGAGGCGTGCCACGGCGGCGGGTGTGAGAGCGTTGAGACCGCCGGAGTCGAACATGAGATGCACCGGCTTCCCCTCGACGGCGGCCTCGATATAGAGATGGTTGTTGACCAGCCGGAACGGCATGACCGTGGACACCGCACCGCCGGCGATCGCGAAGTCGTCCGCCTTGCGCTCCGGCCGTGCGAACCGAGCGGCGAGGCTCTCGCGGCTGGCCGGATTCACCTCGATGCTCTCGACGGCCACGGTCAGGTCGTACTTCACATCGCCGTTGGTTTCCAGACTGGCGAACGGGAGCTTGATCCCCTCGACCGTCCGGTAGTCGGAGAAGCGGGTGGTGTGCAGCTCGTTGGACCGCCGCTCGACCGTGCGGTCGGCGAGCAGGGTCGCGGCGTCGAGCCAGAGGTCGAAGGGACGGCCGCCTTCGGGGGTGATGCGCAGGACGCGAAAGGTCCGGCCGCCTTCCTTCTGCTCGCCGGAGTCGGTGATCGCCGCCTTGTGCCGGCTCGGATACCAGTAGGACACCGAGCGCCGGTAGGCCTCGTCGACGCTCCCTTCCCGGCTGTCGCCGCTGTCGCTAACCGTCGCCGTGCCGGACGGGTCGACCTGCCAGTTGACCGTGCCGTCATACCCCTCGGCGCCGGTCGCCGGGCCGAGCGCGAAGGTATCGACATACCGGCCGGTGAGGACGTCCTCCCAACTCTCGGACGTCCCGGCGAGGCCGCCGGTCGCCAGCCGCACCTTGAGGTGCAGGGTCTGCACGCGGTCCCAGGCGCTGCCGCCGGCCGCCTCCTTGGCGCGGGCGAGAAGCGCCTGCGGATCTTCAGCCCGGACCGCGGCGGCCGGGAGGAACAGAAGAGTCAGAAGCGTGATCGCATGCAGAGGGGCGCGAAGGTTTTTCATGCCCATAGAACGCGCGAAGCGCCGCGGTATTTCAGGCGCGCCTATTCGCCCATCAGGATCGCCACCGGGCGCAGCGGCTTCACGTTCTCGCAGAGGATCTTGATCGTCGAGGTGATGGGCACGGCGAGCACCATGCCCCACGGTCCCCACAGCCAGCCCCAGAAGATCAGGGAGAGGAGGACGAGCAGCGGGCTCAGGTCGAGGCTGGTTCCCATCATCCGCGGCTCCACCATGTTGCCCATGCCGAACTGGATGATCCCGCTGAGCGCCGCCACGAAGAGGGCCCAGCCGGTCGAATCGAACTGGATCAGCATGAAGATTGTCGGGAGCACCACGGACACGATTGCGCCCACCTGCGGGATGAAGTGGGCGAGGAAGGTGACGAACCCCCAGACCAGCGGAAAATCGACGCCGCAGAGCGACAGAAGGAGAGTCACCAGGGTGGCGGTCATCAGGTTGATCAGGGTCTTCATCATCAGGTACTTCCGCACCTGATGCTCGATGTTGTGCATCACGTCGCCGAGGCGCTCGGCGTGGTCCGCGAACGCCTTCGTCAGCTTCAGCGGGAAGCTCTCGTGGCCGATGAGCAGGAAGACGAGGTAGAGGATGACCAGGATGAGACTGTCGACGATCCCCAGGAACGAGCCGACTCCCGACGCCAGGTAGCCGCTGACCGAGGAGACGTCCACCGCCTGGTCCCAGTTCATCGCCTGGATCTGTTTCGCGAGCCAGGGGGCCGAGGTCTTCACCCGGTTGGTGACGTTGGTCTGTAGCGTCGCCAGCCGCGTCTGGTAGCGGGGGATCGCCTCCTTGAACGACTTGCCGCTCGAATAGACGATCGAGGCGAAGCCGAACAGGGTCCCTGACACCAGGAGGAGGACGATGATGATCGCGACCGCTCCCGGGACCTTCCGCTGCCTCAGCGCGCTGACCAGCGGCGAGAAGATCATCGACAGGAAGAAGGCCACCACCAGCGGCAGCAGGATCGACGAGAGGAGGTGCAGCAGGAAGCCCACCGCGAAGAAGGTGAGCGCGGCGAGGAAGAGGACGACAAGCTGCATTTCACGCATGGCACGAGCCTCTCGGTTCCCTGAAGGCGCAACGGCGAAAGCGTAGCACAAGCGGTGTCGCAGCACCGGCCGCCGACTCGCAGCGCTGGGATATCATGCCGCGATGAGGAATTGCCTGGAATCCGGAAGCGGACGGATCGCATCGATCGTTGGCGCGGCGCTCTTCGCCGGCTGCCTCGCGGCGGCGGCGGCGGAGAGTCCCGCCCTGACGCCGCACCGGACGCAGCACCTGACTCCGCAAGGGTCCGCTGGCTGACGGAGCATGCGGTCAACGTGCAAGCCGCGCCTCCAGGGCCAGACGCCTTCTCTGATCTCATGCCCCTCGTGCGCCGGATCGGCGCCTCGCGGGTGGTGGCGCTGGGGGAGGCGACGCACGGAGACGGCGCCGCCTTCCTCGCCAAGGAGCGGCTGGTGCGGTTTCTCCATGAAACCATGAGTTTCGACGTCCTCGCCTGGGAGTCGGGATTCTTCGACGTGCCGCGGATGGATACGGCGCTCCGCGGCGACGTTCCTCTCCAGGAGGCGGCCGCGCGCGGGCTCTATCAGGTCTGGTGGCAGAGCACCGAGGTGCAGCCGGTCCTCGCCTATGTCCGGTCGACGCAGACGAGCGACCATCCCATCCTCACGGTCGGATTCGACTGCCGGGTGGCCAAGGACGAGGCGCGGCTGAAGCAGTTTCCCGCCTCCATCTTCGAGTTCTTCGACCGCCTGGACCCGGCGCTGATCTCCAAACAGGAGCGAGCCGACCTGACCGCGATGTCGACGGGCCTGGTGCCGAAGGACGTGTACGAGCACCCCGGCGAACGGATCTACAACCGCGCTCTGCCGCTCCGCCTGATCGCGGTGATCGATCAGCGACGCGCCGATCTGCTGGTGCGCGCGAGCCCGCGGGAGATCGATTTCGTCCGCCAGTCGCTGGTCAGCTTCCTGAGCATGGACCGCGCCCTCGGCGGCAAAGCGGGGACGGGCAAGGACGCGGAAGGGTATACCCGCGACACCGCGATGGCGGAGAATCTTCTCTGGCTGTTGCAGGGTCCTCTCGCCGGGCGGAAAGTGATCGTCTGGGCGCACAACTACCACATCCAGCGGAGCCTCGGCACGCCCGGCGCCGCGGGCTCTCCGGAGGGCCGGGAGAATTCTTTTGCCGGCCCCACGGGGCTCCATCTCGCCCGCGCCCTGGGGCCGGACTATTACGCGATCGGTTTCGTCGCCCATCACGGCAGCTATGGCTATGCGGGCGAGGAGCCTGTCAAGCTGCCGGCTCTCGATTCCGCCTCGCTGGAAGGCCTTCTCGACGGGGTGGGCAAGCCGCAGCTCTTCCTCTCCCTGCGCGACCTGCCGGCGGAGCACTGGCTGCGATCCCCGATCGCCAGCGGGTACTACTTCCACGATCCGCAGGTCGCCGAGATCTCTCGCGTTTATGACGCGGTCTTTTTCATTGACGAGATGACCCCGAGCCATGCTCTGAAGGCACCATGACAACCTGGAAACCACTCCTGTCCGTTCTCTTTCTCGTTGGCTCCGCGGCCCCTGTCGCGGGGCAGGACCCTCGCCCGCTCTACGATGCGCGGCTCTCACCGTCCTCGGTCAAGCTTTCGACGGCCGAGAAGACCCTCCTCGACCGCGAGGTCCGGCCCGCCGCGCGCCAGGCGTGGAAGGGGACCGAAGGCTGCGCGGATGAATTCTCGGTGATGGACGCCGCGGCGGGATCGTTCACCCGTGCGAAGGCGCAACAGAAAGCATTTCTCTATCGCTTCTGCACCACCGGCCACGGCTTCGGCGGCAGCGGTCTCGCCGTCGTCGAGGCCGGGAAGGTCGTGGCTCATCTGGCTTATGACGGCGCCTCGGACTTCGCCCTCGGCGGCCTCCGCGACCTCGACGGCGACGGCCGGTCCGAAATCCTGATCGCCGGAGGCGGAACCTATCAGGGTTCGACCGTCACCTCGGTCACCGTCATCGGCCTGACCGCAAACGGGGTGAAGAAATTCGGCCGCTTCGACGTCTACGAGGACGACTGCGGCGGCGAGAAGGATCCCCACGCCGTGACCGCGTCCAGGATCTCCGCGCAGCCCGGCCCGCATCCCGAATTCTTCCGCGAGACGTTCAAGAAAAGCGACTGCAACGGCTCGGCGTGGAGCGCCGTGAGCAAGCGGGAGGCCGTCTCGCCGGCGAAGGACGAGACGGCGTTCCGATCGATCTCAAAACGCTAGCGTATCCGCCACGCTGGCGAACCGTCCGCTCGGATTGGTGTACGTCCGTGTCGTCCCGGTTTGCGTATCGGTCACGGTGAGCGTGTACTCCACATTGGACAACGCGCCGTAGAACAGCCAGAAGTGGCCGTTGGAGAGCGTGCCGTCCAAAACCTTCACGATCAGCTCCAGATTGGCGGCGTTGAAGAACCAGAAGCTGCCGGTGTCGTTGGTCAGGGTCACCGCGGTGCCGTCGCCGGTGTTGCCCTGGAAATCCTTCCAATGGACGGAGACAGCAAAGCGGCCGTCGTGCAGGCAGAGGCGGCCAGTCGCTGGCTCGCAGGGCACGGACGTGATTCTCGGATCGATGCGGGTGGCCACTTCCGGCGCTGGCGACGGAGAAGCGACCAGCGGGGCCGGGGATTTGGATTTCGCTCCCAGCGGTCCGAACGCATGCACGTCGCCGACGCTGGCGAGGGTTCCCTGGGGATTGAAGTAGCGCCGGGTGAGGCCGGTCTGTGTGTCGGTGACGGTGACGGTGTATTCGACGTTCGACAGCGCGCCGTAGAACACCCAGATGTGCCCGTTGACCGGTGTGCCGTCGAGCACCTTGACCACCACCTCATAGTTGTCGGCGCCGAAGAACCAGAAGGCGCCGGTGTCGCCGGACGGGCCGGTCAGATTGACCGCCATACCGCTGCCGTGATGGTCCTGCGGATCGCGCCAGGTGACGTCGACCTGATAGCGATTGTTTCCCAAGCAGAGCGTGGTCAGAGACGGCAGGCAGCCGGCTGCTCCGGTGAGCGGTAGCGACCACAACTCGCGGCCGATCGCGCCATCGTCGGCGGTGAAGTAGAGAAGGCCTCCGGTGGTGGTGAGCTGATCCGGCGCGGACGACAGATCCTCGGGCGCGATGTCCTGGACGAGGTGTGTGCCCGTCGCGGTTCCGTCGCTCTGCCAGAGCTCGATGCCGTGCACCGGATCGAAAGCGGAGAAGAAGAGGCGGCTTGCCGCGCCGGTGCCGACGGCCACGAGGCCGGTGGGATTGGACGAGCTGATCGGACCGCTCGGATTGATGTCCTTGACCAGGACCGTGCCGTCCGCGGAGCCGTCGCTCGCCCACAGCTCGGTCCCCTCGTTGCCGCCCTTGGCCGCGAAGTAGAGGCGGTTGCCCATGACGGTGAGCCCGTGTGGCCGGACCGAGGTGAGAAAGTCTTCATCGACCAGCGCGAAGGTGCGCACTCTCACCGTGCCATTGGACGTGCCATCCGAGGTATAGAGTCCGAAGGTGAGAGTGGGGTCGAAGGCCAGGAAGTAGAGGCTGCCCGCGAAATCGATCATCTCGAGCACGCCGATGCCCGCGCCCCCCAGCACCGAGACCGTGCCGGCCGCCGTTCCGTTCGTGGACCAGAGCTGGACGGCATGGGCACCGCCGGTCTGCATGGTCTCGAAAAAGACCCGTCCGCCGGCCATGGTGAACGGCAGCCCGAGAATCTGCACGCCGGCCGGCAGGGTCGCCGCCATCATGGTCCCCGCGGCCGTTCCGTTGCTGTGCCACACGGTCGCGCTGCCGTCGTCGCCGTTCAAGCCGAACCAGGCCTCGGTGCCGGTCGACGCGAAGCCGGCCGGCGCGAAGGAGGCGATCGTTCCCGGCACGGTGGTGACCAGCAGTGTGCCGGCCGAGGTGCCGTCAGAGCGCCACAGCTCGCGGCGGTCGTGCCGTTCGACGAAGAACAGCACTTTGCCGCCCGAAATCGCGGCCAGATTCAAATCGAGGCGGTCCGGCGGCGCGACACTGGTGAGCGGGAACGTCCCCTCGACGGTGCCGTCGGTCCGGAAGAGCTGGAAGCCGCTCTGGTGGAAGAGCGGCTCTTCGAGGAACGCGGCCCAGCTCCCCAGCGACACGGAGGTCGGGCCGCACAGGGGGAGGCACGTCGAAGTGTCCGGTGGATTGATCGCCGCCAGGATCTGCGTGGTCGCCGTGCCGTCCGTCCGGTAGAGGCGCGTCGAGCCGTCCACGGTCGCCTGGAAGACCAGACCGCCGCCGACCGGAGTGAGCGCGCGAGGGGCCGACGAAACCGCATCCGGCGCCAGGTTCGCAATCTGCCGCGGCTCGCCGCTCTCAATCAGCCACGGCTCGAAGCCGTCCAGGTTGGTGGCGCTGAAGAAGATCCGGCCGCCACTGCCGCCGAGAGCGAGCGGCAGTGTGTCGCCCGCGGAGAGGTTCCCCACGAAGTGGGTGAGGGAGCGCGTACCGGCCGGCGTGCCGTCGCTGATCCAGAGCTGTGCCGGTGACTGATCCGAGGGGAAGCCCACAAATCCGATTCCGCCGGGCAGCGGAGCCCAGCCGAAGATCTGCGACGAGCAGGTGCCCGGGCACAGATCGCGGACGAGCTGGGTGCCGGCCACCGTGCCATCCGTGCTCCACGGCTCGATCCCATGCACGGCATCCTCGGCGAGGAAGATCGCACGGCCACCCACCACGGCGAGTAGCCCGCGGCCGGCGACGTCGGTCTGGCAGCCGCCGAGGCAGTCGTGGAGCGCCGTCACGGTCGCGGGATCGCCGGTGCTCATCCAGAGCTTCCAGCCGGGAGCGCCGTCCGACGCCTGCACGAGGACGCGGCCGTTCACCTCCATCAATCCGGAGGCGAGGTTGAAGAAGAAGAACGGCTGGGGAATCGAAAAATTGGTAATCCGCCGCGTGCCGCCGACCGTGCCGTTGCTCTGCCAGATCTCCCACCCATGGCCGCCGTCGTCCGCCGCGAAGTCGACGTGGTTGCCGGCCGCGACGAGCACGGGCTCGAACTGGGCGCTCGGAGCGAAGGGCGACGGGGGAGTGAAGTGAGTCAGCGGCCTGGTGCCGAGGCGCGTGCCATCGCTCACCCACAGCTCCTCGCCGTTGCCGTCGCGGCCCGGCGCGGTGAAGAAGAGTTGAGTCGCGGCGGTGAGCGCGCGAGGAAGGCTCGGAAAAGTCGCCAGGAGCAACGTGCCGGCTGCGGAGCCATCCGTCCGCCAGAGCGAGGGGACGTTATTGGCCCCGGTCCCGTTCGCCGTGCCGGTGACGAAAAACAGCTTGCCGCCGGCCGCCGCGAGAGCGCCGATCGACGCGCCGCCGATCTTGCTGCTGGGCACCGACAGGCGCGTCCCGGCCGCCGTGCCGTCCGTGCTCCAGAGGCCGCAGCCGTGCGCGGCGCCGCAGGCATGGAAATACAGCCGGCCGCCGAAGAGCGCGCGGCGCAGAGACAGGTAGCCCGGCTCGTCGCCGGGCGCCACCTGGCGGAACACCGTCAACGGCGTCGCGCCATCGGTGAGCGGCGCGGTGCCGTCCCGCGTCCCGTCCGTCCTCCAGATACGGTCCGGCAGCCCGTTGCCTGACGAGACCCAGACCGCGTTCCCTGAGAGAGCGCCGAGGATCTCCGGATGCGAAGAGCACTGCCCCGGACAGAGATCGGCCAGCATCCGCGTGCCGATGTCCGTCCCGTCGCTCGTCCACACCTCCATGCCGCTCTCCGGCACCGTGGCCGCAAACACCACCCGGCCGCCACGGACCGCGGTGTACTGCTCCGGATTCGAGCCTTGCACCAGGCTCGCTCCAGAGGCGAGGTCGATCACCGGTGAAGCCGTCTGGGCGCCGGCCGCATGGGCCGAGGCGATGAAGAGAAGGAAGGCGATTGAGAGATGGCTTCGGTGTGACGTCATGACTCCTCCGGGGCAGCGAGCCCAGCAACTGGGCTCATCGTACCCCGGAACGAGGAGGCGCAAGGAGGTTGTGGTGGACAGCGTCCGCCTCGCCTGAGAGGGTGTCTGAGAAGCCCGGGTCCTCCCCTTCCCCCGGGGGTTCTCTCTCCGGCTTCATCGGAATCCGCACTCACGGGAGGGAGATCGGTGACCGCGCCCAGGTGCGCGGTCATCGGGGGGCCTCGCGCAGCGACCGAGTCGTGAACGCGGTCACTGCACTCGTGAACGCGGTCACCAAGCTCGCGAGCCCGGTGACTGCGCACCGTGCAGAGTCACCGCGTTCGCGAGCTCGGTCATCGAGCTCGCGTGCGCAGTCATCGCGTTCGCGAACGCAGTGGCTCAAC